>Ga0187892_10005648_pt1 | contig 19443 bp, 16 predicted proteins | sample MA1701073metaG_FD_139345 | JGI IMG/M metagenome (GOLD analysis project Ga0187892, IMG submission 139345) | Bio-ooze microbial communities from a basaltic lava cave in the Kipuka Kanohina Cave System on the Island of Hawaii, USA - MA170107-3 metaG ...
CACGGGCCTGGGAGAATTCGACGCGGCGATGGACTGGCTGGAGCGCGCCTACGAGGAGCGTTCGGGGGCGGTGTACGGCATCAAGACTTCGTTCGTGTTGGCGCCGCTGCGCGGGCACCCGCGCTTCCAGGCCTTGCTCAGGAAGATGAACCTGGCCTGAGGCTCAGCGTCCGCTCACACAGTCCACCAGCGGGAAACGAAAGCGGCCGCAGGCGAAGGCCGTGCGGCCACTGAAGTTGCCCCTCCTGGGCTCGAACCAGGACTCTCCTGATCCAGAGGGGGCTCAGTAACCTGCTGAGTTTCAGCAACTTGCTGCACTGAACGCGAGCTCGTGTCACCCGCTGCTGGAGTGCGCGCAATTGTTGTCAAAAGTTGCTGAAGTTTCATCGCGACTTTGCTCGTTTTCGCGACGAGTCCTCAAATCACGCCCACACCCTGCTCATCGTGCCACCAACCGAGCGACCGGCGCCAGGAGAAACTCCTCCACCGGGATCCCGTCGCCGCCCACCAACAGTTTGCGGGCTGGCTTGAACGCCTCAGCGAACGCAGCGAGGCCGGGCTGGGCGTCACGAGTGCGGCCGCTCTTGACCTCGATCGCGGTGAGCGTGCGGCCGACCCGTACCACGAAGTCGACTTCCTGGTTGCCTTCGCGCCAGTAGAACAGGTCGCACTCGCCGGCGGCCGCGGCGTTGGCGAGGTGTGCGCCGACCGCGGATTCGACAAGCCGCCCCCAGAACTCACGGTCCGTGCGGGCCTCCCCGAGGGACAGCCCCGACTGCGCGCTCATCAGTGCAGTGTTCAGCACCTGCAGCTTGGGACTTGAACCGCGCTGGCGCACGGCGCGACCTGAGTACTTAGCGAGCCCCGTGAGCAGGCCCGCGCCGCCCAGCAGCTCGAGGTAGTGCGCCAGCGTGGTGGTGTTGCCGGCGTCGTGCAGCTGGCCGAGCATCTTGGTGTAGGACAGCACCTGCCCTGAGTACCGGCAGCCCAGTTCGAACAGCCGGCGCAACAAAGCGGGCTTGTCCACGCGGGTGAGGAGCAGCACATCGCGGGCGATCGTGGTCTCCACCAAAGCGTCGAGGATGTAGCGCCGCCAGCGCGCAGGCTCACCCGTGAGGGGCGCGGCGCCCGGATAGCCGCCGAAGTAGACGTACTCCTCGAGCGGGAAGTCGAACGCGGTCCGCATCTCCGTCAAAGACCAGTGCGGCAGGTGCAGCACCTCGAACCGGCCGGCGAGGCTTTCCGTGAGCCCTCGTTGGACGAGGAGGGGCGCCGAGCCGAGCAGGACGACCTTGAGCGGGCGCCGCGCGCGCGTATCCTCGTCCCACAGGCGCTTGACCGACTCGGACCAGTTCACGGCCTTCTGCGCCTCGTCGAGCACGAGAATTGCGCCGCCAGGACCGGCGGCCAGGCGGGCGGCCTCCCACTGCTGGGCGATCCAGTCGGCGCCGCGGAGGGTCGGCTCGTCGGCGCTGGCATAGCGGACCGGCACGTTGGCGGCCTCGGTCACCTGCTGCACCAGGGTGGTCTTGCCCACCTGCCGGGCGCCAGCGACGACCTGGATGAATCGCCGGGGCTCGGCGAGCCGGCGGGCGAGTTCGGCTGCCTGGGGGCGGCGAAATGGCCTCTCTGGACTGCTCATTGCGTTGAGTAATTTTACTCAGTAACATGAGTAACGCAAGGCTATCCCGGCCTGCAGAGACGGTGGGCGCCTCTCGTCGTAGGCAATGGAGCGGTCGGTGACAAAGCCAAAGGTGCCGCCGAGCGACGATGTCGATGATCGGCAAGAGGTCCAGCAGATTTTCGCCAACCTCCGCGCGTCGCTTCCCGACTTGGAGAAGCTGCTCCGCGACTGCCAGGGCCACTGGGGCTACGAGGATGGCGTCTATCGGTTCTACCACCACAGTTTCAAAGTGTACTCGTTGCAGGAGACGACGTCGGCAATCGTCTCCGCCCTCCAATCACTTGCGCCCGAGCGACAACTCAACGAGTCGTTCATGACCATCGTGAGGGACGGCACCGGAAAGACGTTCGAGCGCGAGCACAACCGGCGATGGCTCGAGGCCACGAGGCCGATCGTTGAAGCGTTCTTCCACGCGCACTACTTCCTCGAGATGGCCGTCCGCTACGGGAAAAAGCTGGAGCAGCCGCCGCGGCTGCTCCCGAGCGGTTGGGCGGCGTTCCTCTACCTCTACAACCTGAGATAGCCCGGACCACCGCCAGCGCGCAGGCGTCACGCGCATCCTGATCTGGGGTCAGTATGGAGCTGAACCTCTCCCGATCCGGCGCACAGGAGAATTCTGCCACGGAAGCTCCCCTGCCACACCGTTGAAGCGGTCCTAGCCCCCACGGCGTAACTTGGACTTCACATGCTCGCTGCCCAACCTGCACTGGTAGTGCCGCGCACCCGGAGAAGACAAGAATGATGCTCAACGACCGCCAGCTGTTCGATCTGATCAAGAGGAGGCCCAACTTGATCGGTGGGTACACGCTCCCCGCTACCTTGCAAGAGGCTGTCAGCAAGACGTCGGCCCTTCAGCCCTCGTCTTTCGATCTGACGGTTGGGACGATCTACCTCCCTGAAACCAAAGCGACAGCTCCAGGCGGTATCGACAGGCCGCTGAGGAAGTGGGCGCTGCCACCCGGCCACACTGCCGTGGTGGAAACCGCCGAGACTCTGGACATGCCGAAGGACGTCGCCGCCTTCGGCTTCCCGCCTGCTAGACTATCAGTACAGGGGCTGCTGATGACGAACCCTGGCCACGTAGATCCCGGCTACGTGGGGAAGCTCCGCTTTACTGTCATCAATATGGGCAAGAAGGATCTGACGCTCGAGCAGGGTCAGGCCGTTGCTACCCTTCTGTTCTTCCGCATTGAGGCGGCCTCCAAAGGTTGGAAAGAGTTTGGTAGCAGCACAGATCGTCGAGTGACTGTGGAGGATCTTGCACCGCTGTCGGCTGACTTCCTGGACATCGAGAGGCGCGCAAGGCGAGCAGCGAGAAGCTACGGGCTCTCTCTCCGCCACTTGAGCATCGTGATCCCGTTGGTGGCGGCGCTAGCCGCTGGCTACGTTACGGTGTTCTTGTCTGGCAAAGACTCCGAGGCCGACATCAAAGTGCTGAAGGAGAGAATAGAACACTTGCAGCAGTCGTTGTCGGTAGGCGATCTCGAGCGACGCGTAACGGCCCTGGAAAAGAAGGTTCGCTAGCCGCTAGGAGGTACTTGGTGCACCAGTCACAGAATCAGCTGATTGACAGGCTCAGCGTTCGGCTCTTCGTGGTTTCGCGTCCTGTTTTCGACATGGAAGCGTTTCTTAGGTTTCTTGAATCCGAACAACAGAGTTGGGAGCGGATGGGGAGCGCCAAGGACTCCGAGAGTATCGTCGAGGCTGCGGGGCGCATCTGCTACATGTCCTTCGGCCAGAGGCAATACAGAAGGCCTAACGCGGAGTATGTTGCGAACCTCATCAAACAGGGTCACGAGAGCGTACTCGAACACGTTAGCTGGAGCTTCGTTTTGACAGGCGTGTCTCGCGCGTTTAGCCACCAGTTCGTGCGGCACCGCGTGGGGTTCGCCTTCAGCCAACTCTCACAGCAGTATCATGAAGAACGGGACGCTCGGTTCGTTGAACCCGCCATCATTCGATCCCATCCGCACCTATCGACGTTGTGGCGCAGCGCGGTAGAGGGTTCGCGCCAAGCCTACGCTTCCCTTCTGGAAAGCCTCGAAGAGCTTGAGCAAACCTCGCTGTCGTTGCCCAACAAGCGAGAGATGCAGCGAGCAGTTCGCACAGCTGCAAGGAGCGTCCTCCCAAACGCGACTGAGACAAAGATCTTCTTTACAGCGAATGCCCGCGCACTTCGGCACTTTCTTGAATTGAGGGGCAACATCGCAGGAGACGAAGAAATGCGCGTTGTTAGCTGCCTCCTGCTCGAGTCTCTCAAAAAGGAAGCGCCAAGCCTGTTCGACGACTTCATGACTCAGGAACTGCCGGATGGCCTACCCAGGGTCGTCAAGGGCGCGCCACAGGCAGGGTGAGGTATCTCCAGTGGAGGCGCGAGTTCTTCCTAGCACGCCAACAGCGCCTATTCGGGCCTTAGCCGGCAATATGCGCGCCGCCTTCGACTGCCATCACACCCGGTGCACTTCGAGATCCTGAACGTCGGCCACGGGTTCTGTGCGTACGTGGTCGCAGACAACGGGAACCTCTTGTTGGTGGACTGCGGTCATCGGAATGCGCCGGAGTTCCGGCCCTCACTCTATCTTCATGGCCTGGGACAACGCTCCACAGAACGCCTGTTCATCACGAATTACGATCAAGACCATATCAGCGATCTTCCCAACGTCGGCAGGCTCCTTCCGGTGCGCCTACTGCACCGCAACAAGACGATCACCGCTGAAGTGCTACGTACGCTAAAGCTTGAGGCGGGTCCGTTAACCGACGCCATGCAAGAACTCATCGACATGATGAGTACCTATACGGCGGCCGAGTCGAATCCTCCTGACCTCCCCCGAGTGAGCTGGGAGACGTTTGCTGCAACGTACGGTCGTGACTTCGAAGACACCAACAACCTCAGCATGGTTGTCTTCCTCCAGTGCGGAGAACTCGGAGTGCTCATTCCAGGTGATCTCGAGGAGGCCGGTTGGCAGCACCACCTGCGGAATCCGCAGTTCCGGGGAATGCTTTCGAGGGTTCACGTCCTTGTCGCTTCCCATCATGGGCGCGAGAGCGGCTACTGCGCGGAGGTGTTCGAGTGCTGCACCCCTAACGTTGTCGTGTTCTCCGACAGCGAGATCGTCCATGGGACGCAGGAGATGGCGTCGGCATACGCCGCCCACGCAACTGGCATCACCTTCAACGGTCAAACCAGGCACGTTCTTTCGACCCGCAGCGACGGCGCTATCGCGTGGAGAGACCTCTAGGCAGCCGAACTGCCGTGGTGGCTAGCGAGGGGGATCGAGCTGGCCGCTTGCTGAAGAACTGGACTGCTTGGGTGTGTTCGCGAGGAAAATGTCGTAGACTGCGCCAGCGAAGTCCTCGGCACGCTTCTCGACACGCCAACAGCTAATGACCGCTCCTCCAAGGGAGAAAACCAGCAGTGCGAGTCCACTGACATCGAGGAATCTCGCCGAAAGCCATGCGTAAACGACTTCGATCGCGCCGATGATCGCGAGCAGCACGAAGGTCGTTAAGAGCAGACGGAAAAGGCCGTACTGCGCGTTGAACGTGTGCGGCAAGTCGCTGTTGCCTTCAGTCAGGCGCTGGCACCGGCGGAAGATCTCCTGATTGCGCTTCATGGCCGCTGAGCGATTCGCAGGATTAACAGGGTCCGTAGAAAGAACGATTCCGAATTGTGACGACAGCGCGGCACCTAACTCCTCCATGTATTTCTTCGTAAAGTGATCGTTGCCCGGCAGCAGCCACCTTGCTGACGGGAAGCCGCCCCACAACCTGAGCAGCAGCCCTTCGGTGTATCGCTGGCTCAAGCCTTGGAGCAGCAACCCGATCACGTACCCGACCACGATGAGCAGCGAGGTCTCAGTCAGATCTCCACGCGTCGGGGTAAGGGCTCCACCCAACTCTATACCAAGAAAGGCCGAGAGGATCCAGACGAAGAAGATTCCAGGCACGACGACGGCGATGAAATCGTACAGGCTAAAGCGCGCTATCATGCACGTCTCCCTGACCGTGGCTTCGAATCGCCCGGCCACCCACGGTCAAAGCGAGCCGAAAGGGTTAGAAGTGTCGCTCTACCAGCGAGTTAAAGTTGGCTCCCTACGATCGCCTCGCCAGATTCGCTCGACAGAATGAGGACACAATGTAATGTTTGCGCCCGGCCGTGCTTTCCAAGCCTTAAGCGGAGGGCGGCATCGACCTACCTCAAGACTCGGAAACCCCGTCTCGCCCAGACGCTGGCGCGCTCACCGCGCCCGGGTGTCTTCCCGCCTCGATTCGAGGTATTCCCTCAGCCTTCGGAAGACGCCCTTGATGGCTGCGGTCTTCACGAACCCCGTCCGCGCACCGGACCTCTCGAAGCTGTACATCAGTGCTAAGAGAGCCGTTGTCGAGGCCGGCTATCTACCCGAGATCATTTGGCAGGAGTCGGTTTCGTTCGACGCAATTGGGGAGCCCGAGTTCCTCCGTGAGTACGCGTGGGTAGTGCTCACCTGCGGAATGCGTGAAAGCGTCGTCAGACAGAGGTTCGACTTATTCAGCCGTTGCTTCTGGAGCTGGGAGTGTTCGTCCAAGATCACCGCAACCGCAGAGGCGTGCCGGAGGCTTGCCCTCGGCGTGTTCAACCACCAACGAAAGATCGACGCGATCCTCCACGTTACTGACTCGCTCGCCGAAGTGGGCTTCGAATCCTTCAGAGAGTGCCTCAGGAACGACCCGTTAAAGGAGCTCCAGAGATTACCCTATATAGGGCCGGTCACTCGGTTCCACCTTGCAAAGAATCTGGGGATGGATGTCGCCAAGCCCGATCGGCACCTGTGCCGAATCGTTAGGTCGCTCGGTTTTCAGTCTGCACAGGACCTCTGCACGTGCATCGCCCAGGAGACTGGTGAAGCAGTACGAGTGGTCGATCTGGTCTTATGGCGATTCGCGACGCTCAAGAGAAGCTACGTAGCAGAGCTGAAGGTAGCAGCAGGCTATTGAGCAAACGTCAATGTCCCGTCCGTCGCAATCTGCAGCCCGATCAGCCCTTCGTCCGTACGCCGCACGCCCCCAGGTGCTGCAGAGTAGGCGCTCATCGGACCACCATGGGGATGGCCGTGAGGGTTAGGGCCAACCGAGACAACGACGAGCTGTGGGTTGATGGCCTCCATAAGGCCTGGTACATACCCGCTCTCCGAGCCGTGATGGCTGGCATGCAAAACCGTGGCCAAGCACTGTCCACGACTCATTAGCTCCTTCCAGGTCGACTGAGTCGTGTCGGCTGCGAACAGAACGGACTTGTCCTTGTGACTGACGCGAACCACTAAGCAGGCATCGTTCGCGTCGCGATAGTCCGCCGAATTGCGGGAAAACGGTGCAAGGACCTCAACGCGCGCACCGCCAAAGATGCGATCGTAACTGTCCACCGTGGGATTGATGATGCGAGTCCCAGCGTCTCGCAAGGCTGCTACTGCCGCCTCATATTCCCGGAACGCTTCGACGCTCTCGGGCGAAGCATTGTCCGGGGTCTTTGAGTAGGTCACTTTCCACAACTCGCGTACGTGGAAGTGCTTCGCTAGAGACGCCAGTCCGCTGACGTGATCCCAGTCCGGATGCGTCGCAATCAATACATCAATTTCACCGATGCCGGCCCGCTTGAGCATGCGAACAACGTTGTCGTTCGCACCTTCTATGTTGCAGTCAATCACGATGGTTCGGCCGTCAGGTGTGCGGACGACTGCGCAGTTTCCTTGGCCGGCGTCGAGAAAGAGGCATCTCAGATCATCGTTAGGAGGCAGCGACAACAGCTTTTCCAGCTTCTGAGCAAGCAGTGCCTGGTCCAGCTGCCGCTGTATCTCAGAGCCGGCTGTCCGAAACTCCTGACCAACCTGTGCCGGCGTTAGAGGACGATAACGCCCGCCGCCACCGCCTCCCATCCTACGTACCTCCCGGGGTGAGGGCGCCCAGTCGGTTGAGGATGGACTTCTCGTCAGCCGAGGCATCGCGCCTTCCCATCACCAGTTCGCGAATATGATTCATCCAATCGTGCATTGAGGCGACGTTGTGAACGGCAAGGTGAATGTCATGATTCTCTCCAGAATACCCATCAGTGCCAGGAGTTGGCGACCACAGGCCTTTGTCGCGGAGCGACGCGGTCTCGAAGTCGATCCAGTACCGGGACCAACTGAGCCCGTCGAAGATGTCTGCGCCGGCAAGCGTGTAGCCCATTAGGCAGGTTGGATCCGACGCACCGAAGATGTGAAGGGCCTTGGGTTCCCGGACCTTGTCGAGCTGGGTTCTCAGGGCTTTAATCGCGCCAAGCCTCACATCCAACGTGGAGCCGAGGCTCGACTCCGGAACACCCAGCACGTCGAAGCCGTTTGGGTCAAGAAGCTGTGCAAGGTCTAGCGTTTGTAGGAGAGGAGCGAGATCGCTGCCGGGATGCGGGCGAACCAGCAGCACCACCGACTCGACGAGGTCTTTGAGACGCTGAGCCGACCGCAAGGCAAGGCGAATGGAATCTTCAAGGCTGCTCAAGGCGGCGTCCCGAGCCACGTACTCGAATGCGACCGCGACCGAGGGCCTGAATCTCCTGACAATATTTTCGATGTCCTCCTCCCGCCAGCCAGGGAGACCCAGATTATCCTGTTCGAACGCACCATTATCCAACCACCACAACGACCAGCCCTTGAGCAGCTCCTCAAGCTGGCCGTCGAGAACGCCGCCCGTTCGAACGGACGAGGCCAGGTCGTGAGCGGAAAAGAGAAAGCCCTTCGCTGATGCCGGGGCGGCATCCTTGACTGACCGAAGGACCGCAAGCGAACGGCGCACAACGTCGGCATCGCCATAGGATGAGAAGGAGGGGACGTAGATAGGGGTCAGAAACGCAACCCTGGCGGCGTGCTCGCCGAGCAACATGCGGGACGCCCCCGGTCCCTCGGTCACCACCGTCCACTTCACGGTAGGACTTTGGCCCGCAACCTGCAGCCCAAGCACTTTCCACATGGGCGCGACAGCCCAGCATAGCACGAGTACGATAGGTGCAGGGGCGTTCCCAATCGCTTCCCCATTTCCGCGACTGCAGCCTTCGATGAATGCACCAGGGGAGACATCACGCTGACCTCGTGCCCCAGGGCCAGCGGGGCTATGGCGTTGAATGCATTGAAGAAACTGTCCGTGCTGTCGGGGAATGCCTGGTCAGCGATTGCCCCAATCCCCACGAAGCGCGCCTTCTTCGCTCGCGCAACAAGACCCCCGATCGTCAGAAGTAGGAGGTTTCGCCCCGGTAAGAAGGCGGGCGCCTTTCGCGCCTTGGAAGCAGCCAATCCTGCGTACCCTTCTATCCGCACGGCTGATAACGGTAGGCGCCGCAACTTGCAGAAGGACTTTACCGCTTTGACCTCTTGGGAGACTGCCGGCTGGCCGTAGTCGACAAAGAGTGGGAGGAGACGAACCCGCTTCTCAGCACGGAGGAGATCAGCGGTGACCATTGAGTCCATTCCACCGGATAAAAGAAGGACTACCGCAGTTCTAGCCATCAAGTGATCCTTTCGCGCCAGCCGCACGGGTGACAATTGCGCACAGAACTGGAGTAGCGCTCAGGCCAGGCCGCGCTGCTCAATCTCTACCGTCCCCCCTTCTGGGCATTGTGAAGCCTGCACAACACTTGGCCATTCCACGTGACCGTAGGTCCGCCCTTAACCCACGGCAGAATGTGGTCTGCCTGGTAATCGCTCCACGATACAGTGGCCTCTTCAGGCATTCGCCCCAGCTTCAGGCATTCCTGGCAGCGACCTTCATCGCGCCGGTAGATCTTGATTCGCTCTCCCTCATCAAAGAGACGCTTGCCGTCGAGTGTCTTCAGCTCGACGTTGTTTGCTTTCAGATGCTCGAAGAACAGTTGGCGGATCACGCGATCCCGGACCTCGAGGTTGCTCCGATCCTGTTGGCGGCTATCCGAAAAGAGAATGATGTCCCGGTCATCCTCCCTGTGCTCATCCCACCGCTGGTGAAAGGAGTAGAAGAATTGCCTGATGACCCCGTAGTGCCCCGGTCTGACCGCATAGTGCTTCCGAATATGATCCAATAGCATGACGCAGGAGACGATGAAGTACTCGATCCTGAACTCTTTGAGACCTGACTCCTCGTCAATGGCAGGGTCGTCCTTGAAGATCTCGCAGAAAAACTTCAGCGTCTTGAGAACATCCTTGGCATCAGCTTCCTCTTCATAGCTCTCGTCGCCGATGCCGTCCGCGGTTTGGGTGCTATCGACGAGTTCCGAGAGAGAACTGTCGCGAATATCTGTCGGCCCTCCCGCAAGCTGCACGAGCAACAGCCGTCCCAAGAGGGCGAGATGTTGCATCCGGTCGTTTTTGCGTTCGATGAAGCGGAAAAAGGGGTGTTTGCTCGGGTTCTCATCAACAGGCTCGTACTTCTCAAAGTCGAACGTGATGTCGTCGGCGTACTTGACCAGGAAGTTGCGTACACGACTTGACAACCGCGCGTGCGCGATCTCCATGAAGTTGAGCGATTCGCCCTGCTGAAGGCGCCAGAAGATCTCCGTCGCGAGCCGTTGATGCTCTGGGTTTAGCGGATCGTCAACTCCCTTGATTAGGTCGACATCGTACTTCAGATCCTTGTCGACGAACTCACGAACCTCATCGGGAAGCTCTGAGTACGATGAGCCCGGAAGACGAGCATCAACGTCTTTTAGCGACTCGGGCAAGGCCAGTTCGTCTGCGAAGAACCGTTGAGCAGTTACGATACGCTGCTGCCCGTCAACTACTTCCCTGACAACGGTCTTGGCTCCAAGCTTGACTTGGCGCAACACCAGGCGCGGCACGTAGTACTTGCGGAACAGGCTGTCCATGAGCGCCTGCTGCTTCTTCGTGCTCCACACTGTCTTTCGCTGATACGGAGGCCGGACAACGAAACGCTTTTGGTAGGCGTGAAAGTCTCTCAGATCGACCTTGTCTTGCACGATATCGTACTTGTTGTCGGGCTCGTACACGTCATCCCTCCGCGCACATGTCGAAACCGTCCGCGACTTGCCTACCTAGCAACGGCGCTCGAACGTGCTACTAGTTGCCATCAAGCGAGTGTGAGTCACGTCTCCCCTTCCACGGCCATCCACACAACTAGCACGACCTCTTCTTCGTCTATGGGCGGCAACGGTTCCGGCGCCTTCCACGGCTGCAGCCCGAGAGTCTTGACCCGCTCCGCGATCTCCCGGGTAGTAGCTTCGCCTCCGGCGGTATCGGGCGTGAACACTTCGCGCAACGCTCGCTCGACCCGCAGGCCCCAAGGAGCTTCGAGAGCATCCGCGATTCGGTCAGCTTGGTCGAGCGTCATATCGGCCGGCCGGTACTTGCGGACGTGGTCCGCCGCGGCCTTGAACAGGGGTCGGACGTCCGGCTGCAGGTTCTTGGGGTCCGACGCCTTCTGCCACTCGCCGTAGATGTCTCGTCTTGCCTTCGCCCAGGCCTCATATGCTCCCGCAGCGAGGTCGTCCGGTAGCACGCGCTCGGTCCCCTCCTCGCAGGTGATGAGGCTGAGGCATCGCAGGGAGTCACGGATGATTGCTTCTCCGTCCCACGGCACGAAACGCAGAAACACCTTGTCATCCACCTTGGCGCAGAAGAAGTGACCACGCATCCTTCCACGCCGCAGACCCGAGCCGGCTGCCCCTGGTAGTTCTTTCACATCGCGTTCGTGCCGCTCGAGGCCCTTGCGCAGGTCTTGGCGATACTCTTCGCCGCTGTGCGCGTGCACGTCCTCCCCGGCCGTCTCAAACAGCCGGGCCTCGCCACGCCGGATCGCCTCTAGTTCAGCCACCGTGTCTGCAAACACATGATCTGGAGCTGACGGCCGGACACCGGGAATCACAACCTGATCGAGGCCGATGGATGCAGCTGCTTGCGCGAGCTTGCGGCGGATGCGGTCCTCGAGTGCCAGTAGAACGTTGAGCTGCCGGTCCGGGAAGATGCAGGTGATGTAGACGTCGGGATGTGGACTCCCGATGCGATCGATGCGCCCGTGGCGCTGCACAAGTCGCATCGGGTTCCACGGGAGGTCGTAGTTAATGATGCGTGCCGCCTGCTGGAGGTTCATCCCTTCTGCCAGAACATCCGTGGTGACCAGAATGTCATACCGGTCCTCACTATAGCCTGGCGGCGCCTCAGTCGACTCAGGCGCAAAGCCGTAGATCGCTTCCTTTCGTCCCACGTCGTCGTAGGACTCAGTCCCTCTGACGACGGCAAGCCGACCGCGATACGCCGCGAGCTGCCTGTCCGTCCCGAGTTTCTCCTTCAGGTGGTCCGCGATCCACTCGACCGTGTCCGCGAAGTAGCTGAAGATCAGAACCTTCCGCAGATTGCGCTTTTCCTGTCCCGTGCGGCCGCGCTTCTCCGCGTCTGCTGCGCTCCTCGCGAGCTCGTTGACGACGAGGTCCACCTTCGGGTCGCGCTGAGGCGTGACTGTGACCGCCCGCGCACGCAACTGCTCCAGTAACGCCCGGTCTTTGCTAACCGCGTCCCGCAGGCTGGCAGCGTCGATCCCAGCGCCTTCCAATGACTTCCCTTGGGCCAACAGCTCGTCCCATGCTTCGTCGTTGTCGGTCTCCTGGAGCTCTGCCAGCGCCTCCGGTGCCGGAATGACCCCGCGATCGAGCGCGCTTAGGAAGTCGTCATGAGCGCGGACCATGCGTCCAAGTGTGTTGGCGAAGGCCCGGGCCGACGACTCGAACCGCTTCAGGAGGCCCGACCGGATGAGGCCGACGAGCGCGGCCTCTCGAGCGTCGGGAGCTCCGCCGCGGCGGAACTTCGTGGGCCAATACCGGGCCATGGTAAGGCGGGGCTCTCCGTCCTCCGGCTGAAGCACGTCGGCAAACTCTGCGAAGAACCCGGGGAGAACCTCTTCGAGGTCATATGATAGGGAGGCTACGTGCGGGCGCGGAAATTGGATCGTGATCCGCGTCCCGTCCGGCAGTTGAATCCGATCGTCGGAATAGTACTGCTGCACGAAATGCCGGGTGCGTCGAACGGTGGTGGCGTCCAGGATGTCGAACAGCACGTCTGGCTTGAGCGTGAATGGGTCCTGCCCTGCGGCATCATCGAACTTGCGCTTCAGGGATGGAATGCCGAGATCGGCAAAAGCCGCATCGTGACCGATGAAATGCAGTAGCAACTCGTAAAGGTCCCACAAGCTGTTGTTCACCGGGGTCGCAGTCATCAAGACGACTTTCTTCGGGGGATCACCCTGCAACAGCCGCCGGAGGGCCTGGGCCCGTGCCGTATCCGGATGCCGGAACGCGTGGGCTTCGTCGATGACGATCAGGGAATACTCGTTGGCCGCAGCGTCCAGGGAGTTCTGAGCGACCTGCTCATAAGACTTCACCTCCACGCCCAGCTGGAAGCGGGCCTTGAAGCGGGCCCACGTACCCTCCCGCAGGGCTGCCGGCGCAATGAGGAGGGCCCGCTGCCGGCGTCTTTCAATTATCTCGGTGAGCAACTCGCCCGCAAGGAACGTCTTGCCCAGGCCGACGCTGTCGGCGATAAGAACGCCGTTGTACCGCTCCAGAATGCGGCGGGCACGATCGAGCCCGTCTGTTTGGAAGCGCGTGAGGTGGATGCGGCCCGTGGCCGACGCCTCCGCTGCGAGCTCCTTCCCGTACCGTTCCCATAGTACCCGGAGGTAGATCAAGTACGGCTGGTACTCGATGTACCGAACCGCGTAAAGCGCCGCGAGATCGTAAGGCACGGCTTCTGCCCACAGGTCCTCGAACCATCGCTCCACCTGGCCCACCACTGAAGGCTGGTATTGACCCAGGTTCAGCTCGAGGTTCCAAGCCAGCCCAGCCGCCGTGAAGTTTGACGAGCCTGCGATAACGCCGTTGCCATCCGAGAAGAGATAGGCCTTGCCGTGTAGGAACTGCTTCTCATACCGCCGCACCTCGATCTTTCCCGAGCGCAGGAACTCGAGGAGCTTTCGTATCGCGGCATCAGTCTCGGGCGCGAACGGCAAGAGGTCACGATCACGCCGAAGCCCCTCTTCGTTCAGCCGTAGCGCGTTCTCAGTGAGGTGTTGCTCGAACCGCGTACCCCGCGGGTCGGTGAGCCGCCGCACCGGCCGTGCCGGCGGCGGAATGGGCTCCGCGCCGAGCAGGAGCCTCACGTTGCCGGCGCGGCGCAGCTCGTCCGCGACCTTCGCGAAACCTTCCGGGTTGAAGTAGCCCGTCGCGATGGCGACGTGCACCGGGCTGCGCAGAGTCTCGGCTAGGTAGCGCAGGCGCGCATTCAAAGCCGTGGCCAGCGTGTTGCCGTCGCGATTGTCAACGAACTCGGGCTGCGTCATTTGAGGCTCTTAAGACTCTTGAAGTGCCGTAGGGTGTTGGCTAGCCGTTGGTGGTAATCCCAGCCCTCGTGAAAGGTTTCGAAGATGTGGACCAGCTCTCCTTCTTCAAGGCCGTATAGGTGGGCAACCGTAGCATCCAGCTCCATAACCAGGTCCGCGCGTTCCTCTTCGGCCAGCCGACGCGCCTTTACACGAAGAGCCCGGCCCCAGTCCCGGAATCGGTCGTCGTGGCATACGAGCCGAGCCACGGTATCCACGATGCGAAGGCGCAGGGGGTGCTCATCGGGCGGCCGCGGTATCGGAAACGAGTTCAGAATGAAGAAGTTGACGTGCGTCTCCACAAACCGCCTCGCGTACCAATCCAGCGGGATGGAGGAGAGCACGCCCAGCAGAAAGGCTTGGTCAACCGGCCTTCCCCTGGGCCAGAGGACATATGGTGCCGCATTCGTCAGGAACACTTTCGGCGGAACCATCGCGGCTATTACCGTTCGCTGGTTGGTCCGATTGGTGATGTCCCTAAGAGCAATTCTTGGTGTCAAGCATGGTAGCGTATCCTCATCACCGAGCCACGTCGCCGGGAACTCCGAGAAAGGCGACTTGGGTGTGCGAGAACCTCTCTTCCGCTTGTCTTGGAGCATCGAGAGGACCTTCCGCGGATCCGCCCACGCGTAGTACGTGCCCGTATCCGGATTCCAGAGATCAAACGACTCTCCCTTGTAGACCGGCCAGAAGCCCGTGGGGCACTTCTCTGACTTCAGATCCATGTACTTCTTGTCGTTCGTCGCGTGCAGCTCGGCATACGGCCGTGCGCGCCAGGATGCCCCGTCGTCGAGTTCGAGTCGAGGTGCTCTGCGCAGCTTGGCGAAGACGTCGACGGACATATCGGTCGGCAGAAGTGGGAGCGATGCGGTATCGTTCCAAGTGACAACGTCCCTCCCATAGAACACACTGGGCTCCTTCACGACTCCGGCTTTGTAGGCAGGGAGGCTCGGGTAGGGACCTCGAAGAGCCACCAATGGGTTCTCCGCTCCATCGCGCTGCACCGATACGAGAGCGATCGTGTACTGAGGATGCACCTCTTCAAACACCCATTTGCGATTGTTGAGTAGCATCGTCACATCAACACGCTTGCTTTGCTCGAATACCGTGAGCCGAAACTCCGTCGACCCCTTGGCAGCCAGTGCCGCGCGTGGCAGGACCACACCTATCCTGCCACCCTCTGGGCTTACCAGGTTCCAGAACCTCCAACAAAAGGCCTTGTAAACGTCGGGGTCGCCGGTTCCCATGCCTGGGTACGGTCCGGAAGTCAACACGTCCCGCATTCTCGCTGCGCGCTCGGACGCCTCCTGGAATGAGGCTGCCAAGTCTGGACGTTCCCTACGAAGGTGCGCCTTTCGGGCTTCCTGCTCACGCTGAGGAAGCGAGCGGAGCCCTGGGAAGTGGCGGGCCCAGAAAGCATCCTCTTCAACGGTGGCCTCCTCCCACGGCGGGTTGCCGATGATGACGTCGAACCCCCGTCTATCGCCCAGGAACACGTGCGGAAACGCGATCGGAAAGTGCAGCGGCCTCAGTCCCTGAAGGGCTTGCTCAGCTCTGCTAATCAGGACGTCGCTGAACACGCTGCCCTGTGCCTCCAGGCGGGTGGCAACGCGGCCTTCGGCAATCGCTTCCTCGATCGTCTCGTCCACCCTCGAGGCCGTCAAGACAGTGAGCAGGACCTCTTCGTCGCGAATCCGCGCACGCGCTTGGTCGTACAGCTTCCGCGCTTCCCTTACTTCGGCGGCCGTCGCCTCCGCCAGTCTGGAGAGCCGCTCGAGAGGCTCCTTCGCGCGCTTGAGCCGCTCAGCGGCAGTGAACGAGAACAGGTCGCCCGAAGCCACCCCCAGGAGCTCAGACGCTTCCGCGAACGTCGCGATGCCGACGAGAGAGTTACCCACGACCAGATTACCGTCGAGGAAGCTCAACGGCAGTCCGGGGACGAAGGTGTGGATCCAGATCGATAGACGTGCGAGTTCAACTGCAAGGGGGTTGAGATCAACGCCGCAGACGCACCGCCTCGCGATCTGACGCCGAAGAAGCTGCATGTCCTCAATCGAGTCGCCTGCCCAATCGGGACCTAGCTTCTCCAGCGCGGTCTGGCGCAAGCGCTCCAGCTCGTCCCGGACCCCAGGCAACGGGCGTTTGGCTAGGTAGTTCGAGAGGCGACGTTCGATGCGATCGATCGCCGCCACCAGAAAGTGGCCCGATCCCATCGCGATGTCGGCGATGTAGAACCTGAAGAAGTGCTCGGCCGCCTCTCGGGCGTCGTAGTGGGCGTCGAGTCGTGCGAGGTGCTCCGTCAAGGCAGGTTCTAGGGCGTGGTCCAGCAGGTGATCCACAGCGAATGGCTTCGTGTAATACGAGCCGGTCGCCTTCCTGGTACCCGCCACGTCGTGCAGGTACACCTCACCCGCACGCACTTCGACCGGGGCCCCGCCCCTCGCCGGTACGAAGGCATTCGACTCTGAATCCACTGCCAGATCCACATCAGCGACCGACAGCTCACTCTCAAGCAGGCCCTCGTAGATTGTGCCGAACTCCCCCACACCGAGCGACCGAAAGTCGACAGGACCAAGAACACCCTCGGCTGTCTCGTCTACAAGCAGCCGACCCAAGGCAGGAGCGAAGGTCCGATCGGGCAACGCGACGTCTCTGAGGGCCCGCGCCGCCGGCGAGGCCTCCTCGTCCGATGAAAAGAGGCCACCGTCATAGTCAGGCACGCCCCAGCCAGGATTGCCAGCGGCTACAGCCTTCCAAACCTGGCCGACCTCGGTCCAGTAGAAGCTCTCATCACCGAATGCAGTCCCCCCTGCGAGAGCGTCTCCCAACCGCTTCGCGATCTCCTTCAGGGAATGCGCCCGGTAGGCTGAGTTTGTGCGAAGAGGGAGGAGCTCCTTGTCCTCCGCATAAGCGACGAACAACAGGCGGAAGAGCACCAGGAGCGTCATCTCATAGGTTTCCTGGAGCCGTTCCGCGGTAGCGCTCCTCAGCGCGCGAGCACTCCACATAGCGCGGGCTAGCGTAGGTACGACCTCGCGGTAGATCCGTTCCCGCAATCGCACGCCGAGATCGGCCGCATAATCGGAGCTCTTGGCGAGAATCTCGAGAAAGACGCCATTGGGCTTCAGTGCATCCGCCGAGCAGAAGAGCCACAGGTAGCCCGCGTCTGCACGAGCAAGAAGGTCGAGGTTCAACTCAACATAGGTCTCGGTTCTGCCGCGGCGGCCCACACCAACGCCAGGTTTCACTGGGTAGACGCGCAGGGACGATCCTGCAGAGACCACGACGTAATCGAGGTTCTCTTGATCTGCCTTGAAAAGCGCGTACGAGATCGGTGATGACCCGTCGTAGAGCGGACTGATCGGCTCGATCTGGTCTGGTCGCTCGAGAAACACGGCAACGGCGACTTTGGTCCCATGTGCTACGAGGACCGCAGCAGGCCCCGGAAGGCGCTCGATGCTGAACCCAAGCCGCTCAACGAGCTCACGCCCGCGTGCCTTGAGCAGGGGAGCCGCCTTATCGACGACATCTCGCCAGTCCCTTCGGCCACGTACTCCGACCTCCAGCTCGTGAAGCGCGAACAGCCCTGAGTTCCGGAGGCCTGGAATGGGACTCTCGAGCTGATCGAAGGCGGCACGAACGAACCTCACCGCCGCATGGCGATCGGGCGCCTGGAGTCCGACTTCGCAGATCCGCTCGAGCTGTGATCGGTCCGCATCCGTCAACACGACAGGGTCATCGGGAGTCGGTCCGCAGACCGCCCCTCGATTGTCGCCCCACAGCACGACTACCAGAACAGGCGTCGCACGCCTGCCGACCCGCTCCTTGAGGAGTTCGCGAAGACTGGGACGAGCGGGTTCGCCATTCGCGCTGAGAAGCGCCACCTCAAGCGCCATGGCCCCAGAGCCAAGGAAGAGGGCAAGCGGTCGAATGCCTGAGGGCGCGCTAATGGTGAGCGGCCTAGGATCCCGATGGGCAAGGAACGTCATTCCCAGTCTCGCTGAGGTCAGCTCAACAGGTGATCCCGCAGGGTCAGCTTCTCGACCAACCCGTTCGGATAGCGGAATGCCAAACCGTGCGGGTCGAAGGCAGCCTGTGTCAGGCCGACGATCGCGCTGTGATTCGGGCACAACACCACCAAGTTCCGACTAACGGGCTCACCGCCCCGCTCCAGCGGTCTGATGAATCGAGTGTCCGCGTAGGGCACTCCGTATCGCGGCTTGAAGTCGTGCACACAGACCTGGCACCGATGCTCGTAAAGGGTCTTCAGCGTGTCACCGAGCCACGGATCGAGTAGTCGGCGTTCATGTTCCCGAACCCGCGTCGTGCGCACCGGCGATAGTCGCACCACGGTGTCGTAGTTTCGGATCGCGGCGAGCACACCGGCAACGTCCGCCAGGGACGGCAATTCGGCGGGCTGGCTGGCGCCTTTGAGGTAGGGCCTGATCTTTGCCGCGTCTTGGGGCTCGATATACATGGGATTCATCTGGCCAGCGTAGTCCTTGCTGAGTCAGAGATTCTCAAGGCTGAAGGGAACCGTGGGGACGGTTTCCGAGCAGTAGAGGATGTATCGCCAGGTCTTTCCCGCGTTGGGCCAGTGCTGCCGACTGATCTCCCCCGTTGGGTCTTCGCCCAAGCGCTCGAAGATCAACGCGAACTCGATGCGGCCATCTACCTTGCCCAGTCGCTCTGCGTCCGTCTTCACCAACTGCAGCAGCAGCTCTTCCCCAGCCTGAAGGGGTGGGTCCCGGGGCTGCACATCGACGGCGAATAGCGAGAGCCGGATGCACTCCTCGATCTGGGTGAACTGGACGTTGAGACGCCGCACGAGCCCATCCGCATGTCTGGACGGGGGTTACATATGCATCCTGGCGCAACCCCTGGCTAGTCACTATGGAATGACCGGCTCGCGATCGCAGGACGTAGGTTACGCGGTCGGAGCTACCGAACCACGCAGAGCTACATGCGAAAGGAGCCGGTCTATGCCTACCAACCTGCGCTATGTCGGTCTGGATGTCCACGCCGAGACCATCGCCGTCGCCGTGGCCGAAGCCACCGGCGAGGTCCGCCCCCTCGGCATCATCCCCAATCGTCCCGAGTCCGTCACCAAGCTGATCCGGAAGCTCAGCCCCCGCGAAGAGCTGCGCGTATGCTACGAAGCCGGGCCATGCGGCTACGTCCTCTACTGGCAGCTCACCCGGCTCGGCGTGCACTGCGACGTCGTGGCCCCGACCCTCGTCCCAACCAAGCCCGGCGACCGGGTCAAGACCGACCGCCGCTCGCCGCGAAAGTTGACACTCGGATTGCCGGGATCGTCGTCGGACGGCGGCCGGTGGTCCTGAGCCGTCTTGGGTTGGAAGCTCTTCTGGCTCGCCCACGCTTCGAGCAGGGTGCCA
>Ga0187892_10005649_pt1 | contig 19442 bp, 16 predicted proteins | sample MA1701073metaG_FD_139345 | JGI IMG/M metagenome (GOLD analysis project Ga0187892, IMG submission 139345) | Bio-ooze microbial communities from a basaltic lava cave in the Kipuka Kanohina Cave System on the Island of Hawaii, USA - MA170107-3 metaG ...
ATTCCCCAAATTGGAGGGACGCGCTCTGTCGCGTCTCCCGCTTCGCGGGACGGTCACGACGGAGCGTGACCCTCCAACTCGCTCTGCGTCAATCTTCTGAATCAAAATGGGGAATGTCTGGAGCGCGAACTTCCCCCTTTACATTCGCTTCGAAAATCCTATAGTCGCCCCATCGTTTCCGTCGAGTCCGCAGCCCAAGGAACTGCGGGGTCGAGCGTGGCAAAAATTGGGGGGAATTCATGCACCTGAAAGAGCTTACGCTTTTGGGCTTCAAAAGCTTTGCCGAAAAAACCACTCTGCGTTTCCAGCCAGGCGTCACCTGCATCGTCGGTCCCAACGGCTGCGGCAAGTCCAATGTCTCCGACTCCGTGCGCTGGGTGCTCGGCGAGCAATCCGCGAAAGCATTGCGCGGCGGCGAGATGGCGGACATCATTTTCAGTGGCACAGACAGCCGCAAAGCCCTCGGCATGGCGGAAGTTTCGCTCACCATCACCGACATCACGGAAAAAATCACGCCCGTGCCTGGCGTCAACTTCGATTTCAACGAAGTCACAGTCACGCGCCGCGTGTTCCGCGACGGTCAGTCGCAATATTTCATCAACAAAGTCCCCTGCCGCCTCAAGGACATCCAGCAGGTTTTCTGGGACACAGGCATCGGGCGCGGCGCGTATTCGATGATGGAGCAGGGCAAGATTGACCTCGTCATCAGCAGCAAACCCGAAGACCGCCGCGCAATTTTCGAGGAAGCCGCGGGCATCACCAAGTTCAAAGCGCAGAAAAAGGAAGCGCTCCGCAAACTCGAATACGTCGAAGCCAACCTCGTCCGCGTCACCGACATCATCCGCGAAGTGAAACGCCAAATCGGTTCGCTCCAACGGCAGGCGGGCAAAGCGAAGCGTTACAAGGAACTGCACGAACAACTCAAACGCCTCGACTGCCAGCTCGCTCGCCACAAATACGATTTACTGAAAGAGGACATCCAGAAACTCACCGACTCCGCCGCCGACCTCGAATCACAGGCGCAAAAAACTTCCATCGCCGTCGAGAACGAGGAAAACGCGCTCAGCCAGTTGCGCCGTGAACTCGACGCCCTCGACCGCAAGATTTCCCAGACGCAACAACGCGAGTTCGAGACAAAGAACCAAGCCGAACGCGCCCAAGCCCGCATCGAATCTAACACCACGCGCATCGGCGAATACGAAACGCTCACCCAGCGCCACACACAGGACATCGCCGACGCCGAGCGCAAAATCGTCGAGCAGGAAAAGCAACTCGCCGAAGTCACCGCTCAACTCGAATCCTTCAACGCCACGCTCACCTCCGCCGAAAATTTCCTCAAGGAACAGCAAGATGCGTTAAAAATCGCTACTGAAAATCTGCGAACAAGCGAGGCCGCGCACCGCGACCAGCAAAACGCCGCAATCGATTTGCAGCGCCGCATCAGCGGTTTGCACAACGAACTTGCCGCGCTCGAATCGCAGACCAAAAAAGAATCGCTGATGTTTGAGCAACGCACCGCCGAACGCGCCACGCTCAACAACCAACTCACCCGCGCCGTCGCGAAGCGCGAAGAATTCCAAAAGAAACTCGTCACCGAACGCAGCCAACTCGAATCCTCGCGCCAAAGCATCCAGACGCTCGAACAAAATCTCGGTAATGCCGCGGGCAAAGAAGCCGCTCTCACCGAAAAACTTTCCAGCAAACAAAACCAACTCGCCGCCCAGCGTTCGCGCCTGCAACTGCTCGAACAACTCCGCTCCCAACACGAAGCGGAGCAGGAAAATTTGATAAACGAATTGCGCGCCGCCGCTTCGGGGAGCACACGCGCCTCGCGTGTTGTTTCCGTCGCCTCGACGGAAGCTTCTGTTCCTGACTTTGCGGCGGAAGTGACGGACGAGGCGTCCGTCACAGCACGCGAGGCGCGTGCGCTCCCCGACACCGATGCGATCCTCGCCTCGCTCTCGCAAGTCATCACCGTCGAATCCGATTTCACCGTCGCCGTCGAAGCCGCGCTCGGCAATCACCTGCAAGCCATCCTCGTCCGCGACGCCGACGCCGCCAAAAAAGTCCGCGCCTCGCTCAACGGCAGCAGCAAGGCAATTTCACTCGCGCCACTGGATTTACAAGGTGGGACAAGCTTCCAGCTTGTCCCTTCCGAAAATGGGCAAGCTGGAAGCTTGCCCTACCCTAAGGGCACTCTTTGCTGGGCAACAAATGTCGTCCGCGTGTCCGAAGAATATCAACCTCTCCTGCATCGCCTCCTCGACGGCGTTGCTCTCGCCGTCAATTTGCAAACCGCGCTCGATGTTCATCGCGCCACGAACGGAGTGTGCGACATCGCAACTCTCGACGGCGAATTTGTCAGCCGTCGCGGCATCATTTCGTTCGGCATTCACACCAACGGCTCGGCGTCCCTACCGATTCCGCAGGCGCAAATCACGGAGTTGACCGACGCGATTGCCAAACTCACCGCCGAAACGCAGTCCGTCCAATCCGAACTCGCCCAAGCAACCGCTGCGCGCGAATTGGCGGAACGTAAATTGGAGCAGACCGAAACCCATCTCCACGCGCTCGAAGTCGCGCTCGCCACCCGTGACGGTGAATTTGCCGCGCTCGAAAATGAATGGCGCGAGACGAAGGACAAAATTGAAACCGTGCGCTGGGAGTTGCAACGCCTCGGCGAAGCGGGCGGCGAGGAGAAAACGCGCCGTGATGAGATTCAGGCGCAACTCGTCGCCGCTGAACAGGAAGACCAACAGGCAAAATTTAAACTCACCGAAGTCGGGAAGAACGTGGACGAAGTCCGCGCCGTCCGCGAAGACGCGTCGCAAAAAGTCACCGACGCCAAAGTCGCGCTCGCGTCGCAGCAACAGAAACGCGACACGCTGCTCGCGCAGCAGGCGCCTGTTGCCACACGCGTCCGCGAGTTGCGCGAACTCATCGAAGCGCGCCAACAGGACATCACGGATTTCGGGACGAAGATTCAGCAACTCACCGCCGACATCGAGCAGGCGAAGCAAGCCATCGTCGAGTCGCAGCAGCAAGCGGAACTCGTCCAGATTGAAGTCGGCACGCTGCAACATTCGCGCGAGCAGATGGTCGCGAAGATTGACGCGCAGGACAACGCGCTCAAACAGAAGCGCAAAACACAAAACGAATTTCAGGCGAAGCGCACCGAGTTGGAGTTGCAACTGGAGCGCAAGCGGATGGAAGTGCAGAACCTTTCCGAGCGCATCGTTCGCCAATATCAGGTTCACATCGAACAAGTCCGTAGCGAAAACATCACCGTCACCATCGCCGACACAGGTCAGCCACAGAAAACGGAAGTGACGCCGACGGAAATGGCGGCAGCGGGGCTTGCGCCTGATTGGAACGCGATTGAGGTGCAGGTCGCCGAGATGCAAGCGCGCATTGACGGGATGGGTCCTGTGAATGTCGAAGCCATCACCGAATACGACGAGTTGGAGCAGCGGCACAAATTCCTGACCGAGCAACACGACGACCTGACGAAATCGCAGCAACAGTTGCTGCAACTCATCTCCAAGATTAATACGGAGACGCGCAAGATGTTCATCGAGACGTTTGAGAAGGTCCGAGACAATTTCCAGAATGTCTTCACCGAGTTGTTCGGCGGCGGCAAAGCGAACCTCATCCTCGCCGACGAAAACGACCCGCTCGAATGCGGCATCGAAATCGTCGCGAAGCCTCCAGGAAAACAATTGCAAAGCATTTCATTGTTGTCGGGCGGCGAGCGCGCGATGACGGCGGTGGCGTTGCTCTTTTCGATTTACATGGTCAAGCCCAGCCCGTTCTGTTTGCTCGACGAAATTGACGCGCCGCTGGACGAATCGAACATCAATCGTTTCGTGAAAATGCTGCAACGGTTCACGAACCAATCGCAATTCGTCATCATCAGTCACAACAAGCGCACCATCGCGATGGCGGACGCGATTTACGGTGTCACGATGGAAGAACACGGCGTCTCCAAGATTGTGAGCGTGAAGTTCACAAAGAAAACGCAGCCGCAACCTGTTGCAGTGGGCGCAACCGCTGCGGCAGCGACTGCGGCTGGGGACAGCCGCGCTGCAACTGTCGCCGAGACGGCGACGACTCCAGCGGACCATCACGAGCCGATCCACAATGATTTACTCAACGACCACGATTCCAAACGCGCGCCCGTCGCTCCGCATCATGCGATGGAAAGCTACGAGCCAGAGGACGATTCCCCCGATGACGCAGAGATTGCCAGGGAAGTTGTGGAAGGCGCGAACGGCGAGAGTATTGCCGCCGACGTTGCATCTCCGCCGAATCAGGATGCAGGCGCCGCGCCCAAGCAGGATTGACCGCGAGTCCCGTCCGCGCCGTTGGTGGCTCGCGTCCGTTGCGCCGCTTTACAAGTCTAGTTGCTTTGATAGAGTCGCGCCGTGCTTTCCAAACGAGTCAGAAAACGCCGTCCGCACAACTATCCGACCAAGAAACTGGTTCTGTCGCAGTGGGTTGCGGAAACAGGCGTGGTGCTTCTCTTTTGCTGCGTGTTCGCGACGCTGACGATTCGGTTCGCGTCGGTGTCCAGTTCCACCTACGACGAGACGACGCACCTGACTTCGGGGTATTCGTATTGGAAATGGGACGATTATCGGATGAACCCCGAACATCCGCCGCTGATGAAAAAACTGGCGGCGCTGCCGTTGCTCGCCAGGACGGTGCAGCCCAACTCGGTGGATTTGGTCCCTGGCGACGAGGAGAACCGTTCCGTGACGACGACGGAACGCTCGATGCGCCGATTCTGGGCGCTGGGATTGCAGAGCATTGACCAGCAATGGCATTTCGGGCACGGGTTTCTCTACGGACCGAAGGCGGAGACGCAGCAACGGATGCGGATCATGCACCATTATCATCTGCCGAGCACGGCGGAGTTGAAGCCGTCGGATTTCATCAATGACGGGCAGGATTTGTTGTGCTGGGGGCGCGCGCCGATTGTGCTGCTGGGCTGCGCGCTGCTGGCGCTCGTGTATGCGTGGGGGCGACAACTGTTCGGGATTGCGGGCGGCGTGCTGGCGATGACGATGATTTGCTTCGACCCGAATTTCATCGCGCACAGCGGGTTGGTGACGACCGACGTGGGCGTGACGCTGTTCATGTTCGGCGCGATGTTTTTTCTCTGGTGCGCGTTTCGGCGGCTGGAAATCTGGAGCGTCGCGTTGTTCCTGCTCTTTTTTGGAATGGCGCTTGCGTCGAAATTTTCAGCGGTGTTGCTTGTGCCGTTTTTCTGGCTGGTCGCGCTGGGCAGGATTTTTTCCGCGAAGGAATGGACGGTCGGCTCGAAGGGCGACAAGGCGATTGCCACCGTTCTCGCGCGGTCAACGGCGGTGCTGGGGTTGTTCGTTGCCGCTTGCCTGACGGCGTGGTTCGTCGTCTGGGCGTCGTATGGGTTCCGTTTTTCAGCGGCGAGAGACCCGCAACGCGCCGCGCGCGATGAGGCAGCGGTGTTCGCTTCCCTGAACATCCCCCCCCCCACGCCGCCCCGAGAAGAGCAGCAACCGCAGCCTGCGCCCGACGCGCCCAAACCTGATGCGCCGCAGGGATCGCGCGCCGAGGAAGCCGACGCGCCAAAGCCGCTCAAGAACCTGCCATTCCACGATCCTGGGCACCTCCCCATCGAATCCGTCCTGCGCCGCACCGAGGCGACCCAACAACTGATGTCCGCCTATCCTCGCGGCGTGCCCGAAGTGTATGTCGTGGACGAAATGGAGCGGGTGCAACTGGGGTTGACCAGTTCGCTCGTCATGCTCGCCCGTCGCTCGCAGTTGCTGCCCGAAGCGTATCTCTACGGGTTCGCCCACGCGCGGATGAAATCGCTGATGCGCTCGGCGTTCCTGCGCGGGGAATACTCGGTGACGGGATTCCGCAGTTATTTCATCTGGACGTTTCTGCTGAAGACGCCGATTCCCGCGCTGCTGTTGATGGCGGCGGCGATTGTGCTGGCGTGCGCGCGGAAACTGCCGTGGCGGTCGCGCGCCGCGTTCCTGGCGGTGCCCGTCGTCGTTTACATGGCGTCGTCCATTTCGTCGAACCTCAACATCGGGCACCGTCATCTGCTGCCGATTTACCCGTTCCTGTTCGTGTTGTGCGGCATCGTCGCGGCGGAATGGTCAGCGTGGCGCTTGACGACGCGTCGCTGGACGGCGGCAATCGCGTTGCTGGCAATCCCGCTGAGTTGCGCGTTCGTGTTCGCGCCGCCGTGGAAACCGCAAAAAGTCCATCCGCATTACCTCGCGTATTTCAACGAATTCGCGGGCGGACCGAAGAACGGCTACAAGAGTCTCGTGGATTCCAATCTCGACTGGGGGCAGGATTTGATTCAACTCAATGGCTGGCTGGAAAAAGCGAAACTCAAGGAGCCGATCATCCTCTGCTATTTTGGAATGGGCGATCCTCGGTTTTACGGCATTTCCCACGTCAATGCCCCGCAGGCGCTCGGCGGTTACGGCTACGAAGTCGCAGCCGACCCGAACGAATTTCTCAGGGGACTCAAGCCAGGACAGTATTACGCCATCAGCGCCACGCACCGTTCGGGCGTGTATCTCTCGCCGCAGGCACGCGAGGTCTGGCAGACACTCATCAAACAATCCACCTACATTGACCAAGTCGGTTATTCCATTTACATCTTCCGCCTCGAAGGGGTGAGGTGACGAGGCGGCGCGGCGCGCAAGCACGCAAACGCGCATTCTGGGGAACCAATGAACGACGACACATCGCGCTTCAGGATGGAGCGATGGATTGCGTGGCTGGCGGTGATTGGTTGTTGCGGCGTGTTCACTGCGCTCGTCGTCATTCACGCGCGCGTCAGTTCCGCGACTTACGACGAAACCGCGCATCTGCCCGCGGGATACAGCTATCTCAAATGGGGCGATTACCGTCTCAATCCCGTCCACCCGCCGCTGGTGAAAAAACTCGCCGCGCTGCCGTTGTTCACGCGAAACGTCTGGCAGTTCGACGTTGAGCCAAGCGACGACGACCTGCATCCGAAAGAGCGCGCCGACAACGAGAAGGCGCTCAAGCGTTCGTGGGCAGTCGCGCTCAACGAGCAGGACGCGGAATGGTATTTCGGGCATTACTTCCTCTACGGAAAAAAACTCGATGCGCTGCAACGTGTCGGCGCCAAAGGCCCGCTCTCCGCGCCCAACGCCGAACAAGGCGCCGACGGCGCGTGGAAAGCGCCGCTGCAGAAAGGCGATTTCCTCAATGACGCCGACGACCTGCTTTTCTGGGGAAGGATGCCCGTCATGCTGCTCGGCGTCGCGCTGGCGCTGCTGATTTTTTTCTGGTCGCGCAAATTGTTCGGATTGGCGGGCGGGATTTTGTCGCTTACGCTGTTTTGTTTCGACCCGAACTTCATCGCGCACAGCGGGCTGGTGACGACCGATGTGGGCGCGGCGCTCTTTTTCTGCGCAACAATTTATTGCTTCTGGCTTGCCTGCCTGCGGCTCACGTTTTTGCGCGCGGCATCGTTTGCGGTTTGCGTTGCGCTGGCGCTCGTCACGAAATTTTCCGCCGTCCTGCTGCTGCCGATGATTGCCATCCTTGCGGCGTGGAAAATTTTCTCGCGCAAACCGTGGCTGACAGGCGCGGGCGACAATTTTGAGTTGTCCGCACGCCCGACCAAAGCTGTGATGTGCGGCGCGCTGCTGTTGATCGCGGCGTTGGCTGCGTTGCTGGTCATTTGGGCGATGTATGGTTTTCGTTTTTCTGCCGCAAAAAATCCCGAACGCGCGGCTATGGACGAATCGGCAATTGTTGCGGAGCGTGACGAACTTCACACCCCAGGACGTTTCCCCATCGAACACGCGTTGCGACACGTCGCGGCGATGAAATCGGCGGTGCAATCGTGGGATTGGAGCAGCCGTCCCGACGGGCCAGGGCAGGATGACGTGAAGGCGGCGATGAAGAACGTCACGCTCGGTTTCCGCGCCAGGGTTTTGCTCTTCGCCTCTCGCTATCGTCTGCTGCCCGAAGCGTATCTGTTCGGTCTCGCGAACGTCGAGGAGCGCGGGCAGATTCATTACGCGTTCCTGAACGGGGAATATTCAGTGACGGGATTCCGCAGTTATTTCATCTGGACGTTTCTACTGAAAACGCCGCTGCCCGCGCTGCTGGCGATTCTGGTTGCGGTTGCCGTTGCCGCGCGCCGCCGCGAGTGGCGCGGAACGCTTCTGTTTCTTGCCGTGCCTGTTGCGGTCTATTGGCTCGCCACGATTTTTGCCAATCTCAACATCGGCCACCGCCACCTGCTGCCGATTTATCCGTTCCTCTACGTGCTCTGCGGCGCGCTCGGCGCGGAATGGGACAAATGGCGCGTCAACAGCAAGCCGTGGGTCGCCGCCGTCGCGCTGGTGTGGATTGCGTGGAGCGCGTTCTTCGTCTTCGCGCCGTCGAACAAACGCGATGGGTGGAAGCCCGACACGGTGCAGCCGCATTCGCTCGCGTATTTCAACGAACTGGCGGGCGGTCCGCACAACGGCTACCTCTGGCTCGTGGATTCCAACCTCGATTGGGGACAGGATTTGAAAAAACTCAAACGCTGGCTCGACGAAAACCAGATCACCGAGCCCGTCAACCTCTGCTACTTCGGCATGGCAGACCCGCGCTACCACGGCGTCGCGTTCGTGAACATGCCCGACGGTTACGCGCTCGCCCCGCCCATCGCGCCCGAACCGCGCCGCCTCACCGACGCGCGGCTGCCAGGCTACCTCGTCGTCAGCGCGACCAACTATCAGGGCGCGACGCTGAGCGAGGCGGACAGGAAAGTGTGGCAGCTTTTTTTGAAAGACGCTAAGTTCGTCGCCCAGATTGGATACTCGCTCTTCATCTTCAAGCTCGACCGCGCCCCGCGCTGAGTTCGTCTCGCTCGTCATCCCCGCCTACAACGAGGAGAAACGGCTCGGCGATTCGTTGAAGACCATTTACGAATGGATGCGCGCCAACTTCGAGCGGTTTGACGTGACGGTGGTGGACGACGGCTCCAGTGACCGCACCGCCGACGTGGTGACGGATTTTTCCGAGCACGCGCCCGAAGTCGAGTTGCTTTCGTTGCGGGAAAATTCGGGCAAAGGGTACGCCGTGCGCACGGGGATGATGTCGGCGGAAGGCGATTATGTGATCTTCACCGACGCGGATTTGTCCACGCCGATTGAGGAAGTGGCGAAGGCGCTCGATTTGATGAAGCAGGGTTGGGATGTCGTCATCGGCTCGCGCGCGCTGCCCGAGTCCGACGTGCAAGTGCACCAGAATTTCCTGCGCGAAACGATGGGCAAGACGTTCAACCTCGTCGTGCGGATGATGTCGGGGCTGCCGTTTCCCGACACGCAATGCGGGTTCAAATGTTTCACGCAGAAGGCGGCGAAGGACATTTTCTCCCGCGCCGTCATCAACGGATTCGCGTTCGACGTCGAAGCGCTGGTGCTCGCCAAAAAACTCGGATCCAAAATGACCGACATGCCCGTGCGCTGGATCAATTCCCCCGCGAGCAAGGTAAAAATGTTTTCCTCCCCGCTCCAGATGCTCTGGGAAGTTTTCAAAGTCCGCCTCAACTTGATGCGCGGGAAATACAAATAGGAATGGCGTGACCCCTGGGGCGCCGCGCGAAAATGAATAACGCTGCCCAATATGACCGAGACGGATTTCTCGTTGTCGGCAATCTTTACAGCATTGACGCGGTGTTCTTCAGCGAGCTGGCAATTCACGCCTCGCATCCCAACACGAGCGGCGCCGACCGCTGGTCGCTCATCTCCACCTACCGCGACGCCTCCGTGAAGGACGATTCGACCGTCTGGAAAATCGCGATGGTTGTCAGTGGGAAGATCGTGAACGTGTAGCTACGAGCGTAAGCGAGTGGATAAGGTCCCATCCTAAAACCCAATCCTAACAATCGGTGGCACGGGCGTCCCTGCCCGTGTCAGCCACAGGCACGGAGGCCTGTGCCACCAAGTTTTAGGAGAGGCTCTAAATCGGTATGGTGAGCAGGCTTCTTAATTTTCAAGGAGACCTTCGGTCAGCCTAACGGCGAGGTTAGAGACCTGCGCCGAACGAGAGGAAAAAATCCACTCGCTCACGCTCGTAGCTACAATGTTTGTTTGCGCCCCGTGGGGCGCGCCGTTAATCTTCTCTGAGTGAAAACCATCCTGCGCGTCATCCAGTATCTGAAGCGTTACCCGTGGTATGCGCTGGGCACGATGGCGTGCGCGATTTTTTCGACCATCACTGTCCTGATGTATCCGAAGCTGGCGCAGTGGATCATTGACGAAGTCATCGGCGGGAAAAAGGCGGACTTGCTCTGGATCGCGGCGGCGGGATTGGTGGGGATTTATTTTCTGCGCGACCTGTTCAACGCGCTTCGCATCCGCCTGAACAACACGTTCGAGCAAAAAGTCATCTACGATTTGCGGCGCGACCTTTACAACAAACTCCAGCGCCTCTCGGTCAGCTATTACGACAAGAAGGCGACGGGCGACCTGATGACGCGCGTGATTGACGACGTGAACAGCGTCGAGCGCGTGTTGATTGACGGCACGGAGCAGGGGACGGTCGCCGTCATCACGCTGGTTGGCGTGACGGCGATGATGTTCATGGCGAACGCGACGCTCGCGGGGCTGCTGTGGATTCCCGTGCCGTTGCTCATCGTCGCCGCGTGGATTTTCACTCGCGCCGCGCACAAGCGTTACCGCATCCAGCGCAAAGCCGTCTCCGATCTCAACTCGCTGCTCCACGACAACCTGCAAGGCATCCGCCAAATCAAAGGGTTCGGTCGCGAAGAGCACGAGACCTCGCGCTTTGAAGACCGCGCCGACAACATGCGCAACGGCACGCTCAACGTGATGCGGTTGTGGGCGACGTATCATCCCGCCACGACATTTCTCACATCCCTCGGCGCCGTCATCGTGCTCACCTACGGCGGGCACGAAGTCATCAAGGATCGCCTCAGTTACGGCGAACTGGTCGCGTTCCTCATTTACGTCACGATGTTTTATTCGCCCATCGAACGGTTGCACGGCATCAACCGCATGTTGCAGGAAGCGCGCGCCTCGGGAGAACGGGTCTTTGAAATCATGGACACGCCCGAGGAAGTCTCGGAGAAACCCGACGCGGTTGTGTTGGGCAACAGGGTGCGCGGCGAAATCGAATACCGCCACATCAACTTCCACTACACCGAGCGCAAGGACGTTCTCGCCGACATCAACATCCACGCGCAACCAGGGCAGACCGTCGCGCTCGTCGGGCACACGGGTGCGGGCAAATCCACCGTCGTCCATCTGCTGCCGCGGTTTCACGATGTCAGCGGCGGCGCGATTCTCATAGACGGCGTGGACATCCGCGACGCGACGCTCGCCTCGTTGCGCGCGCAAATCGGCGTCGTCACGCAGGAGCCGTTCCTGTTCAACGGCACCGTCCGCGAAAACATCATGTACGGTCGGCTCGACGCCAGCGAAGAGGAAATGTTCGCGTCGGCGCGCGCGGCGAACGCGCACGAGTTCATCATGGCATTGCCCGACCAATACGATTCCGTCGTCGGCGAGCGCGGCGTCAAACTCAGCGTCGGCGAAAAACAGCGCGTCTGCATCGCCCGCGCGCTGCTCAAGGACCCGCCCATCCTGCTTCTGGACGAAGCCACCGCCAGCGTGGACACGCACACGGAAAAACTCATTCAGGAGGCGCTGGAACGGCTGATGGCGAACCGCACCTGTTTCATGATCGCGCACCGCCTGTCCACCGTGCGCAACGCCGACCAGATTCTCGTGCTCGCCCATGGGCGCATTGTCGAGCGCGGCACACATCGCGACTTGCTGGCGCGCGACGGTATTTACGCGCACCTCTGCCGCGTGCAGGCGCAGGCGATGACGATTGAAGAATCGCTTGAAGAAGTCGTTGAAAAGTGAACGGATGACACCGAACGGCGCGTTACCCCAATCGTGACAACCGCCTTTGGGGTGTCGCGGCGCTTCTGTGAAGCGCCAATCCCCGCATCAAAACACAGTTCTCTGCGCTTCACAGTAGCGCCGCGACAACGCATCCCCTGTTGGGGCAATGCGCCGCGAACACCTGACTCCTGCTCGAAAAAACTGGTTGAGCGTGTAATAAAACGGCACGGATCGGACTTTACATCTCTAGAAAGCCCAGATGGGGGAAAACCGCCCAACGCCAGCCGAGAAGTTTCTGGAATTGTTGCGCCCGATTGAGCGCGACCTGGAAATTTACTGCCGTCGCATGGCTTGGGACGTGAATGACGTGAAAGACACCATCCAAAATGCCGTGTGGCGCGCCTTCCGCGCGTTTGACCGTTACCGCCAGGACGCGAGTTTCCGCGCGTGGATGTTCAAGATTTTGACGAATGAGATTTTTGCGGCGAACCGCAAACACGGACGCATCGCAAGCCACGAAATTACGGCGGAGTCAGATGAGTCGGAATCATTCGCCGCGTTGGAACGCGACTTGGAATATCGCGACTGGCTGAATTCGCCCGGGGCGCTTGCCGACGCGCTCGACGAAGCCATTGTCGCCGCGCTCAAGACGCTCACAGAAATGGAGCGCGCCGTGTTGTTGCACCGCGCCATCGGCGGATTTCGTTACCGCGAAATCAGCGAGTCGTTGGAAATCCCCATCGGCAGCGTGATGGGAAACCTGTCGCGCGCCCGACGGAAGATGCGCGACGCGTTGATGCGTTCCCAGCGGAGGAGCAACCCATGAAATGCCACGAGGCGAGAAAACTCATCGCGCCGTATCTGGACTCGGAACTGGACACGAAGACGAGCCTTGAAGTCGCGGAGCACCTGGGGGCGTGCGGAGAATGCAGCCGTTTTTTCGCGGCGGAGGAGAAGCTCGACGAGCGCATCCAATCGGCGTTGAGGCAGGGCGGCAGGACGCCGTCGCTATGGGCGCAAACGGAAGCGCGCATCGAGGCAAGCGCGCCGACGCTGTCGTCACGTCGCAAGATATGGCGGTTGACGGGAGCGTTTGCGGTCGCCGCAGTTGTGGTTGCGGGAATCATCACGCTTTTGCCAAAGGAAAAAGTCGCGCCTGATTGGGCGGCGATTGCGGAGGAACGTCACCACGATTACGCGGGCAAGAGGGTTGCGCCCGAATTCAGTGGTGAAATCCCCGAATCGATCGCGCAGAAGTTCGGCGAGCGACTGGATGCGCGAGCGTTTGCATTCGCCGTGGCGGACTCCGATTTCTCGGTGCGCGGCGCGCGGGTTTGCGAAATCGCCGATGTGCCCGTGGCGTGGATGCTTGGCAGCTACAAAGGAACACCCGTGTCGCTCATGATATTCAAGGAAAGTGAGATCAGCGCGTTTGGTGAATTGCAGAAGCGATTTCAGTCAGGTGAACCGCTCGTGGACTGCGGCAAGGGACATTGCGAAATCATTGTCCGCGTCGTCAATGGTCACGTCGTTTGCCTCGTCGCGGGCTTGCCCAAAACGGTGATGCAACGCTTGACGATGTCGGTGCAACCTCACAGTCAAGCGACGGCGCTTGCCGTGGCAGAATGAATTTCTCTCAAACAACCAACCAAAGGAGCACGCACATGAAACGAACCAAAATGGTAGCCATGCTCGCGGGCGCAGCCCTCGCGGGCGTCGTCGCGGGCACAGTCGGATGCAGTGAACAGAAACCGCCCACCGACACCAAACAACCTGGCACGTCCGCGCCCGTGGCGGACAAGACCAAGCACGCCTGTAAAGGGCAGAACGAATGCAAAGGACTTGGCGGTTGCAAAACCGACAAGAACGAGTGCAAAGGGCAGAACGCTTGCAAGGGTCAGGGCGGTTGCAAGACCTCGTAGTCAGACCGCCAGAATCATTTCACGCGACAGAGCGACCGAGCCCGATGGGACGGACAGCTTGGCATTCTGGACGTGTGGATACAACACAGGAGAACCCAATGAAACGGACTACAAAAACAGCGGCAACAGCGTTGCTCGTCGGCGCGGCGATGGCAGGCGTCATCGCGGGCACAGTCGGATGCAGCACTTGCAAAACCGACGCGGGCACGAAGATGGAAAAGAAAGACATGAGCAAACACGCCTGTAAAGGTCAGAACGAGTGCAAGGGTCAAGGCGGTTGCAAGACCGACAAGAACTCTTGCAAGGGACAGAACGCCTGCAAAGGCCAGGGCGGTTGCAGCACGATGTAGCCGTCATTGCTCGGAACGCCGAGGGCCGAGCGTTTTTCGGCTCTCGGCGCGCCGACTTTCCAAATGCCAGCGAACAAGTTCAACGGACACACCGACTACGGCATCGGCATCGGGCTGCGCGTGCCGCATTACAACCACATCCTCACCGAGAAACCCGTGGTGGATTGGTTTGAAATCATTTCGGAAAATTTCATGTGCGACGGGGGACGACCGCTGCGCATCCTCGACCAGATTCTGGAGCAATACCGCGTGGTGCAACACGGCGTCTCGATGTATTTCGGCAACGCCGACCCGCTCAACCGCGAGCACCTGAAGAAACTCAAGCAGCTCGTCAAACGCACCAACACGCCGTGGCTTACCGACCATCTGTGCTGGGGCAGCGTGGACGGCTCTTACTCGCACGATTTGCTGCCGATGCCTTACACGTTCGCAGCGGCGCGCATCACCGCGCGTAAAATCCGCGAGGCGCGCGATTTTCTCGAAGTCCCCATCGCCGTCGAAAACGTCAGCAGCTACGCGGAGTTTCACGTTTCCGAAATGACCGAGTGGGAATTTTTAAGCGAAGTAGTCGAACTCGCCGACTGCGGCATCCTGCTCGACGTGAACAACATTTACGTCTCCTCGCGCAACCACGACTTCGACCCGTTCGATTACCTCGACAACGTTCCGCACCACCGCGTCACGCAAATCCACATCGCGGGACACACCAAATACGAAAAATACATTCTCGACACCCACGACCATCCCGTCATCAGCCCCGTCTGGAAACTTTACGCGCGCGCCATCCAGCGATGCAGCCCGACCGCCACGCTGCTCGAATGGGACGCGCGCATTCCGTCGTTCGATGAAGTCCACAATGAAGCGCTCAAAGCCAATCAGTTCCGCGACCGCGTCGCGAAGGAAGCCGCGCTCGCGTAACGGCGTCGCCGAGTTGCGCGATTTGCAGCAGCATTTCGCCCGCGCCGTCATGCGTCCGCCCGACCGACACCAGCGAATGCAATCGCGCGCGGCGGACGGACGCCCGATGCGGCGGGTTGCCAGCGAATTCATCAAACCCAACGACCGCCTCACCGCGTTCGAGCGGCTGGAAATCTACAATCGCTCGTATTGGTTTCGACTTCTCGATTGTTTCTACGAGGATTACCGTGGATTGCGCGCGGTGCTGGGCGACCGCAAATTTGAACGCCTCACCAGCGCCTACCTCTCGAAGTATCCCTCGCATTCATTCACGCTCCGCAATCTTGGCGACCGTCTCGTGAAATTCCTGGAAGAAGACCCGCGATGGACTCGACCGCGTCGCGACCTGGTGTTGCAGATGGCGCGGCTCGAATGGGCGATTGTCGAGGCGTTCGACAACGAAAAGAAAGCCGCCGTCACTGCGGACGAATTGCTCGACAAAGACCCGAGGCGGCTCCGACTCGGCTTGCAGCCGTACATCACGTTGCTGAAACTCGATTACCCGCTCGACGAATACATGGTCACGCTCAAAAAACGCGGCGCGTTGCGGAGCGAGGCGAGTAACGCTGTCGAGTTGAGCCTCCCCGCCTCGCGGAGGAGAAGCATCCCGTTGCCGAAGCGCGAACAACTGTTTCTCGCCGTCCATCGCCACGATGAATCCGTTTATTACAAGCGACTCGAGCCTGAAGCGTTTCGCGTTCTCGCGGCTTTGCAACGCGGCGCAACGCTCGGCGCGGCTTGCTCACGAGTTGCCAGCCCGTCGGCGGGAGGGGCAGCCATCGCGTCGCGGCTCAAGGAATGGTTTTCTTCGTGGTCGGCGCTCGGCTGGTTTTACCGAAAGGAAAAGTCATGATCACCCAACATCCACTCGTTCTCGCGACGCGCACGTACCATGCGTTGTTCGTCCAGTTCGCCTCGATGCTACAGCATCCGCTCCTGCTCGTGATGCGGTTGTATTGGGGCTGGCAGTTTTTCCTCACGGGGAAAGGAAAACTCGGCAACATCGAGGGCGTGACACAGTTCTTCGACGGGCTTGGCATCCCGATGCCGATGTTCAACGCGTATCTCGTCGCGTCGCTGGAATGTGTCGGCGGATTGCTGCTGCTGGCGGGGCTTGGCTCGCGGTTGATCGCGATCCCGTTGACCATTGCGATGTCGGTCGCCTATGCCACGGCGCACCGCGAGGAATTGAGCGACATCTTCAGCGAACCCGACAAGTTTCTCAACGCAGCGCCGTTCCTGTTTCTGCTCACGTGCGTGATCGTGCTGATTTTCGGTCCAGGGGCATTTTCGCTGGATGCAGTCATCAAACGGCTGTTGCCCACCCGCGCATCCGACAACGCGAAGAGATAGCGGCGCGGTGAAGAGGATTCAGATTCGCTTCTTGCTCGTCACGCGAATCGTCTCCATCGCTTCAGGCGGCGGGACGCCCGCCAGCACATCGTTGACGGCGGTGATGAGTTTCTGGATGGAAAACGGTTTTTCGAGGAATCGCACGCTGTTATGGGCGAAAAACAGATACGTCTTGCGGTCATGCGCGTGCGCCGTGATGAAGACGAATTTCTGCGCGATGGTCGGGCGCGCTTCAATCGCGCGGTGGTAAAATTCGTCGCCCGTCAGGCATGGCATGATCATGTCGCATACGATGGCGTCGTATTCGTTCGCCTTGACCTTGAGCAGCGCCTCGTTGCCGTCATACGCCTTGTCCACGAGAAAATTCTGGTCGGCGAGAATCCACTGGAGCAACTGCACAAGCTGTTTGTCGTCGTCCACAACGAGGATGGCTTTGAATTCCTTGTTGTCCGCGGGCTTTTCTGCGAAATCGGGGTGGTTGGGTGAGTCCATGCGTAAAAATTAGCACCCATGATGCCAATAGACCCGTGCCGAGCAGACTCGTTTGCACAGGCTCGATTTCACTTTGATTTCCTGCGCGGCGTGCTCAATTCCGACACAAAATTGTTCGCAATTTCCGTCTTCCCCGACTTCCGTTACCATCCCCGCAATGCCGCAATTCGGGATTCTTTATGAAGCCGACGACGTGCTGGTCGTGGACAAACCCGCCGACCTGCTCTGCCATCCCGCCTCCAATCGCCCGTATCCGAACCTGATCCAGTTAGTGCGGGAGTATTTAAAAATTGGTGGCACAGGCGTCCCTGCCTGTGATGCAGAGACAAAGCCCCTTTCGGCAACTATTCCGCTCGCGCCGCCGACGCTTGAGCACTCAGGCGCTCGCGCACTCCCCACCCCCACGATGGTCAACCGCCTCGACCGCGAAACCAGCGGCATCGTGCTCGTCGCCAAGAATGCGCGGATGGCGCGCAAACTCGGCAGACAAATCCAGAAACGCGAAATCGAAAAAGAATACCAAGCCATCGTCCGCGGTATCGTCGCGCAAGACCGCGGCGTCGTCGAGAAACCCATCGGGCGCGACACGAATTCCAAAATCTGGATCAAACGCGGTGTGGACGGCGAGGACGCGGTCCCGTGCGTCACTGAGTTTGAAGTGGAGCGGCGGCTCGACGGGTTCACGTTGCTGCGCGCCAAACCCGTCACGGGTCGCACCCACCAGATGCGCGTCCATTTCGCCGCCATCGGGCACCCCATCGTCGGCGACAAGATTTACGGCGGCGATGAAAACCTCTACCTGCAATTTGTCGAGACCAGCATGACCGACGAGCTGCGCGCGAAACTGCTCCTGCCGCGTCACGCGCTTCACGCCAGCCGCGTCAAATTCTTTCACCCGTGGGAAAACGAGTTCATCGAATGTCGCGCGCCACTACCGTCAGACATGGCGGAGTTTGTTGAGAAACATCAGGCGTTGTAGCTGCGCTTCTGTGAAGCGCAGACGCTTTTATTCGGTCAGGAACGGCGCTTCGCAGAAGCGCCGCTACACCGAACGCCCCCCTACGAGTGAGCGTTCCAATCATCTGTAACAATCCCGCAACGTCACGCTTGCCGCTTGACGGCGCGCGGGGGATTTGAGACTCGGATTGTATGGCGACGGTGGATTTTGTCTATGTGAACGCGGGCGGCGGGCATCGCGCGGCGGCGACGGCGCTGCAAGCGGTCACGGAAACGCAACTCGGCTGGACGGCGCGTCTGCTGAATCTTCAGGACGTGCTCGACCCGATTGACATCGTGCGCCGACTCACGGGCGTGCGCTTCGACGATTGGTATAACAAAATCATGAAGCGCGGCTGGACGTTCGGCGCGGCGCGGATGGTTCCCGTGTTGCAAGCCGTCATCCGCCATTATCACAACGATCAGGTGCGCCTGATCGAGGCGCACTGGAAGAAAAGCCCGCCCGACCTCGTCGTCGCGATGCACCCGCACTTTAACCGCGCGCTGTTCGAGGGGTTGCGCCGCGTGTCGCCGACCGCGCCGTATGCGACGATTCTCACCGACCTCGCCGATTACCCGCCGCACTTCTGGATGGAAAAACAGGGGCAACATTTCATCTGCGGCACCGAACACGCCGTGGAACAGGCGCGCGCGATTGGCGCGGAAGAAAAATTCATCCACCGCGTGTCGGGCATGATTTTGAACCCGCGATTTTATGAGCCAATGGAAATTAATCGTCGAGCGGAACGGCAGAAGCTCGGACTTGACTCTGACAAACCGACAGGCTTGGTGCTGTTTGGCGGGCTTGGCTCCAGCGTGATGACGAAAATCGCGCGGCATCTCGACGATTCGGAGGTGGATTGCCAGTTGATTTTCATCTGCGGTCACAACGAGAAACTCGCAGAGAAATTGCGCGCTGGGAAAAGTCGGCTCAAGCGCCACGTTGCGGGATTCACCCGGGAGATTCCGTATTTCATGCGGCTGTCGGATTTCTTCATCGGCAAACCTGGACCTGGCAGCATCAGCGAGGCGCTGGCGATACGGTTGCCCGTCATCGTGCAGAGCAATTTTCTCACGCTGCCACAGGAGCGTTACAACGCGCAATGGGTCGTCGAGCAGAACATCGGGGTGAGCGTCGCCAGCCATCGCGAATTTCCGCGCGCCGTTGCGGAAATTTTACGTCCTGAAAAATTTGAGCGGTTCCGCGCCAACGCCGCCGCGCTGAACAACCGCGCGGTGTTCGAGATTCCTGAGATTTTGCGCGGGATGCTGTAGCGGCGGTCTAGGACCGCCGATTCTTTCAAACAGACGGCGCTCACAGAGCGCCGCTCCAGTTTCAGAAATTCCCCAAATTGGAGGGACGCGCTCTGTCGCGTCTCCCGCTTCGCGGGACGGTCACGACGGAGCGTGACCCTCCAACTCGCTCTGCGTCAATCTTCTGAATCAAAATGGGGAAT
>Ga0187892_10005650_pt1 | contig 19436 bp, 16 predicted proteins | sample MA1701073metaG_FD_139345 | JGI IMG/M metagenome (GOLD analysis project Ga0187892, IMG submission 139345) | Bio-ooze microbial communities from a basaltic lava cave in the Kipuka Kanohina Cave System on the Island of Hawaii, USA - MA170107-3 metaG ...
CGTTGCGGCGCAGGAACAGCGCGACGCGACGCGCGCTGCGCAAGCGCACCGCGCGCGTCGGCCGGTGTTCACGCCAGGCCTGCAGGTCGGCACGCAACTCCGCGACCGTCGCGTAACGTGCCTGGATATCCTCGGCGAGTGTCTTCGCGACGATCGCTGCGAGCGTGGGCGGTAACGGCGTCGACGTCGATCGCGGCCGACTGCGATGCGACGCAAGCGGCCGCTATCCCGATCGCGGCTTCACTTCGCGGCGGCGTTCGTCTCGCGCGGCAGCTCGAGCTCGCCGTTGCGCAGCGCTTCGTATTCGCGCTTCGTGATCGGCGTGACGGATCGCACGCGGCAACGCATGCCTTCGACCAGCAGCGCTTCGCCGAACCGCCCGCAGAGCCGGTTGAGCGGGCCCGCGTCGATCGCGATCGTCGCGCTCGCGCGCGACAACTCGGTGCAGAGCGTGGCGGTCTCGACCAGATAGCGGCGCTTGCCGAGCCCCGCGAACACCACGTGCGTATCGTCGATCCGGTCCCAGTCGAAGGTTCGCGACGGCGCGAGGCAATCGCGGGTCGGCAGCGGCTTGCCGTGCGTACCGGGCTCCGCGGCGAAGGAGAACGATGGGAGCGCGACGAGCACTGCAACAGCCAGCTTTTGGTACATGTTCGGCGGACCCGTCCGAGGGTAGTGATAGGACGCCGCGCGGGCTGCTACCGTCGCGCGGGGACCGCGGAGTCGCACCAGTGACACGCGGTATGCATAGGATAGGTGCGGAAACGGGGAGCCGGATGAACGAACACGGCAGCAGGCGAAACGGTGACCGCAGCGCTCGGGACCAGGCGCTGGTCTGGACCTTTTTTCGCCAGTGGCTCAAGAACCCACTCTCGATGGCGGCGGTTTCACCCTCGAGCCGCGAGCTCGCGCAGAAGATGCTGCGCGAACTGCCGCACGGCGCAAAGCGCGTCATCGAGCTCGGCGGCGGCACCGGCGTGTTCACGCAGGCGATGCTCGATCAGGGCATCGAGGCGGACGACCTGTTCGTGCTCGAGCTCAACGAGGCGCTGCATCAGCACCTGAGACAGCGTTTTCCGCAGGCGCGCATCGTCTGCGGGGACGCGCGCGACCTCAAGCTCCACGTCGAACGCTCGGGCTTCGCCGACAACGGCCCGGCCGATGCGGTCATCAGCGGGCTCGGCCTGCTCTCGATGCCGAAGACGACGCAGCGCGAGATCCTCGAGGCGGCGTTCTCACTGATGTCGGCGCACGGACGTTTCATCCAGTTCACCTACGGCCCGACGAACCCGGTGTCGCGCGAGGTCATGCGCGAGCTCGACCTCGTCTCGCACCGCGCCTCGTTCACGCTCTGGAACGTACCGCCGGCGTCGGTCTACGTCGTCTCGCGCTCGCGTTCGCGACGCGTCGCGCCGGTCAGAGCCTCGCGCTGAGCGCATCACTCAGGGATTGCATCGGGTGCCGCGTGCGCGGTGGTTGAGCGCGCTCGCGCAGCGGAGTAGAACGGAAGCGGCGCACCACGCTCAGGGGGCAGCCATGCGATCCGTGTTGCTCGTCGCGGCGTTCGCCGCGCTCTGGTCGGCGAACGCGTCCGCGTTCACCGAGACCCTCACGAACGGTAACAGCCGCGACCTCTCCCAGTCCGGCGGTGACGCCGGCGGCGCCGACGGGCTCACCGATTTCACGATCGACGGGCCGTTCTGCAGCGCGTTGATGCGCTTCCAGCACGCGAACCTGTCGGCGCGCGCGTTCTCGCCGAGTGCGACGTACGCGCAGATGAACTACAGCGAGGCGCTCGCACAGTCCTACACGCAGGTCGGGCCTTTCTGTCCCAGCACGGGCGACCTGCTCTATGTCCGGACCGCGGGCGCGAGCACCGGCACGACCGCCGACGACCGCTTCTACAAGCTGCGCGTCATCGCGAATCCGCTGACCATGGGCAACGTCCAGGTCGAGACGCGAGCGCGGGCACGCGCACCACGACGCTGACCGCCTCGAACGTGGGCGGCGCCGACGCGACGCCGGCGTCGACGTCCGTGACGGTCGCGCAGCGGCCCTCGACGACGCGCACGAACGGCCAGAGCTTCGACTTCGACGGTGACGGCTTGGGCGATCTTTCAGTGACGCCGTCGGGCGGCTGCCCGGTGACGTTCCGGCTCGGCACGCAGAACGGCTCGACCTACCGCATCGTCGGCAGCAAGGACTACCGCAACGTGGTGCCAGCCGACATCGCCGGCGGCGCGTTCACGACGGGCTTTTTCTGCGTCGCCGTCGACTACCTCGATCCCATACTGGTCGAGGCGTCCGGCAACTCGATCTACAAGGCCTGGACCGCCGGCAACGACGCGAGCGGCGTCCGCATCGAGTTCGAGCTGTTGCAGGCGTTCGTGCCACCGCCGGTGACGAGCTTCACGTTCACGACGTACGACCTCATCGCGAACTTCGAAGACACGTCGAGCGGCAGCCCGACGTCGTGGAGCTGGACCTTCGGTGACGGCGGCACGAGCGTCTTCCAGGATCCGCAGTACCGCTATGCGACCGCCGGCACGCGCAGCGCATGCCTCACCCCGAGTAACACGGGCGGGAGCGGCAGCCAGGTCTGTCAGAACGTCACGGTGGCGACGGTGGCCTCGACCACCGTTGCGAGCGGTGGTTCGTTCCAGCTCGACGGCGACGGCATCGCGGATCTCAGTGTGACGCCCTCGGGAGGCGCGTGCGGTTTGCCGAACCGGCTCGGGACGATGAACGGCACCGGCTGGTTCGGTCTCGCGAAGGACTACCGGCTGGTCGTTGCGTCGGACGCCTCCGGCGTCTCGTACACGACGGGGTTCTTCTGTCGCAACCTGGACCACTTCGAGCCCTTCCTCGTTCGAACGACGACGCAGGCGATCTATCGCGCCTGGATCGCGGGCAACGACGGGAGCGGCGTCCGCCTGGTGTTCGCGCAACTGCTCGCGGGCACCGCGCCGCCCGTGTCCGACTTCACGCACACGACGTTCGACCTGTTCGCGATCTTCGTCGACGCCTCGACCGGCGGCGCGACGTCCTGGAGCTGGAACTTCGGCGACGGCAGCGGCGTCAGCGCGCTGCAGAACCCGCGCTACCGCTATGCGAGCGGCGCGTCGCGCACCGCGTGCCTGGTCGCGAGCAATGTCGGCGGCGTCGGCAACCAGGACTGCGCGACCGTGACGGTCGCGGCGGTGCCGTCGACCGTGCGGAACACGGGCACCTTCTTCGACCTCGACGCGAACGGCTCGAGCGATCTCGGCGTGGTGTCGGGCCCGTGCGCCGACGGACCGAGCGCGCTGTCGCTGCAGGGCGGTTCGACCTTCGCGCTGCTCGCGAAGGATTACCGTGCGCTCGTCGCGGCCGACGCAGCGGTCCCGTTCTCGAGCCAGGCGACGTTCTGCGCCGGCGTCGACTACCTGACGCCGTTCCTGCTGAAGCTCGGCAACGGCGAGGTCTACCGCGCGTGGACCGCCGCGAACGACGGCAACGGTATTCGTTTGGACTCGGCGCTGCTCGTTACGGACCGGCTGTTCATGAGCGGGTTCGAGTGACGTTTGCGCGGGCACCGGGCGCGGGTGCGTCCGCGCGAACCGCGGTGGATAACCGTGCGAAGCCGGCCCTTCGCCCGGCGCGCCAAGGCGCGCCAGGCTCGGGCTGGGCCGCGCCCCACCGCTGAATGGTTCGCGCGAACGCACCCGCACCCGTCGCACCACCGTGGCGGAGGTTCGACGCTAGGTCCCGCGCGCGGTGTCCTTGCGCCCTAGCAGCCAGCCGGCGATCGACACGGCGACGGTGACGACAACCACGACGATCGTCGCGAGCGCGTTGATCTCGGGGGTGACGCCGAGCTTGACCTTCGAGTAGATCACCATCGGCAGCGTGCTCGAGCCGGGGCCCGAGGTGAAGCTCGCGATCACGACGTCGTCGAGCGAGAGCGTGAACGCGAGCAGCCAGCCCGCCACGAGCGCCGGTGCGATCAGCGGCAGCGTGACGAGGAAGAACACTTTCCACGGCCGCGCGCCCAGATCCATCGCCGCCTCCTCGAGGCTGCCGTCCATCTGCACGAGGCGCGAGCGCACGATGACCGTCACGTAGCAGGCCGTGAGCGTGATGTGCGCGAGTGTGATCGTCGTGAGACCGCGGCTCGCGGGCCATCCGATCCATGATTCGAGCGCGATGAAGAGCAGCAGCGCCGACAGCCCGAGCATGACCTCGGGCATCACGAGCGGCGCGCTCGAGAGCAGCGAGAGCAGCCCGCGCAGGCGGAAGCGCCCGAAGCGCGCGAGGGCGAGCCCCGACAGCGTCCCGATCACGACCGCGAAGCTCGCCGCGAGCGCCGCGACGAGCAGGCTGCGCTGCACGGCCTCGAGGATCTGCTCGTTGCGGAACAGCTCGCCGTACCACTTCAGCGAGAAGCCGCCCCACACCGTCACGAGCTTCGAGCGGTTGAACGAGTAGAACACGACCGACAGCAGCGGCACGTAGAGGAACGCGTAGCCGAACGCCATCGCGGTGTAGAGCGCGAGCGGACGGCGGTTCATCGTGCGCGATCCGCATCGAGGCGGCGATCGCTGACGTACTCGAACACGAGCACCGGAATCACGATCAGCGCGAGCATCGCGACCGCGACCGCGGACGCGAGTGGCCAGTCGCGGTTGTTGAAGAATTCGGTCCAGAGCACGCGTCCGATCGTGATCGCGTCGGGCCCGCCGAGCAGATCGGGAATCACGAACTCGCCGACCGACGGGATGAACACGAGCAGGGAGCCCGCGACGATGCCCGGCATCGCGAGCGGCAGCGTGACGCGCCGGAATGCCGCGAACGGACGCGCGCCGAGGTCCGCCGCAGCCTCGAGCAGCCCGAAGTCGAGCTTCATCAGCGTCGCGACCAGCGGCAGGATCATGAACGGCAGGTAGTTGTAGGTGATGCCGACGTAGACCGCGAAGTTCGTGTGCAGCAACGCGAGCGGCTGGTCGATCACGCCGAGCGCGACGAGCGCGTTGTTGACGAGGCCGTTCGTCTTGAGGATCCCGATCATCGCGTAGGTGCGCAGCAACGAGTTCGTCCAGAACGGCAGCACGACGAGCACGAGCAGAACGAGCCGCGCGGCCGTTCCCGCGCGAGCGATGCCGTACGCGATCGGAAAGCCGATCAGGAGGCACGCGAGCGTCGACACCGCGGCGAACCCGAGCGAGTTGAGGTACGCCGCGAGGTAGAGCGGATCGCGCACGAGCGCGCCGTAGTTCGCGAGCTCGAGCGTCAGCGTCCCCGCGTCGTCGAACAATCCGGAATAGGGCGGCCGCATCCCGGGCAGCGACTCCGCGACGCTGATCTTCGCGACGATCAGGAACGGCGCGAGGAAGAACAGCGCGAGCCACAGTATCGGCAGCGCAACGACGATGAAGCGGCCGCGCTGCGAATGGAGCCCGCGCCCGACCGCGCCGAACCAGTGGAACAGGTTGCGGACGACCTGGGCCCAGAAGGTCCATGCGTTGCCGGCGCGCGTGTTCATCGCTTGCCGCTCCGAATCGCCGGCCATCGCTGCGCGATGTCCGGCCTACTCGAGAGCCGCCCGACACAGTAGGCCGGACATCGCGCAGCGATGGCCGGCAATCGCCGCCACCCGCTCACGACGTCAACAACACGCACGACTCGGCCGCCCACGAGAGCCACAGCTCGTCGCCCCAGTCCCAGTGCGGGTCGGCCGAGCGCGCCGCGTGCGTCTCCTGCGCGCGCAGGATCTGACCCGACGGCGTCTCGAAGTGGTAGAGCGAGACGTCACCGAGATACGCGATCTCGACGACCTTGCCGCGGATCACGTTGGCTGCATGCGGCCGCTCCGGCGTGATGTCGACCTTCTCGGGCCGCACCGCGACCGCGACCTGCGTGCCCTGCGGCAGCGGCAGGTTGTACGCGGCTTCGAGCTCGACGCCGAGCGCGCCCGACTGCACGAGCGTGAGATGGCCGCGCTGCGTCGCAACGCGCCCCTCGACGAGGTTCACGGCGCCGATGAACTCCGCGACGAAGCGCGTGCCGGGATACTCGTAGAGCGCAGCCGGGGTCGAGACCTGCACGACGCGGCCCGCGTCCATCACGGCGACGCGGCTCGCCATCGTCATCGCTTCTTCCTGGTCGTGCGTGACCATCACGAACGTGGTGCCGATCTGGTCCTGGATGTTCACGAGCTCGAACTGCGTGTGCTCGCGCAGGCGCCTGTCGAGCGCACCGAGCGGCTCGTCGAGCAGCAGCAGCTTCGGCTGCTTCGCAAGCGCGCGCGCAAGTGCGACGCGCTGCTTCTGTCCGCCCGAGAGCTGGTCGGGACGGCGATGCTCGAAGCCGTTGAGCTTCACGAGCTCGAGCATCGCGCCGACGCGCTCGTCGATCGACGCGCGCGGCATGCGCTGCTGGCGCAGGCCGAACGCGATGTTCTCCGCGACCGACAGATGCGGGAACAGCGCGTAGCTCTGGAACATCATGTTGACGGGCCGCTCGTACGGCGGGAGCGCCGTCACGTCGACACCGTCGATTTCGACGCTACCGCGATCGGGCTGCTCGAAGCCCGCGAGCACGCGCAGCAGCGTGCTCTTGCCGGAACCGGAGCCGCCGAGCAGCGCGAAGAACTCGCCGCGGTAGATGTCGAGCGTGACGTCGTCGCACGCATACGTCGAGCCGAACGTCTTCGTGACGTTGCGGATACGGAGGAACGGCTGCGCCTGCGGGTCCTTCCAGGGCTCGAGTGCCGCCTGCCTCCGCGCGGGAGCCGCCATCGCCGAGGCGGCTCAGTGGCCGGTCTTGATCGAAGTCCAGGTGCGCACGCGCGCGCGCTGGACGTCGTCGGGCAGCGTCTTCGGATCGACGAGCTTCGCGGCGACTTCGCCGGGCGGGTAGAGGTTCGGATCGTTGCGCAGCGCCTCCTCGACCAGCGGCAGCGCCTTCGTGTTCGGTGTCGCATACGCGACGTAGTTCGCGATGCCCGCGCCGACCTCGGGGCGCAGCAGGAAGTCGATCAGGCGCTGCGCGTTGCCCGAGTGGGGCGCGTCGGCCGGGATCGCCGCGGTGTCGATCCAGCGCATCGCGCCTTCCTTCGGGATCGCGTACGCGATCTCGACACCGTTCGCGGCTTCCTCGGCGCGGTCGCGCGCCTGCACGACGTCGCCCGAATAGCCCATCGCGATGCAGATCTCCCCGTTCGCGAGGTCGTCGATGAACTTCGACGAGTTGAAGTAGCGGATGTGCGGCCGCACCGCGCCGTAGAGCTTCGCGACCGCGTCGTTCTCGTCGCCGCCGTTCGCGTTCGGGTCGCGGCCGAGGTGGATCAGCGCCGCGCCGAACGCGTCCTGCTCGTCGTCGAGCACGGAGATGCCGCAGTCGGCGAGCTTCGCCGCGGTCGCCGGATCGAACAGCAGCGACCACGAATCGAGCGGTGCATCGGCGCCGAGCCGCTCGCGCAGCTTCGCGACGTTGTAGCCGATGCCGGTCGTGCCCCAGAGGTACGGCACGACGTGCGCATTGCCGGGATCGAAGTCCGCGAGGCCCGCGAGCACGGCGGGATCGAGGTTCGCGTAGTTCGTGAGCTGCGCCTTGTCGAGCGGCGCGTACAGCCCCGACTTGACGTGCCGCGCAGCGAACGGTCGCGCCGACGGGAACACGAGGTCGTAGCCGGAGTTGCCGGTCATGAGCTTCGCTTCGAGGATCTCGTTCGTGTCGTAGACGTCGTAGCTGACGTCGATGCCGGTTTCCGCCTCGAAGCGCGCGATCGTGTCCTCGGCGATGTAGTCGGACCAGTTGTAGACGTTGAGGATCTTCTCCTCGGGTGCGGCTGCCGCGGCCGGCGCTGCGCTGGTCGTTGTCGGTTCGGCCACCGGTGTCGGAGCTTCGGAGCGGCCGCACGCGGCGAGCGCGATCGCGATCGCGGGAACGAGCAGGGCGCGGTGCGTCATGGCGGGTGTCCTCGTCGCGATGGTGGCGCATGGTGGAAACCGCGCGTCGCGCTGTCAACGTCGCAGACCTTCGGAATCACTGTGGGAGGGGCGGGAGCCCCGACGCTTGTCGCGCAAATCCCGACAGCTCCGACGCGATCGCCTCGTACAGCTCTCTCGTCCACACGGGAACCCCATCCCCGCTCGGCGCCGCCGCTCCCGCACGAAAGTCCGCCGGCGCCACGATCACCCGCACGTTCCCGATCCCCGCGAGCGCCGACATCACGAACACGTCCTCCGCGGCGAGATCGCCGATCGCGATGCACCCGATCGAGACCACGCTGCCGTGGATCATGATGTCGCCGCCGAGGTTCGTGCGGCCATCGAAGCGTGCCATGCGCCGATCGAATGCGTTCGGATAGTCGAGCCGGATCGTGCGCCCCCATACCTCGAGTCGCCGCTCGTCCTTCAGCGCGACGAACGCGAGCTCGCGCGGCGGATACGCGAGCCCCGCCACGCGAAAGCGCGGCGCGAGGCGCGCCTCGACCGCGGCGGCGTACTCGGCGAGCCGATCGTCGACGGTGTAGCGAGGCTGCATGTCGCCGGGGCGCGGAATCGAGGGCGCGGTCCAGACGACCGCGGCGAGCCCGCAGACGCCGAGCGTGATCGCGAGTCGCACGGAATGCCGCACGCGGGAATCGTAGCGGAGGCCCCGCGGCCGTGCAGGGCCATTCGCAGGCGATCGCGCAATCGTCGCAGGTCGCGGAGTGCTACTTCGAGACGATCGACGCGATCACGCTCGCGGCTTCGGGTGCCGGATCGGCCTGGCGCTCCGACGCACCCTCGCAAAGCGCGAGCAGCAGCACGATCAGGGCGAGACGGGCACGACGGCGGTCGTTCTGTGTGTACGCGTCCATGCAGTCAAGACGCGCGAGCGCGGCAGGACCCTCAGCACCCGCGCATGCCGCCTACCAGTGCCGCACGAACCCCACCGAGAACGTCCGCGGCTCGCCGACACGATACGCGCGCGGCACGGCGCTCGTGCCGCGCAGCTCGACGTCCTCGAGCCAGTCGCGGTCGAACGCGTTCGCGACCGACACGTACGCCTCCCAGTCTTCCGCGCGGTAGCCCGCTCGCGCGTCGACCACCGCATAGGCGGGGCGCTCGCCGACGGACGATTCGAGCGGATCGCTGTACGCGCGCGCGCTGTACCAGGCATGCGCGCCGGCGTACCAGCCGGACGCGCCCTGCCAGCGCGCCGCGACGGCGGCGGTGAGCTTCGGCGCGTCGGGGAACTCGTTGCCGGAAGCATCGATCGTTCCGCCGACACCGGGCAGGGTGAACTCGCGATAGCGCGTGGCTAGCGCGCCGATGCCGGCGCTCAGCGTCCACGCGTCGTCGGGGCGCCACTCGACCTCGAGCTCGCCGCCGTGCGAGCGCGCGTCGCCCGCGTTGCGGATCGCGAAGCCGCCCGGATCGCTGGTCGCGAAGCGCTCGTGGCGGTCGGTCCAGCGGTGCGCGAAGGTGGAAAGGCGTGCGTGCACGCGGCCGTCTTCGCTCCGCCAGCGCAGCGTCGCTTCGAGCGCGTCGCTGCGCTCGGGCCTGTACGGAACCGAGCGGTTCAGCGTGCGGTCGAAGCGCGAGCCGCCGCTGCGGTAGCCGCTGCGATAGTGCAGCGACCAATGCGCGCGCGCGCCGAGCTCGCCCTCGAGCGTCGCGCTCGGAAGGCGGATCGTGTCGTGGGAGTCGGCATGCGCCGCGGTCGTGCGATCGGGGAACTGCGCGAGGCACGACACCGACGAGCTGCCGATCGTGACGCGGCAGTCGCCCGGCGACAGCCGTGCCGCGACGAGCGAATCGACCTGGCGTTGCTCGTCGACGAGCCGCAGCGCAAGGCTCGCGGTGAAAGCGGCGGTGCGGCGCGTCGCCTCGAGCACGAGGCTCGCGGTGTCGAGCCGGTCGGCCTCGCTCGCGATGAACTCGCGCACCGTCGCGGGCTCGATCCGCACGCTCGGCGGGTAGTAGACCGCGAGGTCGGTCGCGGTCGTGGTGCTCGCGAGCAGCTCGCGCTGCGCGTATTCGACGCCGCCGACCAGCCACCAGGTCGCGTCGGGATGCCACTCGTACCAGGCGCTCGCGCGGTTGGCCTCGTCGCGGTCGAGCTCGTGCTCGCGGTCGAAGCGGGTCGAGGCGTGCTCGCGGTGCGCATCGAAAGACGTGCGGCTTGCGGTCAGCCAGGCCCGCGTGGTCTCGCCGAACGCGCGCGTCGCGGTGATGCCGGCGAGGGTCCCGTCGAGCCGGTCGCTGCGCGGCTCGCCGAACGAGCGTCGCTCGAAGGGGTCGAACGGTGCGGAGCCGGCCGGCGGCACGATGTGGTCGTCGGGTCCCGCGCTTTCGATCCGATGCGCGACGAGATCGACGACGAGGTCGTCGCTCGCGTCCGGAACGCGACGGACGCGCACGCTGCCCGCGGTATGGCCGCGCATGGGCGAGCCGTCGAGCGCGAGCGCCTCGAGCCGCCGTCGCGCCGCGAAGCGCAGCGGCCAACGGTGCTCGTCGTCGAGCGCACCGCCGATCGCCGCGGCGCCGCGCGTCGAGCCGCGCTCGTCGAGCTCGAGCACGGAATAGGCGTCGCGCTCGGCTTCCGGCGGCTCGCTGCGCAATTGCACGAGACCCGCGAGCGAGAAGGGGCCGGCGCGTCCCGACGCCGGGCCGCGCTCGTAGCGCACACGCTCGATGTCGAACAGATCGAGCGCGTCGCGGTCGAGCGCGAGCGGGCTGACGGGAAGACCGTCGAGCAGCACGGTCGACGTGGCCGAGAACGCGTCCTCGCGCGCGATTCCGCGGATCGCGAAGGTCGGGCCGCTGCCGGTGACGTTCGGGGCGCGCCGGCCGAGCCGGTCGGCGCCGAGATCGGGCTCGAGCGCGAGCTCGGCGGCGAAGGCCTCGTCGACATCGCTCGCGGCGAGCGCCGAGCGACCGCGCTCGTGCGGCGTCGCGAGCGAAGCGCTCGCGCTTGCAGCGGGCGCGACGATCAAGAGCGCGTCGAGCTCGCCGCGCGCGAGCGCGCGGCGGCGCGGCAGCACCAAGTACGCGTCGTGCTCATCGCGCTCCCAACGCCATGGTCCAGTCGCCACGAGCGCGTCGAGATCGCGTGCGATCTCGTCGGACGCATGGCACGTCGTATCGGTCCGCGCCTCCGGCTCGATGGCGGGGTCGACGAGAATCACGGCGCCGTGCCGCTGCGCGAGGCGCGCAACGCAGTCGATCAGCTTCGGCGAATCTGCGTGGCCGATCAAAGGCGTGAGGACCGCGCCGCACGCGAGCACCGCACCGAGGAGGACGCGGGAACCCCGAGTGCGAGACCGCAAGCTCAGCGACCGACCACGGTGACGCCGGGGTAGCGACGCACGCGCAGGCCGCGTTGCGCCGCGAGCGCGTCGATTGCCGCATCGGCGCGCGCGACCGGAAACGCACCACGCACCGGCTCGTCGCACGCGGCGCGGCACACGACGGTGCCGGGCACCCATCGCCCGAGCTCGGCGAGCGCCTCATGCAGGGGCTCACCGTCGTAGACGAGTGTGCCGCGCATCCATGCGAGCGCGTGCGGCGACAGCGGCTCAGGCGCGCCGACGCGGCCGTCGTCGATCTCGACGCGCTGCCCGGCGTGCAGTTCGATGGCCTCCACGGATTCTTCCCCACGCACCGACACGATTCCCTCGTCGACCATAACGTAGCGTCGGTCGCGCGACAATTCGGCGACCGCGAAGCGCGTGCCGATCGCGGTGACCGCAACGCCGCGCGCGACGACGACGAGCGGCCGCGACGGATCCTTCGCGACATCGACGTGCAGCGTGCCCTCGTCGAGCACGATGCGACGCTGCGCGGCGTCGAACGCGAGCGAGACCGCCGAGTCGGTGCCGAGCGTCAGCGTCGAGCCGTCGGCGAGCGCATGCACCGCGGTCGCGCCGGCCGGCGTCGCGAAATCACCGCGCGGCAGCGCGAGCCACACGGCCACGAACATCGCCATCGTGGCGCTCGCTGCCAGCCACGCGGCGCCGGCGCGGGGCCACGCGGAAGGACGCGGCGACGCTGCTGGACGCGCCAGCGGTGCCGCCGCGACGCCGTGCCACGCCGCGATCGCTTCGGCGTACGCGATGCGGTGGTCGATCGAGGCTTCGAGCCAGCCGTCGAGCGCGACTGCCGTCGCGGTATCGCGCGCGCTCTGCATGCGCAGCAGCCACCGCGCGGCGATCTGATCGAGAGGGGTTTCGGGGTTCATCGTCCGATCATCCTTGCGGGTTCGGCCGCAGCATCGCGCTCAGCCTGCCGAGCCCCAGCGTCAGGTGTTTCTCGACGGTCTTCACCGACAACGACATCGCCTGCGCGACCTCCGAGTTGGTGTAGCCCTGCACGCGCGACAGCCACATCGCCTCGCGCGCACGCGGTGGCAGGCGCTCGAACGCGACGCCGATCCGGCGCAGGCCCTCGGTGTCGTCGCAGGCCTGCTCCGCGCTGCGCTCGTACGTCGGCGGCTCGGCCGCGGCACTCTCGGCGTGCAGCCCGCGGACCTTGTGCCGCCGCAGCGCGTCGCGCGCAAGGTTCGCGCCGACGTGAAACAAGAAGGCGCGCGCGTCGCGCAGCTCGCCGCGGTAGTCGACGAGGCGCATGCCGGCCTCCTGGGCCAGGTCGCGTGCGAGCTCCGGATCGCGCACGATCGAGCTCAGGACGGCGACGAGCTCCGGGTAGCTCTCGCGGTAGGCGGCGCCTGCTTCGCCGTCGGCCATGGTCATTCGTGTGTTCGTTTTCTCGTCCTCCGACGCACGGGCACCCGCGAAACCCTCCGTCGGGTGCCGCTACGCGTCGAGGTTGCGCCCGAGGTAGGGTCTCCACCGCAGCGGTGCGTCGGACCGATCGTAGCCGCGCTGAGGCGGAAGCAAGGAGCTCTCCCCCGTGTCATTCAGGTTGTTTCAATGCGTTGCGCTCGCGCTCGTGCTGGCCGTGCCGGTCGCGACCGAAGCGGCGTCGCGCCTCACGCTCGTGCACGCTGCGCACGCGATACCGGAACCGCTGCGCTTCGAGGTGCAAGGCGTCGGCCCACCGCACGTACAGGTGCTCACCTACCGCGAGCACGCCTTCGTCGACGTCGAAGGCAACGGCGGCGTGCTCCAGGTGCTGGTCAAGCGCGCCGACGGCGGTGTGCTCGCGGACCTCGACCGCCCCGACGACGGCGCGTCCTTCATGGTGGCGTTCGCGCGGCGCGACCCGTACTCGACGCACCGCATCTACGTCAGCCTCGATCACAACCGACCGATTCCCGAAGGGTCGATCACCGTGCAGAGCGCGCACGTCGCGGATACGCACTACGCGCTGAGGCTCGAGAACCACCGAGGAGCACCGTTCCCCGGATTCAATTCCGGTGGCTACGAGCGATTCGGCGCAGGGCTCGAGACCGCGAACCTCTACATGGGCCCGGCGGCCGGTTGCTGCACGCTCAGGCTGCGCAGCTCCGTCGTGGGTGAGATCGCGACGTTGGCGTTCACGGCGCGGCCCGGTGGGCGCTATCGCTATCTGGCCATCGGTGGCGGAGACGCGCCCGTGGAGATCAAGCTCATCGAGCAGAACGTCGAAGCGACGCTACCGAGCGTGCTGCCCGACGCGAGGATGGAAGGCGTGTGGTACGCGCCGGATGATCCCGGGGTCGGCTTCTCGATCTCGATCACCCCGTCCGCGTCGAACGTTCCGCGCGTCGACGTGTTCGTGCACGGCTACGACACGGCCGGCGACGCCGTGTGGAGCTTCCTCCAGGGCAAGCCCGATTCTCCGACGTTGCTGGATACCCGGCTCTTCGCGGGCGGCACCCCGGACGGCGGCAACGCCGCGGTGCCGATTCCGGTGGGCTCGGCCGAGCTCGTGTTCCACACCTGCGACGACGCGACGCTCGTGGTGCACGGCGGCGCCGAGCGCGCCGGCTTGCGGGCCTGGCCCTCGCCGCGGAATGCGAAGCGTCTGAAGCGGATGCTCCCGCTGACGAACTGCAACGGCGCGGGGGTGCGGCCATGAATCGTCTGACCACTTTCCTGTGCGCCGTGGCACTGGTGTCCCTGCCGCAAGCGGCCGACGCAGTCCAGGTCGTCGTCGCGAACTACGCGCCGAACGCCGGCGAGGTCGCGATCGTGGTCGTCGGCCGCGGTCCGGTCGCCGGGCCGCTCGCATATCGCGACATCGGCTCAGCCGAGGTGGTCGCGGGCGCGACGGTTCGGGCCGTCCGCATCGCGACCGGCGAGGTGCTCGCGTCGCTCGTGATCACCGGGCCCAACTCCCGCACGCCGCATCGTGAAGCGCTGCTGCTCGTGGGCGGCGGCAGCGGGTTTCCGTTTCAGCTGCACCACAGCCACGAAGTGACGCCCAACGAATCCGGAGGTCTCAACGTGCCGCGTTACTGGCACGTGTGGCACAACGCGGCGCTGTACCCCGGCACCGACGTCGAAGCGACGGCTCCACTCGTCAGCGAGGAGTGTCGGTCGCCGGGCACCGATTCGAACAAGGTCCACCGCGTGCCTTACGTTTCGCGCTACGACGTGATCGGGCGAACCAGCGACACCCAGCTCGTGAACCGCACCTGCATCTACCGCGTCATCGTCGCTGGGCAGACACTCGGGCTCGAGAATTTCCACCACGACCCCGACGCGACCTACCGGCTCATCGTGATCGGCGACGGATCGACCGCGGCGCCGTTCGAGTTCGTGATCCTGAAGGACGCAGCGGTCGTCGGCGCATCGGGCGTCGTGCCGCTGCAACCCGGAGCCGTGATCCGCTCGCCGTCGTTCTGGCACGACGCGGTGCGCCCGGCGCAGGGCGTCACGTTGTTCGAGGAGCCCGCCGCCCGTGCGGTGTACGGCAGCTGGTACACGTTCGACGCGAACGGCAAACCGGTCTGGTACCTCATCGACGGCGTGCACGCCGAAGCGCCGGGTCGTCGCGACGTGATCATCCACAGCGTCAAGCGCACGGCCACGGGACAGCAGGTCACGCGCATCGGCACCGCGCGGCTGATCTACGCCGACTGCAACGAGGCGGAATTCCGCGCCGTGATCGGCGAGACGATCCGCACGCTGAGCTTGCGCCGGACGCAGCCGGTCGAGCGTTGCGCGGCGTTGGAGTAGGGGCTAGCGATCGCGTGCGCGGACCTTCGAGTTCGCGCACGCGGTGCTGTTCGCGGTGCGCCTACGTGCCGCGCTTCAGCGTCGAGGTGACGCCACCGGCGCGCGTGCCAGCGCCGTCAGGATCTCGCCCGCCGCGCGGATCCGCTCCGCTGCACCCGGCAGCTCCATCCGCACCTTGAGCTTGTCCTGCCCGTCGAGGCCGAACACCCTGGGCTGCGCCTGGATCAGCTTGATGACGGTCAGCGGTTCGACTTTCGGTTTCGGATAGAACAGCACGCGGCCGCCCTGCGCGCCGAGCTCGAGCTTGCGAATGCCGAGCGCCGCGGCGCGCAATCTGAGCTGCGCCTGCGCAAAAAGGTTCTTGGTCGCGTCGGGCAGGAGACCGAAGCGGTCGACCATCTCGGCCTGCAGCTCCATCAGCGTGTCCTCGCCGGACGCCGACGCGATGCGCTTGTAGAGCACGAGGCGCGTGTGCACGTCGCCGAGGTAGTCGTCGGGAATCAGCGCGGGGACATGCAGCTCGACTTCGGTATGCGCGCGTTCGGTCGAGTCGAAATCCGGAATGCGGCCTTCCTTGAGTGCGCGGACCGCGCGCTCGAGCAGATCGGTGTAGAGCGAGAAGCCGACTTCCTGGATCTGGCCCGACTGCTCCTCGCCGAGCAGCTCGCCGGCGCCGCGGATCTCGAGGTCGTGCGTCGCGAGCGTGAACCCCGCACCGAGCTCGTCGAGCGATTCGATCGCTTCGAGACGCTTCTTCGCATCGGCGGTCATCGACTTCGGATCGGGCACCACGAGATACGCGTACGCGCGATGGTGCGAGCGGCCGACGCGGCCGCGCAGCTGGTGCAGCTGCGCGAGGCCGAAGCGGTCGGCGCGGTTGATGACGATCGTGTTCGCGCTCGGCACGTCGATGCCCGACTCGATGATCGTCGAGCAGACCAGCACGTTGAAGCGCTGGCGGTAGAAGTCGAGCATCACCGACTCGAGCTCGCGTTCCGGCATCTGCCCGTGCGCGACGCGAATGCGCGCCGCCGGCACGAGCTCGCCGAGCTCGCGCGCGATGCGCTCGATCGAGTCGACTTCGTTGTGCAGGAAGTAGGCCTGGCCGCCGCGCGAGAGCTCGCGTTGGAACGCCTCGCGCAGCAGCGCAGAATCCCACGGCGTCACGAAGGTCTGCACCGCGACGCGGTGCGCGGGCGGCGTCGCGATGATCGAGAGGTCCCGCATGCCCGCCATCGCCATGTTGAGCGTGCGCGGGATCGGCGTCGCGGTCAGCGTGAGGAGGTCGACCTCGGCGCGGAGCTTCTTCAACTGCTCCTTCTGACGCACGCCGAAGCGATGCTCCTCGTCGACGATGACGAGCCCGAGGCTCCGGAACCTGACGTCGCCCTGCAGGAGCTTGTGCGTACCGATGATGACGTCGATGCCGCCCTCGGCGATGCGCTTCAGCGCCTCGTCGGTTTCCTTCTTCGAGCGGAAACGCGACAGCACCTCGACGCGGATCGGCCAGTCGGCGTAGCGGTCGCGGAAGTTCTGGTAGTGCTGCTGTGCGAGCAGCGTGGTCGGCACCAGCACCGCGACCTGCTGTCCGGCCTGCGCCGCCGCGAACGCGGCGCGCACGGCGACTTCGGTCTTGCCGAAGCCGACGTCGCCGCAGACGACGCGGTCCATGGGTTTGGGGCGCGAGAGATCCGCGAGCACGGCGTCGATCGCGCTCTGCTGGTCGGGTGTCTCCTCGAACGGGAAGCCTGCGGCGAACTGCTCGTACAGCGGCTCGTCGATCGAGATCGCGGTGCCGACGCGTGCCTCGCGCTTCGCGTAGATATCGAGCAGCTCCGCCGCGACGTCGCGCACCTTCTCCGCGGCCTTCTTCTTCGCGCGCTCCCACGCGTCGCCGCCGAGCGCGTGCAGCGGCGCGAGCTCGGGTGCGGTACCGGTGTAGCGCGACACGAGATGGAGCTGCGCGACCGGCACGTAGAGCTTGTCGCCCTTTGCGTATTCGATCGCGAGGAACTCGCCGGGTGCGCCGCCGACGTCGAGCTTCTCGAGCCCGCGGTAGCGGCCGACACCGTGATCTTCGTGTACGACCGGCGCACCAAGCGCGAGCTCGCCGAGATCCTTGATGATCGCTTCGGGGTCGCGTCCGGCGCGCTTGCGCCGGCGCTGCTGCTGCGCGCGCTCGCCGTAGAGCTGGCGTTCCGTGAGGAGGCACAGCGCGGGATCGCGCAGCGCGAAGCCGTCCTCGACCGGCGTTACGGTGATCGCGTAGCGCGCGTTGCCGGCGACGAATGCATGCCACGACGCGACCGGCTCGGGCCTCGCGCCGTAGCTCGCGAGTTGCTCGATCAGTGCTTCGCGCCGGCCCGGCGAGTCGGTCGAGAGCAGCACGCGACCGGGGTAGCTCGCGAGGAACGATTTCAGGGCGGCGCCGGGTTCGGTGTCGCGAGTGTTGAGGGGGACGCTGGGGGCGGGTTGGGTGCCGAGGTCGTGAGAGCTGTGCGCCGTCGGGGCTTCCGCCCCTCCCACAGTGATTTGATCGGCCCGCGCACGAAACGGGTCGTCGGCTGGGTGCGCGACGGACGGAGTCACTGTGGGAGGGGCGGAAGCCCCGATGCTCTTCGACTCGGGAGCGACGACCTCGATCCGTGGCACCTTGTTCAGCCGCTCCCGCAACCCCGGCGGATCGAGATACAGCTCCGCCGGCGGCATCGCGGGCCGCTCGATGTCGTGGCGCCGCTCTTCGTACCGCGCGCCCGTGCTCGCCCAGAACGACTCGGCCGCGTCGAGCGCGCCGTCGGCCGCGACCACGAGCGCCTGTGCGCCGAGGTAGTCGAACAGCGTCTCGGTCGCTTCGAAAAACAGCGGCAGGTAGTACTCGATGCCGGCGGGGGCCACGCCTTCCTCGATGTCCTGGTAGATCGGGCAGCGGCGCGGATCGATCGGGAAGCGCTCGCGCAGCGTCGCGCGGAACGCCTTCGTCGCGGACTCCGTCAGCGGAAATTCGCGCGCCGACAGCAGCGCGACGCGCTCGACCTTCTCGAGCGAGCGCTGGGTCTCGGGGTCGAAGGTGCGGATCGTCTCGATGACTTCGTCGAACAGCTCGATGCGGTACGGCTCCGGCGCACCCATCGGGTAGAGATCGATCAGCGCGCCGCGGGTCGCGTAGTCGCCGGGCTCGAGCACCTGCGGCACGTGGCGATAGCCGGCGCCGTCGAGGCGGCGCCGCTCGGGCTCGAGCTCGAAGCGATCACCGACCGCGAGCGTGAGGTTCGAGCCCGCGATGAACGCGCGCGGCGCGAGCCGCTGCATCAGCGTCGCGACCGGAACCACCAGCACGCCGCGCTTCACCGCCGGCAGGCGATACAGCGTCGCGATGCGCTGCGAGACGATGTCCGGATGCGGCGAGAACAGGTCGTACGGCAGCGTTTCCCAGTCCGGAAAATGCAGCACCGGCGTGTCGACGCCGACGAACGCGCTGATCTCGGCCTCGAGCCGGTGCGCCGACTGCGTATCACGCGCGACCGCGAGCACGACGCCGGCGTGCTCGCGCGCGACAGCCGCGATCGCCAGCGCGAGCGACGAGCCGTGCGGCGCGCGCCAGTACGCGCGTTGCTGGCCCTTCGCGGGCAGCGGCGGACGAAGCAGGGAAGGAACCTCGGGGTGAACGGCAGCGTGCATCGCGTGGCGGATTGAGCCGCGCGGACGCGCGGCCTCGGCGAAATCGGGGGCGGGATTCTAGTGCATCCGGCAGGCGCGCCAGACCCCGTGGTCGGCAGAGCGGCCGCCGCATCAGCGCCGGTCGAGCGGGCTCTTGACGCCCCGGGCGCCTCGGTTCAGAACATGCGTGTAGATCTGCGTCGTGCCCACGTCGGTGTGGCCGAGCAGCTCCTGCACCGTGCGGATGTCGTACCCATCCTCCAGCAGGTGCGTCGCAAACGAATGGCGCAGCGTGTGGCAGCTCGCCGGCTTCGCGATCCCGGCGCGACCCACTGCGCCCTTCACGGCGCGTTGCAGCACTGATTCGTGCAGGTGGTGTCGCTTGACCGAGCCGCTGCGCGGGTCGCGCGAGCGCTGCGAAGCCGGAAACACCCACTGCCACGCCCACTCGCGGTCCGCGTTCGGGTACTTGCGCGCCAGCGCATCGGGCAGCATCACGCCACCATGCTCCGCAGCGAGGTCGCGCGCGTGCACCCGCCTCGCGTCGCCGAGCTGCAGCTGCAGGGCAGGGACGAGCGCGCGGGGCAGCATCGTCACGCGATCCTTGCCGCCCTTGCCGTCGCGCACCACCAGCTCGCCGCGCGAGAACTCGAGGTCCTTCACGCGCAGGCGCAGGCATTCGAGC
>Ga0187892_10005651_pt1 | contig 19430 bp, 19 predicted proteins | sample MA1701073metaG_FD_139345 | JGI IMG/M metagenome (GOLD analysis project Ga0187892, IMG submission 139345) | Bio-ooze microbial communities from a basaltic lava cave in the Kipuka Kanohina Cave System on the Island of Hawaii, USA - MA170107-3 metaG ...
CCCGTCACGAAGCTGCGTCTAGGCCTCGTCGCGGAGGCGATAGCCGACGGCGGGCTCGGTGAGCAGGAGGCGCGGGCGCGCGGGCTCGGGCTCGAGCTTGCGGCGGAGCGCGGCCATGTGCACGCGCACCGTGTGCGTCTGGTGTCCCTCCGTCGGGCCCCACACCTCGCGGAGGATCTGCCGGTGCGTGACGACCTTGCCCGCGTTGCGCGCGAGCAGCGCGAGCAGCTTCCATTCGAGCGGCGTGAGGCGCACCTCGCGCCCGGCGAGCGCGACCTCCCGCCGCTCGAAGTCGATCCGCAGCGCCCCCACTTCGAGCACGGGCGCGGCCGGCTCGCCCGCCGCGCGCGCCGCGTGCCGCAGCGCCACGCGCATCCGCGCGAGCAGCTCCGGCACGCCGAAGGGCTTCGTCAGGTAGTCGTCCGCACCCGCGTCGAGCGCCTCGACCTTGTCCGCCTCGCGCCCGCGCGCGGAGAGCACCAGGATGGGCACCTGCGTGAACGCGCGCAGGCTCTTCGCCAGCTCGATCCCGTCGCGATCGGGCAGGCCGAGGTCGAGCAGCACCAGGTCGGGATGGTGGCTCGCCGCGGCCACCTCTCCGGCCGCGGCGCTCTCGGCCTCGACCAGCCGAAAGCCGCGCGCGCCGAGCGCGGCGCGCAGGAAGCGACGCATCTGCGGCTCGTCCTCGACGAGCAGGACGAGCGGCCCGGGCGCGCTCATGCGGCCGGCCCGCGCAGCTCGGGCGGCGCCGCATCCGGGGGCAGCGGCAGCACCAGGCGAAAGCGCGCGCCGCCGCCGGGTCGGTTCTCCGCCGTGAGCGAGCCGCCGTGCGCGGCGGCGATGCCGCGGCAGATCGCGAGGCCGAGCCCGACGCCGCCGCCCCTCGCGCGCGCGCCGCGCTGGAACTTCTCGAAGATGCGCGTCTCGTCGCCGGGCGCGAGCCCGGGCCCGCGGTCCGACAGCTCGAGCTCGAGCGCACCGTCCGCCTCCCTCGCGCGGAGCTCGAGCGGCGACCCGGGCGGCGTGTGCTTCGCGGCGTTCTCCAGCAGGTTGATCAGGAGCTGCTCGAGCAGCACCGGGTCGCCGAACGCGAGCGGCAGGTCCTCGGGCAGCTCGCTCGCGATCTCACGCCCCGCGAGCTGCGGCTCGAGGCGCGCGAGGGCGGCGCCGACGATCTCCTCCAGCGGCACCCATTCTCGTTTGGGCTCGAGCCCGCCCGACTCGAGCCGCGTCATGTCGAGCAGGTTCGCGAGCAGGCGCTCGAGGCGCCCGGCCTCCTCGCCGATCGTGGCGAGGAGCTCGGCGCGTTCGCTGGCGTCGCTGCCCGGCCCCTCCTCGCGCAGCGCGCTCGCGGCGCCCGTGATCGCCGCCAGCGGCGTGCGCAGATCGTGCGACACCGATGAGAGCAGCGAGCTTCGCAGCTCCTCCGTGCGCGCGCGCACCGCCGCGGCCTGCGCGCGCTCCTGCAGTCGCCCGCGGGCCAGCACCAGGGCGCCCTGGCGCGCGAAGGCGTCCATCAGCTCGCGGTCCTCGTGAGGGAAGCGGCGCACCGGATCCGCGGCGATCACCAGCGCCCCGAACGACTCGGGCCCCGAACGCAGCGGCACGCAGCGCACCCGCGCGCCGGGTAACGTGTCCGTCCCGGCGCCAGCCGGCTCGTCGCGTTCGAGCGCATAGCGGGCGACGGCGAGCTCGGGTGCGTCGAGGGCAACCTCACCGTCGCGCGCCGCGACGCCGAGGTCGCCCTCCGGCCCAGCCAGCAGAACCGCGGCGCCGCAGCGGAAGACACGCCGCGTCGCCGCGACGATGGCGTGCGCGGCGGCTCTCGCGTCGAGCGCGCTCTCGAGCTCCCGCGAGAGCGCGAGCAACGCCGCCGTCCTCTGCTCGCGCTCGACCGCCGCGCGTTCCTGGCGCCGGATGCGCAGGGCGAGCGTTCCGATGACCACACCGATCGCGAACATCGTGCCGAAGGTGAGGAGGTGGCGCAGATCCGAGACGGCGAACGTGTAGTAGGGCTCGACGAAGAAGAAGTCGTAGGCGGCCACCGAGAGCGCGGCCGCCACGAGCGAAGGACCGCGTCCCCAGCGCACCGCCGCCACCACGATCACGAGCAGGTACAGCATCGCCACGTCGGGCAACGCGAGAAAGCGCCAGCCGGCGGCCGCAATGCCCGTGGCGGCGGCCACCAGCGCCGCCGCCACCGCCGTGCCCAGCCGAGGCAGCGGCTCGGGGTCGCGCGCGGCGTGGCGCAGCCGCTCTGGCGCCTCGTCGCCGAGGATCACGTGCACCTCGATCGGTCCGCTGCCGCGCACCACCTCGTCGAGCAGCGAGCCGCGCCACAGGTCGCGCCAGCGCGAGTGGGTGGGTTTGCCGATGACGATGCGCGAGACGCTGTGCTCGCGCGCCCAGGCGAGAATCGCCTCGCTCGGGCGCGCGCCGACCAGCCGCAGCACGCTCGCGCCGAGCGTCTCCGCGAGCTGCAGGTTCGCGTCGAGCTGTGCGCGGTCTTCGCGCGAGAGCGGCGTCGTCTCGGGGCGCTCCACCCAGGCCGCCACCCAGGGCGCACGCAGGCCGGCCGCGATGCGCCGTGCGGCTCGCACCAGCCGCGCCGAGGCCGGCGCGGCCCCCACGCAGACGAGGATCCGCTCGGCGACCGGCCACGACGCCTCGATGCCGTGCTCGCGCCGATACGCCTGCACGTCCACGTCCACGCGCTCGGCCGCGCGGCGCAGCGCGAGCTCGCGCAGTGCGAGCAGGTTGCCGCGCCGGAAGAAGCCCCGCGCCGCACGCTCGGCCTGCTCGCCGAGGTAGACCTTCCCCTCGCGCAACCGCACCAGCAGCTCGTCGGGCTCGAGATCGGCGAGCACCACCTCGTCCGCGCGATCGACGATCGCGTCGGGCACGGTCTCGCGCACGCGCACGCCGGTGATCTGCGCCACCACGTCGTTCAGGCTCTCGACGTGCTGGATGTTGAGGGTGGTGTGCACCTCGACGCCGGCGGCGAGCAGCTCCTCGACGTCGCGCCAGCGCTTGTCGTGGCGCCCGCCGGGCGCGTTGGTGTGGGCGAGCTCGTCGAGCAGCAAGATGCCCGGCTTGCGCGCGAGCGCGGCGTCGAGGTCGAACTCCTGCAGCTCGCGCTCGCGGTAGAACACGCGCCGCCGCGGCAGGATCTCGAGGCCCAGCAGCAAGGCCGCGGTGTCGTAGCGCCCGTGCGTGTCCACCCAGCCCACCACCACGTCTTCGCCGGCCGCCACGAGCTCGCGCGCGTTCTGGAGCATGGCGAAGGTCTTGCCCACGCCGGGCGCGAAGCCGAGATACACCTTGAGGCGCGCGCGGCTCTCGCGTTGCGCCTCCGCCTGGATCCGGCGCAGGATCGCGTCGGGATCGGGCCGCGGGTCCTCGCTCATCCGCCCTCTGCTTCGAGCCGGTCGAGAGCAGCGTTCAGGAGTAGCACGTCGACGCGCGGCTCTCCGAACAGGCCGAGCGTGCGCGGCTCGACGTGCGCCTCGAGCAGCCCGCGCACGCGCTCCTCGGACAGGCCGCGCGCGCGCGCCACGCGCGGCACCTGGTAGAGCGCCGCGGCCGGGGACAGGTGCGGGTCGAGCCCGCTGCCGGAGGCGGTGACGAGATCCACCGGCACGGGCGCGACGTTGCCGGGGTCCGCCGCGCGCAGCGCCGCGATGCGGGCGCGCACGGCGTCGTGCAGCGCCGGGTTCGAGGGCCCGAGGTTCGAGCCCGTGGAAGCCGTCGCGTCGTAGGGGAAGCGGGGGGTTGCCGAGGGGCGGCTCCAGAAGTGGCCCGGCTCCACGAAAGGCTGCCCGACGAGGTGCGCGTACTCCGGCGCGGGGAGCAGCCGCGCGAGGCCCGTCACCAGCACCGGATACGCGAGCCCGGTCAGCACGCTGAGCGCGGTGAGCAGCACGAGTGCGGGGCGTAGCGGTGACGTCATGTGAGGCCCAGCCCCACGAGCGCCAGATCGATCAGCTTGATGAACGGGAACGGGAGCAACACGCCGCCGAGCCCGTACGTCAGCAGGTTCCTGCGCAGCAGCCGGCTGGCCGGCATGGGCCGGTAGGGCGAGCCGCGCAGCGCGAGCGGGATCAGCGCCACGATGATCAGCGCGTTGAAGATCACCGCCGAGAGCACCGCGCTCTGCGGCGAGTGGAGCCCCATCACGTCGATCGCTCCGAGCGCCGGATACGTGGCGGCGAACGCGGCCGGGATGATCGCGAAGTACTTGGCCACGTCGTTGGCGATGCTGAAGGTGGTGAGGTTGCCGCGCGTGATCAGCATCTGCTTGCCGATCTCCACCACCGACAGCAGCTTGGTCGGGTTCGAGTCGAGGTCGACCATGTTGCCGGCCTCCTTGGCGGCCTGTGTACCCGTGTTCATCGCCACCGCCACGTCCGCTTGCGCGAGCGCCGGCGCGTCGTTCGTGCCGTCGCCCGTCATCGCCACCAGATGGCCCTGCGCCTGGTAGTCGCGGATCAGCTTCAGCTTGTCTTCGGGGGTGGCTTCGGCGAGGAAGTCATCGACGCCCGCCTCGGCCGCGATCGCCGCCGCGGTGAGCGGGTTGTCGCCCGTGATCATCACGGTCTTGATGCCGACGCGGCGCAGCTCCGCGAAGCGCTCGCGGATGCCGCCCTTCACGATGTCCTTGAGCTGCACCACGCCGAGCACACTCGCGCCGTCGGCGACCACCAGCGGCGTGCCTCCTTCCCGCGCCACGCGGCCCACCTCGACGCGCACCGCACCCGGCAGCTCGCCGCCCTGCTCCTTCACGAAGCGCTCGATCGCTTCCGCTGCGCCCTTCCGCACCCGCCGGCCGTCGAGGTCGACGCCGCTCATGCGGGTGTGCGCGCTGAAGGTCACGAAGCGCGCGCCGAGCGCCTGCACGTCGCGGCCGCGGACGGCGAAGCGCTGCTTGGCCAGCACGACGATGCTGCGGCCCTCCGGCGTCTCGTCCGCGAGCGAGGCGAGCTGCGCGGCCTCGGCCAGCTCGCGCTCGGTCACGCCCGGCGCGGGCAGGAAGGCCACCGCCTCGCGGTTGCCGAGCGTGATCGTGCCCGTCTTGTCGAGCAGCAGCACGTCCACGTCGCCGGCGGCCTCGACGGCACGCCCCGAGGTCGCGATCACGTTGGCCTGGATCATGCGGTCCATCCCCGCGATGCCGATCGCCGAGAGCAGACCGCCGATCGTGGTCGGGATCAGGCAGACCAGCAGCGCGGCGAGCACGGTCATGGTGACGGGTGCCCCGGCCCCGGCCGACCTCACCGCGTACTGCGAGAACGGCAGCAAGGTCACCGTGGCGAGCAGGAACACGATCGTCAGGCCCGCGAGCAGGATGTCGAGGGCGATCTCGTTCGGCGTCTTCTGGCGCCTTGCGCCCTCGACCAGCGCGATCATGCGGTCGAGGAAGGTCTCGCCCGGGTTGGCGCTCACGCGCACGATCAGCCAGTCCGAGAGCACCACGGTGCCGCCCGTGACGGCGGAGCGGTCGCCTCCGCTCTCGCGCACCACCGGCGCGCTCTCGCCGGTGACCGCGCTCTCGTTCACCGAGGCGACGCCCTCGATCACCTCGCCGTCGGCCGGGATCGTGTCGCCGGCCTCGACCAGCACGACGTCGCCCTTGCGCAGCGCGGACGCCGGCCCGGGCACGAACGGCGCGTCGCGGTTCGGCTCGAACAGCTTCTTGGCCACCACGTCGCGGCGGGCCCGGCGCAGGGCGTCTGCCTGCGCCTTGCCGCGCCCTTCCGCCATCGCCTCGGCGAAGTTCGCGAACAGCACCGTGAGCCAGAGCCAGGCCGCGACGGCCAGCGTGAAGCCGGGGGGCGCTTCGCCGGCGCCCGTTGCGAGCGCGTGGATGCCGAGCAACGTCGTGAACGCGCTGCCCACCTCCACCACGAACATCACCGGGTTCCGGACCATGTGACGCGGGTCGAGCTTGCGCAGCGCGTCGAAGACCGCGCGCTGCACGATGGCGGCGTCGAAGAGCGGGCGCGGGCGCGTCATCGCATCAGCTCCAGGTGCTCCACGATCGGTCCCAGCGCCAGCGCCGGGAAGAAGGTGAGCGCGCCGACGAGCACCACCGTGCCGGCGAGCAGGCCGACGAAGAGCGGGCCGTGCGTCGGCAGCGTGCCGGCCGTCGCCGGCACCGCCTTCTTGGCGGCCAGCGAGCCCGCGATCGCCAGGATCGGCACGATCAGCCAGTAGCGGCCGATGAACATCGCGATCGCGATCGCAACGGCGTAGAAGCGCCCACTCACCGTGATGCCGGCGAACGCCGAGCCGTTGTTGCCGGCCCCGGACGAGAACGCATAGAGCACTTCGCTGAAGCCGTGCGCGCCGGGATTGCCGAGGCTCGCCGTGCCGACGGGGAGGGCTGTGGCGAGAGCGGTCCCGATCAGGATCACGGCGGACGGGATCAGGATCACGAGCGAGGCCATCTTCATCTCGAAGGCCTCGACCTTCTTGCCGAGGTACTCGGGCGTGCGGCCCACCATCAGGCCGCCGATGAAGACGGCGACGATCGCGAAGGCGAGCATGCCGTAGAGGCCGGAGCCGACGCCGCCGAACACGACCTCGCCGAACTCGATCAGCCAGAGCGGCACGAGGCCGCCGAGCGGCGTGAAGCTGTCGTGCATCGCGTTCACCGAGCCGTTCGAGGCGGCTGTGGTGGCGGCCGCCCAGAGCGAGGAGCCCGTGATGCCGAAGCGCACCTCCTTGCCCTCCATGTTGCCGCCCTGGGCGCCGAGCGCCGCCAACACCGGGTTGCCGGCCTGCTCGGCGGCGAAGCAGATCAGCAGGAGCGGAACGAAGATCAGCGACATCGCCGCGTAGACGGCCCAGCCCTGGCGCCGGTCGCGGACCAGGGTGCCGAACGTGAAGCAGAGCGCCGCGGGGATCAGGAGGATCGACAGCAGCTCGACGAAGTTCGAGAGCGGCGTCGGATTCTCGAGCGGATGGGCGGAATTCGCGTTGTAGTAGCCGCCGCCGTTGGTGCCGAGCTGCTTGATCGCGACCTGCGACGCCACCGGGCCGAGCGCGATCTCCTGCGGGGCGCCCGATTCGAGCAGCGGCACCGTCGTCCGGGCCTCGAAGGTCTGCGGCACGCCCTGCCACGCGAGCAGCAGCGCGAGGACCAGCGAGAGCGGCAGCAGCACGTAGAGGGTCCCGCGGACCAGATCCACCCAGAAGTTGCCCACGCCGCCGGCCCGCTCCAGCGTGAAGCCGCGGATCAGCGCGACGAGCACGCCCATGCCCGTCGCAGCCGACACGAAGTTCTGGACCGTGAGGCCCAGCATCTGCGTCAGGTGGCTCAGCGTGCTCTCACCGCCGTAGGCCTGCCAGTCCGTGTTGGTGGCGAAGCTGACGGCGGTGTCGAGCGCCACGTCGGGGCTCACCCCCGCGAAGCCGGCGCCGTTCAGCGGCAGCCCGCCCTGGAGGCGCTGGAGGGCGTAGAGGAGCAGGATCCCGGCTCCGTTGAAGAGCAGGACGGCCAGCGCGTAGCGCTGCCACGTCATCCCCTCGTCCTCGCGCACGCCAGCGACGCGGTAGAGCAGGCGCTCGATCCGGCCGAGCCCGAGCGCGACACGGCCTTCGTAGACGGCCGCCACGTAGCCGCCGAGCGGCACGGCGAGCGCCGTGAGCACCGCGAGGTAGAACGCGAGCTGGAGGAGCCCGTTCGCCGTCACGACAGCTTCTCCGGCGCGAGGAGCGCGACCCCCAGATAGACGAGCAGAGCCAGGGCGAGGGCGCCGCCGCCGATCTCCAGAGCGCCCACGATCAGCCCACCTTCTCGCAGAGCCGCACGAGCCCCCAGCTCAGGGCCAGGAAGCCGAGCACGCCGGCGACGTAGAGGAAGTCCATGTTCGCTGCCTCCGACGGGGTGAAGGCTAGGCCCGGGGCGCCCGCGGAACGTCAAGAGCCCATCAAGATCGGCGTGACCGGATCTGTCACATCCCTGGCCGAGATTCCTATGATCCGCCGCATGGGGGGAAGAGGATGGAAGCGTGGCTCGCCGCCCACGGGGTCCTGATCGGCGCCGTCTCGTTCGGCGCCGTGGTCGTCGTCGCGGCCGTGGCGCTGGCGCGCTCCGCGCTGCTGGCGCGGCTCGACGCCCTCGCCCAGGCGCACGAGCGCGGCGAGCGCGTGCTGCGCGAAGAGCTGGCGCAGAGCCGGCGCGAGCTGGCGGGCCAGACGCACCACCTGCGCGAAGAGGTGGGCGGCAGCCTGCGCGCGGTGGGCGAGACGGTCGAGAAGCGCATCGAGGTGATGCGCGGCGCGGTGGACCTGCGCCTCGGCCAGATCCAGCTGGAGACGCAGAAGAGCCTCGAGCAGATGCGCGCCACGGTGGACGAGAAGCTCCAGGGCACGCTCGAGCAGCGCCTCGGCGCCGCCTTCGCGCAGGTGAGCACGCGGCTCGAGGCGGTGCACAAGGGCCTCGGGGAGATGCAGACGCTCGCGGTCGGCGTGGGCGATCTCAAGAAGGTGCTGACCAACGTGCGCGCGCGCGGCAGCTTCGGCGAGACGCGCCTCGAGGCGCTGCTCGAGGACGCGCTCGTGAGCGGCCAGTGGGAGCGCCAGTTCGCCACGCGTCCCGGCTCGGCCGAGCGCGTCGACGTGGCCATCCGCCTGCCCGGCCCGGACGGCGAGGCGCTCTGGCTCCCGATCGACGCGAAGTTCCCGCAGGAGGACTACGCGCGGCTGGTCGACGCCCACGAGCGCGGCGATGCGGCGATGGCCGAGGAGGCCGGGCGCGCGCTCGAGAAGCGGCTCGAGCAGGAGGCGCGCTCGGTGCGCGAGAAGTACGTGTGCCCGCCGCACACCACCGAGTTCGCGGTGATCTTCCTGCCCACCGAGAGCCTCTACGCCGAGGTGCTCCGCCGCGACGGCCTGATGGACGCGCTGCGACGCAACCACCAGATCACGATCGTCGGCCCGGGGACGCTGCTCGCGATCCTGTCCGCGCTCCAGATGGGTTTCCGCACGCTCGCGATCCAGGAGCGTTCGCAGGAGGTCTGGCAGCTCCTCGGCGCGGTGAAGACGCAGTTCGGGAAGTTCGGCGAGCTGCTGAGCGGCGTGCAGAAGAAGCTCGACGAGGCCTCGAGCAAGCTCGGCGACGCCACCGCCAAGTCGCGCCACATCGAGCGCCGCCTCGGCAAGGTGCAGGAGCTCTCGCCCGGCGTGGCGGCAACGCTGCTGCCCGAAGAGGCCGATCCGGAAGGCTGATTCTGCGGCGTCGCGGAACGCCATGCTCTAGCGTCCTGCCGCCCGAGGACGCGCCGTGATCTTCCGCTTCGACGGTTACGAAGTCGATTCCGCCCGCTACGAGCTGCGCCGCGACGACGCGCCGGTGCCCCTCGAGCCGAAGGTGCTGGACGTCCTCCTCCATCTGCTCCGCCAGCGCGCTCGGCTCGTCAGCAAGGAGGAGCTGCTGCGCGAGGTCTGGCCGGGCGTGCACGTCACCGAGAGCGCGCTGACTCGCGCCGTGAGCCTCGCGCGCGCCGCGCTCGGCGACTCCGCCTCGGAGCCGCGCGTGATCGAGACGGTGCCCGGCCGCGGCTACCGCTGGAAGGCGCCGGTGGAGACGCTCGAGCCGGAAGCGGCCGCCCCGATCGCGCCGCGCGCCCCCGCCGACCTCGAGCCGTCCCGCCGCTCGCATCCCGCGCGGAGGGCGCTCGCCTTCGCCGCCGCGGCGCTCGCGATCGCCCTCGGGCTCGCGTGGCCTCGCCCGCTCGGCTGGCTCCTCGCGCTCAGCGGCTCGGCGATCCCGCCCGAGGCGCCCGGCCTCCCTGCCGAGCCCTCCGTGGTGGTGCTGCCCTTCCGCGACCTCTCCCCGGACAGGGCCCACGGCCACCTCGCGGAGGGGATCACCGAGGATCTGACGTCCACGCTCGGCCGCTTCCCGGCGCTGTTCGTGATCGCACGCAGCTCGGCGTACACCTACGAGGGTCGGATGGTGCCGATCGAGGCGATCGGGCGCGAGCTCGGCGTCCGCTACGCGGTCGAGGGGAGCGTCCGCGCCAGCGACGCCAGGCTGGTGGTGACGAGCCAGCTCGTCGACGCCGGATCGGGCCGGCAGGTGTGGGCGGACCGCTTCGAGATCGACGCCGCCGACGCGGCCGGGGTGCAGGGGCAGCTCGCCGAGCAGATCGTCGCGGCGCTCGGGGTGCGGATCGCCGAGGCGGAGCTGGGCCGCCTGCGCAACCTCTCCAGCGACGATTCCAACGCCTACGAGCTGTTCCTCCGGGCGCGCGCGGACTTCTTCGCCTACACGCGCGAGAGCCATGCGCGCGCCGGGCAGCTGCTGGAGCGCGCGCTCAGCCTCGACCCGGACTACGCGCCCGCCGTCACGTACCAGTCGGCGCTCGAGCTCGCGCCCTACTTCCTGGGCTGGGACGTCTCGCCGGGGCGCGTCACGCGGGCGCGGGCGCTCGCCACGCGCGCGCTCGAGCTGGATCCGTTCGCGCCGCTTCCGCACACCACGCTCGCCATGGCCCACATCGCCGACCAGCGCCCCGAGCAGGCGGTGGAAGAGGTGCGCATCGCGGTCGAGCTGGGGCCGAGCTCGGACGTCTGTTACGGAGTCCAGGCCGCGGCGCTCGCGTACGCCGGCCGGCCCTTCGACGGGCTGCGCTCCCTCGACCGGGCGCTGCGCCTGAACCCGCGGCACCCCGAGCTGTACTGGCTGATGGCAGGCCTGCTCCAGGCGCGGGCCGGCCGCCGCGAGCTCGGCCTCCAGCTCCTCGAGCGCGTGCGCGAGGCGAACCGGGAGATGGTTCCCCCGCGTCTCGCCCTGCTCTCCCTGTACTCCGAGGGCCGCGACCTGGCGCGCGTCCAGGAGCTCGGGCGCGAGATTCTCGCCGTGAATCCCGCTCTCGACGCCGAGCACGCCCTGCTCATCTACCCGTTCGCGCGGCCCGGCTCGTCCCAGGAGAGCGCTCTCGCGGCCTTCCGCGCCGCCGGCTTGCGCTGAAGGCGGCCTCCCCGCCGCTCGGGGCGGGACCTCCGGGCTTCCGCAGCGAGTCCTAGGAGCCTCCTAAGGACTCCCGCCGGGGGCGCTGGCGACTCTCGTTTGCGCGCTGCACGTGCAGCGACGACGACGAACCCAACCGGAGGACCCCATGCAATTCGTTCGAAAGCTCTGCCCTCTCGCGCTCGTGCTGCTCGCACTGCCGGCGGAAGCCGGCAACCTGGTCGGCACCTGGGTCGGCCGCTTCTCCTGCAACATCGAGGAGACGACCGGCAAGCGGAAGTTCCGAGAGCCCAACAGCACGGTCCAGATCTCCCAGCCCGGCGGACCCGGCACCAGCCCGCTGCGGGTCGACATCGACGGCGAGCTCTACACCGGCTCGATCGTGCCCTCGCCGAGCGACCCGACGGCGGAGGGCGCCGGCGCCTTCGTGGCGTGCACGACGAGCAACACCGAGAGCTTCGGCGCCTTCAGCGAGATCGAGCTGATCGCCTGGAAGGTCAAGCCCAACGGGGACGGCAAGATCGGCAAGAGCGGCGTGTTCGTGACGAACGGCCTGAACATCGGCTTCTGCACGGGCTCCTGGGAGCGCGTGAGCACGCTGGACCCCGGCATCCCGGCCTGCCCGTAGCCCTTCCGCACTCCGTCTCCGAACGCGCGCCCGCAATTCGAAAGGAAATCGAGCATGCCTTCGTATCTGCTGATCGTCTCGAGAGATCCCCACACCCACGTGTCCGCGACGCGCTGCTACGAGCTCGCCGCCGCCCTCGCCCGGGAGGGCAGCCCCGTGTCGCTCTTCCTGGTCCAGAACGGGGTGCTGCCCGCGCGGCCGAGCCTGGGCTCGGCGGAGCTCAGCGAGCTCGCGGGCCGCGGGGTCCGCGTCCTCGCGGACGCCTTCTCGCTGCGCGAGCGCGGCATCGCAGAGAGCGCGCTCGCCCCCGGCATCGAGGCGGCACCGATCGACGTCGTGATCGACGCGCTCGAGGCCGGCGCCCGGGTCGTCTGGCACTAGCCACCCACACACGAGAGGAACCATGAAGACCACGCTGACCTTCGCCCTGATGGACCCGCCGTTCGAGAGCGCGCGCTCCGCGACGGCCTTCCGCCTGATCGACCGAGCGCTCCGCCGCGGCCACGACGTCAACGTCTTCGCCTACGAGGGCGCCGTCTCGCTCTCGTTCGCGGCGCAGAAGGCGCATCCCAACTCCGTGCACGGCACGAACGTGGAGGAGGAGGACCACCCCCTCACCCGCGACTGGGTCGCGGCGCTCCACGACGCGGCCGCCGAACGCGGCGCGCAGCTCCACTGGGTGAACTGCGGCCTCTGCGTGGACGAGCGCGGAGCGAACGAGAGCATCCCCGGTCCGCGGCGAGGGTCGCCGGCGGACTTCGCGCGCTTCATCGAAGAATCGAACAACACGCTCGTGATTCCGACGGGCGAATAGGGAGTCGTGCCATGAGCAAGAAGCAGCTTCACATCGTCGAGGTCGCCTACCGGGCGACGCTGGAAGAGCAGGACGACCCGATCGTCTGGCTGTGTCACGCCATGCGCGGGGCCGGGGCGGAGCTCGACCTGGTGCTCAGCGGGAACGCCGTCGCGTACGGCGTGCGCGAGCAAGGCGTGGCCCCGCTCGAGATCGGGCGCCGGCGCCAGCAGCAGGCGCCGGACCTGACCGCCGACCTGCAGCGGATCCTCGCCCGCCAGGTCGCCTGCTACTACGTCGAGGAGGATGCCGCCGAGCGCGGCATCGACGCGGACAGCCTGCTCGACGGCCTCGTGCCGGTGTCGCGAGCGAAGCTCGCGACGCTCTTCGCGGGCTACGACCAGGTGCACCGGTGGTAGCGCTGGCGTCGCGTCGCGCGCGCTCCGCTCAGGTGTGCGGCGACGTCTCCGCGACCATCGGCAACACGCCGCTCGTCCGCCTGCGCCGGGCGTCCGAGCGCACCGGCTGCGACATCCTCGGCAAGTGCGAGTTCATGAATCCGGGCGGCTCGGTCAAGGACCGGGCCGCCCTCTACATGATCCTCGACGCCGAGCGACGCGGCGTGTTGCGCAAGGGCGGCCTGATCGTGGAGGGCACGGCCGGCAACACCGGGATCGGCCTCGCGCTGGTGGGCCGCGCGCGCGGCTACCGCACGCGCATCGTGATCCCGGAGACGCAGAGCCAGGAGAAGAAGGACATGCTGCGTCTGTGCGGCGCCGAGCTGGTCGAGGTGCCGGCCGTCCCGTTCCGCGACCCGAACCACTACGTCCACGTGGCCGAGCGGCTCGCGAAGAGCCTCGCGGGCGAGGAGCCGGAGGGCGTCCTCTACGCGAACCAGTGGGACAACCACGCCAATCGCCAGGGTCACTACGAGACCACGGGCCCGGAGATCTGGCAGCAGACTGGCGGCCGGGTGGATGGCTTCGTCTCGGCGATCGGCACGGGCGGGACGCTCTCCGGCGTCGGCGCCTTCCTCCGGGAGCGCAACCGGCACGCGGTGGTTGCGCTCGCCGACCCGCTGGGCGCCGCGATGTACTCCTGGTTCAAGCACGGTGTGCTGAAGAGCGAGGGCAGCTCGGTCACGGAGGGCATCGGCCAGGGCCGCGTCACCGGCAACGTCGAGGGCGCGCGCGTGGACGAGGCCTTCCAGATTCCCGACGCCGAGGCGCTGCCCCTCCTGTTCGAGCTGCTCGAGGAGGAAGGCATCTGCGTCGGCGGCTCGAGCGCGATCAACCTCGCGGGAGCGATCCGCCTCGCGCACGAGCTCGGGCCGGGCCACACCGTCGTGACGCTGCTCTGCGATCACGGCTCGCGCTACGCCACGAAGCTCTTCGATCCGGCGTTCCTCGCCTCGAAGGGGCTGCCCCTTCCACCCTGGGTGGCGCGATGATCTTCCGGCAGCTGATCGACCCCGAGTCGTCCACCTACACCTATCTGCTCGGAGACGAAGAGACTCGACGGGCCGTGCTGATCGATCCGGTCCTCGAGCAGATCGAGCGCGACTCCGCGCTGCTCGCCGAGCTCGGGCTCCGGCTCCACTGCAGCCTCGAGACGCACGTCCACGCGGATCACGTCACGGCGTCCGGCCGGCTCCGGGAGCGCCTCGGCTCGAAGATCGGAGTCGGAGCGCGCGCCGGAGTCCGGAACGCCGACTGGGCGCTCGCGGATGCGGCGACGGTGCGCGTAGGCGACCTGCGCCTCGTGGTGCTCGCAACGCCCGGGCACACGGCCGGTTGCGTCACCTTCGTGTGTCGCGAGGCCGGGATGGCCTTCACCGGCGACGCGCTCCTGGTCCGCGGCTGCGGGCGCACGGACTTCCAGGAGGGCGATGCCCCGACGCTGCTCCACTCGGTCCGCGAGCGGATCTTCGCGCTGCCCGACGCGACGCTCCTGTATCCGGCCCACGACTACCAGGGCCGGACCGTGACCTCCGTCGCGGAGGAGAAGCACTTCAACCCGCGCCTCGGTCTCGGCGTCGCTCGCGAGGAGTTCCTCGCGACCATGGCCGCCCTGCAGCGTCCCGCGCCGAAGCGGATCGCGGTGGCCGTGCCGGCCAACCTCGTCTCCGGGCTGGTCGAGCTGCCGGTGCGGCGGGGCCGCCAGGACGCCGAGCTCTACCAGGGCGCGGGCATCTAGATGACCGCGGGCGATCCCTACCGCAATCACGAGCTGTTCCGCTTCGTCGGGAGCATGGAGGGAGTGCCCGAATGGAGCGATCCGGCGGAGACGGGGAACCCGCTGGGCTACGCGTGGCTCGAGCACGCCGGGCAACTCGCGCCAGGGCTCTCGCTCGCCTTCGGAATCGCCGCGCTCGCGAGCGCCGCGCGGCCGTGGCTGAGCGCGCGCGGGCTCGGCCTCGAGGCCGCGCCGCTCCCCCCGATCCTGCTCGCCATCCTCGCAGGACTCGCGATCCGCAACACGGTCGGTCTCCCGCCGGCGTATGCGAGCGGTGTGCGCCTCGCCGCCGGGCCCATTCTCCGTGCCGGAGTCGCGCTGCTCGGGATCCATCTGAGCCTGGGCGCGCTCGCGGGCTTCGGCCTGATCGCGCTGCCGGTCGTCGTCTCGTGCATCCTGGCGGCGCTCTTGCTGGCCGCGTGGATGACGCGCGCATTCGGCATGCCGCGACGCCTCGGCATCCTGATCGCCGTGGGCACGGCGATCTGCGGCAACTCCGCGATCGCCGCCACGGCCCCCGTGATCGGCGCCGACGAGGACGAGACCAGCTACGCCGTCGGCACGATCACACTGTTCGGGTTGCTCGCCCTCTTCGTGCACCCCTTCGTCGCGCACGCCCTGTTCGACGCCGACGCGCGGCTCGCCGGCCTGTTCCTGGGGACGGCGATTCACGACACCGCACAGGTCGCGGGCGCCGGTCTCCTCTACGCCCAGCACTACGGCGCACCCGCTGCGCTCGACACGGCCACGCTGACCAAGCTCGTGCGCAACCTGTTCATGCTCGCAGTGATCCCCCTGATCGCCCTGCTGCACGGCGGAGCGGAGGCGCGGCGTCGCTCGACCGGCCAGCCGCCCCTGCGCAGCCTGCTTCCGCTCTTCGTGGTGGGATTCGCGGCGCTGGCGCTCGTCCGCACGCTCGGCGACCTCGCCGCTACGGGCTCGCGCGGGCTATTCGATGCCGCGTCGTGGACGGCCGCCATCGGCCTCTTGTCGGCGACCTCGACCGCGTGTCTCGTGGTGGCGATGGCGGCGATCGGCCTCTCGACGCGGCTCGGCCGGCTGCGCAGCCTCGGGCTCGGCCCGCTCGCAGCGGGCCTCGCGACGGCGCTCACCGTGGGAAGCGTCAGCGCGACGCTCGTACATCTGCTGGCGAGGCGGCTGCTCGATGCCTCCTGAGCTTCGAGCCTTCCACGGAGTCGTCGGACTCGTTCTCCTGATTCCGCTGCTCGCCGGCCTCACGGGCGCGTTCGGTGGGATCGAGGGAATGGCGGACCTCTTCGGCGTCGATCACGAGCTCGTGGTCTCGCCGCTCCTCCAGAACAACTTCCGCGCCATCTGCTGCGCCTTCGCGTCGTGGGTCCCCCTCGTGATCTGGTCGCTGGCAGCGCTGCCCGAGCGCGCCACGGCGTTCCGCATCGTCGTCGGCTGCGGATTCGCGGCGGGCTTCGCCCGTCTCACGGGTTGGCGGGCCGAGGGCTACCCGGGCGCCATCGCGGTGGGGATCACGACGATCGAGCCCGCGGGCATGCCGCTCCTGCTGCTCTGGCATGCGCGCTTGGTGCGTCTCGGCCGCGCCTGAGGCTGCTAACCTGCGCCGATGGCGACGGCCGTCCCGCACGAAGGCGACCTGCTGCTGCGCGCGCTGTCGGGCGACGGGACGCTCGGTGTGCGCGCGGTGTCCGCGGTCGGGCTCGTCCAGGAGGCAGCGACGCGCCAGGGCGCGAGCGCGCTCGCCGGCGCAGCGCTCGGCCGCGCGCTGCTCGGCACCGTGCTGCTCGGCGCGGGAGCGAAGGACGGGGAGACGGTCGAGCTGCGCCTGCGCGGCGACGGCCCGCTGCGCTCCGTGCTCGCGATGGCCGACGGTCTCGGCCGCGCGCGTGGCACGATCGGCAATCCGCGCGCCGAGCTGCCGCTGCGTGGCGGGCGGCTCGATCTCGAGAGCGGCCTCGGCGCGGGCCAGCTGGCCGTGACGCGGCTGCGGCCGGGCCTGCTGCGCCCGTACACCGGCGTCGTCCCGATCGTCTCGGGCGGCATCGCCAAGGACCTCGCGCTCTACCTGACCGAGAGCGAGCAGACGCCGTCGGCGGTGGGGCTCGGCGTGCTGCATGCCGAGGACGGACGCGTCGACGCCGCCTGCGGCTTCGTGGTGCAGGCCCTGCCGGGTGCGTCGGACGAGAGCCTCGCGCGCGCCGAGCGCAACGTGAGCGCGCTCGGCGCACCCGCCGAGCTGCTGCGCAGCGGCGTCCCGCTGCACGTCCTGCTCGAGCGGCTGCTCGACGGGCTCGGCGCCCGCCTGCTCGACGAGCGCGTGCCCGTCTTCCACTGCGGCTGCGATGCCGAGCGCGCGCTCCGCGCCACCGCGCTGCTCGGCCGCGACGACCTCGACCAGGCCGTCGCCGAAGGCGAGCCGCTCGACGTGCGCTGCGACTTCTGCGGCGACCGCTACGCGATCGACCCGGCCGAGGCGCTCGCCCTGCTCGCGCCGGCGGCGCCCTTGCAGTAGTGCAGGTCGCGCTCTTCGTTCCCTGCTACGTGGATCAGCTCGCGCCCGACGTGGCGTGGGCGACGCTGCGCGTGCTCGAGCGCGCCGGCTGCCACGTGCACTACGACCCCGAGCAGGGCTGCTGCGGGCAGCCGTTCCTGAACCGCGGCGCACGACGCGAGGCGAGCCGACTCGCGAGCCGCCACCTGGCCCGCTTCGGCGCCGCGCAGGCGATCGTGTCGCCCTCTTCGAGCTGCGTCGCTACCGTGCGCCACCGCTTCGCCGAGCTCGGGCTCGCTGGCGGCGACGGCGCGCTCCGCCAGACGGAGCGGACCTACGAGCTGGGCGAGTTCCTCGTGCGCGTGCTCGGCAAGACGGCGCTCGGCGCGCGCTTCCCGTACCGCGTGGCCGTGCTCCAGAGCTGCCACGGGCTCCGCGAGCTCGGCCTCGGCACGCCGAGCGAGTCGGCGCTCCCGCCGGAGGCCAGCCCCCTCGAGCAGCTCCTGCGCTCCGTGGAAGACCTCGTGCTCGTGCCGGCGGAGCGGCCTGACGAGTGCTGCGGCTTCGGCGGCGCCTTCTCCGTCACGCACCCGACCCTGTCCGCACGCATGGGACGAGCTCGGCTGCGCGCCTTCGCCGACGCGGGCGCGGAGTACGTGACGGGCACCGACGTGTCGTGCCTGCTGCATCTCGACGGCCTCCGGCGCCGCGAGGGCTTCGGCCCGCGGCCGATCCATCTCGCGGAGATCCTCGCCAACGGAGCCGGCCAGTGACGTTCGACGCGCGCGCAGCGGCCAACCTGCCCTCGCGCGGCGAGCTCTCGCAGCACGACGCCGCCGTGTGGGACCTGCGGCGGAAACGCGACGCAGCGGCGGCCGAGGTGCCCGACTGGGAGGCGTTGCGCGAGCGCGCAGCGGCGCTCAAGGCGTACTCGCTCGACCACCTCGACGAGCTCCTGGTCGCCTTCGAGGAGGGCGCGCGCGACGCGGGCGCGCACGTGCACTGGGCCGGCGACGCGACCGCCTTCTGCCGCATCGTGACTGAGCTGCTCGCGGCGCGCGGCGCGCGGCGCGTGGTGAAGAGCAAGTCGATGCTCACCGAGGAGTGTGGACTGAATCCCCACCTCGAGGCGCGCGGCGTCGAGGTGGTGGACACCGATCTCGGCGAGCGCATCGTGCAGCTCGCCGGTGAGCCGCCCTCGCACCTGATCGTCCCCGCCATCCACAAGACACGCCGCGAGATCGGCGCGCTGTTCCACCGCCACATGGGCACGCCCGAGGGCGAGGACGACCCCGAACGCCTCACGCGCTTCGCGCGCGCCGACCTGCGGCGCCGCTTCCTCGCCGCCGACGCGGGCATCACCGGCGCGAACTTCGCGGTGGCCGAGACGGGCTCGCTCGTGATCGTGACGAACGAGGGCAACGCCGACCTCGGCAGCAGCCTGCCGCCGCTGCACATCGCGTGCCTCGGGATCGAGAAGGTGATCCCGGCGCTCGCCGACCTGCCCGTCTTCCTGCGCCTGCTCGCGCGGAGCGCGACGGGCCAGCCGATCAGCGCCTACACCACGCTGCTGACCGGCCCGCGCGAAGGCGGCGAGCTGCACGTCGTGCTGGTGGACAATGGGCGCAGCACGCTGCTCGCGAACCCGACCCACCGGAGCGCGCTCGCGTGCATCCGCTGCGGCGCCTGCCTCAACACCTGTCCGGTGTACCGGCGCTCGGGCGGTCACGCCTACGGCACCGTGATCCCCGGCCCGATCGGCAGCGTGCTCGGCCCGGCGCTCGGCGGCCCGCTCGGCGCGGAGCTGCCGCACGCTTCGTCGCTGTGCGGAAGCTGCTCGGCCGTGTGCCCGGTGAAGATCGACCTGCACGGACAGCTCCTCGCCTGGCGCGGCGAGCGGCGCGCGCCCGGCGCGGGGGAGCGCGCGCTCACGACCGGCGCGGCGCTGGCGCTGCGCTGGCCGGCGCTGCGCGGCATCGCGCGCACGGCGCTGCGCGGGCTCTGGCCGCTGCTCGGCCGGCGCGGGCGGCGCAACCCGGCGGGGCCGTGGCTCGCGGCGCGCGAGCTGCCGCCGCTGCCGGCGAAGAGCTTCCGGGCGCAGTGGCTGGAGAAGAGCCGGCGATGAGCGAACGCGAGGACATCCTCGCGCGCGTCTCGCGGGGCGCGCTGCGGCGGGCGTCGCATCCGGGCCCGCACCCGCCTCCCGCGCTGCCCGGCGGCTGGAGCGCCTTCGCGGCGACGCTCGCGCGCGTCGGTGGCGAGGCGCACGGCCCGTTTCCGCAGCACGCGCTCGGCGCCGCGCTCGGCGCGCTCG
>Ga0187892_10005653_pt1 | contig 19421 bp, 17 predicted proteins | sample MA1701073metaG_FD_139345 | JGI IMG/M metagenome (GOLD analysis project Ga0187892, IMG submission 139345) | Bio-ooze microbial communities from a basaltic lava cave in the Kipuka Kanohina Cave System on the Island of Hawaii, USA - MA170107-3 metaG ...
AAGAACTCGAAAAGGTTCAGAAGCAAATCGCGGAGCCGGAGACAGCGACCAAATGACCATACGGGGGCGAGCCGTCCAAAGCTCTCGCTCACGGTTTGCCATGCGAGAGATGCCGAGTGCGGCTCGCCCCTTACTTTGCCGTCATTGCTGAGCCTGAGCCGGCAAACGCTCTGGCGTTACTCGAAACAAGGGGCACCGCCGCCGGATCGCAAGGGCATGGGCGAGGAAGCTATTCAGTACGCCCGGGGTTACGCACTGGCCGCCGAGCGGAAGATGGGCGAGATGCTGGCGGCCACGGAGAGGGCGAAGGGCGCGAAAGGAAACCCCGGCGGACGCGGTGCTGTTGTTGTGCAGTCACCCTGCTATTACCGCACAAACTCCCACCCTCGCCGCCCTTGGCATCACGAAGCGCGAAAGCAGCGAGGCGCAGAAGCTTGCCGCGTTGCCCCGCGAAGCATTTGAGGCGGTCAAAGCCGGCAAGAAAACACGGACACAGGTTCGGAGAGAAGCACAACGGGAAGCCGTCGCAGTCTGGCAAGCGATGGAAGAACTGAAACGAGGGCGCGGAAATAAAAATCCGTCTGATTCAGACGGAATTTCCGAGAGACGAAAACGCGCATCTCTTGCTGTCGGTCTTGGCGTTGATACTCTGAGCAAAGCCAAGCAGGCCATGCCAAGTAGATCGAAGCAAGTCCGCCATCGTAGCGGCTCGCGTCGTGGACGGGTTAGCAATTTGTTCTTGCAAAAACTCTATCGGTAAGAATAATTCCTACCAAAACAAACACATTGCAGACAATCTGCAACAACCTTGGAGGATACAACAATGGTACGACCCAAAAAGCCGGCAAATCAAAAAGTTCAGAAACGATCCGTCTCGTTGTCGCCGACCGCGTCAGCCGAGTTGGATCGCTACTGCGCGCGCAAACGGTTGTCACGTGGCTGGGTTCTCAGCGAACTCCTGACGCGCTTCCTGAGTAAGCTGCCATGAAAAGGAGAAATCAAGATGTCAACAGCCTTTGAACGAATTGAGGACGGGTTATATCGGCGCAACGGACTTATTTACGCCCGAGTGCGCGAGGATGGAAAGCGGACATGGCGCGGCACCGGCACCGGCAACCTTGTCCGCGCGCGCAAGATTCTGCAGAAGTGGAAGGACGAACAGGTCTTGAAGGCGCACGGCCTGGAAACGGCGCAAGCCGCACTTGCCCGCAATCGCCTAACGGTTTCCCAGGTGTTGGACGGTTACGTTGAAGCAGGTTGCCCGACGCCGAAGATGAAGGAGAAGTCCCCCAAGACACTGCCGCGAGAGTTGGCGAACATGAAACCGCTCCGCGTGTACTTCGGGCACCGTGCGGCGCAATCGCTCAAGCTGACTGATTGCGATGAATATCGCGACTGGCGCAACTCGAAAGGCTATGTCACCACGTACACCCGCAAGCGCGACGGCGAGGAAGTGAAGAAGCACAACAAAGGCGGCGATAGGAGCGTGGACCTGGAATTGATCGTGTTGAACAATTCCCTTCGATTGGCAAAACGGCGCGGAATCCTCAAGGCAAACCCGTTGGTAGGACGCGAGAGCTACCACGACACAACCAAGATTCGGCATTGCCGCGAAGTCGCGCCCACGCCGCAAGCCTTGGCAGCGATTGAAGGCTGGTTGCGGCGCAAGGACAACGACGACTTGGCCGACCTGATTTGCTTCCTGGCCTTCACTGGCTTGCGGATCGGCGAGGCATTGCCGATGGATTGGGAATCCGTTGACTGGAAGGAAGGAGTGTTGCGCGTCAAACGAGAAAAGCGGGGCTGCAATCCCTTCGTGCCGATGCTGCCAGACCTTCTGCAACTGTTGCGGCAGATGCGGAAACGCGCTCGAAGTCATCTTCTTTTTCCGAGTCCGCTGGACCCCGAGAGATTGCGCGAACAGTCAGCGGTGAATCGAAGGTTGACCGCTGCGTGCAAATCCTTGGGCTTGTCCCACGTCACGCCGCACGGCCTGCGCAGTTACTTCGTAACGAGCGCGCGGCAGGCGGGCTTGACCGACGCCGAGGTTGCCGCCCTGATTGGCGATAAGAGCGGCCCGGCGATCATCGCGGCGGTGTATGGTGACGTGCGGCCAGACCATCTGCTGGCGCAAGCGAAGCGGATTCAACTGCGAGCGACGGGCAGTGCGTCCGATATACCCGGGAATATACCCGCGTTGTCCGGTGTTGGGGGGAGTTGGGGAGAGTTGGCCGAAGTAAGGAAAGCGGCGTAAGTGGCGACTATCACGAGAGTTCAACCTACATGAGCCAACACCCGCCAACATCCGCCAACGCTGTGGAACTTACTCATAATCCCTTGGTCGCAGGTTCGAATCCTGCCGGGCCCATTCTTCCGCCGCGATACGCCTGCTAAGGCGAGGTCTGCGAGAGGAGCTTGCCCGGGTCCAGGGGGAACGAGGCGCAGGTCTTCCGCATAACCGGCCGCACGAGCGGCTCCCGCCCAGGAAGCCCAACGGATCATCGCTGGAGCGTCAGGGAACGTGGTTTGCACAATTTGCAAGAATTTGCTTGCAATGCAATTCGGCCTCCCGTAGGCGTTCTAGCCTGCCTATCAAGCAACGAGGGCGTTAACCGAACCATGCGCAACAACTCGGCGGAGCATTCGCCATTGCAGACCGCGGAGGTCCGCGTCGCGGACCGGCTGCACCAACTGCGTCTCGATAAGAGGTTGACGCTGGACCAACTTGCCACCGCCGCATCCATGAGCCAGGCGTTTCTCTCTCGCGTCGAAAACCACAAAGCTTCTCTCCCGATCGCCGGGCTCGAACGGCTCGCCAAGGCGCTCAATGTTCCCATTGCGGTGTTCTTCCAACAAGACGACGAGCAAATGCCGATCAGCGTCTGCCGCGCGAACGAAGGGCGCAAGGGACGACTTCGTGGGCCGCGCGGGTTTATCTTCGAGTTGCTGGCCGGGGAGAAGAAAGGCAAGCTAATGGAACCGATCATCGCCGACATCGCCGCGGCGACCCGCCCGGTGCCCCTGAAAGCGCACGCCGGCGAGGAGTTCGATTATGTCATCGAAGGAGAATGCGACCTGCTCTACGGGAAGGAACGGATTCGGTTGCGCCGCGGCGACGCTGTGTATTACGACGCCACCGTTCCCCATGCCGCCCATGCGATCAAAGGCAAACCCTGCCGCATTCTCGCGGTCGTGGCGTCGCGCGACTACCTCTTCCACGGCGATCTCTCGCGCTTGCTGAATGAACCCACAAGTTGAATCCAATAACGATTAACCAACAACGAAGGACCCAACATGAAACTCAAACTTGCTTGCGCCGACTTCACCTGGCCGCTGGTCACGCATGATCAGTCGCTCGACATCTGCGCCATGCTCGGATTCGATGGCGTGGACATCGGTTTGTTCGAGGACCGCTCGCACCTGTGGCCGTCGAAGGAATTCAAAAACATCGGCAAGAGCGCCAAGGCGCTGAAGCAGAAGCTCGACGCGCGCGGTCTCAAGCCCGCCGACATTTTCCTCCAGCCGGCGAGTGACTTCGCCTCGCTTGCGGCGAACCATCGCGATCCGGAAAAGCGCAAAATCTCCCGTGATTTCTTCGCCAAGACGATCGAGTACACCGTCGAGTGCGGAGGAAAACACAGCACGGCCTTGCCGGGGGTACATTGCGAAGGCGAATCGAGGGAAGACTCGCTGAAGCGGTCATCCGAGGAACTGGCTTGGCGTGTCGAGGTGGCGAAGAAAGCGGGCGTTACGTTCTCCGTCGAGGCGCACATCGGCTCAATCGTGCCGACTCCAGAGGAAGCTGAGACGCTCGTGAAGTTGACCCCCGGCCTGACGCTCACGCTCGATTACACCCATTTCGCGCGTGTGGGGATGCCCGATTCACGCGTCGAGCCTCTGGTGAAGTACGCGAGTCATTTTCACTGTCGCGGCGGATGTAAAGACCGGTTGCAAGCGTCGTTCAAACACAACACCATTGATTACGCGCGCATCCTGGAGGTGATGAACGAGGTCAACTACCCTGGTTACGTCGGCGTCGAGTACGTCTGGATCGATTGGGAGCATTGCAACGAGACCGACAATTTGTGCGAGACCGTGCAGTTCCGGGATTTCCTGCGGAGCGTGAAATTGAACTGATCATTGTAGGAGGCTTTCACCGAAGGCCGAACCGCATGCAATCCCGCATCAAATCCATCACCGCGCACCCACTACGTTATCCCGAGCCGCACGACCACGGCGCGATCCGGCACGTCACGCTCGCGCGCGTCGAAGCCGAGGACGGCACGGTGGGGTGGGGCGAATGCATCTCGCAGTTTCCCGATTCGTGTCTCGCCACCAAGATTGTGGTCGAACAGGGCTATGCGCCCATGCTCGTCGGACAGGACGCGCTCGAGGTCGAGGCCCGCTGGCAACAGATGATCGACCGCATTTGGTGGTACGGGCCGCAGGGGATCGCGGCGTTCGGCGTCAGCGCGGTGGATATGGCGCTGTGGGATCTGAAGGGGAAGCTGCTCGGGCTGCCGGTCTGCAATCTCATCGGCGGCAAGTGCCGGGACCGCGTCAGCGCGATGGCCTCGATCCATCTCGACATGGACAACCTCGATTGGACGGTCAACGAGTTCCGCTGGTTTCGCGAGCAGGGTTACCGGATCGTCAAGGGCGGCTGGGGCACGCGGCCCGAGTCGGTCTTCGGCACGGACCGCATACGCGACCTCGAACTCACGCGCCGCATCCGCGAGGTCATCGGCGACGACCTCGATCTTGTGCTCGATGTGCTCGGCGCGCGCGTCCGCTGGGATGTGAAGGAAGCCGCCGAACGGTTGCGCGAGCTCGAACCCTGCCGGCTACTCTGGATCGAAGAACCGCTTCCGCCCAACGATTACAAGGCGCATGTCCTTTTGCGCAGCCAGACCCGCACGCGCATCGGCACCGGCGAACAGGAATGGAACGTCGAGGGTTACCGGCGCTTGATCGAAGCGGGCGGCGTGGATGTCGTGCAAATGGACCCGGGCCGTTGTCACGGCATCACCGGCTGCGTGAAGGTGATCAAGCTGATCGAAGCCGCCAACCTGAAATGGACCGCGCACACCTGGAGCAGCGCGCTCAACACCGCCGCAAGCGTCCACCTGCTCGCCACCTCGCCGAAGCACGGCTGGACGATGGATTTCAAGCCGCACGAATCGCCGATGCAGCACGAGTTGATAAGCGATCCGTGGGTGCAGAAGAGCGGCTTCATCGAAGTGCGCGACAAGCCCGGCCTTGGCGTAACCGTGCGCGAGGAGATCGTAAAGAAATATGAGTTCTGTTGAGATGAATCGCCCGCCAAACACACCAAAAGACGCCAAAGAGATTGTTTTGGCGTTGTTTAGCGTGTTTGGCGGGCCGTAAATATGATCCTCGGCTTTCATCACAGTTCCTTCACCGTCTCGAACATCGAAGAGGCGGAGCGGTTCTTTGTCGATTTGTTCGCGATGAAACGAATCGGCGGCGGCGTATACGACTTCGATTACATCAAACGCCAGGTCGGTTACCCCGACGCGAACTTGAAAATCGCGGTGCTGGGATTCGCGAAGGGCGGAGCGGGTCTGCTTGAGTTGATCGAGTACGTACAACCCCAGGGAAAAGCAGCCGATACCGCTACGAATCGACCGGGAAACGCCCATCTCTGTTTCCTCGTCGATGACATCGAAGCGGAGTACCAGCGCTTGATCGCGGCGGGCGTCCGGTTCAAATCCACGCCTAACGAAGTCACTTTCGGCATCAACAAAGGCGCGAAGGCGGTCTATCTCAATGGGCCGGACGGCATCGCGCTGGAATTATTGCAGCCAGCGAGGAATGAACACCACGGATGACGTGGATAATGTAAATGCCGACAATTATCGAACCGAAGCAAGCGAAACGAGCGATAGGGTTGACCCTCCTTACATTCGCCGTTCTTGTTTTTCTCTGGGGCATACACGACCACTTGCCAAAGAAATGGAGATTTGCTGTGGCATTACTCTCGTTCCTGATCGTATGCGTCTATTTTGTATGGTTGCTGAAGATGATAACTACATCGAAATGAATATCGCCATCGGTCGCCTCTGGCAGGAGACCAACACGTTCGCAGAGACGCGCACGTCGTTGCGCGAGTTTCGGCAGTACACGTGGCAGGTCGGCGAGGAGATGATGCCCGAACTGCGGGCGCAAGACAACGAGTTGGCCGGCTTTGCCGACGTGCTCGATCCCGAGGGCGTGACGTATGTGCCGCTGCTTAACGCAACCGCGTGGTGCGGCGGGCCGTTGTTCGAAGAAGTCGTGACGGTCGCGGCCGATGCGGTCGTCGGAGAACTGCGGAAAGCGAAGCAGCTCGACGCGATTCTGTTTTCGCTCCACGGCGCGATGGCGGGGGAGCAGACGTTCGATGTCGAAGGTCATCTCCTGACGGCGATGCGGAAAGTTGTCGGTCGCAATTTACCGATCGCGATCACACTCGATCATCACGCGAACATCACGCGCGCGATCGTCGATAATTGCGATGCGCTCAGCGCCTATCGCCATTGCCCGCACGTGGACATGCGCGAGACGGGACAACGCGGCGCGCGGCTATTCCTGGCGATGCTCCGCGGCGACTTGAAACCGACGATGGCCTTCCGCAAAATCCCGCTCGTCACGCCGTGCGAACATTTCCGCACTTCCGAATTCCCCATGAGAACGTGGTTCGATATGGCGCGTGAGATGGAGACGCGGGCCGACGTCGTGAGCGCATCGCCGTTTGCCGTGCAGCCCTGGCTGGACGTACCCGAGTTCGGTTGGTCGGCTGTGGTCGTCACAAACAACGATCAACCGCTCGCCGAAGAATGCGCCGCCGAGTTAGCCAACTGGGCATGGCAGCATCGCGCCGAATTCTACGTGAAGAAGTTCGAGCCAGCCGACGCGGTCCGGCATGCCGCGAGCGCGCCGCGCGGCCCGGTCGTCATTGCCGACGGCGCGGACGCCACCAACGGCGGCTCGCCCGGTGACAGCACATGTTTGTTGCGCGAGTTTCTCCGGCAGAAAATCAACTGCACCGCACTGCTCACGATGGTTGATCCCGAGGCCGTTGAGACGGCTTACGAAGCAGGTATCGGCAAGACGATCACAGTCAGCCTCGGCGCGAAACGCTCGCGAAAGTATCACCAGCCCGTCGAAGTCACAGCACGCGTGGCGCGATTCTCGGACGGCAAGTTCAACCTCACCGGTCATCTCGCGATGAAGGTGAACATGGGCCGCTGCGTCGTGTTGGAAGTCGGTTCAATCAAGGTGTTGGTGAGCGAGTTCGCCGGACCCGGCCACGACCCGCAGGTGTTCCGTCACGTCGGACTCGAACCCAAGGACGCGCAAATTGTCGTCGTGAAAGCGACTGTCGGCCACATGGACGCCTACCGCGACATCATGAAGGAGAACTTGCCGACCGAGTGCCCCGGCCCGAGTTTGTCGTATTTGGAGCGGCTCGATTACCGCCGCATCCCGCGGCCGATGTATCCGTTCGATGAGGAGATGACGTGGGGGGCGGAAACGGCAAATCAACCGCGGATTACGCGGATGGGCACAGATGAGAGATTTGAAATATCCGCGTCTTCGGCCAATTCATGATCCAACGTTTCCAAGAAAAAGTCGTGATTGTCACCGGTGCAGCCAGCGGGATCGGACGCGCCGTGGTCGAGCGCGTGGTGCGCGAAGGCGGTTCGGTCGTCGCGGCGGACTTGAACAAGACAGTGCTGAGTCAAATCTCAAATCCCAAATCTCAGATTGAACTCTGCCCCTGCGACGCCAACGACCCAGCCACCGGTCAGCTTCTCGCCGACACCGCGCTCTCCCGCTTCGGTCGCATCAACGGCTTCGTGCCGTGCGCGGGCATCATCAAGTTCGCACCGGTCACTGAGGTTTCGCCCGCGCAGTGGGACGCCGTGCTGGACCTTAATCTTCGCGCGGTGTTCTTCCAGATCCAGGCCATCGGCAAAGCGATGATCGCGGGCGGCCACAAGGGCGCGATTGTCACCATCTCGTCAACATCGAGCGAAGGCCCGCGCCCAAACAACGCCGATTACGGCGTCAGCAAGGCCGGCATCAATCATATCACCCGCACGTTTGCGCTGGAGTTCGCGCCGAAAGGCATTCGCGTCAACGCGGTCAGCGGTGGCGTGATTGATACCGCGATGTGGCAACAGGTGGACCGCGACCGCGGCGCGATCCTCGGCATGCACCCCGGCCAACTCACGGAAAAAATGGAGGCCGAAATCCCGATGGGACGCGTCGGCAGACCTGACGAAGTAGCGTCCTTGATCGCGTTCCTGTTGTCCGACGAAGCCGCGTACATCACCGGCCAGATCATCACGATTGATGGAGGGTTCAGATTGAATCACGCATGAGCACCACCGTCAGCTACATCCCAACTCAGCAAGACATCGGCTCGTACTGGGAGAAAGGCTATTGGATCAGCCCGAAGCTGATCGATGATGAGCGCATCTCCCGGCTGCGGAAGGCGCTCGAACGCGTGTTCAAGAACGACTTCGACGGCCACGGCTCGTTGTTCGACGGGCAGCTCAAAGTTCCCGACGACCCGCTCACAATGCGTCGCGCCATTAACGCTTGGTGGATCAATCACGAGATTCGCGACATGGTCTGCGCTCCGGGTATCGGTCGCATCGCCGCGGCGTTGATGAAGGCAAATCGCGTCCGACTCTGGGCCGATCAAGTGATCATCAAGCCCGGCGCAGGCGCGACCGGCAAGACCAAAGGCGGCAACATCGGCTGGCATCAGGACGCTGCGTACTGGCACATCAACTCGCACTGCGAAAACATGGTCACTGCGTGGATCGCGTTGCAGGACACCGATCTCGCCATCGGCGGCATGCGCACGCTCGAGCAATCGCACCGCTGGGGATTGATCCGCGACAGCGACAAGTTCTACGATCCGAACCTCAGCAGGCAGCGCGAATATTTCGAGAAGAAAGGCCTCGGCCCGTGGGTTGACGAGCCGTGCATCCTGCCGGCAGGCCACGCGAGTTTTCATCATTCGCTCTGTTTCCACGGCTCGGAGGAAAACAAAACAAACCAGCCGCGCCTTTCCGTAATCGGCCACTACATGCCGGACGGCGCGTCGTTCACGCCGTCGGGGAAGTTCCAAATCTTCCTGCGCTTGCTCGGACCTGACCCGGAGCCGGGAATCAAATTCGCCGAGCCATATTGGCCGGTGGTGTTTCCCGCCAAACACGCCAAATGACGCCAAAATTGGAAATTTTAGCGTCGTTTAGCGTTTTTGGCGGGCCGGGACTCTGAAGTGTTTCGCCTCGATAACAAAACAGCCATCGTCACCGGCGCGGCGCGCGGGCTCGGCGCGGCGACGGCGCGAACTCTTGCCGGGCAAGGCGCGCGCGTCGCGGCGGCGGACATCAATTTCGATGAAGTCGAGAAGGTCGCGGCGGAGATCGGCAGTGGCTCGAAAGCGTACGCAGTGGACGTGTCGAACGTTACCGAGATCAACTCGCTGGTTGAGGTCGTCGCGCGCGACTTCGGGCGCATTGACATTCTCGTCAACAATGCCGGCATCTGTCCGCGGCTGCCGTTCGCGGAATCGACCGAGGCGAACTGGGAGAAACTGATGAGCGTCAACGCCAAGAGCCAGTATTTCCTGGCACAGGCAGTCTGCCCGGTCATGAAGAAGCACGGCGGCGGACGAATCATCAACGTCGCCTCGACCGGCGGACGCGTCGGCGGTTTCGCCAACTCGAGCATCTACAGCGGCACGAAGGGCGCGATCGTCATGTTCAGCAAATCCATCGCCCGCGAGGTGGCGGCGGACGGCATTCTCGTCAATTGCATCGCGCCCGGCGTTCTTGACACGGATCTGATGCGCAATCTTCCGCCCGAGCGGACGAAAGCGATTTGCGATCAGATTCCGCTGAAGCGCCTCGGCAAGCCGGAAGAGGTCGCGGCGTTCATCGCCTTTCTCGTCAGCGACGAATGCAGCTATTGCACCGGCGCGACCTTCGATATCAACGGCGGATGGATCATGTTATGAACCGGCCCGCTAAACACGCTAAAGGACGCGAAAGAAGCGGAATACTTTGGCGTCATTTAGCGTGTTTAGCGGGCAGAACAGAAAGGAACTGAGACCATGGCCAAACAAGAACGTAACGTCGGAATGTTGTCGGTTGAAGAAATCCAAAAAATCGCCGCGCGTCCCCAATCCGCGTCGCGCCAGGCGCGCATCGGGTTCATCGGCGCGGGATGGTGGGCGACCACCAACCACATGCCGTTGCTCAAGGCGCGCAAGGACGTCGAGATGGTGTCGGTATGCGGACTCGACAAGCTCATGCTCGGACGTTGCCAGCGCGATTTTGGCTTCGAGCACACGACCACTGACTACCGCGAGTTGCTGAAGCAAAACCTGGACGGCGTGGTCGTCGCCTCGCCGCACGCGTTCCACGCCGAGCATGCACTCGCGGCGTTGAAGGCGGGATGCCACGTCATGTGCGAGAAACCGTTCACCATCACCGCGAAGGACGCGCGGGCCGTCGTCGCGCTTGCGAAGAAGAAAAAGCTCCACGTCGTCGTCCCGTACGGCTGGCATCACCGGCCAATCGGGATGAAGGCCAAGGAACTGATGGCGCAAAATCCCGTCGGCAAGATTGAGTTCGTGCTCTGTCACATGGCGTCGCCGCTCAAGAACCTGCTCACAGGCAAATCGTTCGACTTCAAGGACGGCGCGTACGTGGACGCCAAGCTGTCCACCTGGGCCGACCCGAAGATGTCGGGCGGCGGTTACGCGCAGGCGCAACTCTCCCACGCGACGGGCCTGATGTTCTGGCTCACTGGCTTGCAGGCGGAATCGGCCTACGCGCAAATGACCCAGCCCGGCGCGAAGGTGGACATGTACGACGCCATCAGCGTCCGTTACAAGGGCGGCGAGGTGGGCACGGTCAGCGGGTCGGCGACGCTGCCCATGGGCACGCCCGGCACGTTCCAGGTGGATATCCGCGTCTTCGGCGAACGTGGCCTCGTTCACATCGACATCGCGCGTGATCATGTCTCGTTGCACACGCACGACAACAAACACGAAACCCTCCCGCTCAACCCCGGCGACGGCGGCTATCAATGCGATGGCCCGCCGCATCAATTCATCGAGTTGATCCTCGGCCTGACGAAACAAAACAATTCCCCCGGCGAGGTCGCCATGCGCTCTGTGGAACTACTCGATGCAGCGTACCGGTCGAGCCGGAGCGGGAAGGCGGAGAAGGTCGGATGAAAAGCAAATCTTTCGTCCCGCCAAACACGCCAAGAGACGCCAAAAGGAATCCTGCTCGGAAACCTTTAGCGTCATTTGGCGTATTTGGCGGGCAATCCTCTGCCTTCCGCATCGCCTATCTCCCCTTCTACGTGGATTACTACGAAGGCATTTGCCCCGACTTCCCGCGGGAGAAGATGGCGAACGCGCGGCGTTGTGCGGATACACTCGCCAACCACGGCGAGGTTGTCTGGGACGGCGAGTTGATCCGCAACGTGGACGCCGCGCGCGCGATCGGCAAAAGACTCGCATCGCAGCAACTCGATTGCGTCGTCGTGTTCACCAGTATCGCTGTTTTCGGCGCAATTCCGTGGGCGGCGCTCGAACCGTTGCGCGTGCCGATCCTCATTTGGAACGCGCAGCAGATTCAGACTGTCGGCAAGGGCTACACGATGGTCGAGATCGTCCGCAATACCGGCCAGATCGGCACGCAGGCGCTCGCCAACACTCTCGTCCGCGAGGGACGCTGGTTTCGCGTCGTCACGGGCTACGAGAAAAGCAAGCGAACGGCTGAAGAACTGGCGCGGTTCTTTGCTGTCGTCCGCGCCGTCAATGCCGTCAAGAATGCCCGCCTGCTCGCCATCGGCCAGTTCTTCCCCGCGATGACCGACATCCTGATGGACGAAACGGCACTGGCAAAAGACCTCGGTCCGAAGGTCGTGCACGTGAGCAACGAGGAACTGACAAAGCGGTACAAAGCCGTAGCCGCGAGCGTGAGCGAGTGGAAAGCTCAACCACTCGCTCACGCTCGCGGCTACGAAGTCCGCGAACTTACCGACGACGAGTCTTTGCGCTCTTCGCGCCTTTGCGCGACCCTTCAGTCGTTGGTCGAAGAACACCGGGGCGATGCCGGCACGCTCAACTGCCACGTCGGAGTCTGTCTGCGCAATCCCGAGATCGGCATCACCGCCTGTTATAGCCTCGGCGTGCAAAATTCGCAGGGTCGCCCGTTCACCTGCACCGGCGACCTGCCCACCGCCATCGCGATGCTGATCCTGAAGAAGCTGACCGGCATTTCCATGTACACCGAAGTGCAGGTCATGGACGAGAAACGCAAAGCCATCGTCATCGCCAACAGCGGCGAAGGCGAGGACGGCATCCGACGTAAAGGGAGCAAGGCGGTCGTGCGCGGCAACACGAATTTCAAGGGCGTCCACGGCCGCGGGGCGTCGTTCGCATACCCGTTGCATCCCGGCCCGGCTACGGTCATTTCTTTTTCGCCCATTCACCCACTCCCCCATTCTTCCACTCTGCCGTATCGCTTGATCTGCGCCGAGGGCGAGATCTTGCGCGAGACGCTTCCCGACGCCGGTGCGCTCGCCGGTTTTTTTCGTTTCAAGAACACCGCCCTTCACACCGGCTACACCCGCTGGCTCGAAGCCGGCGCGGTACACCACGCCGCGACCACGCTCGGCCACTGGTCGCGCGAGTTGAAATCCCTCTGTGAACTTTTGAATATCGAATTTGTCCAGGTCTGAACAGAACCATGCAGCCCGCCAAACACGCCAATGAACGCCAAAGCAGAGGGAATTTTAGCGTCATTTAGCGTATTTGGCGGACAACTCATCATGCAAAAGAACATCCTTCTTCCCCAGGTAGAGTTGACGATGGAAAGCGTCACGGTCGTCGGCTGGCTCGTGAAAGTCGGCGACCAAGTGAAGACCGACCAGCCGATTCTCGAAATCGAAAGCCAGAAAGGCATCGTCGAAGTGCCGAGTTCCGAAGCCGGCCATGTGCGCAAGCTTTGCGTCAGCAAAGGCGACACGATTGGCGAGAAGACGTTGTTGTGCATTCTGACTGATACTGCGGAGGAGATGTTTGATGACAAAGTAGGACAGGCGTCTCGCCTGTCTGCCGCGACAAGAAACAGGCAGGATGCCTGTCCTACTCTCACATCGCCCATCCTCGCCGCTCCTGCCGCGCGCAGGCTCGCCAAGGACTTTGGCATTGATCTCGCGACTGTAAAAGGCACTGGCCCTGGCGGCAGAATCACCGTGGAAGATGTGCAGGCAGCGTCGAGAGCAGGACAGCCCAATGTGGGAGTCGCCTCCGCGCGACGACCGGAGCCGGCCACGAGTGATTGGACTCCGCTTCCTCCCAACCGTCTCGCCCTCATTCAGCAGATGCAGCAGTCCCTTGCAGAAATCCCGCAGTTTCACATCGCACGGCAGATGGACGCGTCGTCGCTAGTGATCAAGGCCGAAGGGATCACATTCACCCATCGCCTGGTCCGCACGGTCGCACTGGCGTTGGCCAAGCATCCGACCCTACGCACGATCATCAACGGCGACAAGGTGCGCGTGCTGCCGGTCAGCGTCGCAGTCGCGATGGATACGCCGAACGGCCTCGTCGCGCCCGCGATTCGCAACGCTGACCAGCTTTCGCTTGAACAAATCGCCGGGCAGGCCAAAGAACTCCGTACCCGAGCCGAAGCGGGCAGGCTGAAACGCGAAGAACTGACCGACGCCCCGTTTGCCATCAGCAACCTCGGCATGCTCGGTGTGGATTTCTTCGCTCCATTTGTGTTCCACGGTCAAACGGCTGTGCTTGCCGTCGGTCGCGCGGTGAACGACAAAGTGTGGTTCACGCTCGCGGTGGATCATCGAGTCGTGGACGGCGCGGAGGCGGCGCGGTTTTTGGAGATATTACAGAGGGAAATTGCCGGCCCGCTAAACACGCCAAAAGACGCCAAAGGGAATCAAGGATGAAAACGTTGGCGTCATTTAGCGTATTTGGCGGGCCATTTGTCCTATGAGGCTGCTCGAACATCAAAGCAAGAAGCTGCTGACAACGCTCGGCCTATCGTTCACCGAAGCTATGATCGTGGACACCGCCGAGGCCGCCGCCGGCGCTGCGACGAAACTGGGCGACGGCGTGGCAATCAAGGCCCAAGTGCCCTTCGGCGGGCGCGGCAAAGCGGGGGCGGTGAAGTTCGCCGCCAACGCCGACGAAGCCCGGCAAGCAGCGGCAGAACTATTGGGGATGGAACTGCGCGGGGTTCGAGTGAAAGCGGTGTCGGTCGAGCCAAAGGTGACTTACACCCGAGAACTCTACGCCGGCATCGCTTGGGATACGAAGGCCAAGCTGCCGGTCGCATTGCTCAGCGTGTCCGGCGGCGTGGAGGTCGAATCTTCCCGGCAGGTGGCGCGTCGGCATTTCGACCCGTGGCTGGGTTTATGGCCGTTCGAAGGACGGCGCATGGCGGCGGAAGCTGGGTTGAATGGGAAAACGCTCGCCGGTCTAGGCGGTGTTCTGGAGAAGTTATCGCGGGCGTTCCTCGCCTGTGACGCAGTCACGATGGAAATCAATCCGCTCGTGGAAACGGTCGATGGCGCGTTGCTCGGCTTGGACGCCCACGTCGAGATCGACGATGACGCAGCCTACCGTCAGCGATCCCGGCTGGTGCCGCTCGGCGACATCGCTCCGACGGCAACCGGTCGGCCGCCGACGGCGCTGGAGTTGGAAGCGCAGCGGATTGACGCCATGGATCATCGCGGCGTCGCGGGCCGCGTGGTCGAGTTCGACGGCGATCTCGCGTTGCTCATCGGAGGCGGCGGGGCGAGCTTGACGGTATTCGATGCGATTCGTCGGTACGGAGGTAAACCGGCAAACTATTGCGAGGTGGGCGGGAATCCGACCGAAGAAAAGGTTGCCGCGCTGACGGCACTTCTCCTCTCGAAGCCCGGGGTGAAAGGAATGGCCGTGATCATGAACGTCGTCAACAACACCCGCGCCGACGTGATGGCGCGCGGGGTGTTGACGGGCTGCGAGAAAGCCGGAAAAAAACCGGCGGACGCAATTTCGGTTTTCCGAATTCCCGGCTCGTGGGAACAGGAAGCGCGGGAGTTGTTGGCGAGAGCGGGCGTGCATGCTCTGGGACGCGAGGTATCGTTGGACGCCGCTGCAAAGCTAGCCGTGAATGGATTGGAACAGGAGGCAACGGAGAGAACAGAGAAGAAACACTCCGTTCCCTCTGTTTCCTCCTGTTAAAAAGCAAATCATGCTGCTCGAATCACAAGACAAGATTCTGGTTCAAGGGATCACCGGCCGCGAGGCGTCGGCGATGGTCGAGGACGCGCTCGCGTATGGCAGCAAGATCGTCGCGGGTGTGACCCCGGGCAAAGGCGGGCAATCTGTCAACGGCGTGCCCGTGTATGACACCGTAGCCGAAGCCGTCGCCAAGCATCAGCCCACGGTGACCGTCATTTCCGTTCCCGCACCCGCCGTGCTCGACGCGGCGCTCGAAGCCTTCGCACACGGCATCAAGCTTTGCCTCATCATGACCGAACGCGTGCCGCGACTCGACACGAGCAAGCTGCTGGTTGTGGCAAAACGCGTCGGCTGCACGGTGATTGGTCCGAACACACTCGGCCTGATCCGTCCCGGCGTGGCCAAACTCGGCACGATCGGTGGTCGCGTGGACAACGTGCGGCGCTCGTTCAAGCCCGGCCGTGTCGCCGTCCTCTCCCGCAGCGGCGGGATGACGACGGAGATCGCGAGCTTTCTCACGAGCCGTGGCATCGGCCAGAGCATCGCTATAGGTGTCGGCGGCGATCCGATCATCGGCTCGAATTTCACCGAGTTGATCGAGCTGCTGGAGAACGATCCCTACACCGAAGCGGTCGTAATCTACGGCGAGCCGGGCGGCAGCGCTGAGGAACAACTCGCGGAACGATTGAAGAGGAAGCCGAGCCGGTTGCGGATCAACGCTTTTCTCTCCGGTCGTTTCGTGGATGATCTGGAAGGTGTCCGCTTCGGTCATGCCGCCGTGATCGTCGAGGGCGGACGCGGGTCGGTGCGCGGCAAAGCGGCGGCGTTGCGGGAGGCGGGCGTGTTCGTTGCGAATGCGTTCGATGAGATAATGGAAGGATTGACCCGCTAAACACGCTAAATGACGCCAAAATGAATTCTTCTTTCGCGTCCTTTGGCGTATTTGGCGGGCAACAACTATTATGAGCGAATTCTGGAAAACATCGATCTCGCAGGTGAAACCCAACGAGATTCTCGTGCGCGGCTATCCCATCGAGCAACTGACCCGGCACTGTTCGTTCGGCGAAGTGGTGTATCTACTCCTGACGGGCGAATTGCCCAAGGGCCACGAAGGCAAGCTGGTCGAGGCGATCCTGGTTGCCTGCTGCGAACACAGCCTTGCGTCGCCGAGCGTGGACGCTGTCCGCTTCGTTGCCTCGTGCGGTGTGCCGTTGCAGACGGCAGTCGCGGCGGGCGTGGGCGCGATTGGGGATGTGCACGGCGGCGCGATCGAGCCGTGCGCAAGGATTTTGCAGAAGGCCGTTGCCGAGAAGCAGACTGGCGAACAGGTGTTGCGTGACTTGAAATCGAAAGGCCAGCGTATGCCCGGCTTTGGCCACGCTGTTCACAAGTGCGACCCGCGCACGATCGTGCTGCTATCGCTCGCGGAAGAATGGAGACTCGTCGGCGAGCACACCAGGCTCACGCGCGAAATCGAGAAAGCGATGGAAGCCGTACTCGGTCGCGCGTTGCCGATGAACGTGGACGGCGTCATCGCGGCGCTCATGTGCGACATGGGGATCGATCCTGCGCTGGGCAAGTCGTTCTTCATCTTCGGGCGCGCGCCCGGTTATACTGCACATGCATACGAGCAAATGACGAAGGAGAAACCATTCAAGGCGGCAAGCCACGAGGAAATCACGTATACGGGACCGGGAAGAAGAGATGTTCCGGCCCGCCAAACACGCTAAATGACGCCAAAAGCAGAAAGGAGAATAGAATGAGACGAATGGTTGACGATCTCGTATTTCAAGAGGAATGCTATGCAATCATCGGAGGTTGCTTCGCTGTTTACAAAGACAAGGGCAGCGGGTTCTTGGAGCCGGTGTATCAGGAATGCCTCGAGATCGAACTGGAGTTTCTTGGGATTTCGTTCGCGGCGCAACAACCGCTTTCGCTTTCGTACCGTGGGAGAACACTCAAACAGAAATATGTTCCCGATCTGATCTGCTACGGCAAGATTGTGGTGGAACTCAAAGCCGTGTCCGATTTGATTGATGAGCATCGAGCCCAGGTCATCAACTACCTGAACGCAACCGGCTTCCAACTTGGCCTGCTCATCAATTTCGGTCACTACCCAAAGTTGGAATGGGAACGCATCGCAAACACGAGGAATCCCAGCCAAAGACGCTAAATTAAAACGATGCCAAAGAGACATTTGTTTGGCGTCATTTAGCGTGTTTGGCGGGCCGGAAATCATGACTACACGACTTCTTTCGATGGCTGAAGCAATCAACGAAGCGATCCGCCATGAGATGCGACGCGATCCGAACATCGTCCTGCTCGGTCAGGACATCGGCGCTTACGGCGGGACGTTCGGTGTCTATAAAGGGCTGTTCGATGAGTTCGGCCCGGACCGGGTGCGCGATGGGCCTCTTTGCGAAGCGGCGACAGCGGGCTTCGGCATCGGACTGGCGATCAGCGGGATGCCGACCATCGTCGAGATCGAGTTCATTGATTTCATGACGCTCGCCTCGGATGCAGTGTGCAACCAAGCGGCGAAGATGCGTTACTTCTTCGGCGGGCAGGTGCGCGTGCCGTTGATTGTGCGCACGCCGATTGTGAACCGGCTCGGTCTTGGCGCGCAACATTCCCAAAGCCTCGAAGCGTGGTTGATGCACGTGCCCGGGTTGCGCGTGATCATTCCGTCGAACGCGACCGATGCAAAAGGGCTGATGCTCACAGCGATTCGCGACGGAAATCCGACGGTGTTCATCGAACATGTGCGGTTGTACTCGACCAAAGCCCTGGTGGCGGAAACGGACGAACCGATTCCGCTCGGCAAGCTACGAATCGCGCGCGAGGGCAAAGACGTGACCATCGCGACTTACAGCGGCATGGTTAAACCATCCCTCGACGCGGCAGAACAGTTGGCGGCAGACGGTATCGAGTGCGAAGTGCTCGATCTGCGGTGTCTTGCTCCGCTAGACCGGGAAAGTCTGTGCGATTCCGTGCGCAAGACAGGCCGGCTGGTCGTCGCGCACGAAGCGGTGAAGACCGCGGGCGCGGGCGCGGAGATTGCGCAGACGGCTCTGGAGGGCGCGTTCGATTATCTTCAAGCGCCCATTCAACGCGTCGCATCGAAGGATTTGCCGATCCCGACCGGGAAATTGCAGGATGTCGTATTCCCATCGAGTGCAGACGTGGAAGAAGCGGTGAGGAAGACAATGGAGTAGCCCGCCAAATACGCCAAAGAACGCCAAAAGAGAAAGTCATTTAGCGTCATTTTAGCGTGTTTGGCGGGCCGGAGAGAATCTCATGAGCAAACAACTCGATCTCAAGACGCTGCTCCACTGGTACGAGCAGATGTGGACAATCCGCTACTTCGAGGAGAATGCCATCGGCAGTTACCGCAAGGGACTGTTCGGCGGGAGCACGCATCCGTGCATTTGCCAGGAAGCCATCTGCGTCGGCGCGGCGGCGGCGCTCGAACCGACCGATCAAGTGTTGGCGACCTACCGGGGCCACGGACACGCCATCGCGAAGGGACTCGATCCGAAAGCGATGATGGCGGAGCTGCTTTGCAAGGAGACCGGCACCTGCGGCGGTCGCGGCGGTTCGATGCATTTGTGCGACGTGGAAAAGGATTTCTGGGGAACGAACGCGGTCGTCGCGGCACACATACCGATCGCGGGCGGCGTGGCGCTGGCAAACAAACTCAAGAAGAACAATCGCATTGTGGTCGCGTTCTTCGGCGACGGCGCGACGTGTGAGGGCGCATTCTTCGAGACGCTGAACATGGCAACACTTTGGAAAGTGCCGCTGGTGCTCGTGTGCGAGAACAACGGCTTTGCGATCTCCGTGCGAACGGAGTGGGCGATCCCGCTGAAGAACATCGCCCAGCGCGCGGACGGCTTCGGGTTGCCGGGCGTGACTGTGGATGGACAAGATCCACTGCTGGTTTACAATGCGATGAGCGAAGCCGTTGCGCGTGCCCGTCGCGGCGATGGGCCGACGTTGGTGGAATGCAAGACCACCCGATGGGAGCGTCACAGCGCGATCTCAGCCGGCAAGTACGAGAACGAGGAAGAAGCTATGAAGTGGAAGAAGAACGACCCGATTCCGCGATTCGAGAAAGTCCTGC
>Ga0187892_10005654_pt1 | contig 19415 bp, 16 predicted proteins | sample MA1701073metaG_FD_139345 | JGI IMG/M metagenome (GOLD analysis project Ga0187892, IMG submission 139345) | Bio-ooze microbial communities from a basaltic lava cave in the Kipuka Kanohina Cave System on the Island of Hawaii, USA - MA170107-3 metaG ...
GAACCCGCTCACGGAGTTCAAGAGAACGGAGATCGTGTCGTCGGCCGCGTTGGCGACGGCGAGGTCGGGCCGCTGATCGCCGTTCAGATCGCCGGCGACGACCGCAGCGGGCGCGTTGCCAACCGCCAGCTCGGCGTAGCCGGTAACCCGCGTCGGGATCGGCAGATCGAACGTGCCGTCGCCGTTGCCGGCGAGGAAACCGAACGCGTCGAAGTCGCGGTTGACCACGACGAGATCGAGGCCCGCTCCCGCGTCGAACGAACCGATTGCCAGCGCAACCAGTCCGAAGCCCGCCGCGCGCGTGGTGGCTGCGTCGAACGTGCTGTCGCCATTGCCGAGCAGGACGTTGACCGTGTTCGCGGACGAATCCGTGGCGATGATGTCGCTGAACGTGTCGCCGTCGAGATCGGCGAGTCCGACGGCGCTGAGGCGCGAACCGACGTTGGTCACGGTGGGTGAACCGAAACTGCCGAGGCCGTCGCCGAGCAACACGGCCACGCGACCTCCCGACCCGCTGAAGCCGGCCACAACGAGGTCCGCGCTCACGCCCGGGTCGAGCTGGCCCGTTGCGAGCGCAGTCGGAGTGATGGCCAGGGCCACGTTGGTCGCCGGGCCAAAACCGCCCGCGCCATCGGCGAGAAGAACGGAGAGGCCGGTGGCCGTTCCTGCGTTCGCCGTGACGAGATCGAGATCGTTGTCCCCGTCGAGATCGGCGGCCAAAATCGCGACGGGATTGTCACCGGCAGTGTGGCTGGTCGCCGCGCCGAACGAACCGTTGCCGTCGTTGATAAGGACGGAAACGCTGTCCGCACCCGAGTTGGCCACGGCAAGATCGAGTGCCGCATCGCCGCCGAGGTTGCCGGCGACGAGCGCGACCGGGGACATGCCGACGCCGAAGTCGGTCTTCGGCTGGAACGTGCCGTCACCGTTGCCGAGCAGCACTGAGACGGTGCCGTCGTCCTGGTTCGCAACGGCGAGGTCGAGCGCAGCGGTGCCGCCGAAATCGGCGAGGAGGACCGACGAAGGATTCGCTCCGACGCCGATCTGATGGCTGAACGCGAAGCCGCCGGCGCCGTTGCCGAGAAACACGCCGAGCGAGTTTTGAGAGCTGTTCGCGACGACGACATCCGCGAACGTGTCGCCGTTGAGATCGCCGGTCGCGAGCGACACGGGATCGAAGTCGAACGACCCGTCGCCAAGTCCGAGGAGCAACTGGACGGTGTCGTCGCCGGCGTTGGCGACCGCGATGTCGTTTCGGCTGTCGCCATCGAAATCGGCGATCCCGAGCGCGCCCGGCTCGTCACCGACGCGGATCAGCCGCTGGAACGTGAACGTGCCGGCGCTGCCGCCGGTGAGCACCGCGAGCGTATCGACGTCGCGATTGGCGATGACGAGATCGGTGAACGAGTCGCCGTTGAGGTTGCCGGTGGCCACGGCGGCTGGCTCGACTTGCTCGAACGCGCCGTTGCCGAAGCCGCGCAGGAACGAAAGGCTGTTGCCGGTCTCGTTGGCCGCGACGAGGTCGAGGTGCGTGTCCCCGTCAAAATCGCCGACCGCGATATCGACGGGCTTCGCGCCGACGCGGAAATTCACTGCCTCGTCGAAACGAAGTTTGCCTTGTGCGTTCGGGCCGGCATTGAGCAGGACCGAGACGTTGTTCGAAACGGAGTTGGAGACGGCAAGGTCGAGCTTGCCGTCTTCGTCGAAGTCGCCGGCGACGAGGGCGAACGGGGCGTCGCCGGCGTCGAAGTCGAGCCGCTCCTGGAACACGCCGTTGCCGTCGCCGAGAAAAACCGAGACGTTGTCGCCGTCGCGATTGGCCACGGCAAGGTCGATGGCCGTGTCGTTGTTGAAGTCGCCCATGATGATCGCGATGGGGGCCGTTCCCGCCGCGATCTCGTTGGCGGGGCCGAACCCGCCGCTGCCGTTGCCGAAGAAAACCGTCAGGCTGTTGTGGGCGGTATTGACCGTGACGAGGTCCGCGCGGCCGTCGTCGTCGAGATCGCCCGTGGCGAGGTCCTGCGGGCTGGTCAGGAAATTGGCCGACCCGTCGCCGGTGATCATTCCGGCGAGGCCGGTGCCGATGCGGACAGTGTTGATCGACCCGGCCACCTGGCCGGGCGCGGGACGGAAGGAAAGTAGGGTGAAATTGAGCGATGGGGCGGTGCCGGCGTTGTCGAAATCGACCGCGCTGTGGCTGTTGACGCCCGTGCCCGTGGCAAGGAAACCGACCTCACCGGTGATATCGACCCGGGAGAGGCTGTTGCCGGCGAGCACGTCGCCGAAGATGCTGCCGTTGACGGTCAGGCCCGAGATGGACCCGTATAACAACCGCTGGCCGTCGTCCACGGACGCGCCGTCGCTGAGCGTGCCGTCGGGATCGAGGTTGGTCACGATGTCGCCGTGGACGTCTCCCGTGATGGTCAAACGCGTGTTGCCGCTGACGGCGATGCCGCTGATCTGGTCCGAGGCGTCGGTGAACACGAGCGCCAGCCCGCCGCTGACGGCGACCGTGCTGGCGCCTCCAAACGACGCCGATTGGCCGGACTCGACCAACAACGACGCCGGCGCAAGGCGAAGTTCGAGCGGTTCGATGGAAAATGGACAGGCGTCGAGCGGACGGCGCGGAGCGTGTCTGGCGGCACGGGAGGTTTTGCGTTTGGAGCTCAAGCTTCAGCCTGGTGGTTTACCGAGTCGCGCAGCACGCCGAAGCGTGTTCTCGAAATGAATGCGTTCCGTGCTACACCTTTCCGAGCTTGGCGCGCACGTCGTCGAGCTGGCCGGCGCTGCCGAGCACGTCGCTCTTGTGCGCGATCATCTGCGCGTACGCCTCCATGAACGGCTTGCCGGGATCGCGCAGGTCGAATTTCTCAGGGTGGTCGCGGAAGAATTCGCGGTGCACGCGCGTCCAGACGAGGCGACCGTCGGTATCGATGTTGACCTTGCACACGCCGAGCTTGGCGGCGGGCTGGAATTGTTCCTCGGGCACCCCGCTGGTGTCCTTCATCCTGCCGCCGGCGGCGTTGATGCGCTGGACTTCCTCCTTCGGCACGCTCGAACTGCCGTGCATGACAAGCGGGACACCGGGGAGCCGTTTCTGGATCGCTTCGATCACGTCCATGTGCAGACCGAGCTTTTTGCCGGGCTCGGCCTTGAACTTGTACGCGCCGTGGCTGGTGCCGATGGCGACCGCCAGACTGTCGCACTTCGTTCGCTCGACGAACTCCTTCGCCTGGTCGGGATCGGTGAGGCAAACGTGGCCGACAATGTCTTCCTCGACGCCGCCAAGCATGCCGAGTTCGGACTCGACGCTGACGTTCCTGGCGTGCGCGGCTTCGACGACGCGCTGGGTGATTTCGATGTTCTTCTCGAAGGGCTCGTGCGACGCGTCGATCATGACGGAACTGTAGAAGCCGGACTGGATGCAGTCGTAACAGGTCTCCTCGTCGCCGTGATCGAGATGGACGGCGAAGATCGCCTCGGGAAAAACTTGCTCGGCGGCGCGGATCATCGCTTCGAGAAACCGTTTGTCCGTGTATTTGCGCGCGCCCTTGGAGATCTGGATGATGAACGGCGCCTTGCTCTGGACGTTGCCTCGGAACAGTCCGACGGCTTGTTCGAGGTTGTTGATGTTGTACGCGCCCAGCGCGTAGCGGCCGTAGGCGATGTGGAACAGCTTGGTGGTTGTGACGATCATGGCACTGCTTTTTGGTTAACGTCCTTGCAAGTTGCGCCTGCCGCGCCGGGCGGCGACGCAGTGAAAGGGTAGCGGAGGGGCCAGCGAGCGTCAAACGGGATTTTGAGGCAACAAGCTGGAGCGAGGTGCATCGTTTCCTCTTGGCTTGAATTTCGCGCGCATACCGGCTACAAACTTCGAGAACGGGAGTGCCATTGCAGTTTCCACGTTCTTCTCGCCGAAGAGAGGGAAGCGCCGAACGGGCGGCGATGGGGGCGTTCACCCTCATCGAATTGTTGGTCGTGACTGCGGTCATCTCTGTGCTGGTGGCGTTGCTCCTCCCCGCGCTCGGAAGAGCTAGGGAAAATGCGAAGCGGGCGAAGTGCATGAGCAATCTCAAGCAGTGCGGTCTCGCGCTGGAGATGTACGCCCAGGATGACAGCGAACAACGGTTGCCCGATGCCGATTGGGGTTCGTCCATCTTCATCCATACCGGCAAACCACAGTTGTCCAGGATTTATGGCATGAACAACTTTATCGTCAGTTGTCCGTCTGCCTATCCGGACGTGGGCAATGTGGGGAATGGTTCGCAGAGCTATGAAGGGAATCCCGTTCCACAGACATTCAATACCTACAACGGGGAGTACTACGGCAACGGGATGCATTATTATTATGCAGGCGGCAACGGCGAATATCCACTGACGCAGCCGTACGGCTGGATTTACGGCTGGAACTACGGCGCGGGCCCGCAACACCAGATCAAAGACCTCTCGGGAAAGAAACCGTTGATGTGGGACATCTCCTACACCGCGCAAGGCGTGATCCCGCAAAGTGGCGGACCGTTGTCCGGCCACTATTGGATTCAACCGCCGCGCAGCAATCACGCAAACTCCGACGGCACCGCCTACGGCGAGAACATGCTGTTCGGCGATGGACACGTCGAGTGGATCCCGCTCGACCACGGATTCGGCAAGGACGGCGGATTGTTTTTCCGCGATTACTACATCGCGTGTTACAAATAGCGCGCATCCGGAGTTGGACAGCGTCTCCACGTGGCGATTCTCGGATGAATCCTTCGCCCAGATACTTGTTGCATATCCCGGGTTCTCGTGTAGTCTGGCCCCGTCGCAAATAGGAATTGCTCCAGTTGATTTGGTAGAGTGTCAGGTGAGTTTGTAATCCTCAGTGACCTTCTGAAACCCGATGACCGGGAACGATCACTGAGGATTTTTCTTTGCCGCAAAAGGTAAGTAACACACACATGAGTAACAAACTATACGTAGGCAATCTGTCGTTCGAAACGACGGAGAACTCGCTCACTGACCTGTTTTCACAGGCGGGCAAGGTCACCTCGGCCAACCTGATCCAGGACAAGTTCACGGGCAAGTCCCGTGGGTTCGCGTTCGTGGAGATGTCCACTTCCGAGGAAGCCAACAAGGCCATCGAGACGTTCAATGGCAAGGACCTGGATGGACGGGCTCTTACGGTCAATATCGCCCGTCCCCGAGAAGACCGTCCGAGTGGCGGTTTCGGCGGCGGACGCCGTCAACGCTACTAAGCGTGCCGCGATAAACTCACAGCCGATGGCGCGGGAGGAATCAAATCTCCCGCGCCAGTACGGCAAACCAATGATGTATCGAAAAAAACACGAAGGTCCGCGGGAAAAATACCGCGCGGAGGAAGCTCAGCGCGTCAATGAATCGCCGACGCTGGCGAAGAAATATCCCAGGTTGAAATCGCTGGCCGCCGAGTTGCACTTTTCCGATTCGGAAAAAGCTACCGTCAACAACCGCATCAAGTACAAGATGAATCCCGAGGGCGCCAGGTCTGTCTTTCGGTTCAGTTGTCCCAACAGCGAATGCGTTCGTGGCGACTTCGATCTGAGTGACGAACTGGCCGACGCGATTGCCAAGCATCGCACCGAGGTCACGGGCGAAATCCCCTGCCCCGGATGGCTGAGCAAAACCACCATTGACACGGTGCACTGTCACACCATTCTGCGCTACCGGCTGAGTCTCGCGTACACGCAGGTTGCGGAAAAGGTCGCGCGCTGAGCACGTCCCGCCGCGAGCCTCGACCGATTTATTTGGAAGCCTTCGAGCGTCAAAGCCTGTCCTTTGATGCCGGAAAATCAACCCGGACAGGCTTAGGAGGGCGAACCAATGGAAGCGCTGATTGAAATCGAAGGTGTGATTCTGACCGTCCTGCCGAACACGATGTTTCGGGTCGAGTTGGATAACAAGCATCAGGTGTTGGCGCATGTCTCGGGCAAGATGCGGAAACGCTTCATTCGAATGACTGCCGGTGACCGGGTCAAGATGGAGATGTCCCCCTACGACCTGGGCAAGGCACGGATCGTCTGGCGGATCGGTTGAGCAATCGTCCGCAAAGAGGCTCACTCGGAGCCACTGGGGCTTGAAATACAAGGTGAGGCTGTTGCAGGGAGAGACAAATCGCGGGAGAATCCTCAGCAGAGAATGACGACAGCACGTGATTCCAACTCAAAACCAACGAGCTTTGGCGCGGTTGCACTGACTGTACTCTGTGTACTGAGTTTTGGCATCGGGCCGTCGGCTCGCTGTCAGGACTGGGCCAAGATCGAGGCCGATTACGTCGCCACCAAGAAGCGCCTCATCGAGCAAGGGCCGCCTCCGTACTACCTGGTCAGGTCGGGTGACAAGGCACTCGTCTTCGACTCGCGTCCCGAATTCGGCATCGGATTCCATCGCTTCGACGAGACAGTGGCGGCGACACTCAAGCGCGCCAACATTCGGTTCGTCCGCCATACGATGTACTGGTACGCGGTTGAAAACACCACCGAGCCGGGCAAGTACGACGAAGAAGCGCTGAAACACTGGGCCCAGTTGGTCGCTCAACTCGACAAGAACGGGCTGATACCTGTCATCGTCGTCCACGGCAACGCGCCAGGTTGTTCGTTCGCCAACCGGCAGGAAAGCTACGAGCGGTTCGCGAAGTTCATGGCGTTCGTGGCAAGACGCTATCCGAAGGTGCGCTACTGGGAACTGTGGAACGAGATGGACGGCGCTTTCACAGATCTCTTCGGCGCAGGCGTCAAGGAGAACGGCGCCGATGTTCCGATGCGGCAGCGCGGGAAATATTACGCCGAGATGCTCAAGATCGTCTCCCCGGCGATCCGAAAGGCGAATCCCGACGCGATCATCCTGACGGGAGGAATGGACAATTGGACCGAGTTCCCCACCGGCATCTACGAAGGCGGTGGCAAGGACTACTTCGACATCATGAACATGCATTCCTACGGCATCCCACTCCAGTGGGCTTTCGTGTTGCGCGGCGCCGAGATGCGCCAGTTGATGAAACGGCATGGCGACGCCGAGAAGCCGCTTTGGAACACGGAGTTCGGTCTGGAGGCCGGGTCGGTCGTGCGAGCCTGGGGAATGCCCAAGGCGAACGAAGATGCCGGCGCGATTTTCGACAAACATCAGAAAGAGATGATCATGGACTGCATCGAGTTCAACTCGAAGTCGGGTCTCTACCAAAAATGTCTCGCCTACCAATACCTGGCCGTCCACGAATTCATGAATGACGAAATCAAGGCGGCAAAACTCAAGTTCCCTGCCGGGATGGAACTCGATGATTACAGCGCCGGATTCGTGCGGCGGGACGGAGTCACTCCGAAGCCTGTCCTTCAGTATGTGATCGACAGCAACCCGAACGAACGGGCCGGGCTTTCAAAGCCGTTGCAACTCAAAGTCCCGCTGCGCGCGGACGGTCCCGCATTGGTAACAGTGAACAGCGACTACCCGGTAACAATCAGCCCCTCGGACGATAAGGACGATAAGTGAGGGGCTGAAATATTCTCGTTCAACTCCGTTCAGCTTCAGCGGTCAGGGCGGTCAGGTCATTTTTGCGTGTTTTGCAGGCAATTCTTGTGGTAATAGGCCGCCTTGCGTTGAACCATTATGGCAACTTTCGTGTCAGTAGCTTGCACACTTTTTCGTTAACCTCAGAAAGAAACACCATGGACCAAGGCATTGCGGCGATTAACGAACAGGTCAAACGCGAGAGCGAGTTTCTGCGGACGCTCACGGGCGAGATCATCGGACAGCGGACCTACCCTTCCGCCGTCGTTATGCGAAGTTGATGTTGTTGGCGATGCCGGTTTCTCCTGCCTTGTCCAAAAGGTGAACCAGCGCTGAACGTTCTGCCACACGTGTCTTGCGGCGGATGAGAATGATGATGCCGGCATGGGGATGCGTTCTTGCCAGGGCGAGGTAGTCGTCACGGTTGCAGGTGATGACCACCCAGCCCTGCGAGTGTGCGTGGTTCAAAATTTCCGCGTCCGATGCCTCTCGCGACAAGACTTCGCGCACATGCATTACCTGATGCCCAATCGCTTCCAATGAGAACGCGAGATCGTCCGGCGTGTCGTGATCAAGCAGCAACGTCATCGCCGGGCGGTGCCATTTGCCGAGCCACCAGCACATCAATCTCGCCCCGGTGGTCTTCGTAGTAGGCGAGGCACTCGTACACCTGCGCCTTGGTCAGGTCGGGGAAGCACGTCACGACGATGCTATCCACCGTCTCGCCGTTTTGCAGGAGACCGATCACATCATGGACGCCGATACGCGTTCCTTCGATTCTCGCGTTGCCGCCCCGCACGCCCGGCGTGCGCGTGATGTAGCGGTAGGTTTCGCTCGTTCCGCCCTTGCTCATGCGGCCTAAATTAGCCATTCTTGTGCCTCGGAGCAAGCCCGCAGTTTCATGTGTTGAACTCTTGGCGCTCGTTCCGTGTCTCTAGTGTGTTTCGAGGGTGGTCATCCTGGAAAGGCAGATTCATGGACCAAGACATTGCGGCGATTAACGAACAGATCAAACGCGAGAGCGAGTTTGTGCGGACGCTCACGGGCGAGATCGGCAGGGTCATCGTCGGGCAACGATATCTGATCGAACGGTTGTTGATCGGGTTGCTCGCGGACGGACACGTGTTGCTCGAAGGCGTGCCGGGGCTGGCAAAGACGTTGTCCGTCAAGACGCTCTCGGCGGCGATCCAGACGACGTTCCACCGGATTCAGTTCACGCCCGATCTGCTGCCGGCCGACGTGATCGGGACGCTGATCTACAATCCCAAGGACGGCGAGTTCCGCATCAAGAAGGGACCCATCTTTGCCAACCTGATCCTGGCCGACGAAATCAACCGCGCGCCCGCGAAGGTGCAGAGCGCGTTGCTCGAAGCGATGCAGGAACGACAGGTCACGATCGGCGAGCAGACGTTCCTGCTTCCAAATCCTTTTCTCGTGCTGGCGACGCAGAACCCAATCGAGCAGGAAGGAACCTATCCGTTGCCCGAAGCGCAGGTTGACCGGTTCATGCTCAAGCTTTCGATCCAATACCCGAACAAGCAGGAAGAACGCGAGATCATGGATCGCATGGCCGAGACCGGCAAACAGATCGTTACGCAGCCCGTCATTTCGCCCGACCAAATCCTCAAGGCGCGCAAGGTGGTGGACTCGGTCTATATGGACGAGAAAATCAAGAACTACATCGTCGATCTCGTCTTCGCCACGCGCGACCCTAAGGCGTACAAGATTGACATCGCCGACCTGATTCAATACGGCGCCTCGCCGCGCGCTTCCATCTACCTCACCATCGCCTCGAAGGCGTACGCGTTCCTGCAAGGTCGCGGCTACGTGACGCCGCAGGACGTGAAGACCATCGGGATGGATGTGCTGCGTCACCGGGTGATCATCAGTTACGAGGCAGAGGCGGAGGAGATGACCAGCGAGGACGTGATCAAACGCATATTCGATGAGGTGCCGGTACCGTGAAAGAACGGTTTATGGTTCATGGGCAATGGTTCATGAACCATCAACCATCAACCATTCCGCATGCTTTCCCGCGAAATTCTCAAAAAAGTCCGCCAGATCGAAATCCGCACGAACCGCGAGGTGACGGACGTGCTCGGCGGACAATACCACTCCGTGTTCAAAGGCCGCGGCATGGAATTCGAGGAAGTGCGCGAGTATCTGCCCGGCGACGAAGTGCGCTCGATCGATTGGAACGTCACCGCGCGGTTCGGCCATCCCTACGTGAAAAAGTTCAAGGAGGAACGCGAGTTGACCGTGATGCTCGTCGTGGACGTAAGCGCATCCGGGCAGTTCGGCAGCGTACGCCAGACCAAGAACGAACTCGCCGCCGAACTTGCCGCCGTGCTCGCGTTTTCCGCGATCCGCAACAACGACAAAGTGGGCCTGATCATGTTCACGGACGAGATCGAGCTGTACGTGCCACCCGAGAAGGGGCGCCGGCATGTGTTGCGGGTGATCCGCGAAATCCTGGCGTTCCAGCCGAAAGGCCGCGGCACGGACCTGGGTCTGGCCCTCGAGTATCTGAATCGGGTCCAGCAGCGCCGGGCGGTGTGTTTCGTCCTTTCTGATTTTCAAGCGCAGGATTTCCAGAAGCCGCTGCGGGTGGCCGGCAAGCGGCACGATTTGGTGGCGCTCAGCATTCGCGATCCACGCGAACAAGAGTTGCCACGCGTCGGTCTGCTCGAACTGACGGACGCCGAGACCGGCGAGCGAGCGGTCGTGGACACGTTCCATCGTACCGTGCGCGATGAATTTGCGCAACAAGCACGGGGGCGATGGGAATTGTTGCGGCAGGTGTTTCGGTCCTCGGCCGTGGACCAAGTCGAGATTCGTTGCGATCAGGATTACATGTTGCCGCTGATTCGATTTTTCCGGATGCGGGAACGGAGGGTGTGAGGATGGTATTGGTTCTTTGTTATTGGTTATTGGGAAGATCTTCTACCAACACCCAACACCCAACACCCAATAACCAATAACGATGGACACCGACATCCGCGACATCAAAGGACTGGTGCCCCTGCCACAGAGTTACTGGTGGCTCTGGGCGCTCCTGGCTCTCGTTGTTCTCGGGGTCGCGGCGTGGCTCGCTTTCCGTTGGTGGCAGAAACGTCAGCAGGTCGCTCCCATCCGACCGCCGCCCATTCTCACTCCATACGATCACGCCGTCCGCGCGTTGAGAGCTCTGCTCGACGACAAGCTGATGGAACGCGGGCTCGTGGATGAATTCTACACGCGCCTCTCTGACATCGTGCGCCACTACCTCGAGGGCCGCTTCCAATTGCACGCGCCCGAGCGGACGACCGAGGAATTTCTCCTCGAGGTCTCTCACGACGATTCCCTCGCCCACGAGCACAAGGACCTGCTCGGGGCGTTCCTTCAGGAGTGCGATCTCGTGAAGTTCGCACGATTTCGCCCCGGCTCGACGGACATGAAACGTGCGTTCGATGCTGCCGAGAAGTTCGTCCACGACACGCGTCCCCGTATGCAAGAGGAGGTGAAGGCCCTTTGACGCCGAAGAAAACGTAAAACCGAGTGAAACGGTCGTTTCATCCAGTTTTACTGTTCGCCCGCATGAAATTCGCCAGTCCCTGGTTTCTTTTTCTGCTCCTGCTCGTGCCGCTCTGGCTTTGGCGCGAACGATCCGTGGCCCGCCGGGGTGGATTGAAATTTTCGTCCGTGGAGGCGGCGCGGTCGCTTTCTTCGCTCTGGGCCGCTGTCGGGCCGCGGTTGCTGCTCTTTCTGCGCGGGGCGGCGCTGGTCTTGTTCGTGATCGCGCTGGCACGGCCGCAGACCGGCAAGAGCGAGAGCCGGGTGAAGACCGAGGGAATCGACATCGTGCTCGCGGTGGACGTCTCGGGAAGCATGCAGGCCATGGATTTCCAACTCGAAGGCAAGCCCGTGGACCGGCTCTCCGTCGTCAAGCAGGTCGTCAAGGAATTCATCAACGCCCGGCCCAACGACCGCATCGGCATGGTCGCGTTCGCGGGCCGGGCGTACGTCGCCAGCCCGTTGACGCTCGATCACGACTGGCTCGAGCGAAACCTCGACCGCATCCGGATCGGCCTCATCGAAGACGGGACCGCCATCGGCGCCGGGCTGGGCACTGCCGTCAATCGCCTGCGCGATACGACCGCCAAGAGCAAGGTGATCATTCTGCTCACCGACGGTGTCGAAAACGTCAGGAAGGTGCGCTCGGCGGACGCGGCCAAAGCGGCGGAACAACTCGGCGTGCGCGTCTATACCATCGGCGCGGGCACACGCGGGTTTGCGCCGATGCCGTTGATCGACCGGACGACAGGGCGCGTCGTGCGGTACCAGCAGATGGCGGTTGAAATCGACGAAGCTTTGCTGAAAGACATCGCGACGATGACGGGCGGCCAATATTTCCGCGCGACCGACACGGACTCGTTGCGGCAGATTTACGATCAGATCGACCAAATGGAGAAACGCGAAATCGAAACGGTAAAGTACGAGGAATGGCGGGAGCAGTTCCCGTGGTTCCTCGCGCCCGCGCTCGGGTGTTTGCTGGCGGGGGTCGCATTGGAGAACACGAGGATGAGGAGGATACCGTGAAGCGTAAAACGTAAAATGTAAAGGCGTCGATTACGCTTTGCGTTTCACGAGTTACGATCCTATGCACTTCGGCAATCCAACGGCGTTCTGGCTGCTGGCGCTCGTGCCGGCGCTCATCGCCTTTCTGGTCTGGGCGTTTCGGGCGCGACGGCGGGCGCTGGAACGGTTTGCCGCGCCGCCGATGGCGGACAAGCTCGCGGGATCGGTGCACCGTGTGGCGCGAAGGTGGAAAGCGGTCTTGCTGGTCGGCGCCGTGTTGTTTGCCGTGCTAGCCCTGACTCAGCCGCGCTGGGGCTTCGAGTGGCGCGAGGTGAAACGTCGCGGCGTGGACATTTTCGTTTTGCTCGACGTGTCGAGGAGTATGCTCACGGAAGACGTGAAACCCAACCGGCTGGGCCAGGCGAAGTTCGCCGTAAAAGACCTGCTCGCCAAACTCGACGGCGACCGGGTCGGCCTCATTGCGTTTGCAGGCACGGCGTTCGTGCAGTGTCCGCTCACAGTGGACTACGACGCGTTCAAGCTCACGCTCGACGACGCCGATCCACGCGTCATCCCACGCGGCGGCTCGACCATGGCGGTCGCGATCGGCACGGCGCTCAAGGGGTTCGACGCGGGCGAGGGACGCGACCGGGCCATCGTTCTGATCAGCGACGGCGCGGACCCGGACGAGGCCGCCGATGCCAACGCCGCCGCCGAGGAGGCGAAGAAGCAAGGCGTACGCATCTACAGCATCGGGGTTGGGACCATCGAGGGCGACCTGATCCCCATCCGGGTGGGAAACAATCCGCTTGAGTTTGTGAAGGACAAGGAAGGCAAGGTCGTGAAGTCGAGCTTGAATGAGGAGACCCTGCGAGAGATCGCGGTGAAAACGACCGGCATCTATTTCCGCAGCGCTGCCGGTGACTTCGGTCTGGACGCGATTTACGACAAGGGCATCCGGCAATTGCGTCGGGAAGAGAGCGAGGCGCGGCTGCAAAAGATGTACTTCGAGCGGTTCCAATGGCCGTTGGGGCTGGCGATGTTGTTGCTGGTGATCGAGATGTTCGTGGCGGACCGGCGGAGAAACGAGACGGAGAGACGGAGAAACGCCGAAACGAAGAAGACCGGAGCGAACGTCGAACGTCGAACGTCGAATATCGAACGCCGAACGGCAGCAACGGCGGCGACGCTGTGTGTCCTTCTCGTTGCGGGCGCCGGGGCGGAGTCGGCTTCGCAACTGTACGAGCAAGGCAAGTACGAGGAAGCTCTTGAGCAGTACAAGAAGATGGCGGAGGGAGAGGATGCGAAGGAGAGCTGGCCACTATTCTACGATCTCGGCGTGGCCGCGTACAAGGCGGGCAAAGGGAACGACGCGGCACAGGCATTCGAGCGCGCACTCAGCTCACCCGACCCGTCGTTGCAGCAGAAGTCGCATTACAATCTCGGCAACGTCTTCTACCGCGCGGGGCAGTCGGTCGAACCACAGAACCTGGCCGGCGCGCTGCCGATTTACGAGCGCTCGCTCAAGAGCTACGAAAGCGCGCTCGCGCTCGATCCAAATGACGCCGATGCAAAGCACAACCGCGAGGTGGCGCAGAAGAAGATCGAAGAATTGAAGAAGAAGCTCGAACAACAACAACAGCAGCAGCAAGGGCAAGGCAACTCAGGCGGGAAGGGAGATCAAGGAAAGCAAGACGAAGGAAACGATCAGCAGGGCCAACACCAGAGGCCGGAGGGCGAGGGTCAGCAGCAACAGCAACCTCCGCAACAACAGCCGCCCCAACCCCAGCAGGCCAAACCAAAACAAGAACAGCAGCCGCAACCCATACCGCAAACGCAGGCCGGCCAAACCAACAACTTCGAGCAAATCCAAGCCGCGATCCTCCTCGACAATCTCCGTGAGGACGAGCGCAACTGGAACTTCTTCCCCGAAGTGCAGATGAAGGACTTGCAAGACGCGGGCGAGCCGGAGAAGGATTGGTGAATCTGAACCACAGAGGCACAGAGGTCACAGAGAGGGACCGTCGTTGGCAGCGGTTCTTCACCGTATCTCTGTGTTCTCTGTGCCTCTGTGGTTCCATTCCCATCTCTCAAGCCGCCCAAGACATCTCCGTCGTTGCCACGGTGGATCAGAAGACCATCTCCTTCGGCGACTCGCTCGTGTTCACCATCGACGTGAAAGGCGCGCAGGGCGGGATCCAGCCGAGCGTCCCGAAGGTCGATGGCCTGCGATTCGACGGCCCTTCGCATCGTTCGAGCACGATGATCGTCAACAACCAGGTGAGCCATTCCGTGCAACTGCAATACGCCGTCACGCCGGCGCGCATGGGCGAGTTCACAATCCCCGCCGTCGAAGTCGAGGTCGGCGGGAAAAAGTTCACGACCGAGCCGATCACGATCACCGTCGTCAAGAGCGCGATGGAGGAGGAATTGAAAGGCGCGTTGTACGGGAAGATCCTGCCTTCCTCGACGCACCCGTACGTCGGCCAGGTGGTCCCGCTCAACGTGCAGTTGTTCGTGCGCGAGGGCGTGCCGCTGAAGGGCATCGGCGGCTTCCAATGCGAGGGCGAAGGATTGCGCTACAAATACCTGAAGGAACTCAAGACCACCGCGCAAGTCGTGGACGGCCTCAAATTCGCCGTACACACCATCCAGGGCGCGATCTGCCCGACGCAGTCCGGCAAGCTCGGCTTCGGCCCGTGCGCCGTCCAGACCCAACTGCAATACCAACGTCGGGCGCGCGGGGGCGGCGCGTTCGAGGAAGACCCGCTCTTTGCCCAGTTCTTCGGCCGGGTGGAGACGCGCGAGGTCGCGGTCGCAATCGACCCGGCCACCATCGAAGTATTGCCGTTGCCCGAGGACGGCAGGCCCGCCGATTTTGCCGGCGCGGTCGGCCAGTGGACAATCGACGTCACCGCGAAGCCGACCGAGGTGGCCGTGGGCGACCCGATCACGCTGAGCATCAAAATCAGCGGCACCGGCAACATCGATACCGTCCCGCCGATCAAACTCGGGGAACTGAACGAGTTCAAAGCGTACGATCCATCGGCCAAGACCACGAGCAACGATCTCGGCACCCAGGGCCAGCGCGTCACCGAACAGGCGCTGGCGGCGAAGGATGTGAGCGTGAAACAACTGCCGGAGATCCGGTTGAGTTACTTCGATCCAATCGCCCGGCAGTACAAGGTCGCCCGTCAGGAGCCGATTGCGCTCGTCGTCAAGCCGGGTGCCAGCGGCCAGACCGCGATCGTCGGCGCGTTGCCGGCGGCGAAGCCGAGAGAGAAACTCGGACAAGACATTGTCTATTTGAAAGGCGACCTCGGACCCATGGCAGCGGTGACGCCGTTCTGCGCGACGCCGACGTTCTGGGCGTTGAACATCGCCCCGGTCGCGCTGTTGCTGGGGTCGGTCCTGTGGAAGCGACGCTCGGACAAACTGCGGGCCGACGTGGCGTATGCCCGCCGCAGCCGGGCGGCGAAGAGCGCGCGCAAACTGCTTGCGGAAGCGGCGAGCTTCGACCAGGTCCAGCACGCGTTGCAAAGTTACCTCGGCGACCGGCTGAACATCCCGCCGTCAGGAATCACCGCGTCGATCGTCGAGGAACAACTCGTGCCGCGCGGGTTGAACGGCGAACTGGCCGCACAGGTGAAGGCGTGCTTCGAGGAGTGCGACAGCGCCAGATTTGCAGGCGGCGGCGGAACGACGGCGGATGTCGCGGCCATCCGGCAGAAGGTGGAGCATCTGATCGATGCATTGGAGAAGAACCAACTTTAGCGCCTTGCGTGAATGTGGGAGGCGCCTCAGCGCGCCGACCGGATTTGCGATCTATCACACCCTTTCAGGGCTGCGGTGTCTCGGGGATCGTATTCCCAGGGCGTTGCCCTGGGCTGGGCTATCCCACCCCTTCGGGGTGGCTTGGCGGATCTGGAGGGACTTGTGTCGTTGCCAATGGACCGGCTTGAATGTCCGCAATGAGGTCGGCGCGCTGAGGCGCCTCCCACATTCACTGCCGGTTGTTCTGGGCGCTCTCCTGTGGCTCGGCGTTCACCCGGTCCATGCCGGCAACGACGAGGATTTCCGAGCCGGCAACAAACTATATGACGAAGGGAAATTCACGGAAGCCATCGCGTTGTACGAGAAGATCGAGCCGAGGACCGCGCACGTCTATTTCAACCTCGGCAACTCCTACTTCCGTGACAAACAACTCGGCAAGGCCATCCTCAGCTACGAGCGCGCCCGCCGCCTTTCGCCGAGCGATCCCGACATCCTCGCCAATCTCAAGTTCGCCCAAGAGCGCGCCGGCGTCGATGCGGTCAACACGCCGTCGAAAGCCCTTTCACGGTTCGCGGCGACGGTGTTTTTCAGCCGCACGCTCGATGGCTGGGGCGTCGCGCTCGTCGTGGCGGTGTGGCTCACGTCGCTCGCGGTCGCGGCGGCGACCTGGGTGCGACCGGCGCGGACGATCTTCGCCTGGGTCGCGGCGGTCCTGTTCGTATGGCTCGCGTTCACCTGCGTGGCGCTGGCGTACCGAACGACGCGGGAACGCGCGGCGCCCTCCGCCGTGGTCACGGTGAAACTGGCCGAAGCGCGCTTTGCGCCGCTCGCCGATGCGACCGTTCATTTCAAACTGGCCGAAGGCAGCAAAGTCGCCATCCGTGAAAATCGCGGCGAGTGGCTGTTCGTCGAGCGCATGGACGGGCAGCAGGGGTGGGCAAGAAAGGAGACGGTGGAGTCAGTTGGAGTGCAGTAGGTCGGCCATTCCTGGCTGACCCATTTCGACGCGCACATTCCCGGAAAGCGGCCGCATTGTTCCGATTCGACGCCCAATGGTCAGCCAGGAATGGCCGACCTACTGCGCCTTGATCTCCGTCCACAACTGATCGAGCAGCGTCGTGGTCTCGCCGAGGTCCTCGATGAACTCGCAGCGGGCGAGCACTTCGTCGGGCGGATAGACGCCGGGGTTGTTGAGGATCTCCGGCTTGATGAACGGCCGCGCGGCGCGGTTGGCGTTGGCGTAATGGACGACGTTGACGATCTCCGCGCTGAGGTGCGGTTCGAGGATGAACTCGAGAAACGCGTACGCCGCCGGCACGTGCCGGGCCTTGGCGGGAATGCACAGGTTGTCCATCCAGACCGTCCCGCCTTCGCGCGGGTGGACGTAGGCGAACTTCTCCGGCTGTTTCGCCGCCAATTCCGCCAGTTGGCCGTTGAACCCGTGGGCCAGCAACACGTCGCCCGAAGCGAGAATGTTCGCGAAATCGCCGCTGTTGTACGTCTTCACCAGCTTCTTCTGTTTCTTCAGGCGATCGGCCGCCTCCTGCAACGCGGCGGCGTTGGTTTCATTCAAGGAGCGCCCCACGAGCTTGAGCGACGCGGCGAAACATTCGCGCATGTCGTCGAGCATGAGAACCTTGCCGGCGTATCGTTCGTCGAACAGGACGGACCAGCTCTCGACGGCGTTGGTTATGGCCTGCTTGTTGTAGGCGAAGCCGGTCGTGCCCCAGAAGTAGGGGATCGAGTGCCGGTTACCCGGGTCGAACTGCTTGTCGAGGAACTTCGGGTCGAGGTTCGCCATGCCGGGGAGTTTGGCGTGGTCGAGCGGCTGGAGAAGCCGTTGCTTGACCAGCGCGCGAACCGCGTAATCGGACGGCGCGACCAGATCGTAGTCGGCCACACCGGACTGGAGTTTCTCCATCAAGACTTCGTTCGAGTCGTACGTGTCCACGTGGACCCGGGTGCCGGTCTTCGCCGTGAACTTGTCGATGACGCTCTGCGGGAGGTATTCGGACCAGATATAGATGTGGAGAACATTCTGTGGCGCCTGGCGTTTGCCGCAGCCCAAGACAACGAAGGCGACCAGTGCCGTCAGGATGAGAACGCACCGATGGATGATCTGGCTCACGTCGATCTCTGAACAGGAACTGTATGGCGAACCACGGCGCAACAGTCAAGCTGGCGACGCGAGGGATGGCGACGCGATGCGTCCGTTCACGCGGTGAGCTGATAGACTTGCGCCGCAGTCCACTGGCCCGGCTCGGCGGCAACCCGGAGCCATTGCCAGTAGCGGACGGGAAGGGTGGAAGCTCCTTGCATGATCGTCCGCCGAGCGGCCTCCGCACGACGTTGTTCGATCTCCTTGCGGTCGTCGGGCGAACAGGCACCAGCCTCAGCTTTGGCGAGCCATTCGACAAATCGCTCGCCTTCGGCCTCGTTGCCGAACACGGGCCCGAGCATCGCGTGGCCGAACTCGCGCAGCGACGACTCGGGGTGATAGCTGAAATGAGCGAACGCCAGGTAATTCAGTGCCCATGGAATGCAACGCGTCGAGACCTCACCGTGGATCGAAACCCCTTCGAAGCCGGCCCCGGCGGCTCGGAGACACGCTTCTTTGATGCAGGAAAGTTGCACCGTGTATCGCGCCGGCAACCCCTCGGGTCGTTGCCCCCGCGAGTCCCATTGACTGCCTTGATGAATGAACCCCGCACTACGCTGGGTCGGCGGCTTGTGATCCGCGGGCCAATGTTCGCTGCGCAGCATCTCGGCGGGCTGGCCGTCGTCGAGCCATGTGCGCAACGGCAACGGTCTGTCGTGGACCATGTTCGTCAACGTCCATTGGCAGATGCTGCGCGGATCGAACGCCTGGAGGAACTCGGGGTTCTCGCCGTGAAGTCGCCAGGCTTCATCGACCATCCAGTCTCTTGTCGGCACGAATCCGGTCTCGGGCTTCGGATCGGGCCCGAAACCGGTGTAGGTCGCGTACATGATCCACGCGTCGGGTTGCAGGCGCAATGCTTCATCAATGAACGGTTGGTTGGCCAGTTGCATCGTCGAGAAATAGGCCGCCTGCCGGTGACCTTTGCGCGCGGCGGTGCATCGTTCGCAATGACACACGATGTAATCGCCGTGCTCAACGTTCACGCCGCCGATTCGAAACGTGCCGAACAACCACGCCGCGCAATCTTTCAGCCACGCGATCGTGTCGGGATGCGTCGGACAAGGATAAAGCGCCGAGCGTTTCCCGTCGCGCTCGACCATGCCGACCTCGGGGTGATTGCGGACGAAACTTTTCGCCGTGAGTGGATGTGACGATGTGTCCGCTTCCACGTCGGAGACGTAATAGACGCCGCCATAAACGCACGTTCCGACGCCCGGCAGGATGCGAATGCCTCGATCGGCGGCGTAGTTGCAGACCTCCTGGCTCGCGGCCACACCGCCGTGGGCGTCCCGCACGAAACCCCAGATCACGATCCCGCCGACGCGTGAGCGAAGGCAGTGATCCACGAGCAGTTTGTAGTCGCGGACAAAATCCTCGGCCGTCTTGGTGTAGATGTTGTTGCAGC
>Ga0187892_10005655_pt1 | contig 19410 bp, 20 predicted proteins | sample MA1701073metaG_FD_139345 | JGI IMG/M metagenome (GOLD analysis project Ga0187892, IMG submission 139345) | Bio-ooze microbial communities from a basaltic lava cave in the Kipuka Kanohina Cave System on the Island of Hawaii, USA - MA170107-3 metaG ...
GTCATCGGTGATTACAAACCCGACGAGACACAAACGAAGCAGCACGCGGAGAACGCACCGAGCGGCGTAAAGCGGGATCGGTAGCCGAAGACGACGAGGACCTCAAGAATGTCGGCGCGGTGCGTTCTAACCTTTAACGGCCGCCGACGTTCGCATTGAGCAACTTCGGATTCCTCACCGCCCTCGCGGTTCTTTTCTCCCCGCTGGCGCCCTTGGCACTTGCCTGGCTGCTGGTCTGGATCACGCATGCGTTCGGGGGCACGCCCGAAAGCGCCGGCCTGCAGAAGCTCTTTGCCGCGCTGGCCCTGTTGGGAGCACTGGGGTGGATCGTCACGGTGCCGCTGGCGGTCGTCATCGCACTCCTTGCGGTGGTGCGCGCGGTAAAGCGCCCGAAGGACCGCGCCCCGTGATAGGGTTGCGCGAAATTCAAATGAGAAAAATAGGGACTGTCCCGGTTTTCGTTCTCGCGCTGCTCGCGCCGGGGCTGTGCGCGGCGCAGACGGCGTCGCAGCGGCTCGAGCGGCTGGCGGCGGAGGTGCAGGAGCGCGCGCTCGACCTCTTCCCGGTCGGCGAGATCTTCAGCCGCGGCGCCGGCCCGCGGCAGGACCGGCTCGAGGACACGCTCGCCGACGAGCACCGCGAGCGCCAGCGCGCGTATCACCGCTGGATCCTCGCCGAGCTCGAGGGAATACCGGCCGCGGAGCTCCAGCCGACCGAGAAGATCACGCACGAGCTCCTTGCCTGGCGCGCGCGCAACTCGCTCGAATGGCTGGCGTACCAGTTCCACCAGCATTCGGCTTTCACCCACCTCGACGGCATCGCGTTCGGCCTGGTGCGGGTGGTCGGCGCACAGCCGTTCCGCGACGAGGCCGACTACGGCGCCTGGCACAGGCGCCTGCAGCGCTATCCCGCCTTCCTGGAAAGCATCGAGCGCACGATGCGCGAGGGCGCCGCGGCCGGCCTCACCACGCCGCGCGTGCTCGCGGAGCGCGCGCTGTCGGCGCTCGAGGCGCTGGCGCCCGAGGAGATGACGAAGAGCGCGCTGTGGCGGCCGATGCGGCGCTTCCCCGCGTCGATGGACGCCGACGCGCGCGGCCGGGTCGAGGCGGAGTACCGCCGGCTGCTTGCGCAGGAGATGTTTCCCGCGGTCCGCCGGCTGGCGGCGTTCGCGCGCAACGAGTACCTGCCCAACGCGCGGACCTCCGACGGGTTCGGCGCGCTTCCCCGCGGCGACGCGATGTATCGCCTGCAGGTGCGCTTCGCCACCACCACGGACATGACGCCCGACGAGATCCACGAGCTCGGCCTGAAGGAAGTGAAGCGCGTCCAGGCGCTGTTCCTCGCGGCCGGGGAAAAAGCGGGCTTCAAGGGGCGCCCCGGCGAGTTTCGCGCCTGGCTACGCAGCAAGCCGGAGAACTATCCTTTCACCTCCAGCGACCAGGTGATCGAGCACCTCTACCGGCTCCACGCGCGCATCGTGCCGCAGCTGCCGAAGCTGTTCGGCCGGATGCCGAAGACGGGTTTCGAGATCCGGCTCACCGACCCGGCGATCGCGGCCTCGGCGCCCGCGCAGTACTACTCGCCCACCGACGACGGCCGGCCCGGCGTCTTCGCGATGCCGGTCACCGACCCGAGGCAGGTATCGACCTTCGGCCTCGCGGCGCTGCTCGCGCACGAGGGCATGCCGGGCCACCATTTCGAGATCGGCATCAAGCTCGAGAACAAGGTGCCCGAGTTCCGGCGCCGGTTCTTTGTCCTCGCCTTCGGCGAGGGCTGGGCGCTGTACGCCGAGTCGCTCGGCCACGAGCTCGGCCTGTACGACGGGCCGCTCGACCTGATGGGCCGCTATTCCTTCGAGCTGTTCCGCGCCGGGCGCCTGGTGGTCGATACCGGCCTGCACGCGAAGGGCTGGACGCGGCAGCAGGCGATCCGCTATTTCGTCGAGGAATGCGCCATGTCGCCGGGCGGCGCCGCCGCCGAAGTGCTGCGCTACATGGCCTGGCCCGCGCAGGCGCTCAGCTACAAGATCGGCGAGCTCACGATCCTCGAGCTGCGCGCGAAGGCCCAGCAGCGTCTCGGAAGCCGCTTCGACATCCGCGCCTTCCACGACGCGATCCTCGCCGAAGGCCCGCTTCCCCTGAGCATGCTCAGGCAGCGCATCGATGCGTGGATCGATGAGCAGGACAAGAAGCGCAATCTCTAGCCTGCTGCTCGCCGCGCTGGCGTGGAGCGCGCCGGCCGGCGCGGCGTCCTTCCCCTGCGAGAAAGCGCAGAACCGCGTCGAGAAGGCGATCTGCGCGGATGCCGAGGTCTCGGCGCTGGACGAGTATCTCGGCCGCTACTATCACGCGGCGCGGGCGACGCTGCAGGACGCCGCGCCCTGCCTCGCTGCCGATCAGAAGCAGTGGCTGAGCGCGGTGCGCAATGCCTGCGCCGACGCCGGCTGCCTCAAGAAGGTGTATCTCGAGCGGCTGGCCGAGCTCCATCCCTTGCAGCCGGGCGCGACCAGCCTCAGGAATATCGAGCTGCCTGCGGTGGCGCCGCTGGTGTGGATCATCCCGCCCGCCGCGGACAACGTCGCCGCGCCGCGGCGGCCGGGCGCGAAGCCGCTGGTCGCCAGGGGCCGCGTGATCAACGACATCGAGAAGGGCGACGGCTTCGTGCTGCGCACCGCGGAAGGCGTCACGCACATCCTGCTGCTGGCGATGTTCTTCGACGGACCGAGCGTCGGCATGCTCGACGGGCTGGCCAAGGAGCCGAACGCCACTTTCCTCGCGCGCGGCCACGCCGCCGTATCCGAGCGCGGCAACACGTACTACGAGCCCAGCCGATGCGTGTTCCTCTATCGATCGCCCTGATCCTCGCCGCGGCGAGCGCCTTTGCCCAGGCGGGAAAGATCCACTCCGACCCGGCGAAGCCGCGTCCCGGCTTCAAGCCGAACCAGCTTTCGTTCGAGACGCCGCAGGATGAAGTGGCGCGCGACGAGTTCCGCTCCGAGCCGTTCTATGCGGTGATTCTAAGGACGATGGAGCGCTGCACCGCCAAGCAGGCCGAGCTCGACGAGATCCAGAAGCTGTTCCCGGCCAACAAGGTGTTCTCGCCCCTCGACAACTGCGAGGACACGATGGAGGACATGATCTTCTATACGAACGTGAATCCCAAGTTCGGCTTCATCGGCGTGTACGCGGGCCACACCCCGGAAGAGGCGCAGCGCTTTCTCGCCACGGTGAAACAGACCGGACGCTTCCCCGGCGCCAACCTGCGCCGCATGCAGGCAGTCCTTGGCTATCCGTAATATCCTGCCGGTCGTGCTCGCCGCCTATGCGGCGGCGAGCCTTTTCCATCACGTGCACAACGCGGAGTTTCTGCACGAGTACCCGAACATGCCGGCCTGGATTTCGCGCTCGGTGGCGTACGGCGCCTGGCTCGCTGCCACTGCGATCGGCATCACCGGTTACGTCCTGCTTCGCCGCGGCTACCGATTCGTCGGACTGGCGCTCCTGATCCTGTATGGCTGCTACGGTCTGGATAGCCTCGCGCATTACGCGCTGGCGCCCGTCTCGGCGCACACGCCAAGCATGAATTTCTCCATCTGGCTCGAAGCGGCAATGGCAGCCGGGCTGCTGATCACCGTCGTGAAGCAACTGCTCGTCGAGCGGATGCAGCCGCAGCGTCAACCGCCCTCACCATAGCTGCGTTAGCCCTTACGGGATGCAATCCTGAACGGAGGAGCTAGGGTCCGTGATTTCGGAGGAACACTTCGCTCTTTGGAACGCGGCAGCGATATGGAAGTCCGAGTCTCGATACAATGCAGTAGGCACCGCGCAAAAGGGCGACGCTGAAGCGATGGTTCAAGCGACCGAGAGGCTGCTGGCGATCTTATGACTTTCGCTGATCTGAAGGACCGGTTTACGCGCCTCGAGTCCACGTTGCAAAGGAGAAGGGCGACTTCGTCCTGTTCGCCCTGTTCCTGAGGGAGGACGCGCCCGACCGCTGGGACCTTGTCGCCGCGGCACCTTGGGCGGTGAACGACCGGCAAAAGGCTACGGACTACCTGATCGCCAAGATTAAATCAGTGCTAGGTAACCAGGACCTGATCAACCTGTCCCGGATCGTGCTGGTCGACCCGGACAACGCAGACGTCGCGAACCTCAACCGCGCGATTCGCGTAGAACACGGTGCGGTCGAGGTCAAGGACAGTAGCTTTTTCGGTTTGCCGGTCAAGCAAGCGCTGATCATTACCTCAAAGAGACCTGCGGCGCCGGTCCCCGGATAGCCCTAGCTCACGAGCTTACGGAGGTAATGTTCGCTTAAAGGGGGGTGACATGAAAAAGCAAGCCTGTTCGATCGCGGCGCTCGTCGCCGTGTCGCTCGCGGGTTGCGCGGTCAAGCAGCCGCAGACGGCGGAGGAATTCCGGCAGGCGGTGGCCGCAGGCGCCATGATGACGAAGACGGAGAGCTACGAAGTAAGCCGGCCGTTCCGCGCGGTCGCGGAGACTTTCCGCAAGCGCGCGCCCGAGTGCCTGAGAGTGAGCGTGCGCACCGTGTCGCAGACCGGGACCAGCTACCAGAACATCCTCACCGAGTACACGCCGACCGTCGTGGCCGGCGGCGAGAGGGCGGAGCTGTACGTGCAGCAGCTGCACAAGACCGGCGTGCTCTACCCGAGCAAGCCGCCCGAGGGCGGGATCTACCTGTTCGTCGCCGACGCCACGCCGCAGGGCAATCGCACGCGCATCCAGATCTACGGTCCGTCGAGGGGCTACGACGTGCTGCACCGCGCGGTCCGGGGCTGGGCGAGCGGCGAGAACCTCGGCTGCCCGGACATGACCAAGATCGGATGAAGCTGCGCGCCGCTGCTGCATGCGCGCTCGGCCTCGCGCTGCTGGCCGGCTGCAGCGGCGGGCGCAAGCCCTACCCAAGCCAGGCGCCGGAAAACCTTAGCGTGCGCCCGTCGCTTTCCGGCGTGCGCGCGGCGCTCCACATCCACGGCGTCGACGCGCAATGCCGCACCGAGTATCTCGGCACGCTCGAGCTCGACCGGCCTGCGGTGGCGCTCGGCATTCCTGCCGATCGCTTGAGCTACCTCGTGTTCGATTTCTCGGGCTCGAGCTGGCTTCGAGGCTCGCACCGGATGACCCAGGAGACGCTGCTCAGGCCGCGCGCCGGTCACCTCTACGAGATCGCCGCGACCTACCGGGAAAACATCTACCAGGTCGTCGTGCGCGAGCTGCCGCTCCAGGATTTTTCCTCGTGCCGGCCTAGGTAAGGCCGGCCATCACCTTGATGTGCTGGATCGCGCTGCGGCCGAGCGCGGAGAGCGCGTAGCCGCCTTCCAGCATCGAGACCATTCTTCCCTGCGCGTGGCGGTCGGCCACCGCCTTCACCTGCTCGGTGACCCAGCGGTAGTCGGTGTCGTTGAAGCGCAGCATCGCCATGTCGTCCTCGGCATGGGCGTCGAAGCCGGCGGAGAACACGATCAGCTCGGGCCTGAATTCGTCGAGCGCCGGGATCCAGGTTTCCCGCACGGCGTGCTGCAGCTCGCGCGAGCCCGAGCCGGCGGCGAGCGGCACGTTGAACATGTTGGGCGCCGGGTCCTCGGTGCCGCTGTACGGGTAGAACGGGTGCTGGAAGATCGAGGCCATCAGCACATTTGCATCGTGCTCGAAGATGTCCTCGGTGCCGTTGCCGTGGTGCACGTCGAAGTCGATGATCGCGACGCGCTCGAGTCCGTGCGCCGCGAGCGCGTGGCGCGCGGCGACCGCGACGTTGTTGAAGATGCAGAAGCCCATCGGCCGCGCGCGGCAGGCGTGGTGGCCCGGGGGGCGGACTGCGCAGAACGCCGAAGTGACTTTTTTCTCGAGAACAAAATCAACTGCCAATACCGCGGCCCCGGCGGCGCGCAGCGCGGCCTGCAGGGTATGCGGGTTCATCGCGGTGTCGGGGTCGAGGTGGATCGTGCCCGAGCGCGGCGCGACCTCGCGGATCGCGCGCACGTACTCGGGTGGATGGACCCGCGCGAGCTGCTCGTCGGTGGCGAGCGGCGCGTCAAACCTTGTCAGATGCTGCCCGACACCCGAGGCGGTGAGCTCCTCCTCGATCGCGGCGAGGCGCGCCGGGCGCTCGGGATGATGCGCGCCCATCTCGTGCTTCAGACAGTCCGCGTGGCTGATGAAGGCGGTCGTTGTCACGCGATTTCATCTTATCGCATCGAGTACAATCGACGCATGCTGATGAAGGCCGAATTCCAGAAGCCCGCGGTCGCCGCCTCGCCCATCGAGCGCGTGACCAGCGCGGCGAGCGGCATCATCCTGGGCAAGGCGACGCAGGTGCGGCTCGCGCTCGCCTGCCTGCTGGCGCGCGGCCATCTTCTGATCGAGGATCTGCCGGGGGTGGGCAAGACCACGCTCGCGCACGTGCTCGCGAAGACGCTCGGGCTGCACTTCCAGCGCATCCAGTTCACCAGCGACATGCTGCCCGCCGACATCCTCGGCGTGTCGATCTACGAGCGCGACTCGGGCGGCTTCAAGTTCCACCCCGGCCCGATCTTCGCGCAGGTGATCCTCGCCGACGAGGTGAACCGCGCCACGCCCAAGACCCAGTCGGCGCTGCTCGAGGCGATGGAGGAGCACCAGGTCACCGCCGAAGGCGAGACGCGCAAGCTGCCGGCGCCGTTCTTCGTCATCGCCACGCAGAACCCTTCCGAGCAGGTCGGCACCTTCCCGCTGCCCGAGTCGCAGCTCGACCGCTTCATGATGCGCATCGAGCTCGGCTACCCGGACCGCGACGCCGAGCGTGCGCTTCTCTCCGGCACCGACCGGCGCGACATGCTGGCGACGCTCGACCCCTGCATGTCGCCCGCGGAGCTGATGGAGCTGCAGTCCGGAGTGCAGAGAATTCACGTCGCCCCGGCGCTGCTCGATTACGTACAGGCGATCGTCGAGTACACGCGGCGCTCGCCCGACTACGTCACCGGCCTGTCGCCGCGCGCCGCGCTCGCGCTGGTGCACTCGGCGCGCGCCTGGGCGCTGCTCGAGGGCCGCGACAAGGTGATCCCGGAGGACGTGCAGGCGATCGTGCCCGGCGTGGCCGCGCACCGCCTGCGCCCGGCGCACGACTCGGCGCGGCGCGTCGATGTCGGCGCCCAGCTGCTCGCGGCGGTCCCCATTCCCTAGCAGAAGCAGGCCGCGCAGCGGAACTCTGGCAGTCCCGGCTGCCTAAGAGTGGGTCAAGATGAAGCGAATCCTGTTCGCGGCCTGCCTCGCGTTCACCGTAGCGGCGTACGCCGCCCCCCCTGCCGGATGGATCGCGGCGCCGAACGCGACCGCCGAGTACGTCACGGAGCCGGTGTTCGGCGGCCGCGTCGCGCTCTACCGGGCGGGCCCTCCCGGCGCGCATTCGGGAACAGAGGCCGTGGTCCTGCTGCACGGCCTCGGCAAGGCCGCGGCGCGCGACTGGGCGAACCTGATCCCCGCGCTGGCCGCGCATTACTCCGTGTATGCGCTGGACCTCCCCGGCTTCGGCCGCTCCGACAAGGGCAATCACCTCTACTCGCCGGACAACCTGGCACGCGTGATCGACGCGGTGCTCGCAGGCCGCGTCGAGCGGCCCTTCACGCTCATCGGCCATTCCATGGGCGGCGCGGTAGCGCTCGCCTATGCCGCGTCCCATCCGCGGCGCGTGAGCCGCTTGATCCTGGTTGACGCGGCCGGCGTGCTGCACCGCTCGGTGTACGTCGAGTTTCTCGCGCGCGTCGGCGTGCAGCGCGCGCTCGGCATGGACTCGCCGTGGTTCGAGCCCCTGATGCGCGCCATCCAGAGCCGCGCCGAGAACTGGCCGCAGCAAGGCGAGCTCGCGCTCGAGCGCGCGGGCGTGCGCCGCCGGCTGCTGCGCGGGGAGCCGACCGCGATCGCGGCGCTCGCCCTCGCCGAGCACGACTTCAGCCGCTCGCTGCGCGGCATCACCGCGCCGACGCTGGTGATCTGGGGCGCCGAGGACGCGATCGCGCCGCTGCGCACCGGGCAGGCGCTCGCCGCGGCGATCCCCGGCGCGCGGCTCACGGTGGTCGAAGGCGCCGGCCACGCGCCGCAGGTGCAGTTCCCGGACCGGTTCAACCCGATCGTGCTCGACGAGCTCGACGGCGAGCCGGTCGCGGCGCCGCCGTACGCGCTGCAGGAGGGCCCGGTCGAGGGCGGCCGCCACGCGCATTGCGACGGCAGGCGCGACGCGCAGTTCAGCGGCGACTACGAGAAGCTGGTGCTCGACAACTGCCGCGACGCGACGATCAGCAACGCGCGCATCGGCTACCTGCGCGCGTCCCGCTCCACGCTGCGCATCGTCAACTCGCACATCCGCGACGGGCTTGACGCGAAAGACTCGCGCCTCGAGCTGACCGGCGCGGTGGTGCGCGGCACCCTGGTGCTCGACGCGAGCAGCGTGGACGCGGCGGCGAGCCGCTTCGAGTCGCCGCATGCGATCGCCGGCAACGGCGGCGCGGTTCCGATCGTGCTGCGTTTCTCGGTGTCGGAGGCGTCGGCGGCCGGCGCGGCGGCGCGCGGCATGCACGACGTGTACCGCCTCGCACCGGGTGAAATGCTGATTCGGTAGAATCCGCCGCTTCGTGCAGCCCGGTACCCCTCACCTGCCGACGCTCTACTCCCTCGAGGTCAACCCGAGGATCCCGAAGCGCCTCGCGCGCATGGAAGAGCTCGCCAACAACCTCTGGTACAGCTGGGACCGGCCGACGCGCGCGCTGTTCGCCAAGCTCAATCCGGCGCTGTGGGACGCGGTCGGCCACAGCCCCAAGGCGATGCTCAAGCGCATCGACGAGCAGCGCCTGATCGACGCCGCCGCCGATCCCGCGTTTCTGGATTCTCTCAACAGGGTATTGGCCGCATTTGACGCGTACCACGCGGATCCTCCCTTCAAGCAGAACTCGGGGGGCTTCCGGCCCGAGGACCTGGTGGCGTACTTCTGCGCCGAGTTCGGCGTGCACGAGAGCCTGCCGATGTACTCCGGGGGCCTCGGCATCCTCGCCGGCGACCACTGCAAGGCGGCGAGCGACTTCCAGCTGCCGTTCATCGGGGTCGGCCTGCTCTACCGCCAGGGCTACTTCGTGCAGACGATAGACGCTGACGGGCGCCAGCGCGCCGAGTACCACGATTCCGACTTCGACGACCTGCCGATCCAGCCGGTGCGCCGCGAGGGCGGAGGACAAGCGGGCGCCGACCTGGCGGTGGAGATCCAGTTCCCCGGAAGAAAGGTGCTCGCCAAGGTGTGGCAGGCGCGCGTCGGCCACGTCACGCTGTACCTGCTCGACACCGACCTGCCGGAGAACAACGAGCGCGACCGCGACATCGCGCACCGGCTCTACGGCGGCGATCGGGTCACTCGCCTGGAGCAGGAGATCGTGCTCGGCATCGGCGGAGTCAGAGCGCTGGCCGCGATCGGCCACAAGCCGACGGTCTGGCACATCAACGAGGGGCACGCGGCGTTCCTGGTGCTCGAGCGCGTGCGCGGGCTGGTGCACGAGGGCCTGTCGATGGACGCCGCGATCGAGGCGGTCGCGGCGAACACCGTGTTCACCACGCACACGCCGGTGCCGGCGGGTCACGACCAGTTCGCCGAATCGGTCGTGCTGCCCTATCTCAAGGCCTGCTTCGGAGAAGCGAACCTGGCGGCGCTCGGCCGGCCCCCGGCGGGCGGCGACTTCAACATGACCGCGCTCGCGCTGCGCGGCTCGCGCTACCAGAACGGCGTGTCGCGCATCCACGGCGGCGTCTCGGCGCGGCTTCTCAGGGACTACTGGCCGCAGGTGCTGCCCGACGAGAACCCGGTCGGCTATGTCACCAACGGCGTGCACGTCGCCACCTTCCTCGCGCCCGAATGGGGCGAGGTGCTCGACCGCTTCCTCGGCGTGGGCTGGATGCACCGGCTCGGCCACCCCGGGATCTGGGAGAAGATCCGCGCCGTCCCCGACCACATCTTCTGGAGCGTGCGCCAGGACATCAAGGCGCGCCTGTTCCACATGGTGCGCCACCGCATGGCGCTGCAGCACGCGCGCAACCACGGCAGCGAGTCGCACCTCGAGCGGCTGCTGAAATACGCCGACCCGGCGAACCCGAACACGCTCGCGATCGGCTTCGGCCGCCGCTTCGCCACCTACAAGCGCGCCACGCTTCTCTTCAACGACCTCGACATGCTGCGGCGCCTGCTCAGCGACCGCGACCGCCAGGTGATGTTCCTGTTCTCGGGCAAGGCGCACCCGGCCGACGAGCCGGGGCAGGAGCTGATCCGCACGCTCGCGCACCTGTCGCGCCAGGAGGAGTTCGCCGGCCGGATCCTGTTCCTCGAGGGCTACGACCTGCACATCGCGCGGCGGCTAGTCAGCGGCGTGGACGTCTGGCTCAACAACCCGGTGCACCCGCTGGAAGCCTCGGGCACTTCCGGGATGAAGGCGGGGATGAACGGCGTCGTCAACCTGTCGATCCTCGACGGCTGGTGGGACGAGGGCTACGACGGCGAGAACGGCTGGGCGATCAAGCCCGCCCCGCCCGAGCTCGACCCGCACCGGCGCGACCGCGAGGAGGCGCGCACGCTCTACGAGATACTGCAGGACCGCGTCATCCCTCTTTATTACGAGCGCACCGAGGGCGGCTATTCGCCGGGCTGGGTGCGCATGGCGAAGCGCGCGATGGCGTCGCTGCTGCCGCGCTACGACGCCTCGCGCATGCTGGGCGAGTACGTCTCCAAGTACTACATCCCCGCCTCGCGCCAGGGCCACCGCTACGCGCAGAACGGCTACGAGCCGGCGAAGGCGCTGTCGGCCTGGAAGGCCAAGGTGCGCGCGGCGTGGAACGGCGTCTCCGCGCGGCGGCTCGACGCGCCCAAGGGCCGCATCCAGTTCGGCGAGTCGATGCCGGTCGAGGTGGCGGTGAAGCTGAACGGCCTCGCGCCCGGCGACCTGTGCGTGGAGCTCCTTCTGACCCGCAGCCTGCGCGACGCGCCGGCGGTGCAGCACGCGCATGAATTGCTTCCCAGGGAAGGCGCCGCCGAGGCCGAGCACCGCTTCGCGCTTGAGCTCAAGCCGGGCCTCGCGGGCCGGCTCGACTACCGCATCCGCATCTACCCCCGGCACGAGCTGCTCACGCACCCGTTCGAACCGGGTCTGTGCTACTGGCTTTAGCGAGCAGCACCGCCGAGCGCCCCTGCAGGGGATAGCGCTCCGCGGCGGTGAAGAACCCAGCGCCGGGCGCGCCGTCGGCGTAGCCCGTGTCGGCGAGCACCTCCCAGCGCTCGTCGCGCGCGCCGGGCAGCGGAAACGCGATCTCCTCGCCGTGCGCGTTGAAGAGCAGCAGCAGGTCGTCGTCCACGACCGGGTTGCCGCGCTCGTCGCGCTCGGCGAGGCGCTCGCCCACCATCAGCACGCCGAAGCAGCGCGCGAACGGCAGCTTCCAGTCGGGCTCGGTCATCTCGCGGCCCTCGGGCGTGAGCCATGCGGTGTTCTCCCGCCGGGGATAGGTGCGGCGGCGGAACAGCGGATGGCGCCTGCGCAGGGCGATGAGCCGCGCCGTGAAGCGCAGCAGGTCCTGGTCGGCGCCCTCCCAGTCGAGCCAGGAGAGCTCGTTGTCCTGGCAGTAGGCGTTGTTGTTGCCGAGCTGCGTGCGCCCGAGCTCGTCGCCCGCGACCAGCATCGGCACGCCCTGCGAGAACAGCAGCGTCGCGAGGAAGTTGCGCTTCTGTCTTTTCCTGAGATCCACCACCCCGGGTTGGTCGCTGGGCCCCTCCACCCCGCAGTTCCAGCTGCGATTGTGCTCGGCGCCGTCGCGGTTGCCCTCGTGGTTGGCCTCGTTGCGCTTGCGCTCGTAGCTCACCAGGTCGTGCAGCGTGAAGCCGTCGTGCGTGGTCACGAAGTTGATGCTCGCGGTGGGCGCGCGCCCGCTGCGCTGGAACAGGTCCTGCGACCCGGAGATGCGCGACGCGAGCTCGCCGACGATGCCGCCGTCGCCCTTCCAGTACGAGCGCACGGTGTCGCGGTACTTGTCGTTCCATTCCGCCCAGCCCGGCGGGAAGTTGCCGAGCTGGTAGCCGCCCTCGCCCAGGTCCCAGGGCTCGGCGATCAGCTTCGCCCGCGAGATCACCGGGTCCTGGCGCACCGCGGCGAGGAACGCGGCGTCGCGGTCGAAGGCGCCCTGCGTGTTGCGCGCGAGGGTGGTCGCGAGGTCGAAGCGGAAGCCATCGACGTGCATCTCCTCGACCCAGTAGCGCAAGCTGTCCATGACGAGCGCGAGCACCACGCGGTGGGCGGCGTTCAGGCTGTTGCCGGTGGCGGTCGGATTGAGGTAGCGCCGCGGATGCGCCGGGTCGAGCCGATAGTAGATGGCGTTGTCGATGCCGCGGAAGCTGAGCGTCGGCCCGGCGTGGTCGCCTTCGCCGGTGTGGTTGTAGACCACGTCGAGGATCACCTCGATGCCCGCCGCGTGCAGCGTCTTCACCATGGTCTTGAGCTCGCCCAGCGTGCCGGTGGCGGAGTAGCGCATCTCCGGCGCGAAGAAGCCGATGCTGTTGTAGCCCCAGTAGTTGCGCAGGCCGTGCTGCAGCAGGCGCCGCTCGTCGACCACCGCGTGGATGGGCAATAGCTCGATCGCCGTCACGCCGAGTCTTTTCAGGTAAGTAGTTACGGGTTCCGTTGCGAGGCCGGCATAGGTCCCCCGAAGCTGCTCGGGCACGTCGGGGTGGCGCTGCGTGAAGCCCTTGACGTGCAGCTCGTAGATCACCGTGTCCCGCCACGGCGTGCGCGGCGGGCGGTCGTCGCCCCAGCTGAACGCGCTATCGACGACCTGGCAGCGCTGGTGCGTGATCAGGCGCGCATACGGGTCGAGCAATACCTTGTTCGGGTCGAAGCGGTGACCGCGGTCGGGGTCCTGCGGGCCATGCACGCGGTAGCCGTAGAGCAGGCCCGGGCGCGCCTCGGGCAGGTAGCAGTGCCAGACGAAATCGGTGCGCTCGCGCAGCTCGACGCGCTCGACTTCGCGCCGCCCGCGCGGCGCGAACAGGCACAGCTCGACGCGCTCGGCGTTCTTCGAGAACAGGGCGAAATTGACCCCGGCGCCATCCCAGGTCGCTCCCAGGGGATGGGGCAGGCCGCGCCAGACCGCGGTCGGGGCTACAACGGCTCGTGCGGGCGCCTCCACAGCGCCCGGATTATGCAGAAATATTCCGGCTCGGCTGGACCAGGTGGCAACCGTTGGTGCGCCAGGCTCCGTCCTTCTGGCGCTGCATCGCGTAATAGGCGAGCCAGACGCCGCCGGAGCGGTCGGTGACCTGCACCGGCTGCACCACGTCGCCGCCCACCACCACCAGCTCGAGGAACTGCACGCTCGTCGGCCGGTACACCGCGCGGTAGGCCATGCGCACCGTGTCGAGGAAGCGCTCGGGCGTGCCGAAGGCCTGCTGCACGCCCGGCGAGACCAGCGCGAACGCGCCGTGGGCATCGTCGCGGCGAAACGCGTCGATCTGGCGGTGGATCACCGCCCGGATCTCGGCGACGTCCGCGCCGGTGACGCGCGTTTCGGAAGCTCCTGAATTCAGGGGGAAAAGAAGCACTACCGCGACCAGCCAGGCGCGCAACACCGTCAGCCTCCCCTCGAGTCCGCGGCCACGATCGCGCGGATCCCGCGGTCGCGCACGACCTTCGCCAGCCGGTCGCGCTCGGCGATCACCTTCTGCGAATACAGCGCCGCCGGGTCGCGCCAGGCGCCGTTGTAGTACTGCAGCCCCGCCTCCAGGCCGCCGAAGCGGTGCACGTACTCCTGCAGGATGCGGGAACCGATGTGGATGTTGCTCTCGGGGTCGAACACCGTGTCCTCGCCGCCGGCCGCGTTCAGCTTGTCGAGGTGGTACTTCGGGATGATCTGCATCAGGCCCTTGGCGCCCATCACGCTTTCGGCGATCGGGTTGAAGCGCGACTCGATCGAGATCACCGCCAGCACCAGCAGCGGATCGAGCCCGACGTCGTGCGCCGCGCGGTACGCGGCGGCGACCATGCGCTCGGTGGCGGACGCGGCGATAAGGAAGCGCCGGGAAAGATGGTCGATCAGCACCTGCTGCACCGCGTCGGGCGGCTCGGCAACCTGAAGTGAAGCTGACGAAGTCTCTGCCTGCGCCGGCGCGCAGGCCGTCACGATGTGCAGGTCGGGCGCGACCGCGTTCGGCGGCGCAGCAGCGATGAGCAGCGCGCCCGCGGCCACGACTGCGGGTGTCAGGATCTTGTTGGAAATGATCCGGAATGGTAGGGCGCAGCGTCAACGCGGACTATCGCCGCCGCTTGAATTTCCTGTCGCGCCGCGACTACACCTAGTCTCGCGCCCGCTACATCCGGATACGAGTCCGGGCGATAGTCGCTTCAACTACGCGTCAATATCATTCAACCGTTACCCGCGAGAACAAAGCCCGTCTACCGAGGAGAGGCCAACAAGCATGAACATAGTCGCGATGGTTCTGGCAGGCGGGGAAGGCACGCGGCTCCATCCCCTCACCGCCGAGCACGCCAAGCCCGCGGTGCCGTTCGGAAGCGGCTACCGGCTGGTGGATTTCGTGCTCAGCAACCTCGTCAACTCGCGCATCTCGACGATCTACGTGCTCGCGCAGTACAAGCCCGAGTCGCTGATGAAGCACATTGCCGCGGCATGGTCGCCGTGGTTTTCCGACGGCGAGGGCAAGATCAAGGTGCTGCTGCCGCGCTCCAACACCCTCTCCGGACAGTTCAAGGGGACCGCGGATGCGGTCTACCAGTACCTCGACCTGTTGCAGGCGCATGCGCCCGACGTCGTCGCGGTGTTCGCCGCCGACCACATCTACCGCATGGACGTGCGCCAGATGGTCGCGTTCCACCGCGAGCAGCGCGCCGAGGTCACGGTATCGGCGGTCACGGTCCCGATCAAGCAGGCCTCGAGCTTCGGCGTGCTGGCGACCGCGGGCGACGGCCGGGTGGGCGAGTTCCGCGAGAAGCCGAGCGCGCCGCCGCCACTGCCGGGCGATCCGCAGCGCGCCTATGCCTCGATGGGGAACTACCTGTTCGACCCCGAGGTGCTGGAAGAGGCGCTGCTCGAGGCGCGCCGCAGGGGCGACACCGATTTCGGGCGCGACCTCCTGCCGCGGCTGTGCACGGCGCGCCGGGTGTACGCCTATGACTTCGCCAGCAACCGCGTCCCGGGTGTGCAGGCGACCGAGGAGCCGGCGTACTGGCGCGACGTCGGCACGCTGGCGGCGCTCGCCGCCGCGCAGCAGGACGCGATGGGCAACCCGCCGCGCTTCAACCTGTGGAACCGCCGCTGGCCGATCCGCGGCGAGCTCGACGCCGCGCTGCTGGCCCGGATCGAATCGGTCACCGCGGCCGCTGCGTGGCAAGCCGCGAGTAGAGATCGGCGTAGCGGCGAGCAGCTCCAGCCCACCTGAAGTCGCGCCGCATCCCGGCGCGCTGAATCTCGCGCCAGCGCCGCGGCTCCCGCCAGGCCGCGGCCGCGCGCCTGACCGCCGCCGCCAGCGCCGAGCTCTCGGCGCGCTCGAACAGGAACCCCGTCTCGCCGTCGGCGATCGTGTCCGCGAGCCCGCCGGTCGCGCGCGCCACCGGCGGCGTGCCGTAGCGCTGGCTGTACATCTGGTTGAGCCCGCAGGGCTCGAAGCGCGAAGGCATCAGGAACAGGTCAGCGCCGCCCTCGATCAGGTGCGCGAGCTCCTCGTTGAACCCGATCGCCATCGCGACGCGCCCGGGGTGGCGCGCCGCCGCCGCGGCGAGCACGCCCTCGATGCTGCGCTCGCCCTTGCCGAGCAGCGCGAGCTGCGCCGGCAGCGCCACCAGCTCGGCCGTCGCCGCCGCGATCAGGTCGGCGCCTTTCTGGTGCGTCAGCCGGCCGACGAACCCGATCAGCGGGACCTCGGGCGCGATATCCAGGTTCAGCCGCCGCTGCAGTGCTTCCTTGTTGGCAGCCTTTCGATCTAACCTTTTCTCGTCATAACGCTCTGGCAGATGCAGATCGGTGGCGGGATCCCAGATCTCGGTGTCGATGCCGTTGAGGATCCCGCTCAGCACCCCGCGCCGCTGCCGCAGCAGCCCGTCGAGACCGCAGCCGCCCTCCTCCGACTGGATTTCCCGCGCGTACGTCGGGCTCACGGTGCTGATCCTGTCGGCGTGCACCAGGCCGCCCTTCAGGAACGACAGGCGGCCGTGGAATTCCAGAGCGTCCACCGAGAACAGCTCCTTGGGCAGGCCGAGCCGGTCGTGCCACTGCCGCTCGAAATTCCCCTGGAACGCGAGGTTGTGGACCGTAAGCAGGCTCGGCACCTTCGCAAGCACCGGCGCCAGCGCGGCCGGCCAGTCGTTGCAGTGGATGACGTCGAAGCCGCCCGCCAGCCGCGCCGCGACCTTCGACAGCAGCCCGAAGCGCAGCGCGTTGTCCGGCCAGTCCTGCCCGCCGGGATCCTGGTACGGATTGCCGTCGCGCGCGTAGAGCGGCGGACAATCGAGGACGAGGAAGTCCTGCGCCTGCACGACCTTGCAGTCGAACCCGAGCTCGGTAAGGCGAGCGGGGTCTTTCGCCGGGCCTAGTTTTTGAACCACTTCCGGGTATCCGGGCAGGAGCACGCGCACTTCGACGCCCAGGGCGCGCAGCGCGGCCGGCAGCGCGGCGCTGACGTCGCCGAGCCCGCCGGCTTTGGCGAGAGGAGCACATTCCGGAGTGACAAAGAGGACGCGCATCAGAAAAGGGTCAGAGCAATTTTCCTGTAACACGTGGCGTCGCGAAGGTGTTACAGGAAAATTGCTCTGACCCCTTTTCCGCCCCATGACCCCCTTATTTGTCTCATATGGAAAAAAAAGACCCCGGTAGGGGGACCGGGGTCGGATGCTTACATACGCACGAAGGGAGGGAGGTGCGTATGCAAGGGGGGAACTGGTTTAGCGCGTCGCTACTCTTGCCTCGAAGGACACCTGCGAGGACGACTGCAGGGCCGGCTGCTGAAGGGCAACCACCTTGCACGGGGAACCGAAATCCTTGTCGACCGGGATCTCCAGGCATGCGGCGCCGTTCAGCACCTTGGCGCCGAGCGCGCGCGCCAGCGCCGGCTGCTGCTTCGGCGACTCGAGCTCGATCAGGCACGCCACGCGCGCCGCGCCGCGGTTGTGGACCAGGCGGAAAGCATGCACCGGTCCGTACGGCTCGCACATGGAAAGCACCGCCTTCGTGAGCGCGTAGAAATCCTGCGCGTCGGAAAGCTTCTCGGCGACTTCCGGTTTCATCCCTGGGAAATGCTATTGCCCGCCCGGAAGGGCGCCTATCCCAAAATAAATGAACCTGCTGTAGTGGGGCAACTACAGGATCAGCGCCACCGTCGCCGCGGTGAGACAGGTGGCGAGCGTGCCGGCGGCGATCGACTTTATCCCCAGCTCCACCACCTCGCCTCGCCGCTCCGGCGACATGGTGCCCAGGCCGCCGATCATGATCCCCAGGCTGCCGAAATTCGCGAAGCCGCACAGGGCGTACGTGAGGAGGAGCCGGGTTCGGTCGGACAAGTCCTTCATGTTGGCGAGATCCAGATACGCCACCAGTTCGTTGATCACGGTCTTGGTCCCGAGCAGCGCGCCGGCGGCGCGCGCCTCGCTCCAGGGAATGCCGGCGAGCCAGGCAAGGGGCGCGAGCACCCAGCCGAGCGCGCCCTGCAGCGTATAGGGCGCGATGATCAGGTTGACGAGCGCCACCAGGGCGACGAACACCACCAGCATGGCGACGATGTTGAGGAGGAGCTGCGCGCCCTCGAGCGTGCCGCGCGTCAGGGCATCCATGCTGCCGGAGGCGTCGGACCTGAGTACCAGGGTTCCTTGCGGGGTCGGTTCGGGAGGGACCATCAGAAACGCGATCACGAGCGCCGCCGGGGCCGAGAGGATCGAGGCGATCAGCAGGTGCGCCACCGCGTCGGGCTGGACGCGGCCGAGGATGCTGCCGTAGAGGAAAAGCACCGTGCCCGCGATCGACGCCATGCCCCCCGCCATGATGGCGAACAGCTCCCCGCGCGAGATGCGCGCGAGGTACGGGCGCACGAAGAGCGGCGCCTCGACCATGCCGACGAACACGTTGGCTGCGGTCGAGAGCCCGACCACGCCGCCGACGCGCATGGTCCTCTCAAGAAGCCAGGAAAGGCCGTGCACGATCGCCGGCAGCACCCGCCAGTAGAACAGCAGCGCCGACAGCGCGCTGATCACCAGCACCAGCGGCAGGGCCCGGAACGCCAGGACAAAGACGGAAGATTCATTCGTGACCGTGAAGGGGGTCGGACCTCCTCCCAGGTAGCCGAAAACCAGGCCGGTACCCGCCTGCGTGGCGCGCTCGAGCACGAGCAGGACGTCGTTGAGCTTCAGAAACGCGTCTTTGATCAACGGGACCTTCAGGAACACTACGGCGCCGAGAACCAAAAGACCCAAACCGACAAGCACTCCGCGCCACGGGATCGCGCGCCGGTTCTCGCTCGCCGCCCAGGCGAGCGCGAGCAGGCCTGCCATTCCGGTCAGGGCGTGAATAGAATCGGCCACGCGTGGAGTCTAATCGCGAATTCCTGGTGGCCTGCCTGTGCGCCGCGTGGTGCGATACCTGCGTCGCCTACCGGCCGGGCTTCGTCGCCCTCGCCGAGCGCTTCCCGCGCGCGGAATTCCGCTGGGTCGACATCGAGGACGACGCCGAGGCGGTCGAGGAGATCGACGTCGAGAACTTCCCCACCATCATCGTGCGGCGCGGCGGCGAGACGCTGTTCGAGGGCGTGATGCAGCCGCGCCACGAGCACCTGCAGCGCCTGCTCGAGAAGCTTATCGGGGAAAGGCCTTAGCGATCGTCTGCTGGATGGCCTCGGCCGCGGCCCGCGGGTCGGGCGCCTCGCGGATCGGCCGCCCGACCACGATGTAGTCCGCGCCGTTGGCGAAGGCCTGCGCCACGTCGACGGTGCGCTTCTGGTCATCCTGGCTTTTCGCCGGCCGGATGCCCGGGGTGACGATGAGCAGCCGGTCCCTGAACTCGCTCTTCAGCGCCTGCGCCTCCATTCCCGAGGCGATCACGCCGTCGCAGCCGGATTCAACCGCCCCCTTGGCGCGCGCGAGCACCAGCGCTTCGACGGTCTTGGTCGCCCCCATCTCGTCGAGGTCGCGCTGGTCGAAGCTGGTGAGCACCGTGACCGCCAGGATCTTCATCGCACCCTTCTCGCGCGCCGCCGCCTCCATCACCGAGCGGTGGCCGTGCACGGTGAGGAAGGTGGCGCCGCGGCCGCGCAGGTTGGCGACCGCGCGGCGCACCGTCTCCGGGATATCGTAGAGCTTGAGGTCGGCGAACACCTTGCCGCGCCCCGCGAGCCAGGCGAGCAGGTCGAGAA
>Ga0187892_10005656_pt1 | contig 19408 bp, 19 predicted proteins | sample MA1701073metaG_FD_139345 | JGI IMG/M metagenome (GOLD analysis project Ga0187892, IMG submission 139345) | Bio-ooze microbial communities from a basaltic lava cave in the Kipuka Kanohina Cave System on the Island of Hawaii, USA - MA170107-3 metaG ...
ACAAATACGCCAATTATATGCAAGCATTATCTGCAAATATACATGCCTACATATCCCGGCCACGGTGACCGCTCCCCCTTTATTTTCAGTCCGTTATTAAAATCGCGTTAAGGAAGGTCCGTCAGATCCTCTTCGGCTCGGCGCCAGAGCAGGCTGGTATCATCAGCCGACCGTTTAGGGAGGAGGTGAAGCGGTTCAGTGGGCACGGGGGACGGTGGTGATGACTGAGAACAGCGTGCGCACAGGCAGGCGCAGGGGCACCAGGAAGCCCTTCCCCTTCCAAAAGTTGTCCCCAAAGTTCGCGAGCTAGCCTGGGCGGCATGGTGAAGTGCCGGGTTCGTGTTAAAACAGGGGAATAACAGGTGTCGAAGTTGGCGAAAAGGTCAGAGCGGGAACCTGAGAGGACGGTCGCGCGGCAGTAGCCAGGTGGAGAAGCTCCGGGCGTCTCTAGCGAAGCACGTTCCCGACATCATCGCCGCCCTGGTGGCTTCCGCGAAGGAGGGGGACACGGCCGCGGCCAAGCTCATCCTCGAGCGGGGTGATCCCGGCGGTCAAAAGTGAGGAGTTGCCTGTGACATTGCGCTGCCATCGAGCTGCCATCGAAGGGACTGGCCGAGCAGGGCGGTGTCATTCTTGTAGGCATGGCGAAGGGGAGCCTTGCGCCGTCGCAAGCGGCATCGATGCTCGGGGCCTTGGCAAGTCAAGCTCATCTTGCGCGTGACATCCACAGCGGTAATTACCGAGAAGCGAACGACTCGGTTGAATGCCGAAAGTCCCCTGCTCTCTAGGATATCGCCTCGATTGTGATGGGATTATAGTGGGTTACGCTGCTTCGGCGGGAACGCTGTCTAATTACGAAATGAATTATTAGACAAATGTCTCGATGTTACTTTTAATCTCAACCGTAACTTTCTAATTATGGTGGGCCCGGTAGGACTCGAACCTACGACCAAGGGATTATGAGTTTGCCTGTAACATCATATGCTTATGATCTACTTAGCGAACGATGTATTTCCTCAACGCACGGAAGCGATCATAGAAAAGCTTGTCAATACATTATGTTAGCGCACAATAGTGAACGTTGCCGAACGCGAACGAAGCTGAGCACTGTACCGCCAGCGTACCGTTGGTAGCCTTCTGTTACGGGACTGAACGTAAGCCATCGATGAACCCCACCTTCATCTGATGCTAGACTCCAGCGCCTTCTGTTGGCCGCCCAGCTTCGGATCGGCCAACTTGCCGTTACATGGCTGGTAGTGCACTGCGAGCCAAACGGTTTTTTCCCCCGCAGCGGTCCACTCGACGCGATGGCGCCGGTGCGCAGGGATCTGAATGTAGTCACCCGGACGCATTTCGACGACTTCCGATTCACCTTCGAATAACAGGCTCGCCCCTCCGCTCAACAACACGACCCACTCCTCCACTTCTTGGTCATACCATTGACCTGCTGGGGTCGCATGTCCGAAGGCAATGATCCGCTCGAGTCTGAAGTGATCACCGATTACCAAAGTCTCGAACAATTCTTCGGGAATCGAGCCGGGCAGGCCGGCAAACAGATTGCCAATCATCAGCATCCTTCAAAAAAACCCAAGCCGTCGCCGGCGCTGCCCACTACGACGATCTCGACGCCGTCGAGGGGGTGCGGGTCATGGTCCTTGAAATGGTGGAGCACCTGATCCTTGTTCAGGGTCACCCGATTGGGCTCGGAATGGGTTGTCGCGGCACGCAGTCGTAGAGCAGCCATTCGCGCGCCTGACCGGCGTAGCCGGAGACGGCTTCAAACTGCTTGGCGGCGAACGCAATGATCATAGGTCGTACCCAAGCGATTTAATAACAGCTTTGACCTTATCGGTTCCCAGGTATCTTATCAGCGCTTCGGCGGCCGGCGCACCCTTGCCCTGGCGAGAGCCACTGCCCGTAGCCCTTGAGTCCTCTAGAAGCGCTGTAGCGTTTCCTCGCGGGGTGACAATGTTCGCGTGGCGAGATCGGGACGCCGCCGCGTTGCTTTGCGAACTCACCAAATGCTTGAAGATTATCTTGACGGTCATTGTCTGAACGAAGGTGAAAAACATCTCTAGTCATCACGTTCTAACGCAGCCCGCCCCAGCTCCGGAAAGACCTTGGACACCTTACGCAGCAAGTAGTCGCCATAGGTCCCGGAGAACTCTCGCACGCTCATCCGGTCCCAGCGTTCGTGCTTGTCATCTGTCACCACGCCGCCCGGTTTGATAGGCTTGACCTCGGCGTTGAAGTTGGGATCAAAGAAGAACGGAAACGAGAGCCGGTCGCGTTGGGTGGGACGAGATCGGGCCTGCCTGAGGTCAGTTCGCCGCCGACCGGGAAATACCCGCGCCAGGCCCGCCCACCCAAGGCCATACGGATCTCGAGTTTCCTTTCGATCGCTTGTGCGAAGAACTGGCGGCTCAATCGCTCGAGCCGCTGCTGCAATTCCTCGTCTACTCCATGACCGACGATAAAGAAGAACCCGTACTCGCGACACGCCTGGCCGATCTGCTTGGCCACGCGGTCGCGCGCCGCCGTCCCCGCGATCAACGGGTGGATATCAATGACCGGAAAGCTGCTGTCCAAGGCTTGCAATGCTCCATACGGCCCTACTTTAAGGAAGATCAGCGCCACTTAGCCATCAACGAAAACCAACCAGTTGAATGACGGGCGGAAGATCGCGAGTACCGGCAAAATACGCCTCCACATCGCGCTGGAAGCACGCGACCTCAATCCCAAGAAACGGCGTGGGGCACTGGGTCATCCTCGCAAACCCTTCCCGCAAGAGCCGTCTTGCGGGCTCGGGGAGGCCCTGAAACCACTTCAGATGTGCGACTGAAATCTGAATGAGGCCCTGCAAGAACCGCCCGCTCGGTGTCCGCCGCCCGGCGGCCATCCAGAGGCCTTCCCAGGCCTCATGTGCCTCCCACCAATAAGCGTAGTTGAAGAGATCAACACCATGGAGGTAGACGGTTGAGGTGCACCACTCGCGTGGGTCGAAGGAGACTACCGCCCATCGATCCATGCCATAGGAATGCCCCCTTGGATTGCGCGTTGGATGTGGAGCGCGCCCAGGGACAAAACGATAGGCAGGAAATGGGAGCGAGGAGTAGCGTCGGGGCAGCGGCACGGGCGGCGAAGGCTCCGCGTCCGACAGTGGAGATGCTATCACGTAGGGAGCACGGTCTATTCTCCGATTCATGCCGGGCCGCCTATGAAAGCGCTCTGTCATACACTGCCGTTATATCGGGGTGGCGTAATTCGATGCAATACCTCTCTGCAGCAGGATCGCCCCAATACCCGCTCAGGAGTTGGCCACAAGGTGTGCTGCCAGGCCGGGTGCCAGGCGCATGAGCCAGGGGAGATACCTTACCTGGCCGACGAACACCTCGTCACGACCGCGCTCGATCGCGCGTAGCGTCACATCCACCACCGCCGCCGGGCTCATCTTGCGCCCGGGCATATTGGCGGTCAGCGGGGTATCGACGAACGGAGGCAAGGTTTCCACTACACGGATCCCGCTGCCATCGAGCTGATAGCGAAGGGCGCGGGTAAACGCGCGTAGACCGGCCTTGGTGGCCGAGTAGACAGGGGCGCGACGAGCAGGCAGCAAGGCATAGCCCGAGGTGACCATCACTATCAACGGTTCGCGACCCTCCTGGAGCAGAGGTAAAAACCGACGCGTGAGGAGGATCGGGGCCGTCAGATTCGTCTCTATCTCGCGCGCGATGGTCGCATCGTCAACCCCATCGTCACGGAAGTTCACCTGCGTCATGACCCCGGCGTTGTTCACCAGCATATCGAGCCGACCGCACTCGTTTGCGATGTGATCGCGCAAAGCATCGACTTCCTGAGCTGAGGCGATATCGCAACGCCAGGCATCGATCCCCGGGTGTGCCGCACGCAATTCGCCCAAGGTGCGCGCATTGCGGCCACAAGTGAACACCCGCGCGCCGGCTTCAACGAAGCGATCGACAAACGCCCGACCGATGCCGGAGTTACCGCCGGTGATGAGAACTATGCGATCACGGTAATTCATTGCTGCATCCCTCGAACCCGAAGCCCGCAAGAGGACTCGCTCCAACGCTTTGAGCGTAAAGAAGCGGGTTCGGATAATTTGACCATAACAGCATCGCCGCTGCCACCATATCGGACACCGACCCGGTGCCATTGAAGCGTGCCGCTAGGATAGCCACCAGCCCTGCGAGCGCGGCGGCCGCTCGGAAGCGATATTCTTGCGACTGGGTTAAGCTTATTGCAATGTTGACGAGTCAGGGTGAGAAGTGGCTCCATATTGAGGATTACCACGAAGTCCCGCCGCTGGGTTATGGCCCTACTCGTGGCAGCGATCACAGCAGTGGAAGTAGGCGCTATGGACTCCATCGAGAAGAATGAATCTGATGTGGAAAGGAGCGTCTGTGGTTTCCTACGCGAGCCCTTCGCCTTCTGGCCGTTTCAGCTGACGGCTGGAGCGCCCGATGCGAAACGCATGCGTACAATACCCAGGGTCGAGCGCTTGTCTTTCACAACCCGCGATGGCCGAAGCTTAGGCGGTTACAAGCTGCGCGCGGAGGCGCCTTGGGGCTACCTCTTGGTCGCCCGGGGCAATGCCATGCTAGCGGACCAAATCATCGGTGACTTGCAATTCTTCCGGGATGTTGGCCTGGACGTTTACATTTATGACTACCGTGGCTATGGACTATCGCAGGGCAAAAGCCGCCTCAAGGCGCTCATTTCTGATTACCAAGACATTATTAGGGCATTGAACGCCCAGGATTACCGCCGTCGCTTTTTGTATGGCATTTCGATGGGCGGCATGATCCTCTTGGATGCGGTCGGAAGCACCGATGAGTATGACGCCGCGGTCATCGATTCTTCCCCAAGCCGGATCTCCCCTTTGGGGTACCCGGAGGAATACGATCCGATCAACCACTTACCCAGCGATGCCTCAGGGATAAAGATCGTGATCGGCCTGCGCGATCGAGTGGTCCCCGCCGCAGAGATAGAAGAGATGGCGAGGGAGGCACAAAGCCGTGGGGAAGCGGTGTTGAGACATCCTGAGTTTGCCCATCCGTTCCAAGATTTCAGCTTTGAGACGCACCGCCGCCGGTTTCACGAGGCGGCGGATTTTCTCACACGATGGCGGCCCTGAAGACTGGGTTACCGCTATTCGTCGTCATCGCCGTCGGTGTTGCTTGTGCGGCACCGGTTAAGAAAGAAGCTTATTTATTTCACCAAGACGGACCGACGACCCCGGTCTATTTGGTAAGCGACCATTGGCATGCCGGCGTTGTGATCAAGATCTCCGACATCCCGGGCGACCTGGTGCCGGAAAGTCACGATTTTCCCGAGGCCGACTACCTAGAGTTTAGCTGGGGCGATTGGGATTTTTATCAGGCGCCGAGATTTAACTTGGGCTACGCGATCAAAGCCCTGTTATTTCCGACCAAGAGCGTATTGCATGTCGTTGGTTTCAGCGGACCGGTAGTAAATTATGCACCCTATCGGGAGATCATCCGATTCCGTCCTTCGTCGCGCAATTTTGAGCGCTTGGCGGGCTATATCGATGAGAGTTTTGCGAGACTGGGCACGGGAGCCGCGGTGCCATTAGGCCGAGGGCTTTATGGCAACAGCCGGTTCTACCCGGCACGGGGGAAATTTCATCTGTTCAACACGTGTAATACCTGGGCAGCCCGTGCCCCAGGGGCTGCGGGTTATTCGATATCGCCCGCCGTCACGGTGGATACGCTGGTGTCAGAGGCGCGCCAGTTCGGCGATGCAATTCAAGCGGGACGTTGAGGCTCGGCGTGCCTTCCGAGTCAAGCGTTACTTCTTTTCCAAACACCCGATCGCCGTCCCGCCGATTGGGATCGCGGCATTTTTTTCGGCGAGGGGCTGGCAGGTCATGAAGAGCGAGTTTCGCTGGATCTGGCTGCCGGCTATGGTCCTGATTGCACTCGGGCACGTGCTTAAGGCGGGATCTTCGGGTCTATGATAGTCGTCGATGAGGCAGAGTCGTCTTACCCGAGAGGAGTAAGACGACTCTCTCTGCGCCCCGAGCGCGAGCACGATGCAAACTACCGGGGCCAGGGTTAGAATTTCTGTAAACATGTTCCTTCCCTCCTACCGGAGGCTACGGACAACGGGACGATGCTAAACCCCGCCGCTTCACTGCCACGGAACGCGTCTTGTGGGCATCATTCTAATTGTATGCCGAGAATCATCATTACTCCAGCGCACCCTTTGTACCCCATGACCCGATCCGAACAGCTTGCTTGCGAGTTCTTGCATACTACGGCGGTAGATCCGTCAGAACTTAATCCAGCGTATTCGGGAGATCATCAGCGCCGCGAGCCCGAGATACAGCAGCACGAACGCCGGAACGATAAGACTCTCGGACGCAAACCCGGAAAGGGCGAAATAGGCAAGCGCTAAAAAAATGCTATTGTAGGGCACCGGCATTCCGGCGAAGTGCGTGCTGCAATAGGGCAGCGCGAGAAAGCGGGCGAGCCGTAGGATCGCCGCCGCGGCGAAGAGCAGCAGCGCGGCCACCGCCGGCCAGGCGTCGAGCCCCAGGCAGTAACCAAACACCACTGGCGCCGCGCCGAACGCCACGCCGTCGCTGACGGTGTCGAGCGCCGCGCCGAACTCACCGTGCCGGCGCTTCACGGCACGCGCCACCTTGCCGTCGCAGTAATCGCACGTGACTGAGAGGAGCATGAGTAAAGCCGCGGCGGTGAAGCGTTGCTCGATCGCGGCGAACATGGCGAGAATCGCTGCCGCCGCGCCCGTGAGCGTCACGTAGTCGGGCAGTTCCACCAGTTTGTGCAAGCGAGTTTCCATGGGCTTACCTCCCATAGTCAAAGGTCAAGCGCCCAAAGCGCGTGCCAGGTCCCGACGACGCGCCCCAGGAATTTCTGCGCGCGAAAGCGATGTACCATCGTGTACAGCGGCAGCCGATTCACGATGAGATCCGCGAGCGAGAGCCGGAAGCCCAAACGCCACATGGGCGCATCAATCGATCTCTTGGTTGCGCGTTCGAGCGCCCTGTGGTGAAAGTCGAGATAGTGCAGCACCTGCTCGCGGGCAACCGGCGCTTCAAGCACGAAGCAAAGGAGCTCCGCGAGGTCGTGTTGCGGCACGCCAAGGGTCGCAAGCTCCCAGTCGTAGGCACACAAGCGCAGGCCCTCCGGGGTCGCGCGCAACCCGAAATTGCGCGGGTTGAAATCATTGTGAATGAGCGTGCGCGGTTGGGCCGCCAATGCCGGCCACCATTCGCTCACGGACCCGATCAACCGGCGCTGTAACGCCGGCACCGCAGGCGCCCAGGTGGCGAACCAGGGCTTAGCGTGTTCCGCCGCCGCGCGCCAGAGCGGCGACATCGCGGCCATGCTACGCGCGCTCGGCACCGCTCCGAGCCAGGGCTGCGTTGCGAGCTCCGCTTCCCGCCCGTACCACATGGCATGAACTTCGGCGATGCCGCTAAGCACCGCTTCGATCTCCTCGACGCGCCACATGCCGGGCTCATCGACGCGGTTCATCGATACCGGGTCTGCCAATTCTTCCATCACCAACATCCAGCGCCGATCCCGGTCGTCGCGTACGATCCCGTAGACCTGGGGTGCATGGCATTGGAAGCGTGCGTCGTGCTGAGCGTAGACCCCAAGCTCGCGCAGGTGGCAGCCGCCGAGGCCGGTGCCAGCCTTGAAGCGGGCGAACGCCCGCCCGAGCGTTTCGCTGCACAGCGCCGCGACGCGCGCCGCCACGTCTATGACCTCGAGATCACGCGCCTTCTGCTTCACTACCAGCTTGAGCTCGCGCTCTGCATCCGCGCCGCTCCTTAAACGAACCACGTAGCGGTACAGCCCGGCCGTGACCCCGTAGCGCCAGGAAGTGAGCTCGCCGATGATGCTGTGATCGGAGGCCTGCGGCGCGCACGTGATCTGGTGCACGATGATTGACTCGTCGCCGTAATGCCGGCGCAGCACACCCGTGAAGAAATCGCGATCGTGCGCCGGTGCCGGGGTACCTGATTTCCGTGTGCGCCGGCGCGAGACCTCCGGCAGGAACCCGCGTTCGATGAACGCCGCAAAGTAGCGATCGAGTAGCGCCGCGTCGAGTGGCCTACATACCAGCCCCAGATCATCGAGCCTTGCCCGGGTGCGCCGGCACGATAGCCGGCTGCGCCTCCCCTCCTGGTACAGCTCCGGTAGCGTTGCGCCAGCGAGCGGCCGGGCCAGAAAAAACGGCCTGAGCGGATAGAGCGGATGCTCGCGCCCAATCGCCTCGGTTTGCAACCGCGCGAGCCAGTCGTCGTAGGGTCTGAGTCGTACGGGGTAGCCGTAGAGGTTCATCCACAGCACGCATTCACGCCAGTGGCGTGGGCGTGGATTAGCAAGATGGAAGACCTCGATCGGAGCACGCGCGGTGAGCGACAAACGAACAATCGCCTCGGCGGCGAAGTCGACCGGGCAGCAGTCGAGCGCCCAATCGAGATCGGGAGCGCTTCCCATCACGATGCATCCCTTGATCAGCCGAGCGATGAAGTCATCGCAGCTTCCGACACCGCTACGCGCATCCCCGGACAGGAGCACGGGCCGGTACAGCGCGACCGGTAGCCCGCGCACCGCGGCCTGGCGCACGAGCGCCTCGGCGATGCACTTACTCTGGGCGTAGCCGAGATGGATCCCGGAGAGATAAGGCAGCATATCGTCGCTTTCCCTGATCTCGGCCGGTCCGTTGCTCGAATAGCATGCGGCGGCGCTGGAGACGAAATGAAAACGCTTGCGTCTCGCAACGGAAGCGAAGCGCAGCAGCTCGGCGACGCAGAGGACATTCGCATCGCGGAGCACCGCGTAAGGTGCGACCCAGTCGACCGCCGCGGCGCTGTGATAGACGGCGTCGATCTCGCTTGCAAGCGCCTGCAACACTGCTTCGGGGATCCCGAGGCGCGCCCGCGCGAGGTCGCCGGGCACGGCTCGCACGCGTGCAGCCAGTGCCGCGGGATCCAGGCCGTATCGCTCGAGCGCCGCGCGGATGCGGGCCATGCCATCATCGGGGTCGCTGGCCCTCACGAGGCAGTACAGCCTCATGTCGGTCGTGCGCAAGAGCGCGTGTACCAGATGCGCGCCAAGCAAGCCCGTTGCTCCGGTGACCAGCGCGTTTCGGACGGCTTCGGGCAGCGGGACGCGCAGGGGCTCGAGATCGGATGCGAGCACGCTGTCGGAGAGCATGCGCTCGAGATCGGCGTGCGGTTGCGCCCTGGTAAGTGCCGGATTACCCGCCGCCAGGTAGCGCGCGAGCGAGGCCAGGTCGGGGCAATCGTAGAGCAGCGATTCGGGAACGTCGCGTCCGAGGCGCTTGCCGATAGCACAGGCAAGCTCGACCGCGGAAAGCGAATCGAGGCCGTAGCGGGTGAGCGGCGCCTGTGCGTCGATCTCCTTCGCGGGGAGTCTCAAGCAGGCTGCTGCCTCTGCCCGCAACCAAGCGGACGCGTCAGTACCGCCCCTCGCCTGCGCCCTCATACCACCGCAATCGCGTCCCGCGTCCATTGAACCAGCACCTCCAACGATCCATCGAGCAGCGCGTTGCGGCACGCGTGGCGCATCAGCTTCCCGCTCGAGGTCTTGGGCAGCATCCCGCGCGGCAGCAGCGCGACCGCAGCGAGCTGCACCTCATGCTGCTCCGCTACCGCCTGGCGCAGATCACCGATGATCCAGTTCAGGTGTTCGCCATGCGCGGCGTCGACTTCAGCTAGGAGCGCGATGCCCTCTGCCTCCGCTCCGGCGGTGGGAAAGGCCGCGACGCAACCCGGCCGCAGCGCCGGATGGCAGCGCTCAGCGGTGCGCTCCAGGTCCTGTGGATAGAGCTTGCGGCCGCGGACGATGATCAGGTCTTTCAGGCGCCCCGTGACATAGAGCTCGCCACCCGCGACGAAACCCAGATCGCCGGTGCGCAGGAAAGGCCCGCCTCCGTCCGCGAGCTGCGCTAAAAACACGCACTCTGTCTCCTCGGACTGGTTCCAATAGCCCCGCGCGACCCCGGGGCCAGAGACCCAGATCTCACCGACTTCGCCGCCCGGCTTACAGCGGCACGTCTTGGGGTCTGCGATCACCACCTCGGTGCCGGGCACCGGCGTGCCACACGAGATGAACCGCGCGGCACCTGCGCCTACGGCCGCAAGCACCTCGTCACGCTCCAGCGCCGCGGTGTTGAAATCCTTGATCGTCGGCGCAGGTGCTTGGCGATCACTTGCGGTCACGAGCAACGTCGCCTCGGCGAGCCCGTAAACGGGTCGCAACGCCCGGGTATCGAAGCCGCATTCGGAAAACGTCTCGGCAAAGCCCTCTAGGGTTTGGGCGCGCACCGGCTCCGCACCGCTGTATGCCACGCGCCAGGAGCGAAGATCGAGCCCTTGGCGTTCCTCGGGCGTGACCCGGCGCCGGCACAGGTCATAGGCGAAGTTGGGGCCGCCGCTAGTGGTCCCACGGTAGCGGGAGATCGCTGCGAGCCAACACAGCGGCCGTTGCAGAAAGGCCGCAGGCGGCATCAGGTACGCGGGGTAAGCGCCGAAAGCGGGCGTGAGTATGCCCTCGATCAAGCCCATGTCGTGAGACGAGGGAAGCCAGGATACACCCACGCTCGAGGCGTCGCTGTCCTGGGCGGCGCGGATCCGCGCAAGGTTGTAGAGCAGATTACCGTGACTCACCATCACGCCGCGCGGTGCGGCGGTGGAGCCGGAGGTGTATTGCAGAAACGCCAGCGTGTCCGCGCATACGGCGGGTTCGCGCCAGGCGCGGGCGCCCGTGAGATCGATCGCATCGATCGCGATTACCGGGACCCCCGCGAGCTCCGGCACACCCGCGAGCAGCGCCGGGGCCGTGCGTGCGAGCATGCCCGAGCTCAGCACGACGGCAGGGTCGGCGTCGCGGGCGATCGCCTGAAGCCTAGGCAGAGTGCGCGCCAGGCGCTCGGGTTGTGGAGGATGGGCGGGAACGGCGATCACCCCGGCGTACAGACAGCCCACGAATGCGGCGATGAAATCGAGCCCTTGAGGGAACACGAGCAACGCGCGTTCCCCGGGTTCCATCGTGCGCTGGAGGGCCGCGGCGATGGCGCGCGCCGCGCGGTCGAGCTCGCCATAGGTGAAACGCGCCGCTTCCCGCTCACCGTCGGCCAGAAAGGCATAGGCGAGCCGCCTTCCCTCCTTTCGTGCGCGCAGACGGAAGACCTCGGCGAGCGAGGCCGCCCGTTGATCCGGGTTCGTGGTGCGTGATGACTGCGGAATCGTTTTGGTCATTTCGATTGCCATAGTTCCTCCTGGTTGTTTTCTCGTGCCGCGTGGTAGAGGTCTTGATGCCAAGTAAGAAAGAGCGCGCGTGCTCGATCGCGGTTACGCTCCAAATCTTCGAGCCGCCAGTCACGCGTATCGATTGCGGGTTTCACATGCACCTGTACGGTTCCGCGCTTGGCGTCGAACCCCTTGCCCGGATCGATCGCGCGGGGGATCCGGATGTAGAGCGGCACGATCGGCGCGTGCAGGCTAGTCGCGAGATGAAATGCTCCCTTGTTGAAAGGCCCAATGAGGCCGGTGGTCACGCGCTCGCCTTCGGGACTCAAGTACACCGACTCGCCGCTGCGCTTGAGCGTGCGGTCGGCATGTTGGAAACACCGTACGCGCTTCCCCGATTCTGTCTGCGGATAGGTCCAGAAAGTACCGGTAAGATAGCCGATGACGCCCAACGGAATCAGCTTGCGCAGAAACCCGCTCAGGAAAAAGCGTGCGTTGGGAAGCCCGAGCGAGATCAGTACGAAGAGATCGATGGTTGAGGTGTGGTTGGAGATGTAGACGGTCTGGCTCTCGGGAAACGGCTCCACCTGGTGTACGACCATGCGGATGCCCCACATCCGGAGCACGGTCCGCCCCAGCGCTCTCGCCGCGACCTCGGTATAAAAACGGCGCGCCCGAAACAGCGTGAGCATCGCGACGATCAGCATGGCCGCCGCGCCCAGGCTCAGTATCACCATCGTGGCGCTGTATAGCGCGGTGAGACGCAGCCGACCCTGCAGCTTGGGGTGCGGGCCTCTAGCGGAATCGACGTGAGTGAAAGTACTCATTTCGGCCTCCTCAAGATAACGGTTTGCATTGCCAGGTTGAGTTGCTTCTCGAAAGCCAGCAGAGGAGCGAGCAACACCTGGCCCAGGAAGTACGGATAGATCGCACGCGCGAGGTTCAGGCCCTTGCCTTGGAGCCACGTGAACGCGATTCCGGCGAACAAGTAGAAGTACGCGGGAAACGCGCCGTAGGGGAGATAGTCGACGACTTCAAGTCCCGCTTTCTTCACGATGCCGAGCAGTGTCTCACGGCTGTAGAGCGCTGTGTGCTGGGGCGCCTGCAGCCCCGGCCAGCGGTCGTGAAACAGGCGGAAGCTCACGCTGTCGAGCCGCGGCACTTCGATCACGAGCCTCCCCTCCGGTTTCAACACTGCGCGCGCGCAGGCCAAGGTACGCAGGGGATCGTAGTCGTGCTCGAGAAAGTGCCACATGGTGACCAGATCGAAGCGCGCTTCGCCCAGTGCTTGCTCGTAGAACAGTCCACAATGAAACTCGATGTGCTCGAAGCCCGGCAGCCTCGAGAGATCCTTGAAATCAACGCCGGTCACGCGCACGCCCTGCAGCGCCCGCAGCTTCAGGAGAAAAGTGCCGGCGCCGCAACCCACATCGAGCACTTCGGCTCCCGGCCCGAGCGCGATATAGCGGGCCACGAGCTTCGCCTTGTTCCGGTCGTGCTGGTCCATCGCGTAGTTGTAAAAGGGTGTGAGCACGCCCCAGCGGGTCTTCTTGCGGTGTGCGATGTACTCGTCATCGTAGTAGCCCTTGATGTGCTCGATATCAATGCGCGGATTCTGGTACACAAGCCCGCAACGCGCGCAACGCACGAAGCGGAATCGGCCGGGCTTGCCGGTCAAATCGTCCTGTGCAGTGATGAACTCGCTACACGCACCGCTCCCGCAACAGCAGCATTGGACCGCTTCGAGCACGGAGGGAGGGGGAGCGTCGTTCACGCCAGGTTTCTCCATGCAAAGGCGACGACGACCGGGGCGCTGACCAGGAAAGCCGCGTAGCGCCAGCGCCTAGCCGGGTTGAGACCCACGCTATATTCCTGAAATAGGCGCGCAAGCACGGCCGCCGTACCGAGTGCGAGTGCGCCGAGCACTGGCCGTACGGCGTGGGGCGCGGACCAGAGCGCCATTGCGGCCACGACGGCGCAGAGCGCGCCGATTTCTCCGGCAAGTGCGGGGCCGGCAGGGCGCAAAGACTCATCGTGCGCGATCTCATGAATACCGAAGCAGAGGTAGACGAGCGTCATCGCGAGCGCGAGCGGAAGCCACTCGCCCCCGGGCGGACTTACCAGAAAGACAAACGCCGGGTATTTGAGCAGCGGCAGGTGCGCGGCGGGAAGTGCGCGGAGTCCCAGCGCCGCACGCTGCCAATACCAGACGGCGACGATCGCGTTAAGCGCAACCAAGATCGCAACTCGTGCGCCCGAGCCGCTCGCTGCTGCGATCAAGGCCGCGTTCGCCGGAAACAGCGTGGCGCAGAGCGTCCGGAACGGTGCCAGCAAGGGCGCCCGCACCAACACGCGCTCCGGATGCTCGGCGCGGTCGCGCGCGAGGTCGGCGAGGTCATCCCACAGCCGAAACTGGAACACCAGCGTGTAAGCGGTGAGGGCTGCCACCGCGAAACGCGAGGCATCCTCGGGCAGTCCGCCGGCGCAGGCCGCCGCCGAAAGAAACAACGCGAGCGGAACGTAGAGCCTCACCGGCACGCGGCTCTGCACGTAGAGGCAAAGCTCAGCTGTTGATTTCGACAACACCGCGGTCTCCATCGACTGTCACTGTCGCGCCGCTCGCGATTAGCCGCGTCGCCTTGGCCGCCCCCACCACGGTGGGGATGCCGTACTCGCGGGCCAGGATCGCCCCGTGGGAAAGCATGCCACCGCGCTCCATGACCAGCCCCTTGATGAGAAAGAACAGCGGCGCCCACCCGGGGTCGGTCTGGCGCGTCACCAGGATGTTGCCGGGCGCCAGCCGGCGCGATTGGGTGACATCCTCGAGTACGGCGGCACGCCCCGTTACCCGCCCGCCGCATACCCCGGTGCCGCGGAACTGTTTCTGCGCGGGGTGATAACCTGCGGCGGCCGCGTCCAAAGCGAGCGCGAGATACTCGCCTTCCCGAAGGCTGAAGGAATCGGGTGGGCTCATCGCGGCGAGCTCCGCGTGCTCAGATTTACGTAGCCCTATGAGCTCCTTCACCCGGTGCGGGAACATAGCCGAGCCGGCAAGCAGCGAATCGAGCTCCTGCCAGGTGAAGTAAAACACGTCGTCGCGTGCGACCAGGACCGATGTTTTCACAAGCTCGGCGCCGAGCGCGAGCGCGATGCGGCGCACCCGGTTGTAGAGCAATGCCTGCTTGAGCCGCGCCCGCTCGCGAAGCGCAATAGCGCGCTGGGTGAAGTGCAGCATGAGCTTGGTGAGCGGCGCGCGGCTGGGCCAGAGGCTAAAGCGCAGGAGCCGCTGGCGCGAGAGCTCCTGTAAGATGCGCGCGGTTTCCGCGAGCCGCCCCGCTTCTTGGCGGCCCAGGGTATCCTGCGGCGATTCACCTTCCAGCTTTACGTACGCGCGCAGGATGTCGAGGAGCGCGGCGGGGTGGTCCTGGAAACTCGGCACCGTGAGCATGAGCTCGCCCGAATAGCGAAAACCCCATTGCTCGATGAATTCATCGAGCTCCGCGCGGAACTGCGGGAAGTCGCCGGTCTCGATCCGCGTCAGGATCTCCCCGCTGTCGGCACCGGCGAAGAGCGAAGCGAGCCGTGCGTCCGCCTGAATCGTGCGCGAGAGATCCCAGAGCTTTACCGGCGGTACGCTGCTTACCACGTCCGGCAATCCCTTGAGGAGGTTGTTGTGAAGCGCGCCCGCCTCCGCTTCGGGAAAGGCGCGGTTGATGAGTTGCTTCAGAGCTCCGTAGCACACCATCGCCGCGCAATCGGCAAGGGCGGCGCCGGTCCAGCAGTGCAGCCGGATGTCGAGGAACGCGCGCAAGTCATCGCGCAACTCGTGAGCATTGCGCGAGGCCAGCCGCAGGGGATGCGTTCGTGCGGCGAACGCACTTGCAGCGCGCTCGAATGCTTCCACACGGCGGGGCAAAAACAGGTACTGCCATGTGGTCTTGAGCGCGATGCGCGCAAGCTCGGCGACCTGACGCACTCGGCTCTCTTTGGCGAACCGCAGCGCCGCGGGCGGCGGTGTCGGCCTTTCACGCGCGCCCACAAACTCATTGAACCACTCGCACAGCAGATCACCGCAGGGAGCCATCCTGAGGACGGCATGGATGTTCGTGAGGTTGTAGTACATGCGCGCCCCATGCACGCCGATGATGTAGTGGAGCAGGTGGCGCATCCCTCGCAGCCGCCGCCGGGAAATGCCCAAGGCGCTGCCTAAGCCATGGAAGTACCGCGAGTAGCCGGCAGCGGCAATGGAGTAGAGCAGGGGTGAAATCGGTTGCGGGAAATTCTCGTTGACGTTGGCATTGCTCCACACGACTCGTGTCGCCACGGGAACGGGCGCAGCGGTGATCGGCCGCGACTGCACGAGGTAGAGCTTGCCGTCCTCGCCGATGACCCACTCGATGTCTTGCGAACCGCCGAACTCCGCCTCGCAGGCCAAGCCCGCGCTTGCGAGCGCCGCGATGCGCACATCGTTTAGAAGCGCGGAGCCATCCTGCTCCTGCTGCTGCGGCGCCACGTCGCGGTGGAAACAAGCGCCATTGCGGGAGAGAGCCACGCGGCCCGGATCGACCCGCCCGGACACCAGCAGTTCCCCGGGGCCGAAGCAATATTCCAACAGCATTTCGTGGTCAGCGCCGGGTTTCACGCTAGTAGTGAAGAGCACCCCCGAGATGTGCGCCTTGACTTCGCGCTGGATCACCACTCCCATGCCGCGCAGACGCACGCCTCGCGCGCGCTGGTAGCAAAGCGCCCGCTCTGACCAGTACGAAGCCCAGCACGCACGCAGCGCCGCCGCGAGCCCCTTGTCATCAGTCACCCCGGCGATGGAATCGAGCTGTCCGGCGAAGGAGGCGTGCGCCGAATCCTCGCCGACCGCCGAGCTGCGTACGATGAGGGTCTCCCCAGGCAAGAGGCTCTGCCGCCAAACCGTTAGCGCCGCAGCTAGCGGAGCGGGGATTGGGGCCGTGAGAATGAGCTTGCGGATACGCTGCGCGGCGTCCCCGAGAGGCCCGGTGTCGCTCGCGTCAAGACCGTCGAGCGCCGCCGCGATCGGCTCGACCAGCCCGTTTCCAGCTACAAAGCGCTGGAAGGCAGCATCCGTCACGACAAATCCTGGGGGCACGGCAAGCCCGATTCCCACCATGCGCGCGAGCGCCGCCGCTTTGCCACCACAGAGCGCTACCTCCTGCGCGTCGCGCAGCCCCACGACGTCCGGGGTCGGGAGCGCTTCGCGGTACACGGCGGCGAGCGTCATGCCGATCTCGCCTTCACACCCAGCGCGTAAAGCAGCGCGCTGAACAGGAAATGGATCGCCGGCCCCACGAGCAGCACGTAGCCCCAGGTGGGGAGCGGCATCGGGACCAGGATACTGAGCGCGAGCATCATGCCGAGGATGGAGTCAAGCCGGTCCAGCGCGAAGGCGAGAGGTTTCGCCCACCCCGCCACGGGCGCGGTGCCGGGAGCGATGAGTAGCTGCCGTTTCAGGAACGAGTTGGGAAGCTCCCCCGCCATGAACCCGAACCCCGCCCAGAGACCGAGCAGGCCGTAGGCGGTCGGGCTGAACGCCCATGTCCCGTCGGCAAACCATACGGGAAGTGCCGGACGCAGCGCGCCGAGCGCGAAAAACGCTGCCCCGGCCGCCGGTACCATCACCAGGAGGCCCCGCCAGGTCTTGTTATCGCCGAACAATCGCCGGCCGCGTACGGTCGCGTAACCGTCCACGGGGATGGCGAAGCGCGCCGACATCGTGGACCAGAGCCAAATGGCGTGCGCGAGCCCGGCGCCCGTGAAGGCCACGACGATGAGCAGCGCGCACGCCAGCGGATCCAGTCCGAGCGCCATCGGCGGTGAGGTCGTCATAGCATAAACCCGGTTTGCGTGCGGCTCTGGAACAGGAACACCTCGCCGGAAAGGCGCTTTGCACCGCACACCCAGAGCCACCAGTCGACCTCGTTGCGCGGTGCATAGCCGATGTGCCGCAGCCGGTAACCCGGTACGCGTGGGTACATGTGATGCAGCTCGTGGGCGTCGAAGTGCAAGATCCAGGCGGAAAACCAAGCGGGAAACCGCAGCGATCGGGTATACGCTTCCTGTGCAGCGAGTGGAAACGCTCCCACTTTGCGCCCGCGGCTCAGGTTTTGTGGGATGTGTGTGTGCTGGCTCAGGAGCAGAAGGTCTTGGAGCATGAGGCAGAGGAGTAGCGCCAGTCCTGTAGCGTTGACCAGTTCCGCGATGCCGAAGATATAGAGCGTCACCAGGTAAGCGGCTCCCTGCAAACCGACGCCCCGCGCCAGGCATCTGCGCTGCGTGGGGTGCGGGAAGTAAGCCTGGAGCCGGGCAAGGTTCCAGAAGTTGGTGGCCCGGTATAGCACCGAGAAAAGCGGGATCCAGAATTTCCAGCAAAGGTTTACGAGCCGCCTCTCGGCGGGGTGCAGTGCCCGGGGCACGAGCGCTGCCGTGGTCGCGTCTAGATCCTGCCAGCCCGTCCACACGTGATGTCGGGCATGCACGAGCTTCCAGCACTCGAACGGGATCAGCGCGAAGAACGAGGCGATGTGCCCGACCCCGTGGTTGAGTACCGTACTCCGGAATAGAGTGCGATGACCGGCCTCGTGCAGCAGCACGAACCACTGTAGAAACGCACAGCCAAGTAATATTTGTCCGCACGTCCAGGCGAACCACCCGCCGGATACGGAAAGTGTAAGACCGACCGCGGTCAGCATGGCGCAGGCGCTAAGGTACTTCAGCCCGATCGCGTCGCGCGGCTTGAGATGCGTAAGATCCTGTACGTCTGGCGGTACGCCAAAGCCGGCTGGCGTCGCCGCAGCCGCCCGCGAGCTCTCCCAATGGTACATGCTGTGCTCCTATACCGAATGCCGATGACGCTGGGCATTCTCCACGCAGCGGCGTATATTACAACACTTTTATTCATAGTATCCTAATATGCTACGCTCGGTAGCGCAGAAAGAGACAACCATGACTGAAGTCGCGCAAATCACCGCATCCCTCAAGAAGACTCTGCGCGCGCGGGGCGTGACCTATGCGCAACTGGCTTCGCGCCTGGGGCTTTCAGAGGCCAGCGTAAAGCGGCTGTTCTGGCGAGGCTCGTTCACACTCGAACGGCTCGAACGGATCTGCGAGTATCTGGGCCTGGACTTCTACCAGTTGGCGCGGATGAGCCGCCACGATTGGGAAGTCAGGTTCGAGCCGTCTCTCGAGCAGGAACGCGCGCTCGCCGACGACCCGCGTCTGCTCACGGTGTTCTACCTGCTGATCAACGACTGGACGCTGCAAGACATCTGCGCCGGATACGTGATCTCGGAACCGGAGGGGATCCGGTTATTGATCCGGCTCGAACGGTTGAAACTGATCCGATTGGGCATCAATAACCAGGTGAAGCTTCTGGTGTCGAAAAACTTCAATTGGAGGCGCGGCGGGCCGATCCGAAAGCGTTACCAGGCGCAGGTCATCAGCGAATTCTTTGATTCGACGTTCGTACGCCACCCGGATAATGTGTGGTTCGAAGCGCGCGAGCTGAGCGCCGCTTCCTTTGCCGTCATGCAGCGAAAGCTCGCGCGCCTGGCAAGGGAATTCGCTGAGCTCGCGGAGATCGACCTATCGCTCCCCGAAAAAGAAAAACAGAGCATGGGGCTCCTTCTGGCAATCCGCCCGTGGGTGTTTTCCATCGTCTCAGCCCTCAAGCGCAAGCGGTGATTCGGTTGGGAGTAGGTCTGCTACCGAATGTTTTACCTTGAGAACCGCATGCGTGCTACTTTATTACGCACTCTAAACGCTATCCGCCGGAGCTCAACACTTTGCGCGCCCGCCCGGGCCCGAGCGCGAGATCCAGATCGGTGTTGGCCGGGGTGGTCATCCCTCGATGAGGAAGCCCTTGCGCGTCAAGAACTTCATGAGGCGCTTGATAATACGAGCGAGTAGGGACCATAGCTCTGCGGGGGTGGGCGTACGGGGATGGGAGAGTTTTTTCCGTTAGCTCTAAGGTGGCGAGATGAAAAGTTTACAACAACATGATAAACCCGCGCTGATCTGGAAAGATCAGCAGATTAGCTACAACCAATTATTGGTGAATATTTCTCAGTATGCCGCGCTCTTTCAGGC
>Ga0187892_10005657_pt1 | contig 19403 bp, 42 predicted proteins | sample MA1701073metaG_FD_139345 | JGI IMG/M metagenome (GOLD analysis project Ga0187892, IMG submission 139345) | Bio-ooze microbial communities from a basaltic lava cave in the Kipuka Kanohina Cave System on the Island of Hawaii, USA - MA170107-3 metaG ...
CATTTTTAAACACCATGCACATTGCCGTATCATCTTCTTCTCCTATTCATCTCACATACCATACAATACATCGTATAAAATGCTCCTATTGATACCACTCCTATTAAGATCATCCCCCATACACTTATGTTAATATTCATACTCCACGGAGCCACTTGTTCCACTGGACTTATTGGACTCACTTGCCCTAACCCTGATAATCCACTTTCTCCATATACTGCCCTTCCCATAACAGGTTGAATAACACGAATACCACCTATTTCTCTTGGTAATAAATCAATTGGTACATCCTCTTTATGTAATGGAGAAGGTCCAAACGAATATATTATACTCATAACAACCTCTTATCTCTTTGTAAACATCGCAATAATATCTGTAATTACTTCCTTATAATTTTTCATCGCATACATCTTATATTCTTCATTCCGAACATTCAACTCAGATGCCAAACTATAACCCCATGTCACTTCAAAATCACACTTATTATACAATTCATCATTATGAGGTGCATTTACACTTCTCCATTCTTTCGATAAATAATAAAACCAAAATTCACTCACCGGAGGCCATTTATGTGTTAAATCACCATACGCTCTACAACTTGCCCAATGTGGTGTAATAATTTGTGCCTTTGCTCCAACTTTTAATACTCGATACAATTCATTTACAAAAAACACTCTTTCATAAGTATCTAAATGTTCTATAAAATGTGAACAATATACTTCACTCACACTATCATCTTCCCACGGCCATTTTTTCTTTCCTAAATCCGTCACTACATCTACACCAAGAAATGAAATACAATCAACTCCAATGAACCCTTCTTTCTTATTCTTCCCACACCCTAAATCTAACTTAATATCCCTAACAACTTCCTTCTCAATTTTCTTTTTAACCTTATACTTCATTTTTCCCTCACCACATTGTGTCCGGCGGACCAAACTTTCCTTCTAAGTCATAATGTCCTACACGTACTGAACAATCTACCGCACATTTATATCCATACTTTCTTGCATCCCCCCAAAAATACAAATCCTGAGTTCCTATTCCCAATCCTTCTTTTCCATTCAGTGTCTTAAACCACGGTTTTCGTAATCGTTCATCTTTAAACATTGATAAACGACACAACAAAAACCCCATCCCTGTTCCACAACATTCTACTAACCCACCATTTATATCCGGTATTTGAGGACGAAAATTTACTACCGGATCATTTACATCTCCCCATATTTGAGGTACACCACCAAATCCCTTTGTAAAATACAATCCACTAATTGCTGAAAACTTTAAATGTTGTTCCATTTGTTCTACTAATCTTATAACTCCATCTGGCGGTGGTGCATTATCACTCTCAATAAATAACACGTACTCCCATTTTGCTAATTCAGGATGCTGTAATATTCCCTCTATTGCCGTACTATATGCATCACCTACTTCCATACCTTGTGCTAATATTCTCACTATCCCATTATTCGGTGGAAATGCTAAATTCCAATGTGATAACGCTACTTTTGCTGGTATAGTATCTCCTGCTGGTAATATTACAATTATACGCTGTTTCTTCCACGACCCCCCCTTCATCAATCGTGTCTTTACACTCTGTAAATCTCCATTATGTACCCCACCCATATCTTGTACTACTAATTGTGAATTCATATATCCCTCTTACCATACTGTCACATTCCTCAACTCAAACCACACATTTGCTAATGATGCACTATTCCCCGAATGCCCTGTAATATCTGTAAATGCTATTGTTCCTATTGTTGCATTTGTTGAATGAACTGCTAATCCAGGAAATACTCCTCTTGTACCCGTTGTATTACTTCCTAAATAATTCACTGCACCAAATGCTGTCGCAACTGTTGGAACAATCCCTACCGAAACACCTTTTGCTAAACTTGTTTGTCCCGATGTTGTTGTTGATACATGTAATGCTACCCAATATACTCCTGCTGTAAACAAACTTGCTGTTGCAAAACTCGCTGTAAATCCTCTCACATTCGCTACACTTGATGTTGAATTACTTTGATGGAATGTACTTGTACTATTACTAAATGAATTTAATGATGATAATGTTCCTACATTTCTACTATATATTACCCCAGACCAACCAATTACAAATCCAGCTGACGATGTATTTGTTTGTGTTGCAGCACTAATAGATATATAAAATCGAAACTGTGATGCTGATACATGTCTATCTAACCTAAATGGAACAATTGAACATGAAGAATTTGCTAAATTCGATCCTGCTGCTGTAATAATACTTGCTCTATTCCACTCTGATAATACTGCATCATATATTGTTACCGTTGCATTTGATCCTACCGCTCCCGTTGATTGTGATAATGAAATTCCATGTGATCCTACTAATACAAAGTTCCCTGTTGATACTGTTCCTGTTGATCCATTCGTATTTCCAAATGTACTTACACCTGCAAATACTCCACCATCTCCTGCACCACCTCCAGCCGGTACACTTACTACTACACTTCCATTCGTTACTCCTACTGATGCTATTCCCGCTCCATTAAATATTAATGAATTAAATGGTATTGTTCCACTTGTTGATTGTGTTGTATTCGATGTTGCAAATACTGATAATGTTCCTGGTACTGTATAACTTGCTGTTATTGTACTCGCATCTAATCCAAATGATATTCCATTACTATTACTAAATGTTATAGCCGACAACAAATTACTCGTTGTTCCCGCTGATACTCTAATATTCGTTAAACTCGTTGCTACTGATCCTGTTAACGTACTCCCATTTAACCCAAATGAAACACCATTACTATTCGAGAATGTTATTGCACTCAAATTATTACTTGTCGTACCTGCACTCACATTAATATTTGTGAGTGATGTATTTACTGATGCTGTTATCGTTGAAGCATTAATTCCAAATGAAACATTATTACTATTACTAAATGTTATCGCTGATAATAAGTTACTTGTTGTACCCGCAGATACTCTTATATTTGTTAATGATGTTACAATACTTGCTGTCAACGTACTTGCATCTAATCCAAAACTCACTCCATTTGCATTATTAAATGTAATAGCAGATAATAAGTTACTCGTTGTACCTGCTGATACTCTAATGTTTGTTAATGACGTTGCAACACTAATAGATGCTGTAACCGTACTTCCATCTAAACCAAACGATACGTTATTACTGTTACTAAACACTACATTTGAAAGATTCTGTGAAGTAGTCCCAGCACTCACATTAATATTCGACAACAATCCTGCTACTGACGGTACTGTATAGCTACCAGTAATCGTTTGCCCATTTACTCCAAATGACAACCCATTACTATTTGAAAATACCGCTTCACCTAATGTTAATCGTGTTGTTCCAGCGAATATACTACCTGTATCCCCTCCACCTGCTACTACTGATGCTGTTATTGTTTGTCCATCTATTCCGAAACTTACTCCATTACTATTACTAAAAACAACTTCACCAAGAGTTGCTTTTGTTGTTCCTGCTGACAATGATCCAGCAACAATAAATAATGGATTTATAACAGGCATAACATACCTTTATGCAAATTCCTGTATTGTCATTATACTATTTATGCCTGCTGAAATACCATTAATCACCCCTGAATAAAAATCATATTCTGCCATATTAAATACTCCACCAGGAAACAAAATAATTCCTTCATCTAATATGGCATCCGTCCCAAACCCCAAACACACACGAAAACTTGAACCATTAATCAGAATCAATCCTTTTCTATTTATATTTTCATGTACTATCACACTAGATATTAAACCTAATACTACTGATTTCGGATTCTTTGGAGTTAATGAAATAGCTTCTTCAACAATCCAATCACCACGTATATTTTTTACTTGACTTTGTATTCTACTCATTGTTCAAGACCATCTAAACCAACAGGTTGATTTAATCTCGTTAAGAACTCCACTTTATTAAATCTAAAATACTCCATTATATTATAAGCTACCAACCCACTCATTTCAATCTCACGCCCACCAATCGTATGAATTATTATCATACTTCTTTCCTCAGATACTATTTCAATGTAATCTATTGCACTTTCATTTACAAACCCATGTGGTCTTACATCAATCCATGCCATTACTCACCTCTTATTTCTTCTTTGGTCCCTCACAGACCTTTGCCCGCTGTGGAAACTATAATGTTTAAAAATAAAATCCTGCCCATACTTTTTTATTTCCATTTACTAATGACTGCATACTAATATCATCTGCATGATTCATTTCATACATTTTCTCTAATCTATTATAATTTCCTACAATATATATTTTCTTTCCATATGGACTTTTCTTGACAAACTCACCTTTAGATAACTCTTTAACACGATACCATCCTTGTTTTATCTCAAACTTCTTGTATTTCGCCATATTAAACTTCTTGTATTTCGCCATATAACCACCTATTATCCACCTTGTACTTTTGGTTTTCCTTTTACTTTCTTTGCTAATGTTGGTGTTGCTAACCACGTTCCTACTCCTGCTACAATACCTACTACTGGATTTACTAATGCCATTCCTACTACTGCTGCCCCAACTGTTGCTGCTACTCTTACTCCCATTTGTGTTTGATATTCTGCATATGTTTGTCCAGGTGCCGGAGGGCCATAATAATCTTGTCCTAATCCTCTAAACATAATCTCCTCCATCCACATGTCTAATTACATATTATACCGCCTTTTTAATTGGTTCTAATGTTCCTTCACATCCCTCTATATCACACTTCTTTTCACCATCACTCATAAATTCATCTTCACTTCCATATGAAAACACCGATTTACAAATTATACACATTGCATCAAACTCTTTTTCTTTACTCACATTATTTGCTTTTACTGTAATATCATTTACTCCTGCTAATGAACGTATCCAAATCATCAACCCATTTACATATCCTACTAATGACTTCATTACAAATTCACTCTCTTTAAACCGATCATCTCCATACTGCTGCAATACATCAATTAGATTCTTTGCCGTATGTGTTCCATTCACAATACCTTGTACTAATTGAGTGCCTGATTCGTTTTGTAGGAGTGACGTGTATATAATGGGGTAGAACATGCGGTTATTTGTTCGGACAGCTTCATACAATTGATTCAAAAATATCTTAACAGGGTCTTGTACTACTTCATCTGGCATATGACTCTTTTCTGGCATATGACTTCCTCCACCCATTTTTTGATAGGTCGTCTGCTCTTCTGATTTTATTGGTTGTTTTACTCCTGTAGTAGGATTCCCTTGATTCGTCGATACCATTCTTTGATTTGCATTTCTTATATTCTCTCCTGCTATCTCTTGTGCTTTTACTGCATTATCTGTCGATGCTTTAATATCACTAATAATCTTTGGTACTGCTGGTCCTAATATATCAACAATCTTCTCAATAATCGACGGTCTTTCTGTACTTCCACCCATGCCCATAAAATCTGCTGCTAATCCTGCAATTTGTTTTAACTTATTAATTTGATCCAATGGATCATCTTTTTTCAACAAATCAATTCCTAATACTTGTAACTCTTTTACCATTTCTACTAATGACTTTGGTTGATTCGACATATTATTACCAAGTACACCAAAGTCTTTTAATACTCCTAATGAATCTTTCAATACTCCTGATACTGACTGTTCTGGATTTACGACTTTTGGTCCATCATTTCCACGTATTGCTGTAAATACTTCTTTCATCATTCCCATCATAAACGTCATCATTGCCATCATATTTGTATTATTATTTTGTCCCTCACTTATTTTCATACTCATTCCTTGTTTAAATGCATCTGCTAACTGTCCTTGTACTACATTTGGATCTGCTGGCTTTGGCATGACTCCTGATAACATTTGTACTAAACCCGATAACTCCTCTATTCTACTTGCTACTGCTACATCTGGATTTATCGGCTGTTGAGTTCCACTTCCATTTATTCCACCATTTGCATTTTGTATGGTTTCTTCTTCTGCATTGATATAGAATTCTCTCGGATCATATCCTTTGCCACGCATTCCACCGCGACAGGCAATTTCTATGCGGTAGTTCCCTGTTCCCCACTTACTTGGATTTACTTTTGTATTTGCTTTTACTACATCTGCTACTGCTGTTTCTACGTCAGGCCACTTCCGCCAATCTGATTCAATTACTTTCATTAACATAAATTCATTCGGTCTCCCTGGCATTTCTTTTTTGAGTTTAATAAAATATCCTTCTTTGCCTTGTATTTCACTAAACAGACTATCTATAATCACTTCATCTTTTTCTTTTTGTTTCTTTTCAAATCGTTCTGGTCCTGTGAGTTTCTGTTCGTCACTCATACGAGGATCATCTGGAAATTCTCCTGTCTTTTGTAAATCCTCGATACTCTCTCGAATCATATTCTTGATTGGTGATTGATTCCTTTTCGTTGCCATGACTTTTTCCCTCACTTACTCTATATTGTTATTTATCCCTCATGTCTCATACTCACTCTCATGTCCTATTCACATCATACTTTGCTACATTATACTTTGCTATTCATATTATATTTTGCTACCTTTACTATTCATATTATACTCATGTCTCATGTCTCATGCCTCATGTCTCATGCCCTATTATACTTATACTTATACATAAACTGGACAGGCATGTAAATAATAGTCATTTCCAATACTATCTGCATACCATACTTTATATTCATGGCATACTTTATATTCTTGTATTCTTTGTTTTCCTGTATGACTTTTTCTCTTTCTCATATGTCTATGTCCTATTGCATATTTATTTACATAACTCTTAAACCATTTCACTGCTGCTTTACTAAACTTCTTTTTAAACATACGCATTTTTTTTGTTTCGATTCTTTTCATCCAATCTGCATTTATACTTATTATATGCATATATCGTATCATCTTATATTTTCGTTTTAATACATGTCCCATGCCATTCTCCTCACATTTTACATATAATACACTGTATATTGTATCACTCTTTTCTTCGTGCTGGCTGTATCCTATCATTATATCCATTATATCACTTTTCTTCTCGCTGGCCATGACTTATGACTCACTCCTAGAGTAATGTTTTCACACATACATATATATACACTACATATATTTTTACACACACACACTACACACACATTTTTTTGTGTGTGTGTGTTGTGTGTTGTGTATTATCAGATAGGGTATAGGTATATATAATAATAACACACACATTTTTTTGTGTGTGTGTAGATAGATAGATAGATAGATAGATTATATCTCATTACACAACACACTACACACACATGTTCCGAAAGCTACGTATTTTTACTGATTCGACGTGTAACAAAACATTACTCTAGGAGTGAGGAACTACATATGTCATAAGTTCAAAAGTAAGTTCAAAAGTAAGTTCAAAAGTAAGTTCAAAAGTAAGCGAGTAAGTATTGTAAACTCAAATGAAAATGAAAATGAAAGTAAAAGTGAGGAACTACATATGTCATGAGAACATGAGAATAAGAATATGAGAATGAAAACATGAGAATAAGTGAGAGTGAGAGTGAGGAACTACATATATCATAAACTCCAAACAAACAAACAAACAAACAAACATGATATAGTATAAATGAGGAGTGAGGAACTACATGAGGAACTACATGAGAAACGACATATGTCATAAGCTCACTAAAGTTAATAAGTAAGTGAGTTAATAAGTAAGTGAGAAACGACATATGTCATAAGTGAATGAGTGAGTAAATGAATGAGTGAGTATGTCAAATGAGAAATGATACAGACAGGCAGAAAGAAACAAAAAATACCTATGCAAAGAGACGTATGTAGTGCCAGCTAAGGAAAAATCCTCTGTGCTGCATCATGAGGCAGGCAGAGCCCGCAAAGCGACGATACAAGCCGACGTTTTTGTCTTGACTCTTCTGACCGATCTGCTACCATAGCGCACACGACGCACACAGACACACACAAAAAAGGGTAAGCGAATCATGAAGCGAATCATGAAGCGAATCATGAAAGCGAACACTGAAATGAACAGGAGAAAGGACATGATAATAGAATGATGTTACTGTGATAGAGAAGCAAGAACGAATTATATTACGACATTAATGAATGAAATCGATATAAGGTATGATAATGGAAAACTGGATGAAAATAGAACCTCATAGTCAATATAGAAAGATATGTCCAATAACAGTAAAAAGAAATAATGACTCAGGAATGTTATGTGTAATAAAAAAACATGGATTAGTAGTATATATAGAATCTGGTGCATTAATATGTATGACAACAGGTAAAAATATAGTAGAATGTATTAAAAAATACAACAAAAACAAAAAAAATAAACATAACAAAATAAATGTAATGAATATGATCCATGAATCTATGAGTTATGGGATGCGGCAATAATAATAGATATAATGAAAATAAGGAGGAACTACATATGACATTAGAGAAAAACATATTAGAGAAAAACATAAAAGAAAAACATGCAGAGATGAAGTATCCATATATAAATATAACAGTAATAAAAAAAGATATAACAGATTATAATGATATTAATATGTTGAACAAAGAATGGTTAACATATCAACAAAATAAAACAGCAGAAAATGAATTGCAGTTAATAGAAAAAGCAAGAGAATTATGTAAAGATGGACATGTGGAAGTAGTAATATATATCTCAAAAGAAAAAAAACATGTTATTAGAAAGAAAAATAACATGTTATTAGCACAATAAAGGAGAAATTAATGATGGTTCATATTCATACAATACCGATACTCAACAATGATGACGAGTGGAGTAACTGGCAGACGAGAATAGATGAAGTATCAAAGAGTCTATTAAAAGAATTTAATAATAATGATGTTGAAAGGTCATCGAGCTTTTTCACATGCGTGATTGGTGAAAATAAAACAGCACTTCAAAAACAAGGTTATACATTTAACAGTGCTTTCCCTAATGAAAGTATTTTACAAAATTTAGGATATGATTTTTATGATGCAATTTGCAGTAATGATGTAGACCATGCGCAAGAAATAGTAAACCAGATAAAGATGATAGCGTATCCTCAAACACAAAAGTAAGAATGAAAAGAAAAAAGGAGTAGAATCATGGGATACTATATACAAGTACCAGAACATAAAAATAAAGCAGGACAATTACAGTTCATGTATAATGCAATGAGAATACCACAACCAATGTCATTTGGGAGGGTGCCGGCGAGTAAGGCATTAATCTGTGTCATAAATAATGGTCGATTTGAAGCAGCGGGGTATATATATAATGAACGAGAATTTAAAGAAATGAATAATCCAGATGATAGACGAGATAGAGTATGGTTATTGATGGATAAACAGTTGGTTCATAAGTTAGTGGGTTTTACGACAAATGCGGAGGTGCGATGATATGAGGGAACTAATTGGAAGGAGGTACTATGATCGAGATGTTGGATATTGTAACGGAACCAAAAGAAGTGAAGTTATGGATAAATGGTAAAGTATTTAATGTAAAAGATGGTATATTGTCTGTTTCAAAATTTGAAATATTTGCATTAGAGAAAGGTGAACGTGGTTTATCTGAATTTGATAGACAGTTAAGTATAATGATTTCAGAAGAACAGAAGATAGATTTTTATGAATTATTTTTAGAAAGTACGAGAGTTGGTTTAAATGAAGTAATGGGTACATTAGGAATAGAGCGAGCGATAGTAAGAGAGATATTGATATTAGCATTAAAACATAAAGTATTAAGGAAAGTAGATACGCAATGGCGAATGGAGATGCATATTAAGGAGAAAGTGCAATTATTATTAAAAGTGAAAATGCAAGCAATTGAAACGGATAAAGATGAAATAGAACCTTTCAAAGCATCACAGTTAGAACCACCTACCAAGAAGTTATCTCAGGTATCTACAAACAAAGTAAAAAAGATTGCAAAAAGGTGATATAATGTCAATTTTTATTAAATTAATAGTAATAGATGAACAATTGACAATTGGGAGGGTAATATGAAAACATCAATAATTATAACAATAGCAGTATGCATTACGGTATTAAATGTAGTGATAATGTTGTTTATGATTGAGAGATCATCAGGAGAAGTGAAAGAACAAGAGACAAATGTATATGAGTTGTTTGGAGAGGATATAAAAGAGGGTATACCAGCGTTAGGATATAATGAAAATAAGCGGGCATGGAATCGAATACAAATAGATGAAAAAGGACATGTTATTTGTGCAGAGGAGGAAGAGAATGGCATACTTTATAGTAAGCGTGTTAGGGAGGGAAAATAAAGTAATAGAGCAGAAAAAGTTAGACATTGCAGCAGAGACAGCGGAAGAAGCCATGAATGATCCAAAAGTAGTAAAGTTAAAGAAGGAAGCAAAAAATCAGGGGTTTGGATTTTCAATTAATAGACAATGAGGGATAAAAAGGATGAAAACAACGAGAGTAGTGATAGAGTATGTGTTGTTCTTTTTGTGTATAATATTGTCAGTGGTATTGGATTTTTTAGAATTTTCAGTAGGGTCATTACAATTTATTGGTTTTGCAATATTATTGTTTTTAGATATAATACGATATGAGGTAATATATGAGGTAAATAAAAATAGAAGGGGGTGAATGATGGTTGAACCAAAGATGGTATATAGAGTTGGGGATTGGGTACGATTTACACAAGAAGATAGATTGGTGATTGCTGTAGTAGAGTACATTGAGCCAAGTGCTTATGATGGTATTGGTTCGATGTTAGTAACAGATTATGGGAAAGTTTCATCAGATGCAATATTGGAAGTAAGACCGTTTGAAACGACTGTTATTATTGAAAGATTGAGGAAGGAGTATAAATTAAAATGAGTATGTATAGTATGTTTTTTAAAGAGACGAATATAGTACAAGCAGCATTGCAAATATTAGGCTTGACAAGGGAGAGTTTTGGTCGATTTAGAAATGTGTTTATTACGGAAGGAATGATTGCAGTATATACTCGATGTGGGGGTGGGAATCGTGAGTCATATGGAGAAATGTTTAATAGGATGCGAGAGCATCCATTATATCTGCGAGATCGGGATGATGATTTTGACTGTACGTATGCAACGATATTTTTTAGCATACCGGAGAAGTATGAGAAGATGTTAGCATTGTTTGATATGGGTGAGTTTGATCCGAATAAGATGTGGACAGATAAGTTGGAGAAAATAGAGAAGGGTGAGTTGACAGAAGAGGAAAAAGTGAATATGGAACAGTTAATGAAAACAATAAGTGAGGCTGTGGAGAGTGGTGAATCTGGTATAATAGAGATATGAGGGAGAGATGATAATACCGAAGTTAAAGAGAGCAACAATGGATTTTGTGTTTAAGCAGTATGATATTATAGGACATACGCCTGAGTTAGTGGAATTATGGGAACGAGTGGGATTATGTATTCATCGGTATAAGGAAAATGAGTATCAATTTACATGGAGAATATCTCATTTTAGTTCGGGTCGGTATGTATTGAAGAATATGAAAACGAGAAGTGAAGCAATACAATATATGATACGATTGAATAGGGAAGTGTTATTAGATTGGACGATTTCGCGTGAAGTGTTTATTGCAAAGGAAAGTAAGGAATTGATAAAGGAAAAGGTGTTGAAAATACAAAGTGAAATTGATAATAGGATAAAACATGAAGTCAAGATGGCCTAGTTTAAAAACAAAGATGAAAGCATTGGAGAGAGGAATCTTTGTAGTACGTGTAGATGTACAAACTCCTGTGAAGGTAGAAAAGTATATTCATATGAATGTAACAAAAATGTATAAGGGGTATCATAATATATTGCATATTGCAGAAGGGAAAAGGGTATATAAATATGATATGAGTAGAGTGTTGAAGGTGATGGCGAGAGTGGATAAGAGGGAACCAAAAAGAAGAAAGGAGGTATGGTGAAAGAGTGGAATTAAATGGGAATGGACATATTAATGATAGTGTATTGGTGTTGGGTGTCAGAGGTGAAGTTATACCGTATGATTTTACGGAGTGGGGAGAAGGTGCGGAGTGTGTAGTACAAGAGTTACATATGATAGCGTATCGTGAATTGGTGAAACGAAAGTTAGCAGACTCTTGGGTTTGGATTGTTCGAGTACAAACAATGTGTGTGATGAATAATATTTATACAGTTGGTCAGATAATGAATATGAGTGTAGAGCAAGTGAATAAGTTGAATGGGTGTGGTGTGAGAGTAAGGTCGGAGATTTATGATACGTTCCGAAATGAATTTGGAATACAGTTGGAAGCATGGAATCCGAAACATTATCAAGAGAAATGGACGAGGTATAGATTCTAATGGATATTCATGTAGATAAATATTATAGAGTAACAATATCAATAGGTGTTGGTACGGAATTTATGATTGGTGAAGGATTAATAAGAGGTGATGATTTATTGTATAGATTAGATAAGTTGGGTTTAACAGTAAAAAGTGTAGGACATTATATAGAAATGGTGTCTGGACAAGAATGAGAAAGTGGACAAAAGAGAAACCGAAGAAAGTAGGATGGTATGGCTATAAGTGTGAAAATAAGAATATAACTGGTTTAATAAGAAAATCAATAGTAGAAGTGGTAGAAGATAATATTGACTCAAGTATATTAAAAGTAGTTTTAGGAGGATATATTTATAAGTTAGAAGAAATGGAAGGGGAATGGACAGTTGATTCAATAGAATTGTAGAGGGGTAGAGGGGTAGAATGATACAATGTAAGTTTTGTGGTATAAGAGAAGGTATGAAGTTTATAGATGGGTATGAATTTGATTTTTATGAATGTGAACAGTGTCAATCAGTGATGTGTCATATGTGTACAGAGACAAATATGAAAGGGCGTGATTATTGTTTTTATTGTGTGATGAATAGGGAGGGAAAATGAGTGTAAGCAGGCTTATACATTTAATGTAGGAGGATAAATGAATGAACAGTTAATGAGGATATTTGTTGAATTGTTTGGGGCATGTACAAGAGCATCTATTATTACAATGGGAATGCAGTCAAGGAATATGAGTGATTTAGTGAAGCATAAATCAATGACATATAATGAAGAGGATTTTTTAAAGGTGATTCAGGATGAAGGTATTGGATATAATGAGATATTAGGTAGGTTGTATCATAATTAGAGGGGTGATAACTGTGAAGGAATATAAGGAAATAAGATTTATACAAATAGCATGTGCATATAATGGTGAAAGTAGAGTATTATATGGTTTAACGCAAGAAGGGAAGGTATATTTTTATAGTGATTATGAAAAATATGAAGATTGGATTCCTCTTGGTATGAAAGTGAAGGAGGAGGAATAATGGTAAAAACATATATGGTAAGGTCTGGATCAAAACGTAGAAAAACAGCAAGGTTGAAGAGTAGTAATACAGTGATTGCACAAAAGTTATTGAGGAAGTTGGATAAGGGAAGTAAGAAAGGTAAAACAAATAAAAATGGTAAATACCAAGAAAGGGAGGTATCAAAAAAAGTTGCAAAAAAAGTTGCAAAATTATATGGTCGTCTTATTGATAATGAGATAATGAGTAAAATTGGTGATGGTGATAGAATGAAAACAAAAACGTTCGGTGAACGAGTCAATGCTATAACACAATCTACTATCGATAGGGCAAAGAATGTGAAAGAGAAGAAGGAATGTGTCGATAGAAAAGTGAATCAACAAGTTGCTAGACGCAATGCGAAAAAGTTGGTGAAAGTGTGGAAAGAACGTATCGTTGCTGCTGCCAAACAAGGTGAATATTATTTGGACGGATTCCCCACTGGCTTGTTAGGGGACGAACTGTTACATTTATTGGGTCCTGAATTTGAGGCTAATACAAATGAATATCGAATTATTGGTGAGAGTGACGGGCAGGGATATGTTGATGAAAGCACCTTCATGGCAGATACGCGCCTCATGTGGAAAATGCAATGAGCATTATTTAAAAAAATGAGTATTATTTAAAAAGGTGATGTATGGCATACCGATTATTACGAGATCGACGAGATGCAGTAAGAAAGTGGAAAGAGAAGAATCCAGATAAAGTACAAGCACAAAGGAAACGGTATCGGAGGAGAAAAGGAAAGAAAGCATTAATGATATATTTGAGGAGATGGAAAAAAAGAAATCCTAGAAGAGTGAAATTATATTTGAAGAGAAGGCGTGAGGGATATTATGATTAATAGAGATAAAGCAACAGAAAAGGAGATAGCGTTAGGAAGGCGGAGGGATTAGTATAAATGGGGATTATGGAAGATTATCCAATAGTAGAATATGCTCATAAGATAGGAAAGAATACGGCTGAGTTTACAGCAAGTGATATGGCAAGGTTTATGCGGTGGTGGATGAAACAACCTCAAAGAAAGGATATATTAGCGATGAAGATTACAAAGGATAATAAGACAGGTAAGGGGAAAGGTGGATTTGAGAAGTTCCAACAGAATAAGAAACAGCAAGTGGTAGAGCAAGATGTTGTAGAACAAGATGGAGAGTTAGAGGAAGTTACATTTGATGAAGGTATGGGAGTATTAGAAGAGGGAGAAGTAGTAGAAGAGGAAGTAGTGGAACAAGATATAAAAGTAGTAGTAGAGATTGGATTGACAAAAGGTGATGTAGAGGCATTGAAGTGGGGAATTGAACAGTTACTTGAAACATTTGATTTTAGTGAGATGCAAGATGTAGGAATGAATCTAACAGGACTTCAGGAAGTATTGAATGGTATTGAATTAGAGTAGATGTGTATGAGATGGAAAGATAAAATAATGATTTTGAAACAATTGGGTGAAGTTTCATTGCATATGAGAAAGCTTGGTGATTGGTATGTATCTCATAGTTATGTAGAAGTAAAAGATGGTAATATTTTATGTAGTAAATATGGAAGAGGTGCGACTCCGCAGGAAGCTGTAGAGGATCATTGGAAAAAATTAACTGAATTAGAGTTTAATCAATATATAGTGATACATGCATATGATAGGGAAAAAAGACAAGCATATGTGTGGTCTGGATTTATGTGGAAATTAGTAAATGAAGATGATATGTTAGTAAAGTTGGTGTATGAGGAATTGGAGTAAGTGATATGGGTAAATTGTTTAATAGGATAGAGGTGTGTAAATGGCGAAGGTTATACATATAGATAGTGTAATAGGAAATAGAGAAGGAGAAGGAAAAAGATATGAACGAATAGATAGAGGATCACGATGGGGGAATCCGTATGTAATAGGGGTGGATGGAAATAGAGAACAGGTTATTAGGTTGTTTGAGGAATATGCACGATTTAGAGTGAAACAACAACCACATTGGTTGGATAGATTGGTAGGAAAAGATTTAGCATGTTGGTGTGCACCATTGAAATGTCATGGGGATATATTGTTGGAATTAATAAGTAATATCTATGCCAAGGGAACTGATATTTTTGTTGTGAATAAAGTATGTTGAGGTAATGTGATGGGATTTCAAGGACGTATAGGAAGGTTTAAAGTAATAATGTGGGAAGATTGGTCTGATTTGTATAAAAGTGTGACGGAAAAGGATTATCCGTACACAATAGGATTTAGTGCTATTGGAGTATATTTTGAATATACAGCTGAAAGGGAAGTATATTCAATTCATATAGGAATAATGGGGTTTAATGTAAGTTTTGAATTGATGGATGGTCATAAAAATGGGCAAAAGTATAAGGATTGGGTGGAATGTGATGTGTAATAATGTGTAGGGGTGAGTCATGAGTGAATTAACATTATGTAATTATTGTCGAATGCAAAGTATAGAAAGAGATGCAAAGAAACAAGGAAAAAGAATTGTAAAAATACCGTCAGAAAGATGCAACATCTTTGGGGGACGGGAAGTACGATGGGAGGTACATAGTATCAAGAAGAATGAAGTATTGAGTGGAAAGAACTGGATATGTTGGATGTGGGAAATTACGGATCATTGTGTATGTTAGAAGTTACGTGTGAATGTGGGATCATTTGTATCAGGATGAATTATGAATATAGGAAATGAATTAATATGTCCTATGTGTAAAGGGAATAATTGGAAGATGGTATATTTGTCTAAGTCAATGGTAATTAGATGTTGGTTGTGTAAATATCATGCAGAGTATTTGACTTTAAGTAATTCTTGGAAGGTATTAAGTTTTGGATCATTAGAAGATAAAGATAAAGAATGAGGTAATATGATGAGTGCTATAAAAGATGCGTGGATTACAGAACATGATAGTGGATTAGTAGCATTGTCATTAGAAAGTGCCCATGTGAAAGAGAAGCATATGCGAATACATGCATATGATTGGGAGTTTCCTGACGTACCTTCAGAGAGGCATCCGAAACGACATACAGTAAGTATAAGTTTATTGAATGAGGATGATTTAAATGTGATATTACGAGCGATTTGTAAGTATTTGGGGTATCAAGTGGAGTTATAAAAAGGAGGAATATTATGTCAATTTGTAGAGATATTATAGTTGATGTAACTCAAGAAGATATATATAATGGTGAGAAAGAATCAGCAGAAAAGTGTCCGATAGCATTAGCATTGAATCGTCAAATACCAAATGCAATGGTTATGGTGTGTGAATGTAATGATTCATTTATTGATATATATTTGGGTGATTGGCATAAAACATGGAAATCTTCAAAAGCTGTTCTTAAATTTGTAGATAATTTTGATGAAGGTAAATTAGTAAAACCTCATAGATTTTATTTAAGAGGTGGAACACAGAGGTATATTACATTTAAAGAAATGGAACTTAATATTAATGAACTATTTACTGATAAACAATTGAATGAAATGTATTGTTGTGATGTATAGAAAGATAATGGAAATAAAAAATGAAAACGATAGGAGTGGACACAGAATATGATTACTGTGATCCATTTTTGGCGACAGTTACAGATGAAGATTTAGTAACAAGGGTTTTCCGCACAAAAGTTATATCACAAAAGAAAGAGTTAGCAAAGCTCTGTGAAAATCGTAGTATGAGAAAGGTGTTTCATCATGCGAGTGGAGATATATTTATATTACGAAATATTGGAATACAGGTAGTTCCACCATATGAATGTACATTGATTGGGGCGAATTTAGTAAATGAGAATTATAGTAGTCGAAATTTGAAGGAATTAGCAAAAGTACATTTAGGGGAGAAAGTAGAAGAATCAAATAGATTAAAATCGACAATAAAAAGATATAGAGAAAAGGCGAAGAAAGAAGGGTATCGTTTTCAATGGAGTCAAATACCAGATGAAGTAATGATACCATATGCAAAGCGTGATCCTGAATATACGATTAAACTGTGGTTTTATTGGCAGCAACCAATTAGTGAATTGATAAAGCTGTATGATTTTGAAAAGCAATTAATACCAATCATTGTAGATATGGAATGGAAGGGATTGAGGATTGATAGATATTTGTGTAAAAGAAAAAGTTATGAGTATGGGAAAAAGATAGATGGTTTGTATGAGGATATGACAAAATATATAGTGGATAATCATATAGATTTAGGAAAAGAGTTTAATCCAAGGAGTGTGTCACAATTACAGAAGTTAATTATGATGCTTAATTTAGAAAATGAAGTAGAACGAACGGCAAAAACAGATTTACCAAAGACAGATAAGAATGCATTGGTAAAGTTGAAAATGAGTAGTGTGTTTTTTAATATGTTAAGTCATTTTAGATTTTTTACAAAGCATAAGGGAACATATTATGATCCATTGTATGAATATTATACAACGGATGAAGATGATAAAGCACATTTTATGATGTATCAGACAGGAGCGAAAACGGGTAGATTTAGTATGGAATTGATACAAACATTTCCACGGCCAGAGGAAAGTGTATTAGCAGGGCAAAAGCATGAAGTGAGAAGATCAATAATACCAAGTAGGGGGAAAGTGTTATTGTGTAAGGATTATGAACAGCAAGAAATGAGGTTGTTTGTACATTATTCTAATTGTCAGAGGATGATTGATATTATTAATGAGAAGGGTGGGCGTGGTCTTGATATTTATGTAGAGACAGCAGATGTATTGTTTGGGAGTTTGTTTCAAAATGAAAAGTATAGAAAACCATTACGTTTTATAACAAAGCAAGATGCATTAGGTGGTATATTTGGTATTGGTCAAACGAAATTGATTAAACAAACAATGATTTTATTATATGAGCGATTTGATAAAGGTATTATTGAAAGTATGGGGGTTAATGAAAGATGGGCATATGATTCATTGCAGAAGTTTCATAAGTTGTATCCTGTAAGAGAGTATATACAGAGTAATATATCTGAGTTGTATAAGAAAGGGTATATTGATTTGGAGTTTAATTCAGAATTGATGAATTTTAGTAGAAGATATTATATACCGCGTGATAAAGCATTTAAAGGGGGGAATAGTCGAATACAGGGTACAGCAGCATATGTAATAAAATGTGCAATGAAGCGTATAGATAATAGGATTAAACGTGAGGGGTGGGAAGGCAAAGTAGATATGGTGCTTCAAGTACATGATGAATTGGTATTTGAAGTAGATAAGAGGATGGATTTAAAGCATGTAGATAGTGTGTTGACTGAAGAGATGGAAGATTGGGTAACATTCAAAGTACCTATTACATGTTCAGCAAAGTGGAGTGATAAGTCATGGGGTGATGTAGTTGATTTGAAATAGGAGGTATAAATGAGATCGGAATATTTTGAAATAGAACAACCATTGTATTCAAGGATGAAAGTTAAGTCTAAGGATACATATATAATGTTTTTTAGTAATCATATTGGTCAATTTGATAGTAATGGAGAGATAATAGATAAAACTGATACAAATATGTATAATCAAAATAATTTGATAAATCTATTTATTGTAAGAAATATACGATTTCGAGAACCAGTGTTAGATTTGAATGTACGAAATCATTTGTTACAATATAGTTATTTTGTTTTTAGAATTATTGATAGAGATTTTTTAATATATCCATTGCATTTAATGATGAATTATATGTATTTTCTTGAGAAGAGTTTAGAGAAACAAATTATAATTGGTCCATATGAGAATTTTTCTGTTATGTTGAGTATGACTAAAGAATATGGGAATGATTTTCAATTGACTTGTGAGTTAGGTGGAATGATGATGAAGTCGATATGAGGTGATTATATTATGGAACAACCAACAGATGCATTTTATGAATATTGGAATGAGTTGGTGAAGAATGGATCAGTGAGTGCATTTGATAGAACAGAAAAGTTGGCAATTGATATTTTTTATAATTGGTTGTTTGAACGATACGAAATTACATTGAGGAAAGGTGGACAAATACGTGTAAATTAGGAAGGAGAATGTGTATGTCAAGTGTATTGAAGGATTGGGTACAGATATTACCGTGGAAACAGCAATCAGTATTGTTATCAGGGTTGAGAGGAC
>Ga0187892_10005658_pt1 | contig 19403 bp, 13 predicted proteins | sample MA1701073metaG_FD_139345 | JGI IMG/M metagenome (GOLD analysis project Ga0187892, IMG submission 139345) | Bio-ooze microbial communities from a basaltic lava cave in the Kipuka Kanohina Cave System on the Island of Hawaii, USA - MA170107-3 metaG ...
CCGGGCGGGAAGATGATCGGCGCCCCGAGGCTCACGTAGAGGCTGCAGCCCGGGAGCGGCAGGCCGCCGCAGGGAACCGGGAGCGAGAAGCCGGGGAGCGCCCCGCCCGGATCGAGCACGAGGAACACGGGCGCGCCGGGAGCGGCGTTGCGCAGGTGGAAGCCGAAGGGATTCCCCGCGGCCGGACGGATCCCGTTCGTCCCGATCTCGGGGACGAAGCCGCCGGGGCCGGCCGTCCCGTCGCCGTAGTAGTGGACGGTCCCGGTCAGGCAGGGATCGAAGTTCACCGAGGCGGCGGGCGGACCGGAAAGCGGGCACCCGAGAACGCCTGGCCCGTCGAACTGCACCGCGTTGTGCGCCTTGATCAGGGCGGCGGCCGCGGCCGTCCCGGTGAAGGCCCCGGAGAAGTTCGCCGTGTCGTAGAGGAACTGGACGCGCCCCAGTGTCCCGGCCACTCCTCCCTCGTGGATCTTCGCCTGGAAGGAGATCACGTCGGTCGGGGAGAGCCCGGGGCACACCGCGCTGAAGGGGTGGAGGTGGGACCACTCGAAGGTCATCACCCGGCATCCCGGGGCTCCGTCCACGCGGTAGTGCATCCCGTCCGGCAGGCCGAGCCCGTCGTGCTCGAGATCGCCGTGGAACGGGTAGAGCGCGAGGTTCGGATAGTTCGCGTTCGGCGTGCACTGGGGGGCCGTTCCCGTGAAGGACCAGAACTTGTGGAACCACCCCGGGCCGAGGGAGACGAACCCGTTGGGGTTCATGTTCGCGTTCTTCGTCGAGCGGCCGTAGAGATCGAACTTGAAGGGGATGGGGATCAGGCTCCCGCTCTGGCGGGCCGAGTCGTCGTCGTCCGGGCAGGCGATCTGGAGGCAGTTCTGGGCGACGGTCGTCGTCCCGGGAAGCCCGACGATGGAGGCGAAGGGCGCGGCCCCCGTCGTCACCGTGTAGGTGACGATCGTGTCGACGACGTTCGCCACGGGGGTGAATCTCCAGTTGTTCCGCGGCCAGACGTCGTTGCCAGAGCCCCGCCCCGTCGGGTCGACCCCGACGACGGCGCCTGCGCTCACCGCTCCCTCGAGCCCGACCGTCGCGGAGGGGGCCCAGTTGAACCCGTGGATCCCGGTCGTCGGGACCGGCATGCACGGTGCGCACCCGAGGAGCATCGAGGTCGGGTCGTAGTGGAACTCGATCACGCCGGTCGCGAAGAGCTTGAGCTGGAAGGAGAGGCGCCCGCCGTCTCCGATACACAGCGTGGCGCACTTCATCGAGACGTTCGACCACTCGATCGTGAAGACCCCCGGATCCGGCCGGGTCCAGACTTCGGCGGGCAGCGCGAACCCGTTCGTGAACTCGAGGTCGTCCCACCACGGCGAGGCGACCTCGTTCGGTGTCGCCGGATCCCCCGGGTGCTGGTTGCGCGCGCTCGCGATGGCGGCAGGGGCCGTCGCCTGGAAGCGGGCGTGGCCGTTCGCGCTCACGAAGCAGTTCGTCTTGACGAGTCCGAAGAACGGGAACGGGAAGGGGAGGGGCACGGAGGCGCTCGTCGAGTCGTCTCCGCACGCCGCCGGCACGGCGAGCAGCGTCGCTCCGGGCGTGCCCGCGATCGTCGCGAAGCCTGCGGCGATGGGGACGGCGTCGTAGGTGGAGATCAACCCGGCCGGGGTGGGACAGGCTCCCTGGGCGAGAAGAGAGGACGCCGGGACACCTGCGAAGAGAGCGGCGAGAATCACCTTCTTCATGGAACCTCCGTGGGAACGGACTTCGGGGTGCGCCGCCATGATAGACCGGCCCGGCGTTTCCCGCCGGACAAGCCCGCCCCCTCCCCCTACGGCAGGATCTGGACCTCGAGGCGATTCGTCAGGGAGCCGGGCACCGGAAGGGGACCCGGATCGATGACGTACCCCTGGACCTGGACGAGCCCACCGACGAGGGCCGGGTCGGCGGGGACCGCCGCGGCAACGACCTCGAGGCCCGCGGGCGTCGTCGCGATCGGCACGAGGACGTCGGGGGAGACGAGCAGGTCGCACGCGGGGAGCCCGATGCCCGCCAGATTCACCGTGATCGGCGAGGCCCCGATCACGAGGAGGGCGTTCGCGGTCCCCAGCGCTTTCGACAGGACGAGGCGGAATCCGGCGTTTCCGATCGAGGGCGCGCCGCCCGCCGTCTGGATGCGCGGGATCGCTCCGCCCGTCCCCGGACATCCGGCTCCGAAGAGCCCGGAGCCTGCGGGGACTCCCGCGAAGGAGTCGACGCGCGCGCGACCGGAGTCTGGGCCGCTTCCCGCGGGAAGCGCGGGCGCTCCGCCGATCCAGTCGGGGACGCCGTCCGCGTTCACGTCTCCGGCGCCCGCGACGGAGGATCCGAGCTCCCGCCCGACGAGCGTGCCCGAGATCGTCGCGAGGGGCGAGGCGCTCGCCCCGGAGAAGGCGCGCACCTCTCCCGCATTCGCGAGACCGCCGGGATCCGCCGCGGACGCACCCGCCACGAAGTCGGGGAACGCGTCCCCGTCCAGATCGCCGACGCCCGCGACGGAGATGCCGAAGTACTCGTACGCGCTCGTGCCCCCGACGGAGTAGAGCGAGGCTCCGCTCGCCCCGGAGAAGGCGTCGACTCGACCCGCGCCGAAGAGGCCTGCGTAGGGGCCGATCCCGTAGGCGTTGTAGGCGCCGACGAGAAGATCGGCATTGCCGTCGCCCGTCAGATCCCCCGGGCTCGCGACGACGGAGCCGAATCCCTCGAACGCCGCAGAGCCCGAGAACGTGAGGAGGAGCGCACCCGAGGGCCCCGCGAAGACCTTGGAGTATCCCGTGCCTCCCGGGATCACCTGCGGCGCGCCGACGATCACGTCGGCGAGGCCGTCGCCGTTCACGTCGCCCGCGCCGGCGACGGAGTACCCGAAGGCGTCCCCGCTCGCTCCGCCGGCGACGGTGAAGATCGGCGCCCCGCCCGTTCCCGGGACGACGACGGCGTAGCCGAAGACCGTCGGCGAGTAGGGACTCTGCGGCGCGCCGATCGCGAGATCGGGAAACCCGTCCCCGTCCACGTCTCCCGCTCCCGCGACGGATTCTCCCAGGGAGTCCCCGGCGGCGGCGCCCTCCACCGTGAACAGGAGGCCGCCTCCCGCTCCGGAGTGCGCCTGCGCTCGCCCCGCGTTCGAGAGCCCCATCGGGTCGGCGTAGGGCGCGCCGACGAGGAGATCCGGGACGCCGTCGCCCGAGAGGTCCCCGGCGCCGGCGACGGACCAGCCGAACCGGTCGCCCGCCGACCCCACGAGGAGCAGGAGGACCGCGCCGTCCGCCCCCGAGAAGACCCTCGCGTAGCCGGCGATCGGAAGCGTGAAGTCCTGGGGCGCGCCGACGATCACGTCGGCGAAGCCGTCGCCGTTCAGGTCCCCGGCGGCGGCGACGGAGTGTCCGAACCGATCGCTCCCCACGGTGCCGAACAGGTTCAAGAGGGGGTATCCCTGCGCCAAGGCGCTCGATCCGACGAGCACGAGGGAAACCGAGAGACGGATCGAACGGGCGAAGGGCGTGGACGATAGGGTGCGTGCGAGATCGATCACGGCGGCCTCCTGGGCCCGGTCGACGGGCCCAACCCGTCGATCCGGAAACCGGCGGAAGGGGGACACCCCTCCCCGTCCCCCCGGCGCGCTACGCCGGGGCTCTCCGGCCGGGGAGCCGCCCGCTCTCCTCGACGAGCCCCCCAAGTCTCTCGCCGATCTCGTCGGTGAGCGCGCCCTCGGGGAAGCGCCAGAGCCAGTTCCCGCGCTTCGTTCCGGGCCGGTTCATGCGGGCCTCCGAGCCGAGGCCGAGCACGTCCTGGAGCGGGACGATCGCCGTGTCGGCGCGGGAGCGGAACGCGAGCCCGATCAGGTCCCAGTGGATCTCGCGCCCGTCGGTTCCGACGGCGCGGAGCGCCGCCTCGCGCTCCGCGCGGATCTCCGCCGCCGACCGGACCGACGATCGCTGAGCCGACCCCTGGAACCACCCGACGATCGTGTCGTTGTCGTGGGTGCCCGTGTAGACGACGCACCGGCGCGGGTGGTTCTGCGGATGGTGCTCGTTCTCTTCCGGGTCCCCGCCGAAGGCGAACTGGAGGACGCGCATCCCCGGGAATCCGAGGCGGTCGCGCAGACCGCGCACGTCCTCCGTGAGGAGCCCGAGATCCTCGGCGAGGATCGGCAGGCGTCCGAGTGCGGACCTCGCCGCCTCGAAGAACGCCTCGCCGGGCCCCTTGCTCCAGGAGCCCCGGCGCGCCGTCTTCGATCGGGCGGGAATCTCCCAGCACCGCACGAAACCGATGAAGTGGTCGAGGCGGACGGCGTCGAATCGATCGAGACACCCGCGAAGCCGTTCGATCCACCAGTCGTACCCGCGGGCGCGCAGCACGTTCCAGCGGTAGAGCGGATTCCCCCAGCGCTGCCCCTTCCGGCTGAAGTAGTCGGGGGGGACGCCGGACACCACCGTCGGCCGACCGCCGTCCCCGAGCTTGAAGATCTCCTGGTTCGCCCAGACGTCGGCGCTGTCGTACGCGACGAAGATCGGCAGATCGCCGAGGAGCCGGACGCCCAGGCGGGCGCACTCCTTGCGGAGCCGCCCCCATTGAAGGTGGAACTGCCACTGGAGGAACACGCGGTAGCGAACCTCGCGCTCGAGCCGCTCGCGGGCGCGCCGCAGGGGCTCGGGCACCCGGCCACGGAGGTCGCGCGCCCAGCCGTTCCAGGTGGATCGGACGCCCTCGTCCTTCAGCGCCCGGAAGAGGGCGTAGTCCTCGAGCCACGACGCGTTCGCGGCACGGAAGGCCTCCATCGACTCGCGTTGCGGCCGCCCTGCGCGCGCCTCGAATCGCTCGAACGCCTCCTTCAGCGCGGGCTGCTTCGAGCGCGCCACCCGCTGGGGGTCGAGCCGATCGGCTCCCGGACCGCCCGGAAGATCCTCCTTCGCGAGGAATCCCTCCTCCGCGAGGTCTTCGAGCGAGAGGAGGCGGCCGTCTCCCGCGAGGGACGAGAACGACTGGTAGGGGGAATGCCCCACGCCGACGGGGCCGACCGGGAGCATCTGCCACCATCGGAGCCCCGCCGCCGCCAGGAAGCGCGCGAACGCGCGCGCCGGCGGACCGAGGTCGCCGATGGGGCCCGGCCCGGGGAGCGAGGTCGGATGGAGGAGGATTCCGGCGGCGCGCCGGAAGAAAGGATCGATGTTCTGGATGGCTCCCATTCTCGCCTCTACGCCGGAGGGGAGGTCAAGCGCTCGCGCCGCGCGCGGGTGCGCGAACGGGACGCACCTCGACGCGGGCCGCGGGACTGTCGGGGAGCGGATCGATCCGGACCTCGACCGGCAGGAACGACGCGATGGCCTCCGCCTGCGTGCGCAGGTGCGCCGTGACCCGCGCCGCCGTGAAGACGGAGATCTCGTCCGCGAGCGCCAGGGGGAGCAGGATCTGGTCCGCGAGATGCTCGTCGAGCGCCGCGGGAGTCTCCGCCCATCGCAGGAAGGCCCCCGCCGCCTCCCGTCCCACGCGCTCGGCAGGTTTTCCGGGTGCTCCGAGGGCGCTCGCCGACCCGACGGCCTTCTCGGCGACGCCGACGACCGCGATCGCGGTCCCCGGTCCGGGACCCGCCACCTCCCGCAGCTCGGGGACGACGGCGCAGGGAGCCCGGCGTTCCGCTCCCGCCAGGCGAGCGGCGGCCGCGCCCGCCTGGCGCTCGGCGATGGACAGCGGAAGATTGCAGACCGAGGATCGGACTCGCACCTCCCTCCATTCGCCGCGCTCGGTCGCCTCGAGGGGACGCGGGGTCCCCCGTCCCTCGAACCGCGCGACGAGCCGACCGCCGCCGGCGGGATAGAACCCCGCGGCTTCCAGCTCGACGGCCACGGGCAGTCCGAGGCGCTCCATCCAGACGGACCAGCACCCCTCGATCTCGTCGAAGGACGGGCTCCACGGGACATGCGTGCCGCCGACGATCTCGACCGCGCTCGGGCCGTCCGCGAGCGCGAGGGGCAGGTGGACCGCCTGGAGGACGAGGGAGGCCGACCCGGCCGTCCCGATCTCGAATCGGTAGGCTCCCGCCCGCGGCGGACCCGGCGTGAAGGCGAGTCGCCGGGATCCGACCTCGTCGCCCACGACGCGCGCGCCCGAGATCGTCGCGACGGCGCGCACGGCGGCGAGGTGCTGCGCCGCGAGGCCGGGGCGCGGGCGGCCCGCGCGGATATTCCGGATCTCGAAGGGGCGGCCCGTCGCCGCGGAGAGCGCGAGGCTCGTGCGGAGGATCTGCCCTCCTCCCTCGCCGGAGCCGCCGTCGAGAGAGACCGCCGACGGCTTCAGCCCTTCGCCCCGCCCGCCGCGCGACGCCTAGCCTTCTGCGCCTTCTTCTCGGCCTCGAGGTCGAGAGGTCCGATCCGCTTCTTCGCCCGGAGCTCCCCGGCGAGACGGCGGAACACGGGGCTCTCCTCGGGGCGGTCGATCCGGTAGACCGTCCGGAAGATCTCGCGGAGGAGGGTCTCGACCTTCTCCGCGGGGAGCGCGTCGGGGAGATCCGAGGACCGGATCGGCTGGTAGTAGAGGACGAGGGGGACGGGGCTCCCCCCCGGATGCAGGATCGGCTGCTCGTAGGCGAGGTCGAGGGCGAAGACGCGGCGCTGCCCGACGAGGATCGAGATCCAGGGATTGTCCGCCTCGATCTCCCCGACGACCGCCTCGAGGTCCGCGTGTCCCGCGAGGTCCGCGTCGCGGCGGAAGCCGCGGACGAGGTGGCGGCGGAGCCCCGATCCGATTCGCCGACCCTTTACCGTGGGCTCGACGGCGAGATAGCCGACGATCCCGACGTTCGCCGGCTCGAGATAGCGCCCCGCGCAGAAGCCGACGACCTCCGTACCCTCGCGGCAGACGAGGAACCGGAAGTTCCCCGGGCTCATGCGCCCCGCCCGCTTCGCCTCGAGCGCGACGACGAAGTAGTCGCGCGGGACGCGCTCGTCCTCCGGAAAGGCGCGCTCGTAGAGGGCGAACGCCTTCTCGAAGTCGGGATCGATCGTGTCGAGGACCTCGCGGTAGAGGAGGCGGGGACGCGCGGCGGCCGAGGCCGCCGACTCGGAGGGATCGGAGGACGGCCGAGGAGGATCGCGCTCCTCGATCATCGCGCGGTCTTCCGCTCCACCTCCGGCTCCCGGGGCGCCGGCGCATTCTCCACGGTCTCCGCCGGCGGGGGCTCCGGGGGCGCGGGGGGCTGCGCCGGGAGCGGGATCCGGAAGAGCTCCGCTGTGTTCTCGTACAGGATCCGGTTCTTGTCCCGCTGCGGCATCTTGAGGGCGTTCATGAAGGAGACGTAGCTTCTCATCGATCCGATCGGCCAGTCCGTCCCGTAGAGGAGCCAGCGCGGCTCGCCCGCGTAGAGGAGGAACTCGTCGAGCTGCTGCTTGAGGTAGCGCTGGAAGCGCGTCGAGAAGTCGCCGAGCGCGAGCCCCGAGAAGTCGGCGTAGACGTTCTTGTTCTTGTAGACGACCTCCATGCAGTCCCGGAACCACGGGTTCCCGAGGTGGCAGATGACGAACTTGACCTCGGGGAAGTCGACGGCGACCTCGTCGACCTGGAGCGGGTGCGCGAACTTGATCTTCGCCTTCGGGTTCCAGGTGTCCCCCGTGTGGATCATGACGGGGACCTCGTACTCGCCCGCGAGCTCGTAGACGACGCGCATGCGCGGGTCGTGGGGATAGAAGGGCTCGTAGCCGGGGTAGAGCTTGAGCCCGCGGATCCGCCCCGCCTCGAGGAAGTCCGCGAGCTCCCAGAGGTCGCGCTGCTTGTAGTTCTGGAAGGAGACGCCCGCGACGACGGAGAGGCGCGGGTTCCCCTCGAGTGCCTCCACGACCTCCCGCGTCGAGGGGCGGTCGGGGCCCTGCGTGAAGGAGGTGAGGACGATCGCGTGATCCGTCCCGCTCCGGGCCATCGCCGCCTCGATCCGCGCGATCCGCTCGGCGAGGGTGTCGGGGTGGTTCGGGTCGTAGTTGTTGAGGTGCGTGTGGCAGTCGATGATCACTGGACCGACCTCGGAGCGAGCGCCGGAAACCCTCTTCTCCCGCGCGAACCCGCCTCCGTCAAGCGAAGACGCCGGTCTCCCCCGCGCCCGCGCCCGACCCTATCATCCATTCCCCGCACCGAGGAGAAGGAGATCCCCCATGTCCCGCCTCCGCCGCCTCCCCTTCCTTCTCGCGCTGGCGCTCGTCGCCGCCGGCGGCCGGGCCTTCGTCCCGGAGAGGAACGGACAGGAGCCGGCGATCGCGCGCGGGGGCGTCGCGCGGGAGCACCCCCTCGCGAGCCCGCTCGGCGCGGCGTTCCACGCCGGGCGGCGGAGCGCCCTCGCGGAAGCCCTCGACGGGAAAGGGATCGTCGTCGTGCGCGGCGCCGCCGACACGCGCAACTACCTCGAGTTCCGCCAGTCGAACGACTTCTGGTACCTGACGGGCGTCGAGACCCCCGGGGCGGCGCTCGTCCTCGACGCGAAGAGCGGCAAGTCGAGCCTCTTCCTGCCCCCGCGCAACCCCAGTCACGAGTCGGTCGAGGGGCCCGATCTCCACCCCGGCGAGGAGGCGGAGCGGATCACGGGCTTCGAGCAGACGCGCTCGACCGCGGAGCTCGAGGCGGCGCTCGGCGCGCTGCGGGGGAAGGGCCCCTTCTACGCGCCGCTCGCGCCGGAGGAGCTCCACCAGACGAGCCGGGATCGCGCGGAGGGGTTCGAGCGGGGGCGCGAGCGGGATCCCTTCGACGGGCGCCCGAGCCGCGAGAAGGCGTTCGCCGACGCGCTCGAGAAACGGCTCGGCGCGCCGATCCGGGACGCGAGCCCGATCCTCGACGAGCTGCGCCGCGTGAAGACGCCCGAGGAGATCGAGGCGATGCGGGAGGCCTCCCGCGTCGGCGCGGAGGGGATGCGCGCGGCGATGCGCGCCTGCCGCCCCGGCCGCTTCGAGTGGGAGCTCGCCGCCGAGGCGAACGCGACCTACCTGCGGCTCGGCGCGCGCGGCCCCGCCTACTTCGCGATCGTCGGCGCGGGGCCGAACTCGATCGTGCTCCACTACTACCGCAAGCACCGCCGCATCGAGGACGGGGAGGTCGTCCTCATCGACTTCGGCCCGGAGGTGAACTACTACACGACGGACATCACGCGCACGTTCCCCGCGAACGGGAAGTTCACGGCGCGCCAGCGCGAGGTCTACGAGGCCTGCCTCGCGGCGCAGGAGGCGACACTCGCCGCCGTGAAGCCCGGCGTCACGATTGCCGACCTGACCCGCGTCGCCTCGGAGGCGATCCGCAAGGCGGGGTTCGGGAAGTACATCCTCCACGGCCCCTGCCACTACATCGGCCTCGCGGTCCACGACGTCGGCGAGTACGGCAAGCCCCTCGAGCCCGGGGTGTGCATCACCGTCGAGCCCGGAATCTACGTCCCCGGCGAGGCGATCGGAGTGCGGATCGAGGACACGATCGTCGTGACGGAGAAGGGTCACGAGAACCTCTCGATCCTCGCCCCGCGGACCGTGGCGGAGATCGAGGCCTGGATGGCCGCGAGCCCGCCGCGCTGAGCCGTGAGTGCCCTCCTCCTCGCCAAGGGCCTCCTCGCCCTCGGACTCGCCGCGTCCCCCGGCGCGCCCGCGGAGCGCACGCGGGTCGTCCTCCTCGGCGTCGAGCACTCTGCGCAGCTCGTCGCGGAGACGCAGCGCCCCTCCCTCTTCCGGGCCTTCTTCGAGCGGGCGTCCCCGATCCCGCGAGCGAACCCCGCGCCGCGGTTGCGTCCCGGCGATGCCGTCCTAGAATCCTCCGCCCCGCTTCCCGCGGACCGCGCGCCACGATGCCCCTGAACGCCTCCCTCGAGCGAATCGAAGCCGCCGAGCGCCACCTCGAGGCGCTCGAGGTGAGTCTTTGACGCCGCGGGGAACGCACGGCGCAAGCGGGAGATCGAGGAGCGGATGGCTCGACCCGACTTCTGGGCCGACAAGGAATCGCAGGCGGCGGCCGTCGCCGAGCTGAAGAGGGCGACCGCGGTCGTCTCCCCTCTCGAGGAGATCCGCAAGCGCCTCGCCGACGCTCGCGACTACCTCGAGCTCGGGCGCGGCGCCTGGTCGGAGGAGATCGAGACCCACGTGCGAGAGTGCGTCGAGCCCGCGGAGCGCCTCCTCGCCGAGGTCGACTTTCGCACGATGATGGGCGGGGATCACGACCACCGGAACGCGATCCTCTCGATCCACGCCGGCGCGGGCGGAGTCGAGTCGTGCGACTGGGCGCGGATGCTGCTCCGGATGTACACGCGGTGGCTCGAGGAGAAGGGGTTCAAGCTGGAGTCCCTCGACTCCGTCGCCGAGCCGGAGGGAGGGATCCGATCCGCGACCCTCCAGGTGAACGGCGCCTACGCCTTCGGCTACCTCCAGGCGGAGGCGGGCGTCCACCGGCTCGTGCGGATCTCTCCCTTCGACGCGAACTCGCGCCGCCACACCTCCTTCGCTTCCGTCGACGTCGCCCCGGAGATGGACGAGATCGAGGTCGAAATCGACGAGAAGGACCTCAAGACCGACACCTACCGCTCGCAGGGGGCGGGGGGACAGCACGTGAACGTGACCGACTCCGCCGTCCGGATCACGCACCTTCCGTCGGGAATCGTCGTCACCTGCCAGAACGAGCGCTCCCAGCACAAGAACCGCGCCTCCGCGATGAAGGTGCTGCGCGGGCGTCTCTACCGGCTCGAGCAGGCGAAGCGCGAGGAGGAGCTGCGCTACCTCTACGGCGAGAAGGGGGAGATCGCCTGGGGGCGCCAGATCCGCTCCTACGTCCTCCAGCCCTACCAGCTCGTGAAGGACCACCGCACGGAGGAGGAGACGGGCAACGCGGAGGGAGTGCTCGAGGGGAAGATCGACCGTTTCATCGAGGCGTATCTCCGCCGTCGCGCGCGCCTGCGCTCGGAAGCGGCCTCGAAGCCGGCGAAGAAGTCGAAATAAGCGCTCCTTCGCGCCGAAGACTTCCCCACGTCCTTCGAACCGATAGACTCGGAAGGGACCGCCGTGGCCGAGAAGACGTACCGACGCCTCTACCGCTCCGAGAGCAATCGGATGATCGCCGGGGTGTGCGGCGGGATCGGCGAGATCCTCCGCGTCGATCCGACGATCGTGCGGATCGCGTGCGCGTTCCTCGGGCTCTTCTCCGTCGGCGGCATCCTGACCCTCGGCCTGCCGGCGATCCTCCTCTACGTCGTGTGCTGGATCGTCGTGCCGACCGAGTCCGAGGTTTCGTGACCGGGGCGCGGCGGGTCGAACGAGCCCTCCTCGCCGTCTCCGACAAGCGCGGGCTGGATTCCTTCGCGCGCGGGCTCGCGGCGCTCCGCGTCGAGATCGTCTCGACGGGGGGGACGGCTCGCGCTCTCGCGGCGGCGGGCCTCGCCGTTCGCGAGGTCGCGGACGTGACGGGCTTTCCCGAGATGCTCGGCGGGAGGGTGAAGACGCTCCATCCGGCCGTGCATGCCGGGATCCTCGCGCGACGCGGTCGCGCGGAAGACCTCGCGGCGCTCGAGAAGGCGGGGATCGCGCCCTTCGACCTCGTCGTCGTGAACCTCTATCCGTTCGAGGCGGCCGTCGCGGCCGGCGTGGACCCCGAGGAGGCGATCGAGCAGATCGACATCGGCGGGCCGACGCTGCTTCGCGCCGCCGCGAAGAACCGGGAGGACGTCGCCGCCGTCTGCGATCCGTCGGACTACGAGCCGGTCCTCGGGGAGATGCGCTCCTCGGGAGGATCGCTCTCCGCCGCGACGCGCGAGCGGCTCGCGGCGAAGGCCTTCCGCGCGACGGCCGCCTACGACGCCGCGATCGCCGCCTGGTTCACGCTCGAGACGGGGGAGCCCTTCCCCGAGTCGGTCGTCCTCGCGGGCCGCGCCTCGATTCGCCTGCGCTATGGAGAGAACCCCCACCAGGAAGCGGCGCTCTACCGGGCGGTCCTCGCGCCCGAGGCGGGCGTCGCGGGCGGGGAGGTGCTCGGGGGAAAGGCCCTCTCCTACAACAACCTCCTCGATCTCGACGCCGCTCGAGGACTCGTCGGGGAGTTCGAGGAGCCCGCGGCGGTCGTCGTGAAGCACGGGAACCCCGCGGGAGCCGCCGTAGCGGAAGCGCTCGCGACGGCCGTCGCGCAGGCGTGGGAAGGGGATCCCCTCTCGGCCTTCGGCTCCGTCGTGGGGCTCAACCGTCCGCTCGATGACGCCTCGGCCGAGTTCCTCGCGGGGGAAGGCCGCTTCGTCGAGGCCGTCGTCGCGCCCGATTTCGAGCCGCGGGCGCTCGAGGTCCTGACCACGCGCCCGAAGTGGGGGGCGAGCGTGCGGTGCGTCCGGACCGCGCTCCCCGACCGCCGGACGCGGATCGAGGCGCGCGCGATCTCCGGGGGATTCCTCCTCCAGACCTCCGACGCGAAGATCGACGCGGCGGCGGACCTCCGGGTCGTGACGAAGCGGGCGCCGGCGCCTCCCGAGATCGAGTCGCTCCTCTTCGCGGCGGCCGTCGCGAAACACGTCCGCTCGAACGCGATCGTCCTCGCTCGCGAATGTGCCGTCGTCGGGGTCGGCGCCGGGCAGATGAGCCGAGTCGACGCGGTCCGACTCGCGGTCGCGAAAGCGGGGGAGCGGGCGAAGGGCGCCGCGCTCGCCTCGGACGCCTTCTTCCCGTTCCCCGACGGCATCGAAGAGGCCGTCCGAGCCGGAGTGAGCTCAATCCTCCAGCCGGGCGGCTCCGTGCGCGACCGCGAGGGAATCGCGGCCGCCGACCGCGCCGGCGCGGCGATGGTCTTCACGGGGACGCGTCACTTCCGCCATTGAGGAGAAAGAAAAAGGGGTCAGGCTCCGTTTCCGGCTCGGCGGAAACGGTGCCTGACCCCTTTCCGGAAACGGTGCCCGACCCCCTCCGCATCCTCCGGACGTTCACGGCGTACCAGCGCACCGAGGCGCTCGAGACCGCGGTCGATCTCGACCTCTTCACGGCGGTCGGCGAGGGGAACACGAGGATCGAGGATCTCGCGCGGCGCTGCGACGCCTCCGAGCGGGGGATGCGAGCGCTGTGCGACCACCTCGTCGTCGAGGGCTTCCTCGTGAAGAAGGAGGGGCGGTACGGCCTCCCCGAGATCTCCGCTCTCTACCTCGATCGGCGCTCTTCCCGCTACCTGGGAGATTCCGTCCGGTTCCTGGCGTCCGCGGAGCTGCGCGACGGATTCGAGAGGCTCACCGAGGCCGTGAGGAAGGGCGGCACCGCGGCGAAGGGGGCGGGGATCGCCTCGGAGGAGAGCCCCGCGTGGGTCGAGTTCGCCCGGGCGATGCAGCCCCTCGCCCGGCCCCTCGCGGAGGGTCTCGCGAAGATCCTCGTCGAGGACCCGGCACCGATCCGCCGCGTCCTGGACGTCGCGGCCGGGCACGGGCTCTACGGGATCGAGATCGCGCGGCGCCGGCCCGGCGCGGAGATCGTCGCGATCGACGGCGCGAGCGTCCTCGAGGCCGCGCGCGAGAACGCGGCCGCCGCCGGGGTCTCCGACCGATACCGGTGCCTGCCCGGGAGCGCGTTCGAGGTCGAGTGGGGGAAGGGATACGACCTCGTCCTCCTCGTGAACATCCTCCACCACTTCGACGCGCGCGCCGTCGTGCGTCTCTTGAAGAAAGCGCGAGCGGCCGTCGTCGAGAGAGGGCGCGTCGTCGCGGGCGAGGCGCCTCCGAACGAGGATCGCGTCTCGCCCGGCCCTCCGGCGTCGTTCGCGCTCGTGATGCTCGCGACGACGCCGGGCGGCGGCGCCTACACCCTCGCCGAGTACGAGGCGATGTTCCGCGAGGCGGGGCTCGGCCGGCCCGTCGCGACGCCGATCCCCGACTCGATCCATTCCGCGATCGTCGCGAGGAGGTGAGGGGAAAAAGGGGTCAGGCTCCTTTTCCGGCTCGGCGGAAAAGGTGCCTGACCCCTTTTTCCTACGACCAGACGGGCCCCTCGCCCTCGACGACCTCGGCCTCGCGAAGGAGCCTCACCCCCTCCAGGCGGATCGCCTCCGCATCGGGAAGGGTGTCCCTCTCGAGGCGAGCCCACTCCTCCTCGCCGAGGCGGATGCGGACGTTGTGGAGGATCGACTCGAGGGCGGAGGCGGCGGGGTCGGCGAGGTCCCGGAGGATCCGGTGCGCGAGGTGGTAGCAGGCGATCGCGGCTTCCGCCCCGTAGCAGTCGCGGAAGAGATTCCCCTCGAAGCGCAGCGCGAGAGCTTCGCCGAGGCGCTCGCCGGTCCGGCGGAAGGCCGGGATCGATTCCTCGAAGAGATCGAGCGCCTCGAGGTAGCGCTGGCCGCGGTGGCGCGCCTGGCCGAGGTGCGCGAGGTCGGCGGCGGCGCCCGCCTCGTCCCCCAGCGCACGATGGAGCGAGAGGGCCTCCTCGAGGCGCGCCTCCGCCTCGTCCCTCTTTCGCGCATCGAGCGCCGCGCGACCGATCTTCTGGAGGCAGTCCGCCTCCCCGTGGCGATCGCCCGCCTCGCGGAAGAGGGGGAGCGCGGCCTCGTAGCCGGGAAGCGCCTCGGCGGGGCGACCCGTGCGGAGCGACTCGTCCGCCCGGCGCTTCTCCTCCCGCGCCTGCCACCTCGGATCCGTGCCCACGAGCACGAGGATACCCCCGCTTGATCGGAGCGGGGCTGCCGGCGTAGCGTCCGAGCGGCGATGACGGCGCTCCGCTTCAAGGTCGCCTCGGAGGCCTGGGAGTTCGAGCAGGTCGCGCACCTCAACTACGCGACCTTCGTCGAGGAGATCCCCCAGCACCCTCCCAACGCCGATCGCTCCCTGGTCGATCGGGGGCTCGCGCGCAGCACCTGCTTCATCGCGCTCGAGGGGACGAGGGTCGTCGGCATGGTGGCCGTCGGCGACGAGCGCCCCTTCTCGATCGACCGCAAGCTGCCGGACCTCGAGGCGCTCCTCCCGCCGCACGCTCGCCCGTGCGAGTTCCGGCTGCTTGCGATCGACCCCGCTCGGCGCGGGGGGCGCGTGTTCGCCGGCCTCGCGCGGCACCTGTGGCGCCATTGCCGCGCCGAGGGGTACGACCTCGGGATCATCTCCGCCGCGGGGAGCCAGGAGCGGCTCTACCGGCACCTCGGATTCGTCTCGTTCGGCCCGCCGATCGGGACTCCGGACGCGCCGTACCAGGGGATGTACGTCACCTGGGACCGATTGGCGGCGACCGTGGAGAGGATCGCCGTGGAGGCGGCGGAGCCTCCGGTCCTCCTGCTGCCGGGGCCGGTCGAGCCTTGTCCCGCGGTTCGCGCCGCCCTGACCGCGCCCCCGATCTCGCACCGATCCGCGGCCTTCCTCGCCCTCGCCCGAGAGGTGCGAGGGCGGCTCTGCGCGCTCGCGGGAGCGTCTCGCGTCCAGATCCTCCTCGGCTCGGGGACCCTCGCCAACGACGCGGCGGCGGCGCAGCTCCGCCGGCTCGGGGGGAGGGGCGTCGTGTGCGCGAACGGCGAGTTCGGAGACCGGCTCGCGGGGCACGCGCGGCGCGCGGGCCTCGAGTTCGACTTCCTCGAAGAGCCTTGGGGGGAGCCGCTCCCCTACGATCGCCTCGCCGCCGCCCTCGACGGCGTCGCGCGCCCCCGATGGGTGTGGGCCGTCCACGGCGAGACCTCGACGGGGGTGCGAAACGATCTCCCGCGCCTCCGCGCCCTCGCGGACGCGCGCGGCGCGCGCCTGGCGCTCGACTGCGTCAGCACCCTCGGGATGGTCCCGGTCGATCTCTCGGGCGTCTGGCTCGCGACGGCGGTGAGCGGGAAGGGTCTCGCCGCCCCCTCGGGTCTCGCGATGATCTTCCACGCCGAGCCGATCCCTCCCGACCCGAGGCTTCCGGCGTACCTGGACCTCGGTCAGTACGCGGCGAGCGAGGGCGTGCCCTTCACGGCGTCCTCGTTGCTCTACGGCGCGCTCCGGGCGAGCCTGCGCCGCCGATTCACCGCCCGTGCGCCGGGGGAGGCGCCCGCCGTCTTCGCGGATCGCGTCGCCCTCGACGACTGGGTCCGGGCTCGCCTGGCCGGCGTCGGCCTGGAGGCGATGGCCCCTGTCGACCGCCGTCTCGTGGGAATCCTCACGGTGCGTCTCCCCGGGACGCGCTCCTCCGTCGAGATCGGCGAGGCGCTCGAGGCGCGCGGGCTCCTCGTGCACTACCGCAACGGCTACCTGATCCGGCGGAACCTCGTCCAGCTCTGCTTCATGGGCGAGGTCGCTCGCGAGCGGCTCGAGCCGCTCTTCGAGATCCTCGCGGAGTGCGTCCCGCGCGGGCTCGTCAGAATCGCAGCGGGATCTTGAAGAAGGGGACCCGGGGGCGGGGAGTCCCGGTGCTCAACATCACGCCGCCCGTGGCGTTGATGTCGAACTCCACCGAGAACCGGATCAGACGCTTTCCCTCGAGGTCGTCGAGATCCGGCGTGAGACCCACGAGGCCGATCGGGTCTCCGGTCATCGGGTCGAGACCGTCCGCCCCCTCGAAGAGGATCCGCACCGTCGCCGTCGAGGGGATCGTGTCGAGGGAGGAGCCCGTGTGGACCCGGAAGAACCGCGGGCGGATCTCCCACGAGGTCGTCCCCGGCCCCACGACCGCCGTCATCGGCCCCTCGGCGGGGTCCGTCACGATCGTCGTCTGATTCGCTCCCGCGTCGAACGAAGCCGACACGATCGTGAACGAGGTCGTCTGCAACACGTTCGGATTGAAGGCGTCGCCGTGGAGCGTGAGCGGGTTCACCGCGACGGATCCGGGGATCGTCGCGACGTTGGCCCCGATTCCCGACGCGGGCGCCGAGCCCGAGGCGAGGACGGGGAGGGTCAGCACCTTTCCCATCGGACCGGTGCGCACGATCCCCGTCGGACCGAGCGGATACTCGGCGTTCGTCGAGTTGTTCGGGGTCGAAGCGCACGGGAGCGGGCACCCGGGCGGGATCACGACCCAGGGATAGAAGGGCCCTCCCGCCGACCCGAGCGAGCCGAGGAAGGCGAAGCCCGTGTCGATCCACTTCGAGCGAGCCCGCGACTGCGGTCCGAAGTTCGGGACGAGGACGTGGGCGACGAAGGGGAGGTTCATCCCCACGCCGGCGCCGATGCCGACGCCGCCCGCGTCCACGACGAACTGTCCGGGCTGCCCGACCGCGAAGGTCGTGATCGGAGTCCCCGTCATGGGATCTAGCATCCCCGTCATCGGATCCGGCAGCGCGTCGACGACGATCGTCGGGAAGCCGGTGCCGGGAGCGACCGGCGCGTGGAACTGCGCGACCCCGAGCGCGCCGTCGCCGCCGCGGCAGACCGAGTTTCCCGCGTAGGCGTCGTTGACGCCGGTCCCGCCCCGGTCCCCCTTGATGAGCACGCGGTTGTTCACCGTCGTCGCGGTCCCGATCGTGATCGAGGTCGCGGACTCGACGATGACCATCCCGCCCGACGCCCCTCCGCCTCCGCCTCCCGCGGGATTGATGAACAGGATGCTCTCCCCGTGACCGCCCTTGCCGCCGCGGGCCGAGAGCTTCGCCGCCCCGGTGATCTGGATCGACCCGAGCGCGCGGAGGATGAGGAGCCCGCCGCCGCCGCCCGCCGCGCCGCCCTTGCGGTCTCCCTGGAGCCACTGCGGGCTCGGGCACGCGGGGGTCACGGTGTAGAAGACGGCGTCGCCGCCGCCGCCGCCCCCCTGGCCCGCCGTCGGGGCCGTGAGCTCGCCGACGAGGAGATCCTCGGGAGCGGGGCCGATCTTCTTGCGGCCGAAGAAGTTGTTCGTGGCGAGGGCGTCCGTGAAGACGTCGGGCCCGTGGAGACCCCCGTTCACCGGGAGGGCGAAGTCGATGCAGTCGTTCCCGGACGGCCCGCCGTTGCGACCGTTCACCTGGATTCCGCCGCTGGCGGGATCGGGATCTGGAGTGAGGTTTCCCGTCGACTGGAAGAGAGTGAGAGCGCCGCCCCCGCCTCCCCCGCCGCGGCGAGGCTCGGGCGCGCCCGTTCCGAAGCAGGCGTGGCCTCCCTCCCCGCCGCCGGCCGGAGCGAAGTCCGGGAACGGGCCGAAGCCGTCCCCTCCCTTCGGGCTCGACTGGGTCGTCTGGGGAGAGCTCGTCCCTCCCTCGCCGCCTCCGCAGTTCCCCGGCGCCCCGGAGACGGGGAGGAACGGGGTGTTGAGGCCCCCCGTGTTCACCGCGTTGAACCCGTCGACGTTGACCTCGCCCGCGATCAAGACGTTTCCCGTCGCGTTGATGACGAGGGGATTCGGCCCCTGGCCGAAGACCTTCGCTCCGGGGGACACGGTGAAGTTCCGGATGTTGACGACGCCGCCCGTCACCTGGAGCTGCTGGCCCAAGGTGTTCGTGATCACGGCGAAGGTCGTGTCGACGACGATGCTCCCGACGACGGTCCAGTCGAAGGTCGTGTCCGCCCCGGGGAAGGGGGTGGGCGCGGTGAGATTCTCGGGCCCGCCGAACGAGGGGGGGCCCCACTGCGCGAAGGGAACCGCGAACGCCTCCGAGGTGTCCTCGTTCTCCCGGGTCTCGAACTCCTCCACGAACGCGTCGAACTCCCCTCCCGCACCCGCGCTGTCCACCGTGAACGTCGCCACCACCGTGTCGGACGCCACCGCCTGCACCTGCCCGATGTCCTTCACCCCCGCCGCCACCACCACCCGGCACGTCGCGTTCGGAGGCAGGATCCCCTGCGGCACCACCGTCACCGTCGCCAACTCCGGGCGCGGGCACGCCGCCGAGCCCAGATCCACCTCGCAGTTCTGCGTCAGCGCCACCGTCCGCGGGATCTCCACCCACGTCCCCGACCCCGGAGGATCCTCGTACTCCAGCACGAAGTGCGCCTCGTCCACGTTCCCCGCCGCCGGATCCAGCGACTGGTCGAACGTCACCACGATCGGAGCGGCCGGCTCCGTGAACAGATTCAACCCGAACGGCGAGCTCACGCTCGCGCTCGGCGTCGGCGGCGCCGGGTTCGGATCGATGAACACCGGCTCGATCCCCGGAATCGGCGCGCGGAACCCGAACGTCGTCCCCTGCGCCAGGAAGTCCCCGTCCGTCGAGCGCAGCACCGTCGGCGTGTTCCCGCTCGGCACGTTCACCGTGTACGTCACCGCCGGCACCAGCCCCCCCTGCGTCACGTCCCCCGTCAGCGGGCACGCCGGCTGGAACACCACCGAGCGGCCCCCCGAGCAGGGATCCACGAAGAACGAGCCCGTCACCGGCACCGTGTTCGAGCCCGCGAAGGAGATCGAGTTGAACGACACCGACGCCGGATTCACCGGCTTGTTGAACGTGAACACGATCCGCCGGTTGATCTCCCACACCTGGTTGGGCGTCACGTTCGTCGCGGTGAGACGGAACTGCCCCACCCCGCCTCCGCCGCCTCCTCCGCCGCTGCCGCACGC
>Ga0187892_10005659_pt1 | contig 19400 bp, 17 predicted proteins | sample MA1701073metaG_FD_139345 | JGI IMG/M metagenome (GOLD analysis project Ga0187892, IMG submission 139345) | Bio-ooze microbial communities from a basaltic lava cave in the Kipuka Kanohina Cave System on the Island of Hawaii, USA - MA170107-3 metaG ...
CGCTCCGCCGGGATCGGGAGTGGGTGGCGAAGGCTCGGGAGGTGGCGTTCGACATCGTCGACCACGACCCGACGCTCGCCCGCCACGACCTGCTCCGCGAGGACAGCGGCCTCCTCATCGACGAGGAGGAGGCCGAGTTCCTGTTCAAGAGCTGATTCGGCCCGGCGGTAGGTGGCGCGCGTTCGGCAATCAACACCGCACGGTTACAGTGGCCTCGGCAGGGTTCCACGACCGAGGGTCAACCTCGCGGGCCAGAGGCGTGGCTGGGACTTCCCGTCAGGAGGTGACCGCGTGAAGAAGGCGCTCGTGTGCGGAGGTGGTGGCTTCATAGGCGGCCATCTCGTCCGAAGGCTCAAGCAGGATGGCGTGTGGGTCAGGGCCGTCGACCAGGTCCACGCCAGATACGGGCCGGTGCCGGCCGACGAGTTCGTCGTCGCCGACCTCCGTGAACCAGCGGCGTGCCGGGAGGTCCTCGACGTCGCCGGTGGGTTCGACGAGGTCTACCAGCTCGCGGCCGACATGGGAGGCATGGGCTTCATCGAGGCCGCCGAGTGCGAGATCATGCGCAACAACGCGCTGATCAACAGCAACGTGCTTCACGCTGCGACGCAGGCGCGGGCGAGCCGGTATTTCCTGTCGTCGTCGGTCTGTGTGTACCGGGACATGGCGGTCGGCGAGCCGGTCCTGACCGAAGACGACGCGTACCCGGCCCTGCCCGACAACGAGTACGGGTGGGAGAAGCTCTACGCCGAACGCATGGCGCTGGCCTACGCGCGGCGGTACCCCATCGAAGTCCGCATCGCCCGGTTCCAGAACTGCTACGGGCCTGGTGGGGCGTGGAACGACGGCCGCGAGAAGGCGCCCTCCGCGATCTGCCGCAAGGTCGCCGAGGCGCCGCAGGGCGGCGTGGTCGAGGTGTGGGGCGACGGCACGGCGGTGCGCTCGTTCGTGTACGTCGACGACCTGGTGGACGCCGTCGTTCTGCTGATACGGTCCGACCTGGGGGCGCCGGCCAACATCGGCCATCGCGACTACGTCAGTGTCAAGGAACTGGTCGACACCGTGGTGGAGCTGTCGGGCAAGCGGGTCTCGATCCGGTGGATCGAGGGCCCGGTTGGCGTGCAGAGCCGGAACTTCGCCAACGACCGGATCGAGTCGCTGGGCTGGCGGCCGCAAGTCCCGCTCCGGGAGGGCCTCGCCCGCACCTATGACTGGATCGCCTCGCAACTGCAGGCCGGGCTCACAACACGGTGAACGTGTAGGGGGCGGCCACGGTCACCGTGTTCGACACGGTGTCCTCCCGGAAGCAGACCTGCCACCGGCCCGGGCCGCGGTTCACGGCGCCGGTGGTGGGGCCGGTGAAGCCGAGGGGGCTGGTGCGGCGCAAGGCTGCGTTCACGACCGCCGTGTTCCACATGCAGGGGCGGCCCACGCCGCCGTCGAGCCCGGTGACGAGCACGAAGTTGCGGGCCGCCGGCAAGCCGGTGCCGTAGGCGGTGACGACCGTTCCGGCGGGGCCGCTGGCGGGGTTGACCCCGTTCACCGGCCACGTCGAACCCGAGATCTCGGTCAACGGCGGTGGTGTGCAGTTCTCGGCCGTCGACCACCCCATCGCCTCGAGCAGGCACAGGGCGAGCGGGCCGATGAAGTGCACCGCTTCGGCGGAGTTCAGGAAGGGGGTGGTGAGGGAGTTCGACGTGCCCGCCGGGTACATGGACTCGTCGAGGTGGGCGAAGCTGCTGCCCGGGTTCCAACTGCTCGGCGCATACACCCGGAGCCGGTCGGCCTGGTTGCGGTTGGTCGACGGGCTGCTCAGGTAGACCTGGTTGCTGCGGAGGGCGTTGCCCAGCGTCACCGAGTTGTTGGGGAGGTTGAGAAGCTTCTGGCCGCTGGCATCCTCGGCCAGGCGGTCGTAGATGTCGGGGCGCGGGGGCGAGCCGAGACCCCATCCGCCGATCGAGCCGGTGACGTCCATCGTCCCGAGGAAGCCGAGCCCGTGGGCCATCTCGTGCAGCACCACGCTCATCAGGTCGTAGCGGCCGCCGGGCACGTTGCCGTCGGTGCCGAAGTACCAGTCGCTGCGGACGTTGATGTCGATGGTGATGTCGGGGTCGTCCCCCGCCAGGTTCTGGCCCGACAGGGCCTCGGCGAGGGGGCCCGCGTACCACGTGCCCGCCACCGGCGCGTTGGGGAAGTCACGGAAGACGAACTTCGGGCCGGCCCCGGCCAGGGTCCCCGCGCCCAGGGACTTGTAGCTGGCCAGGATCGTCGTGCCAGTCGGGATGTTCACCGCTTCGGCCCACAGTGAGACTGCGGCCTGGACTGCCGCCTTGGCCTCCAGCGGGAAACCACTCGCGAACGTGATGGCGGGCGCGGGCGGGGGAGGGGCGTCGGGCGGCCGAGGGGCGCCGCGGCGCGGCGGCACGTAGGTGTCGGCGTCGCCCGGCGCAGCGAGGAGCGTGACGGAGCGGCCCGAGGCGGCCAACGGGCCGGGCGGTTCGGGCAGCGGCTGCTGGGCGCCCGACGGCGCACCGCGGAAAGACGTGGCAACGATCGCCATGAGGGAGAGCACCGCGAAGAGCCGCCGATGTGGCGCGCGGCGGAGCCGGTCGGGATGCACGGTCGGGCGAGGCTAGACGATCGAAGGTAGGTTTCCCGGTTCGTGCCATTGAGGGACGTCACCGACCCTGCCGTCCGGACCGTCCGGCGCATCTGGGACCACCCCGGCAACCGCGGGCGGCGTGTCAGGCGCCTCGGCCTGTGGGTGGGCTGGCAGGTGTGGCAGCGCACGGTGCGCCGGCCCTGGGTCGTCGAGCTCCGGCCCGGGCTGGCGGTCACCCTCCATGCCCACGACCCCGTCACCTCCGGTGTCCTGTACTGCGGCCTTCCCGACTGGCCGGAGATGCCGTTCGTCCTCGACTACCTCAGCCCCGGTGACGTGGCGGTCGACGTGGGTGCGAACGTCGGCCTCTACTCGGTGTTGGCCGCCTCCGTGGGCGACGTCTCGGTGATCGCGTTCGAACCCGACGCCGCAGCGCGGGGGAGGGCCACGGCCAACCTCGCCCGCAACGACCTCGCCCGGCGCGTGGAGGTCCGTGAACAAGCGGTGGCCGAGCAGTCCGGGCGAGCGTCATTCTCCGTGGAGCGGGGGCCGTGCAACCGCATCCTCACCAGTGCCGACCGCGCACACGTCGGGCAGGCGGTCGAAGTGGTCACCCTCGACGAGGCGGTCACCGGCTCGGTCGCCCTGCTCAAGGTGGACGTGGAAGGCGGCGAACTGGCGGTGCTCCGCGGAGCCGACCGGTTGCTCCGGGCGCGTCGGCCGGCTCTCATCTTGGAGGCGAACGACCCGATCGGGCTGACCGATCACCTGGCGGCGCTCGGCTACCGGTGGGTGACCTACGATCCCGGCACACGTCGCCTGAGCACGATCCCGGCGCCTCCGGCTGCGGGTCAGAACGGCATTGCCCTAGCCGACTTGGAGGAGGCGCAGCGGCGGGTGCGTGCGCCAGGTCATCCATGAAGACATCGGGACGCGTGCTGGGCGTTGCCGACCAGGCCCTCTCCAGCGTGACGAACGTGGCGATCACGGTTTTCGCCGCAAGTGCCCTCGAGCCCACCGCCTTCGGCGGGTTCGCGCTGGCGTTTGCGTTCTACCTTGCCCTCGTCGGGATGGCCCGGTCGCTGGCCACCGAGCCCCTCCTCATCCGCCCAGGCGCAAGCGACGGCGAAGCGCTGCGCGCCGCGGTGGGGGCGATGGCGGCGCTTGGTCTCGCGGCCGCCGCTGTCTGCGGCTGTGTGGGACTCATCAGCGGGGGCACCGTCGGCCGGCCGCTCCTGGCCGGTGCCGCCTTCCTGCCGTTGCTGTTCGTGCAGGACGGGTGGCGGTACGGCGCCTTCGCCAGCGGGCGGCCGCCTCGCGCCCTGGTTGTCGACGTGGTGTGGCTGGGCGTACAGATCCCGGGCGTGGCGTTGCTTCTCGTCAGCGACAGCCGCGAGCCCGCTGCGTTCATGGCCGTGTGGGCCGCCTCCGGAGCGGTGAGCGCAGTGGTGGGGGCCGTACAATCCGGCCTCTTGCCGAGCATCACCCGGGGGGTGAGGTGGCTGCGCGCCAACTCTGATCTGGGCGGTCCCTTCCTTGCCGAGTTCCTGGCCGCAGGAGCCGCCGTCTACGCCGGTCTGTGGCTGCTCGGGTTGGTCAGCGGGCTGGCTGCGGTGGGCGCCGTCCGCGTCGCTCAGACCATCTTCGGTCCTATCAACGTGCTGTACGCAGGCATCTACCTGACGCTGGTCCCCGAAGGGGCACGGCAAGCCAAGGGCGACCGTGCGCAGGTGAATCGGTCGATGCAGCGGATCTCGGCCGTGCTCCTGGCGACGTCCGCAGTGGCGACGGTTGCAGCCCTGGCCATTCCCGGCGGCGTGGGCGAAGGCCTTTTTGGCGACACGTGGGACCTGGCCCGGCCCGTGCTCCTGCCCATGGGCCTCACCCTGTGCGGGTCGGCGGTCATGGCGGGCGCGCTCGCAGGCCTCCGCTCCCTAGCAGCGGCCCGCCTCACCTTGCGGACCCGGGTGGCGACGATCCCGTTGACGTTGGTGGGGCCCGTCCTGGGGGCGCTCGTGGCCGACGAGGTGGGTTTCACCGCAGGCCTCGCCCTCGGGACGTGGGCGGCCGCCGCACTTTGGTGGTCCGCTTTCAAGGCTGGGCTATCCCAGCCGGCGCCCCCCGTCCCCTCACCCCCGCGCCGGACCCGCCAAGTCCCCGAACAGCTTCAGAAACGAGTGGGCGGCGCGGTCCCACGAGAGCTCGGCGGCACGCCGGGACCCGGCCGTCCTGAGCCGTCGCCGGAGATCGGGATCTGAGGTGACCCGGAGTAAGGCGTCGGCCAGGCCGGCGGCGTCGTCGGGTTCGACGAGAAGCCCGGCGTCGCCGACGACCTCGGGCAACGACGTCCGGTCCGCCACGACCACGGGAACGCCGCGAGCCATCGCCTCGAGGGGCACGAACCCGAACCCCTCGGCTCGGGATGGGAAGGCGACCACGGCGGCCTCGCGGTAGAGCCGTTCCAGCTCCTCGTCGGACACCTTGCCGGGGAACGCCACCAGGTCCTCGATGCCGCGCTCGGCGGCGCGCCGCTGGAGGGCGGGCAGCTGCGCCCCGTCGGGATCCCGGCCGGCGATGACGGCTCGGAGAGAAGTACCCCGCTGACGGGCAACGGCGATCGCATCCACAACGAGGCTCGGGTTCTTGTAGGGGTACAGCGTGCTCACGAACAGCACGTGGCCGCCGTCCCGGCGGGGGGAATGGTCGAAGGGGCCATCGATCCCGCATGGGATGGCCCGGACCTTGGCCGCGCACAACCCGTTCTCGGCGACCAGCCGGTCCGCCAGGAACTCCGAGATGGCGACCACGGCGGTGGCCCGCCGGTGCGAGGCCTGCATCACCGGCCCGTAGTAGAGGCGGTGGGCAGCAGACAGCGGCTCCCCGCCGAGCTCACGGCGCACCGACGGGAGGGCCAGGTGAGCGACCATCATCACGACCTGCGGCACAGGTGTCACGAGGGAGCCGACGCTCGACGGAGTGAGGAGCAGATCGGTCCCGTGCCGTACGAGGCGGGGCACTGTGAACTGGTCGTGCCAGATCCGCAGGAGGGGCCATCTGCGAGTCCCGGGCACGATCACCATCTCGACCTGGCCCGCCACGGCTTCAAACAGCGCAGCGTTCGCCTGCGAGCAGACGAGCCTGTAAGAGTTCTCGTCGTCGTGCCGGACGAGGGCGGCGACGAGACCGCGGATCATCGTGCGGATCCCCTCGTCCTCGTCCGTGACCGACAGCGTGTTGACGGTGATCTGCACGTCGGCTCCCAGCTCCCCGCCGCCAACTCTACGAAATGCTGCCCCGGCCGGTCAGCGGCGTTGAGCAAGGGGCTCCTTAGGGGACTCTGCGAGGTTGGCGTGGTCCACCGGATTGGACAGACCTCGGGGCGGCGAGGCCCGTGCAGGACAGCCAGGGCGTCTCCTACCGGACAGCCATCGGTGGGAAGGCGCACACAGCGGCCTTCCTCGACGACTTCGACCCTCGGCGGCGGTGCCAGCGGTGCCGACCGGTGGCGCCGTCATCGAGTCGGAGGCGGGGGGGCGATCCCGCTCCTGGCCGACCAAGCCTGCTGACGATGGGTCAGCCCCGGTCGAGGCCCAGGTGGCGGCGGAGCCAGGTGACCCTTTCGGTCAGGTAGCCGGCCCATCGTTGCGGCGTGAACTGCAGGGCCAGCTCGGTGCTGTGCCGGCCGAGGGTGGCCCGATCGGTGGCCGGATCGGCAATGCGGGCCAGCGCGGCAGCCAGCGCGGCGGCTTCGCCGGCGGAGACCAGAGCCCCGTTGAAGCCGTCGAGCACGAGCCGGGAGGATGCCCCGCATGCGCTGGTGCAGATCACCGGGAGGCCGGCGCTGGTGGCCTCGTGGATGGCGACGCCCCACGGTTCGAACCGGCTTGGCATCACCAGGCAACCGGCCCGGGCGTAGACCGAGCCGATTTCCCCAGGCTGGACGAAGCCCAGGAGCTCGACGTTTGCCAGCCCGTCGAAGGCGGATGCCAAAGGCCCGGTCCCGCAGACCGTGAGGGGCCAGGGACGTGCGGACGACTCGCAGTAGGTCGCATAGGCGGACGCCAGCACGTCGATGCCCTTCTCGGGCACCAGGCGGCCGGTGAAGAGGAAGCGCTCCGGAAGGTCGCCGGCGCGAGCGGCGGCAACCTTCGCGAGCGCCGCGTGGTCGCAGGTGTTGAGGCCCCAGAGGATCCGCTCGTCGGGGAACCCGAGGTAGCGAGCGAAGGCCGCTTGGCGGTCGCCGGGAAGGAAGGCGGCGTCGTAGGTGGGACGGATGAGCCAGGGGGCGGCGAGTCGCCCGGCCCACTGCTTGGGCGTGCCCAGCCAGGCGTTGTCCATGCACAGGATCCGCAGTGTGCGGCCCTGCAGACTCCGGGACAGGCGCCGGTAGACACCGACGTCCCACGAGATGACGAGGACGGCGTGGGGGTCGAACGCCGCGACTCGCTCGGCCAGCTCGGCGTCGCCGGGCTGTTGCGTCCATGCCCAGGCCCCGATCCCGAGGTCCAGGCGATCGTCGTTGAACGGCGCATCCGCGGTTGCCGACCGGTGCACGAGGAGCACCTCCGTCCCGAGGTCGCGGAGCGCGGCGAACGTGGCCGCCGCAAATCCCGACATCTGTTTCCACAGGATCGCGATGCGCATGGCCAGCCGACCAGGTCAGCGGTGGAGGGCGGCCGGTGCAGGGCTGGCCGGCACGTCCGCCTGCGGGTGGCCGGCCCGGAAGGCGGTCCCCACCCAGACCACCACCGTGATGTGCAGCCAGAGATAGCGGTCCCAGAGGATGTTCTGGAACGCGCCGCCGACGAGGTAGCCCATGTAGCCGGCGACGAACGCGATGGCGAGCGAGGTGGCCTCCGGGTCGCCGAACCGGCGGGTGCCGGTGGCGATCACCCCGGTGGCGATCGTGAGCAGCCCGACGAGCCCGCACAGCCCCGCAGCGGCCCACGCCTGGACGTAGATGTTGTGAGATTCCAGTGCCTTCTCAAAGCCAGAACCGGTGAGGGGGTGAGCCTCGATCCGCTGCACGCCGGCGGCAAGGAGTGGGGCCCGGCTCCGGTCGCTGGGCCGGGTCGTCACGTCGCCGAGGAAGCGGCTGACGGCGTTGTGACGTCCCAGGTCCACGATGCCAGTCGAGACGAGCACGAGGGACACGCCAGCGAGGCCGCCGAGGACGACCGCCAACCTCGACACGCGACCGGGTGCCGACCGCATGGCTGCCACCCGGACGACCACAACGGCACAGGTCACCGCCAGCACGAGCAGCCCGGCGCGCGAGCCGGCCCTGAGAACGCCGAGCGTCAGGATTGCGAGCGCACCGACCGCGATCGCCCGCGCCCGGCCGGCGGCCGTGACGGCGAGGACCAGGGCCAAGCCGGCAGCCAGGCTGCTGATCATGGCCAGGTGGTTGGGGTGGCCGGACAACCCGGCCGGGCGCCCGCTGGCGTCGCCGGCGCCGGCGAGCGCAACGACGGCACTGAGCACCGCCCCGCCGACCCACACCCACGCGAAACGGGTGAGTTGGCCCCGATCGGGCCGCCACGCCCAGAACAGCAGCACCGGGCCGACGGAGGAGAGTGTGAATCGCAGGAGGTTGGCCAGGCTCGCGCCCTGGTTGTCGGCGAGGAAGGTGCCCAGGCAGCCGCCGACCACGATCAGCAGCACACCGGTGAGGAACCACCGGGGCACCGGATTCGGCCTCGTGCCTGCGACCGCGGCGCGAGCGAACAGGGCCAGCGCGGCGATGATGAGAAAAACGTCGGTCATCGCCAGGCTGAGGGGTGCCCGCACCCCGTTGAGCGGCGCCGTGGCGGCGGCCGCCATCATCGAGAGGGTCGCGATGCGCTCAAGGCCGGCTGTGCTGATGGCGACTGCGGCCCACACGGCGGCGACCGGAATCACGATCCGGATGTCGGTCAGACGGGCGGCGCCGGACACAACGGCGCCGAGCAGGACGAAGCCGGCGGCCGTGGCAGCAAGGGTCGCCCAACGTGGCTGACCGTCGGTCAGGGCGAGCAATGATGGACCTCGTGACGACGGCTCTCGGCGACGACCAGGCCGGCCGCAGGCCCGCGGCGGGCGGAAGCGGACGGCGGCTGCGCGTGCTTCTCCACGACTTCGGCGGGTACGGCTTCATCGCCGAACTGGCGCGGGAGCTGGCGCGACGGGGCCACTGGGTCCACCACGTCCACTATGCCTCGTTGCGAAGCGGCAAGGGCGCCTTGGCCCGGCGGGACGGCGACCCCGAGACGCTCACCTTCACGGGCCTCACCGTGGCGGCCGGCTTCGACCGGTACCGGCCCCTCGACCGCCTGCGGCTGGAGCGCCGCTACGCCCGGGCCCTGGCCGCGTCGGCCGACCAGTGGCAACCCGACGTGGTGCTGGCCTCGAACACGCCCCTCCTGATCCTCCACTGGCTGCGGCCCCGGCTCGACCGTGCCGGCATCCCGCTGGTGAACTGGCTGCAGGACCTGCACAGCCTCGCCATGGGCGAGGACCTCGTGCGCCGGGCCGGCCCCGCCGGCCGGCCGGCGGGGTGGTTGCTGGAGCGGGTCGAGTCGCGCCTGCTCCGTCGCAACGCGGCCGTGATCGCGATCACCGGCGACTTCCTGCCGACGCTGCGCCGGTGGCGGGTCGCGCAGGAGCGCGTGACGGTCATCCACAACTGGGCCGAGCTGGCGCCCGCCGGCGGTCGCCACAACCCCTTCTCGGCCGAGCACGGCCTCGACGGGCGGGTGACCCTGCTCTACGCCGGCACGCTGGGCCTCAAGCACGAGCCCCACCAGCTCATCGCGTTGGCTGAGGCGTTCCGCGACCGGCCCGACGTCGCCGTTGTGGTGGTGACCGAGGGCATCGGCCGGCAGCGCCTCGAGGAGGAGAAGCGGGCCCGGGGGCTCCCCAACCTCCTCCTCGTCGACTTCCAGCCGCCGGAGCGGGTGCCCGACGTGCTCGCCACCGGCGACGTGCTCCTGTCGATGGTCCGTCCCGAAGCAGGCCGCTTCTCGGTGCCGTCCAAGGTCCTCACCTACCTGGCCGCAGGCCGGGCCCAGCTCTGCGCCATCCCACCCGAGAACCTCGCCGCCCGGGTGGTGGCCGAGAGCGGCGGCGGCGTCGTCGTGGCCGCAGGCCGGGCGGACGAGCTTGTCGCCGCCGCCCGCCGGCTCGTCGACGACGAAGGCTTGCGGGCCGCGCTCGGCCGCCGGGGCCGGGCCTACGCCGAGGCCAACTTCGACCTGGCGCTGGCCGCGGACCGGATCGAGGCGGTCCTCACCCGGTCGGCCCGGGCTCGCTGAACGTGTGGCGGGCACGGGCCCGGACCGCGCTGGAGCGCGGGCTCCGGCTGGCTGAGACGGCGATCGCGCCCGGCGGCCTGGACGCGATGCGCACGTGGCGGCCGTTCTCGCTGGCCGCCTTCCGGCTCGTCACCGGCCTGGTGGAGGAGGGGTTGCGGTTCACCACGGTCCTCGACGTAGGCGCCAACGCCGGCCAGTTCGCCCGGGCCTGCCTCGGGGTCTGGCCCGAGGCGACCATCGTCGCCTTCGAGCCGCTGCCTGGCCTGGCGGACCAGCTCACCGCCACCCTCGGGCCCATCGCCAGGCCGGGACGCTTCCAGGCCCACGCCGTGGCCGTCGGCGCCGCGGACGGGATGGCGGCCTTCCGGCCCCACGCCCACAGCCTGTCGTCGTCGGCCCTGCCTGTCGCCACCGACGTCCGGCTTGAGCCGTGGGCCCGGGAGCTGGCGCCCACGACCGTCCCCCTGCGCCGGCTCGACACGGCTCTCGCGGGCCGCACCCTCGCCCCGCCCGTCCTCCTGAAGGTCGACGTGCAGGGGTTGGAGCTGGACGTCGTCGCCGGGGCGACGGAGACCCTCGGCCGCGTCGACGCCGTCCTCGTGGAGTCCGCCTTCGAGCCGCAGTACGAGGGGCAGCCGCCCTTCGCGGCGGTCGACGCCGCCCTGGCCGCTGCGGGCTGGGCGCTCCAGCGGCCGCTGGACATCCGCCGTGACGGCCGGGGCCGGGCGGTCGAGGCTGACTGGCTCTACCGCCGGACCGGCAACGCATGAAGCGGCGCAGTCCCTCGACCACATAGAGTGTCGGCCGGATGGCCACGACAAGTGCCCGTTCAGGCGGGTGGTACGGCACGACCGCGGGGGTTGCCGCGCCCCGTGAGTGGACCGCGTCCCAGGCCGTGAAGCGGGGGATCGACGTCGTCGTCGCCCTCGTGCTCCTGGTGGCGGTCACGCCGCTGGTCGCCGTGCTCGCCCTGGTCGTGCGGGCCACCTCGCCCGGGCCGGCGCTGTTCCGCCAGGTGCGCATCGGCGAGGGCGGGCGGCCGTTCCGCCTCCTCAAGCTCCGCACGATGGTCGACGATGCCGAGCAGGTGCTCCGGCACGATCCCGAGCTGCTCGACGCCTATGTCGCCAACCACTTCAAGGTGCCGCCCGCCCTCGACCGGCGGGTGACGGGCTTCGGGCGGTTCCTGCGGCGGACGAGCCTTGACGAGCTTCCCCAGCTCGTCAATGTCCTGCGCGGCCACATGAGCCTGGTCGGCGTGCGGCCGGTCGTCCCCGAGGAGCTCGACCTCTACGGCGAGGCGGCGGCGCTCTACCAGCGGTTCAAGCCGGGCATCACCGGGTTCTGGCAGGTCCAGGGGCGCAGCCGCCTGACCGGCGGCGACCGCATCGAGCTCGACCGCTACTACTTTGAGAACTGGAGCCTCTGGCTCGATCTGAAGATTCTGCTGCTGACGCCCTCCGCCGTCGTGCGGTGCCGGGGGGCCCACTGACGGAGGTCGGAAACATGCGGTTCGGGCTGGGGCGGCGTGGGTTCGGAGTCGCCGCCCTGCTAACGGCGGTGGCCACGGCGGTCGTGCTGCCGGTCTCGCCGGCGGGGGCGCAGGCGGCGTGCCCGGTGAGCCTCGCCGACCAGCAGATCGACTCGTTCGAGGCGGCGCTGCTCGACCTCGTCAACGACCACCGCGAGGCCAACGGGCGCGCCCGGCTGACCCTTCATGCCGACCTCAACCGGGCCGCGGCCTGGTTTGCGCGGGACATGGCGAGCAAGAACTACTTCCCGGCGAACCACGTGGACAGCAACTCCCGGGACATTCCCACCCGCTTCACGTGGTGCGGTGTCTCCTACAACGCCTGGCGGGAGAACATCGCCGCCCACACCGACGGGACAGCGCAGACGATCTTTGACCTTTGGAAGAACTCGGCCTCCCACAACACCAACATGCTGGCGACCGACGTGTTCTCCATGGGGCTGGGGAGAGCGTTCGATGCGAGTTCCGATTTCGACTACTACTGGGCCCAGACGTTCTCGGACTCGCCCGCGCTCCCGCCCGCTGACTTCAACAACGACAACGACAGCGAGCGGTCGGTGTTCCGCCCGTCGTCCAACCAGTGGTTCGTCGAGGGGTCGGCGCCGGTCTCCTTCGGCCAGGGCGGGGACATCCCCGTGCCCGCCGACTACGACGGGGACGGCGACGCCGACATCGCCGTGTTCCGGCCTTCGGTCGGGGGGTGGTTCATCCAGGGCCAACCGACGGTCTTCCTGGGCACGACCGGCGACATCCCCGTGCCTGCCGACTACGACGGGGACGGCGACGCCGACGTCGCTGTCTTCCGGCCGTCGGTCGGGGGCTGGTATGTCAACGGCGCCGCGCCCGTGTTCTTCGGGCTGAACGGCGACATCCCGGTGCCGGCCAACTACGACGGCCAGCAGGGCGACGACATCGCCGTCTTCCGCCCCTCGGTCGGCGGCTGGTACCGCCAGGGCTCGTCTCCGGTGTTCTGGGGCCTCAACGGCGACATCCCCGTGCCCGCCAACTACGACGGTGACGCCGACGACGAGATCGCCGTGTTCCGCCCCTCGGTGGGCGGGTGGTATGTGAACGGCGGCTCGACCACGTTCTTCGGGCTCAACGGGGACTTCCCGGTGCCGGGCAACTTCGACGGGGACCGAGATGAGGACGTGGCCATCTTCCGCCGCCCCGTCGGCGGGTGGTACGTCAACGGCGCCTCGACCGTGTTCTTCGGGCTCACCGGTGACGTCCCGCTGGTGCTGCCCAACCACATCCAGCGGTTCTTCACCTTCGCCGGCGGCTAACGAGCGGGCTTGCGGGTCGCCTTTCGTGACGGGAAGCGGGCCCCGTTGGGGCGGGGCGCGCTGCCGTTGCCGTTCATCTTGGCTGGGCCTGCCACCGGCGTGTCCTGGGCGTAGCCGGCGTAGTAGTAGGGCACCGAGGTGCGTGTCGCCTTGTTCACGACTGCGCCCAGCAGCCTCGTCGGGGTGCCGTCGATCACCGCCTTGGCCCGCTGCACCTCCTGGCGGCGGGACTCGTTCATGGCCAGCACGAGGATGACCCCGTCGGCGCGGGCGGCGATGACGGCGGCGTCGGTGACAGGCAGCAGCGGCGGCGTGTCGATGATGACGACGTCGGCGCCCGCGCTCAACTGGTCGAGCAGCTCGCCCATGCGGCGCGTGCCGAGCAGCTCGGCCGGGTTGGGCGGGGTCGGGCCCGAGTGCACGAAGGCGAGGTTGCGCACCGGCCGGATCAACAGGCGATCGATCGAGATGCCGTCGGGGCCTGCCTCGGGCCGCCGTGGTGCCAGGGCGTCAACGAGGCCAGGGATGCCCGGCCGCACCTGGAACAGGTCGTTGAGCCTCGGGCGGCGCAGGTCGGCGCCGACGAGCAGGGTGCGGTGGCCGGCCTGGGCGTAGGCGGCGGCCAGGTTGGCGGCCACGATCGACTTCCCCTCGCCCGGCACCGCGCTGGTCACGACCAGGACTTTCACGGGCTGGTCAACGCCCAGGTATTGGATGCTGGTGCGCAGGGACCGCACCGCCTCGCTCAGCAGGCCTTGAGGCCGGGCGATGGCGGCCACCTGGCCCGGGTTCTCGGCCGACTCGGGGTCGAAGGGCAACTCCGCAAGGATCGGAACGCCGAGCGCCTCCTCGACACCCGCGACCGAACGGATCCGGTCGTCGAGCTGCTCCTTGAGCATGACGAGCCCGGCCCCCACCAGCAGGCCGACCAGGGCGCCCAGGGCGGCGTCGCGGACAGGCTTGGGGCTCGACGGCTCATTAGGCGTGTCGGCGTCGGCGATGATCTCGGCCCCGCCCCGCTGGAGGCTGATGTTGACGGCGAGCTCCTGCTGGCGGGCATAGAGCGTTTCGTACTGGACGGCGGTGGCGTCGCGTGCCGCCCGGAGGGCATCGATCGACTCGCCCCCCGACGCAGTGGGCGCCGAGGCGGCCCGGATCTTGCCGTCGAGCTCGGCCAACTGGTCACGCAACGGGGTGAGTTTGGCTTCGAGGTCGGCGGACGCCCGCTCCAGGCCGGCGACCGCGCTCCTGCGCCGGTTCTCGATGTAGCTCGCGGCCACGGCGTTGGCCAGGTCACGGGCCCCGGCCGCCGTGCGGTCGGCGCCGATGATGCGGAGGACGTCGCTGTCCTGGGGGGCGCTGGCCGACACCTTGCGGTCGACCTCGTCTGCGTCGACGGCGAGGTTCTTCAGGATCTCCGACTCCGCCGCCTGGCGGGCGACGGCCTCGCTCTCGGCGATGTCGATCTGGGCCTGCATGAACCGGTTGGGGTCGCGGAACACGGGCTGGCCAGGGTTCAGCTGCTCAGCGGGGTTGTCGGGTTGCAGCAGGATGCGGGCCGTCGCCTGGTAAACGGGGTCGCGCAGGCCCGACACCCCACCGGCCACGGCGGCCACCACGACGACCGCCTGGACGAGGAACCAGATGCGGCGCCGCAGGATCTCGAGGTACTTCCGGACTTCCACCAGGCGTCAGAACCTCGTTGCCTCGGGGCACTGTGGGCGCGTGTGGTCCGCCATCGGGCTCAGCCTACCGGCGCCTCCTGCGGCATTGCGGCCAGTAGCCTCGAACAGATGCGGTTCGCCAAGGGCCGGTTGACCGTCGCGGCCGCCGTCACAACGCTCACCGTCGCCACGGTGACGGCCATCGTCCTGGCCAACGGGCCCGAGGGCGCCGGCAGCCCGGGCACGTCACTCACCGTGAACCCGTCGCAGGCCCTGGCGGCCAACCAGGCGGTCACGGTGTCCGGCGCCGGCTTCTCGCCGTCGACCGGGGGGGTGGTGGTGCAGTGCGGGCCCTCGGCGAGCGTGGGCATCGACAACTGCACCGACCTCGGGTCGTTCACCGCCACCGTCACCGGTGCGATGCCGGCCACGTCGTTCACCGTGCGGAGCACGTTCACGCCGTCGGGCGCCTCGGCCATCGACTGCTCGGGGGGCGGCTGCTACGTCATGGCTGCCACCGCGGGACGCAACGCCCGCCACGGCCTCGCCTTCGGTGGAGGACCGGTCGTGCCGCGACCGCCGGCCGACTTCGACGGCAACGGCACGACCGACATCGCCGTCTTCCGCCCCTCGGCGGGGGGGTGGTTCCGGACGGGGGCGTCCACGGTGTTCCTGGGGTCGGCGGGCGACGTGCCCGTCCCCGCCGACTACGACGGCAACGGTACGGCCGACATCGCCGTGTTCCGGCCCTCGGTGGGCGGTTGGTACCGCAGCGGGGCGTCCACGACCTTCCTCGGCCTGAACGGCGACCTGGCGGTGCCCGCCGACTACGACGGCAACGGCACGGCCGACATCGCCGTCTTCCGGCCGTCGGTGGGCGGTTGGTACCGCAGCGGCGCGTCGCCCACCTTCTTCGGCCTGAACGGGGACGTCCCGGTGCCGGGGGACTATGACGGGAACGGAACCGCCGATCTCGCCGTCTTCCGGCCTTCGGTGGGCGGTTGGTACCGCAGCGGCGCGCTGCCGACGTTCTTCGGCCTCAACGGGGACATTCCCGTGCCCGGCGACTACGACGGCAACGGCACGGCCGACATCGCCGTGTTCCGCCCGTCGGTGGGCGGCTGGTACCGCAGCGGGGCCGCGCCGGTGTTCCACGGCGAGCCCGGCGACATACCCGTGCCCGGCGACTACGACGGGAACGGCACGACCGACATCGCGGTGTTCCGCCCGTCGACCGGCCAGTGGTTCGTCCTGGGCCAGCCGCCGGTGTCCTACGGCCTGGACGGCGACCGTCCCCTGCCGCTGCCGAGCGCCGTGGGCCAGGTGTTCTTCACGTAGAGACGGCGGCGGCCACGGCGTCGGCGACGACCAGCCGGCTGTGGTCGCTCAACGGCTCGTCGGGGAACACCTCGAGGCAGATCTGCTCGACCTGGGCGGCGGACGTCAGGCCGAGGCGGCGGATCAGGGTCACCAGGTCTTGCTCATCAGGCGCGAAGGCCCGCGCCGCGTGGGCCTTCATCGCCAGCAGGTGCCGTGCAGAGGCGGAGCGCACCCTGAGGTTCGGGTGGTCGAACACGTGGGGCTGGTCGGTGTCGGTCACTCGAGACACGTAGACCGACACGGCATCGTTGAGCCAGCCGCGCCCGAGACCGAGCTCCACGGCGACGCCCCGAGCTTCTTCGAGCACGATCCCGTGCGGGGCGAAGATGGCGTCGACATCGCGGGTGGCGCGGCGAGCCTGGAAGGCAAGGATCATTGCCGCCCCGCCATAGACGCAGACGTCGCCGACGACGTGACGGCGCGCCAGCCGCACGGCCAGGCGGCGGAAGGCCTCGCGAATCTCGCTCTCGCCGACCAGGGGGTATCCCATCAGACCCGCACCAGATCTCGCCGTTCGACGAAGACCCCTCGGCGAGCGAACGATGCCGGGGTATGGACAAGGGCGGCCGCTCGACGCAGGGGCGTGTTCACCGGGAACCAGAACTGGTCGAGGAAGCGGTCGGGCTCGGTGGCCCACGGCGGGCAGGCCAGGTCGTGGTGGAAGGCCAGGTGTTCGGCGAAGGCGCCGAGGAGCGCGTCCCACCGGGCGTCGCCGGTCGGGTCGGGGCGGTCGTCGAGCAGGGCCTGCCGCTGCTGCCCGGTCGGCTCGGCCTCGAACTCCTGGAGGAACTCGAGCGTGATGAGGCGCCGGTCGAGGTCGGACTCGGCGGCGCTGAGCGCGGCCGCGACGGCGGCCAGGGTGAGGGGACGGCAGGGGCGCACGACGGCCCACGACAGCTCGACTCCGCCGGCCCGGACGATGCGGTCGATCGTGGCGGTCGTGGGCTGCTTCCGCCCCGACTCGTAGGCGGCGATGGTCGACTGGGTGGTGCCGGCCGCCGCGGCCAGGGCCTGTTGGGTGAGCCCCGTGACCCGGCGGACCTCCCGAATGACGTCAGCGGCGTCCACGCAAGGCAAATATAGCTGATCGGCTATGTGGTTGCGACCTCCTCCCGGCGTGCCACACACTCGGGCATGGCTCCACGTCGGGTTGGCTGGGCCGTCGTCACGGCCATCGTCGTATCGGTCCCGCTCGCCCTCGTTCCCGGGGGTGCCCCACCGGCCGGGGCCGCCGTCCCCTCGGGCTGGGTCGACTCGCTGGTGGCGGGCGTGGGTTCGCCCACGGCCATCGCCTTCACGCCCGACCGGCGGGTCCTCGTCACGACCCAGGGGGGCACGGTGCGGGTCATCGAGGCGGGCTCGCTGCTGGCCACGCCGGCTCTCAACCTGTCGGCCCAGCTCTGCTCCAACTCGGAGCGGGGCCTGCTGGGCATCGCCGTCGACCCGTCGTTCTCGGCCAACGGCTACGTGTTCCTCTACTACTCGTTCAAGAAGGCGGCGGCCTGCGACTCGTCGACCGTCAACCGCGTCTCGCGGTTCGTGATGACGGGGAACACGCTGGGCAGCGAGACCGTCCTCATCGACAACATCCACTCGCCGGCCGGCAACCACAATGCCGGCGACCTGCACTTCGGCAAGGACGGGCTTCTCTACATCAGCGTCGGCGACGGCGGTTGCGACTACGCCGGGGGCGGCTGCGGCGGGGCCAACGACGCAGCCCGGGACCGCAACGTGCTGGTGGGCAAGATCCTGCGCGTCGACCGGGACGGCGGCATCCCGGCCGCCAACCCGTTCCAGGGAGCGGGGACGGCCCGGTGCAATGTGACCGGCGCGGCGGCGAGCGGCGTGATCTGCCAGGAGACGTTTGCATGGGGGCTGCGCAACCCGTTCCGGTTCGCCTTCGACCCCAACGCCGCCGGCACCCGCTTCTACATAAACGACGTGGGCCAGAACGCATGGGAAGAGATCGACGAGGGCGTGGCCGGCGCCGACTACGGGTGGAACGTGCGGGAGGGCCACTGCGCCACCGGGTCGACCACCGACTGCGGCCCGCCGCCCGCAGGCATGACCAATCCGATCTTCGACTACGGCCGTTCCGACGGCTGCGACACGATCACGGGCGGCGCCTTCGTGCCCAACGGCATCTGGCCCGCGGTGTTCGGCGGGCAGTACCTCTTCTCGGACTACGGCTGCGGCAAGATCTTCCGCCTCGAACCGAACGGCAGCGGCGGGTTCAACCGCATCGACTTCGCCACCGGCCTGGGCTCGAACTCGGCCGTGCACCTGGCCTTCGGCCCCTACCGGAGCACCCAGGCGCTCTACTACACGAGCTACGCCAACGGCGGCGAGATCCGCCGCATCGTGTACACGCCGGGTGCCACCGTCGGCGACTTCGACCAGGACGGGCTGGCCGACCGTGGCGTCTGGCGGCCATCGAGCGGGGCCTGGCACATCGGCGGCCACGCGCCCGAGTACCTCGGGCTGAACGGCGACGTGCCGGTGCCCGCCGACTACGACGGGGACGGCTCCGCCGACCTGGCCGTCTTCCGCCCGGCGACGGGCGCCTGGTACGTCTCCGGCGACCCGAACCCGGTCTTCCTGGGCGTGAACGGCGACGTGCCCGTGCCCGCCGACTACGACGGTGACGGGGACGCCGAACGGGCGGTGTGGCGCCCGTCGACGGGCGCCTGGTTCTTCGAGGGAAGCGGGTCACCCGTGTCGTGGGGGCTGAGCGGCGACGTGCCCGTGCCCGGCGACTACGACGGCGACGGCGACGCCGACCTGGCCGTCTACCGGCCCTCGAGCGGTGCCTGGCTGATCCAGGGCAGCGCCGGCCCGACGGTGTTCCTCGGCCTGTCGGGCGATGTGCCCGTGCCCGCCGACTACGACGGCGACGGCGATGTCGACCCCGCCGTGTGGCGCCCCGCGACCGGCGGCTGGTACGTGAACGGCGCACCCAGCCCCACCTTCCTCGGCCTGAACGGCGACGTGCCCGTGCCCGCCGACTACGACGCCGACCTCGACGCCGACCTCGCCGTCTTCCGCCCCCCGACCGGCGGCTGGCACGTCAACGGCGCATCAATCGTCCACCTCGGCCTGAACGGCGACATCCCGGTGCAACGCCCGACCGCGGCGGCGTAGCAAAGGGTTTCGCCCAACGGTTTAGGGCATCAACTCGAACGAGGCGAGCGTGGGTCGGACAACCGTGAAGTGGCGGCGGTCGAGGGTGGCCAGGCTGCGAACGCCGAGACGCTCGGACACGGCCACCACCGACGCGTCGACCGACCCGAGCGGGAGGTCTCGGTAGCGGGCGACCAACTCGGCCATGCGGAGCCAGTCTCCTGCCGCAACCGGCTCGGCGATGAGGTTGCCGGACGCGAGATCGCCTAAGAACCGGACCTCCGCCTCCGCCCCCAGCCGAGTGCCGAGTAGGTAGGTCACCTCGGTGATCACCAGTTCGGGCACGATCAATGGACCGGAATGGGTCTCGAGGAGGTCGAGGCAGGCGGCGTGATGGCGGTCATCCCGGTCGACATAGGCATACAGCGGGCCGGCATCGACGATCAGCGCGATCGGCCCACCTCCACCGAGAGGATCTCTTCGATCCGGTCGGAGACGTCGCCTCGCCCGCTCGCCCCGGCCCCA
>Ga0187892_10005660_pt1 | contig 19400 bp, 14 predicted proteins | sample MA1701073metaG_FD_139345 | JGI IMG/M metagenome (GOLD analysis project Ga0187892, IMG submission 139345) | Bio-ooze microbial communities from a basaltic lava cave in the Kipuka Kanohina Cave System on the Island of Hawaii, USA - MA170107-3 metaG ...
CACGCGGCTGCCGTCTTGCGTTCGGCAGCGCATCAGGATATTCCAAGGCCGCCATGCGCGAGACGCTCGATGAACTGCTGGATCTGCTCGACCTCGAGCCGATCGAAGTGAACATCTATCGCGGCCGCAATCGCGACATTGGTTCCGGCCGCGTGTTTGGCGGGCAGGTGCTGGCGCAGGCGCTGGTCGCGGCGCGCCGCACGGTCGATGAGCCGCGCGAAGCCCATTCGGTGCACGGCTATTTCATTCTGCCAGGCGACCTGGCGGCGCCGATCGTCTACTTCGTCGATCGGCTGCGCGATGGCCGCAGTTTCACAACGCGGCGCGTCACGGCGATTCAGCACGGTCGCGCGATCTTCAATCTTTCGGCGTCGTTCCAGGTGAGCGAGGGCGGGCCGACGCACCAGAGCGAAATGCCGGACGTGCCCGCGCCGGAGTCGCTTGCGCCCGAGCTGGATCTCATACGTGAGATGGCGGACCGCATTCCGCCGACGCTGCGGCCGGTGCTGACGCAGGACCGGCCGATCGATTTCCGACCCGTGAACGCGATCGATCCGATCCAGCCGGCGCCGGCGCCGCCGCACCGCGCGTTCTGGCTGCGCGCGGACGGCCGCCTGGGCGACACCGCGCTCGAGCACCAGTCCATTCTCGCCTATGCATCGGACTACGGCCTGCTGGGCACGGCCCTGCTGCCGCACGGCCTGTCGATCCGCGCGCCGGCGCTGCAGGTCGCGTCGCTCGATCACGCGCTCTGGTTCCACCGCACGTTCCGCGCGGACGAATGGTTGCTCTACGTGCTGGACAGTCCCACTGCGGCGGGTGCGCGCGGTTTCGTGCGCGGCACCATCTTCGCCCGCGATGGAACGCTGGTCGCGTCCGTCGCGCAGGAAGGTCTGACGCGGCTGCACACGGCGTAGTACGCATCCGCAACCGGCCACGCCTGTCACGAGCTCCGGAACGAAACCGGCCACAGCACAGCGGCGTAGTGCGAGTCGGAGCCAGGAAACAGCCGGGTTAGCTGTCCCGCACCGGCCGCGTCGCAACGCAACGTGCGATGCAGGGCAAGGAGTGCGTATTCATGAAACTGAAACGCGTAGTGCTGTGGAGTGCAGTCGCGATTCCGCTCGCGCTCGCCGCGACAGGACTCATCGCCTACATCCGATCCGACAACGAATGCGGTGATCCGGGCTTGCGCGCGGCCAGCCAGCCCATGAAGGCTGTCATCTACTGCGAGTACGGATCTCCGGCGGTGCTGCGCTTCGAGTCGGTCGAGAAGCCGGTGCCGCGTGACAGCCAGGTGCTGGTCCGTGTTCGTGCCGCTGCCCTGAATCCGCTGGACTGGCATTTCATGCGCGGCACGCCCTACATCGCTCGCCTTGGCATCGGGCTGCGCAAGCCGGCGGAGATCCGGCTTGGCGTCGACTTCGCCGGCGTCGTGGAAGCGGTGGGCCGGAGCGTCACCCGGTTCAAGCCGGGGGACGAAGTGTTTGGTGGCAGGACGGGCGCGTTCGCCGAGTACGTGACGGTGAGCGAGAACGGGGTCGTCGCGAAGCCGGCGCGCCTCACGTTCGAGCAGGCGGCGGCCGTGCCGGTGGCGGCGCTCACGGCGCTGCAGGGCCTGCGCGACATCGGCAGGCTGCAGCCCGGCCAGAAGGTCCTGGTCAATGGCGCGTCCGGAGGCGTGGGCACGTTTGCCGTGCAGATCGCGAAGTCATTCGGCGCGCACGTCACCGGTGTGTGCAGCACGCGCAACGTGGAGCTTGTCACCTCGATCGGCGCAGACCGCGTCATCGATTACACCCGTCAGAACTTCACGGAAGGCGCGGAACCGTACGACCTGATTCTGGACAACGTGGGCAATCACGCCCTGCGCGACGTGAGGCGCGTTCTTGCGCCGGCGGGCACATATGTCATGATCGGCGGGCCATCCGGCCGCTGGATCGCGCCCATGACGCGTGTCCTGAGCGTCATGGTGCAGTCCCGTTTTGTGAGCCAGGAGCTGCGGTTCTTCATTTCGCAGCTGAACCGGGACGACCTCGAGGCGCTCCGTTTGCTGATGGAGAGCGGCAAGGTGACGCCCGTCATCGATCGCACGTATCCGTTCGTGGAGATCGCCGCCGCGATGGCGTACCTGGAAGAAGGCCACGCGCGCGGCAAGGTCGTGATCACCATGGATTGAGTGCCGGCTCGGTCACGATCCAGTCGCCCGGCTGCAGCTTGCGCTGGCGCGGATAGATCTCGTCCAGGGTGTTGCCATCATAGAGCCGGCCATTCTTCATGACGTAACGGATCGTGTTGGTGTTACGAATGTTCTCGAGCGGGTTGGCATCGAGGACGAGCAGGTCAGCGAGCTTGCCGGCTTCGAGCGTACCCAGATCGTTCTCGAGACCGATCGCTTCCGCGCCCATGATGGTGGCGGTGCGCAGTGCATCGTGATTGGACATGCCGCCGGACTGGATGGACCAGAGTTCCCAGTGGTAGCCCAGGCCCTGCAGCTGGCCGTGGCTGCCGACACCGACCTTGCCGCCCTTCTCGATGATGTCCTTCAGTCCCTTCGCGTGCTCCATGAACACATACTCTTCGTCGCGGAACCAGCCTTCACCGCGGCGGCGCGTACGATTGTCCAGATCGGAGTGCGGCGTGAAGCGGCGCAGCTTTGCGTCATCGTGCGGGTTCTCGCGCGTGTACCAGTAGTTTTCGGAGAAGGGGCCGCCGTAGGAAACGAGGAGTGTCGGCGTGTACACGATGCCGGACTCGGCCGCGAGCCGGATCATGTCCTCGAAGAGCGGATACTGCGGCAGCGCGTGCTCGAGGCCGGAGTAGCCATCGAGCATGAGCGTCATGTCGTACTTCATCATGAGGCCGCCTTCAGTGGTCGGCATGAGGTTCTGCTCCTTTGCCGCCATGATGACCCATTGCCGCTGCTGGCGGTTGCCGGCCATGTACATCTTGATCGTTTTCGTGTCGTAATACTGACTGTAGCGCTTGAGCACGTTCCGCGTGTGATCCAGGTCGCGGAGCGGTTCCTCGACGTAGTCGCCGAAGACGCCGGGTCCCGTGGAATACACGCGGGGTCCCAGGATCTGGCCGGCCTCGACGAGATCGCCGTACGTGATCACATCGGTGGTGCTGGTCTGCGGGTCCCGCGTACTCGTCACGCCATAGGCGAGATTCGCGAGATACATCCAGACCTGTGTCTTGTGGATGCCCCAGGCGGGCCACATGTGCGAATGTGTGTCGACGAAGCCGGGCACAATTGTCTTGCCAGTGACGTCGATGACGCGGGCGCCCTGCGGCACCTGGACCTGGCCGCGCGGGCCCACGGCGGCAATGCGGTTGTCGCGGATGACGATGTCCGCGTTCTCGATGACTTCCGTGCCGCGCATGGTGACGACGCGGGCGCCGCGGAGCACGGCTGTGCCCTGCGGTCTGTCCCTGGGTGCCCGCACGACAATGCGCCGTTCGACCGGCTGGTAGCGCGGCGGTCGCTGTGTGGAATCCGGCCGGGCCTGCGGCGCCGGCTGGTTGCGTGCGGCAGCCTCGCGTGCCTTCGCGGCCGCGGCCACGCTGTCATCGAAGGCTTTCGCGCGATCCAGATCATAGGTGAAGTGTGCATTGCCGATCGACCAGTAGACCTTGCGGCCGTCCGCGCCCCATGAGGGGAACTGCGCGCCGATCTCCGTCAGCTTCCGCGCGGGGAACGCAGCGTTCTCCGGGCTCGCTACCGAGACGACGGGCGTTTCGCCGCCAATCAGCGGAACGGTGACGACATAGAGGTCGCTGTTGACCTGGGCGAGCGCCTGATCGCCCTGTGGCGCCATCAGCACGATGGATGCGGTACCGGGCTGCGTGGCGCCGGGCAGTGTGACGCCAGTGACGCGGACGTGCGCCTTCTCATCGGTGCCGTCCCAGCGGATGGAGAGCAGGCCGCGGCCGCCGTGGTACAGGTAGATGCGCTCGGCGTCGCGAGTGAAATGGGGCGACGTGCGACCTTCCGTGGGCGCAACGAACGTGGCCGCGCCGCCGGTGGCGGGCACCCAGACGATGTCGGTTTCGACGCCGGGCGTGCCCGGGCCGGTAGATTCCTGGAACGCGCGCGCCGGCCCGCGCACGGCGACAATGCGGTCGCCACCGGGCGACCAGGCGAGCTGCATGTACGTGGCGGCGCGTGTGGTCAGCGGTGCGGCTCCGCCCCGGCCGTCGGCGCGGATCTTCATGATGTGGCCGCCTTCGATGGACCAGGTCACGTATGCGATGGACTGACCGTCGGGTGACCATGCGGGCATGGCTTCCGTGACGTCGGCCTGCGTGAGCCGGCGTGGCGTGCCGCCGGGGTAGTCCATCAGGTAGAGTCGATCGAGAGCGACGAAGGCGAGCTTCGTGCCATCGGGCGAGAGCGCGCCATCGCGGATCTGACGTACCGCGAAGTCGGCGGCATCATCGATGTCGTAGTCGAATGTGAGCTGCGGACCCATGGGCACATCGACCTCGGCTTCGAACGACACCTGGACGGGTGCGCCGCCGGCGACGGGCACGCGCCAGATCCTGCCGTTCCAGGAGGCGACAACCTCACGCGAGTCCGGTGTGAACGACATGCCGGGCAGCGCATCGCGATCGCCAATCGACTCGATGTCATCGCGCTGCACGTTGTTCGCGAGCCAGCGCTCATCGCCGGACTGCAGATCGCGGATGCGAAGTCCGGTCTGATCCTCGTGTCGCGTGCCATAGACCAGCCAGCGGCCATCCGGCGAGAGCGTGGGACGGAACGCCGAGCCATAGCGATCCGTACGCGTATAATCGCGGCCCGTCTCGCGGTCGTAGACGGCGAGCTGATACTGCGGGAACCGCGCGTTGTAATCCCACGCGTTCAAGCGGCGAGCGTACCAGATGTAGCGGCCGTCGGGCGTAAAAGCGGCGCCGTTCGACTTGAGGTTGGGCGGCTGGCGGTGCAGCTGGCTGCCGCTGCCACCGTCGACGTGGCCGATCCAGAGCTTGACGACGCCGAGCCGCGTTTCGCCTTTCGATGCGGCCACGTATCGGCCGTCGGGCGCCCACTCCGGCGACATCCAGGCATTGCCATTGCCCTTGGTCATCTGTGCGGTATCGCCGGTCGCAATGTCGAGCGTCCAGAGGTTTTCACCGCCGCTGCGATCCGATACGAACAGGATCTTGCGGCCGTCCGGGCTGTAGCGCGGCTGTCCATCGAACGCCATGCCGGATGTGATGCGTGTTGCCTTTCCGCCGGTGATGGGCACCGTGTAGAGATCGCCCAGCAGGTCGAAGACGATGGTGCGGCCGTCCGGGCTCACATCGACGGACATCCATGTGCCTTCACGCGCCGTGTAGCGGAGCGCGCGCGTGGGCTGGAGCGGCAGGTTGGCCTTTTCACGCGCCCTGGCGGAATCCGTCTGCGGCACCTGTTGCTCGGCGGAAAGGGTGCGTGGCGAGAGGATCGGCGCGAGCGCAGCGAGGGCGAATGCCGCGCGCAGGATGATGGTGTGCATGGTCTTCGGCCTCCGGTCCGATGGGCGTGCGCGCACGGGCGCAAGTGGTAGCGTGGCGAGCGGCGCCCTGCGCCGCAACCCCGCGGATCCGTACGGCGTGGCTTTGCGGCCGCGAGCGAGCGCGAAACGGCGCGGCCGCAGCTTGCGCGACGGCCCGCGGACGGGCGAAGATTCGCGCGGCATGTCGTGTCCGGACCGAAACCTGATCATGGCCTCAGCTCGCTCGCTGATACTGACCACGTTCATTGTGACCGGCTGCGGCCCGCAGTCGGATGCCGGCCAGGCCGGGGGCTACGGCGCGCCGGGCGCGTCGCTGCCGGAGCTGACCGCCGATGAGCTATCGCGGTTCGAGCGCGGCCGCGAGCAGTTCCACCGCGAGTTCGTGGCGGCGGATGGGCTGGGACCGCTCTACAACCAGCAGCGCTGCAGCTCGTGTCACGACCTGCCCTCGCTGGGCGGATTCGGTGCGGAGTCCGTACCCAAGGCAACCCACTGGGACGCCGGGCGCTGCGATCTGCTGACGGACCAGGGCGGCGATCTGCTGCAGCAACAGTCGACGCCGCTGCTCGCGGCGGCGGGCATCCTGCGGGAAACGCTGCCCGAGCGAGCCTCGCAGTTCGCGCAGATCCGGCCGCCCGCGCTCTACGGGCTTGGACTCGTTGAAGCGATACCCGATTCGCTGATCGCAATGCGCGCGGACTCTGCCGACGCCAATCGCGACGGCATCTCCGGTCGCGTCGGACGCACGGCGGACGGGCGGATCGGCCGGTTCGGCCGCCGCGCCGAGTTCGCCACACTGCAGGACTTCATTGCAAACGCGCTGCTGCTCGAGATGGGATTGACGAGTACGGCGCACCCCGAAGAGGAGAAGCCGAACGGTGTGGCGCTGCCGCCGGGCGTGGATCCCGTGCCGGATCCCGAGGCGCCGGATTCACTCGTGGCGCTGCTCACGGACTTCGTCCGATTCCTTGCCATGCCGGCACCGGAAACGGCCACGGGTGCACTCGCGGACACGTTGCAACGGGGGCAGCGTGCGTTCCGGCAGGTGGGCTGCGATGTCTGCCACGTGCCGCAGATCCGCGGGACGAACAGCACGGTCAGCGCGCTCGACGGCAAGACCGTCGCATTATATTCCGACATGCTGATGCACGATCTGGGCGCGGACGTGGCGTCCGTGTGCGGGCCGGGCGCCACGCCCTCGGAGTTTCGCACGGCGATTCTCACCGGGCTGCGCTACCGGCAGCCGTTCCTGAATGATGGCCGTGCGCAGGACCTGCTCAGCGCGATTCTGCTGCACGACGGCGAGGCCGGCGCATCGAAACGCGCATTCGATTCACTCGATCCATCCGCACGCGAGGCGCTGCTGCGCTTCCTGCGTTCACTCTGATACGAGGCAACACATGGGACACGCGAGTTATCTGGCTGTCCTGGCGCTGACCGCCGGCGCCGGCACTGGCGCCGCGCAGACACCTGCCGCGCAGATCGCGGCCGCCGTGCTGGCCGCGCCCGAGGACCGGCGCGCCGGCGCGAAGGTCCTCAGCTGGGACGCGTCCGGCAAGCTGGTCACGCTTCGCGAGGGCAGCAACGACATGATCTGCCTGGGCGATGACCCGAAGACCGAGGGCTTCGAGAGCAATTGCTACCACATCTCGCTCGAGCCGTACATGGCGCGCGGCCGCGAGCTGCTCGCGCAGGGCGTGACGGGTGACCGCAACCAGATCCGCTGGAAAGAAGTGCAGGAGGGCAAGCTCATGATGCCCGAGAAACCCGCGATCCTGTACACGCTCACGGGCACGCGCTTCAACGAAGCGACCGGCAAGGTCGACGAGGAATACCGCCGGTCGACGGTCTACACGCCGTTCGCGACCACGGAATCAACCGGCCTTTCGACCAAGGCGTCCAGCACGGATCCCTGGATCATGTTCCCGGGCACAGCGGGCGCGCACATCATGATCACGCCGCCGCGTCCTGCCCGAGGCGGCGGCGCCGGCAGCTAGCGCGGCTGCGGGGAGCGCGTCTGGCCGGCGGCCACACCGTGCTGCACGAGCGAAAGCGAGCCATCGCGCACGAGGCCGACGCCCGGGGCGTAGAGCTTGAACTCGCGGACGCCGGGCTCGAGCGGCGTGGTCTCGGCCGTACGCAGCAGCAGCGTGAAGCGGCCGGCCGGCGTGACGAGTGAGTCGCTCAGGCTGACGATTTCGGCACGGTCCATGGCGGCGCCGGGCGCAATTTCCTGGTAGTAACGCGCGCCGAGCAGCGGCGAGCCCGGCATCATCAGGCCGAACCTCGCGCCGTTGACGCCGCTCAGCCACTGGCCCTCGTGTCCCGTGACCACACCATTTTCGTAGATGTCGACTTCCTCGCCGAAGTAGAAGACGTTGCTCGTACGCCTGCTGATCGCGAAGAAGTTGCGCGAGATCTCGACCAGCTGGCCATCGTCTGTTTCGCGCTCTTCGATGACACGCGTTTCGATGTTGTCGATGACGCGGGTCTCATCGAGGACCGTGATGACCAGGCGTTCGGCGCCATCCACGAGTGTGAGTGTGTACCCGGGCTCGAGCACGAACCACGGGTTGCGGCCGGTGGCGACCAGCTCGCCGGGCTCGAGATGGAACGCCGACGTCCAGTCCTGCTCGGGGCCGGGCAGCCGCCGAACGGCGATGGCCGCGACCATGCCCGCGGCGATCACGGCAGTCACGGCGACGGCTCTCTGCATGGCGGCCTCCGGTCTAGACGATGACGCGCGGCAGCGACGGACTGAGATGCATGAGCAGGTCGTAGACGGAAACACCGACGGCACCGGCGAGCGTGTTGGGCTGGATGGCCGGATCGTCCGGGCCGAGGAACGTGGCGACATCGCCAATGGCGGCGGCGGGCTCATCGCCGATCTCGACAATGCAATGGCTGGCGCTGACGGCACCGATCACCGGGAACAGTCGTCCGTTGATGAGCACGCGGCCGCCCTTCACGGCCTCGCGCGGATAGCCATCGGAGTGACCGACGGGCAGCGTAGCCGTCCAGACGTGCCGGTCCGCGACGTAGTTGCGTCCATAGCTCACGCCATCGCCGGGGCGCAACCGCTCGACGCGCACAACGCGCGCGCGAAGCCGGACCGCGGGCTGCAGCACGGCCTTCGCCCGTTCCTCGTCGGGCCGGCTGGGATAGGCGCCATAGAGCGCAATGCCGGGCCTGACCGCATCGAAGTGGGCCGCGGGCAGATGGTAGACCCCATTCGACGATGCGGCATGCAGCCGGCCCAGCCGGATGCGTTCGTTGGTCGCCGCGGCAATCAGCGCATGGAAGCGACGCAGCTGCTCCTGATCGTATTCCGCGCTTTCCGCGAACTCGGTGAAGGTGCCCGTGACCGTGAGTGCGCGGCTGGCGGCGGCCGCGCGCAGCAGCGGCAGCGCGCGATAGTCGGGGAGACCCATGCGACCCATGCCGCTGTCGATGTAGAATTGCACGGGCAGCGGCGCGTCGCGGGAAAGCGCCTCGAGCCGTTTCACATCGTCTTCGGCCCAGATGGCCAGCTCGACGCCGCGTGTGGCAAGCTCGCGGACATCGGCATCGGCTGCGCGTGCCATGAGCAGGATCGGTTTCCGCGCGCCACTGTCCCGGAGCGCGATGGCCTCATCCGTGCGCACCACGGCGAAGCCGCCAATCGCGCTGTTCGCATCGAGTCGCGCTGCGATCGTCGAAATGCCGAGGCCGTAGGCGTTGTTCTTGACGACGGCCAGGATGGGCCGGCTGCCGCTCAGCCTGGCGACCGTCGCAATGTTCAGCGCGAGCGCCGCCGCGTCGACCTCGATCCACGGATCGGAACGCGTGGCCTCCCGCTGCACGTGCACCTCGGGCGCGCGGCGCGGCGCCGGCGACCGGGGCGCAAGAACCACCGCGGCCGCCGCGAGGAACGCGCGCCGGTCGAGCGGCGTGGGCATCCCTGACAGACCCGAGCCGTGCTCCGGATTCGGACCCGATTCCATGATCGCTCTCCTCACTGTCCGGTGAATGCCTCCAAGGTGTATGCGGTCTGCGGCTCGTGCAACAGACTCTTGCCGCCCACTGCTGCCCGACGTATTCCTGACACGATTGCCACACACGCGTGCAACCGCAACCGCGAGAACGTGATATGACCCGTCTGCTATCCGCTCTGCTGCTGGCCGCTTCGCTCGCGCCGGCGACCGCTTCCGCGCAGGCTGCCGCAAAGCGAATCGATGACCGCGCGTTACAGCGTCTGACGACGGAGCTGATGAACGAAGTCGAATCGATGAAGAAGCTGACGCAGGTCATGGTCGACAAGATCTTCAGCTTCTCGGAGCTGGGTTTCCAGGAAGTCGAAACATCGAAATACATCGTGCGCGTATTGCGCGAGAACGGATTCGACGTGAAGGAAGGCATCTCCGGGATGCCGACCGGCTGGTGGGCCTCCTGGGGCAGCGGCAAACCCGTGATCGCGTTCGGCAGCGACATCGACGGGATACCGAAGGCGAACCAGAAGCCGGGCGTGGCCTGGCACGAGGCGCTGGTCGAGGGTGCGCCGGGTCACGGCGAAGGGCACAACTCGGGGCAGGCCGTCAATGTGACGGCGGCGATCGCGCTCAAGAGAGTCATGCAGCGCGAGGGCATACCCGGCACACTGGTGCTCTGGCCGGGCGTGGCGGAAGAGCTGGTGGGCGCCAAGGCATGGTTCGTCCGCGATGGCCTGTTCGACAACGTCGACATCGTGTTCTTCACGCACGTTGGCAACAACCTCGGCGTGTCGTGGGGTGGCGGCGACGGCACGGGCCTGGTTTCCGTCGAGTACACGTTCGAGGGTGAATCCGCGCACAGCGCCGGCGCACCCTGGCGGGGGCGCAGCGCACTCGATGCGGTCGAGCTGATGAATATCGGGTGGAACTTCCGGCGCGAACATCTGCGCACGCTGCAGCGCTCGCATTACGTGATCACGGATGGCGGCGACCAGCCGAACGTGGTGCCTTCGCGCGCGGCCGTCTGGTACTACTTCCGCGAGATGGACTACCAGAACATCAGGCAGAATTACGACGTTGGAACGCGGATCGCCGAGGGCGCGGCCCAGATGACGGACACGAAAGTGACGAAGCGCATACTGGGCACTGCGTGGCCGCGCCACTTCAACCGGCCGGTCGCGGAAGCGATGCACCAGCACATCCGGCGAGTGGGGCTGCCAGTGTGGAGCGCAGAAGACCAGCTCCTGGCGAAGGCCGTGCAGCGCGAAGTGGGCGGCGACACGACGGGTCTGGCCACGCAGCTCAGCGACATTGGCACGCCGCCGCGCGAGCCGCAGAGCGGCGGATCCGATGACATTGGCGACATCTCATGGAAAGTGCCGACGATCACGCTGCGGTTCCCGTCCAATATTCCCAACCTGCCGGGACACAACTGGTCGAACGCGATTGCCATGGCGACGCCGATCGCGCACAAGGGCGCGACTGCGGGCGCCAAAGTGATGGCGATGGCTGCGCTCGAGGTGTACGCGCGCCCGCAGCTCGTGCAGCAGGCCTGGGACTACTACAACACCGTGCAGACAAAGGACACGAAGTACACGCCGTTCATCGGGCCAACGGACGCGCCGGCCATCCATCTGAACACGGAAATCATGCGGCAGTTCCGGTCCGCGCTGCAGAAGTACTACTTCGATGAGACGCGCTTCACCACGTACCTCGAGCAGCTGGGCATCCGGTATCCGACGGTGCGCACCACGTCTACAGGCAGTTGACGGGAACGCCAGACTTCCGGGAGGCCGCATGATTGCGAAGCTGGCTCGATGCGCGCTCCTCATGGCGGCATTGACCGCGTTTCACGCGTCCGGCGCACGCGCACAGGAGGCACGCTCGCAGACGCAGGGCCTGCTGCTCGGGTTCAGCCTGACGGGCTCATCACTCGAGGTGGAAGATGGCGAGCGCGAGTCCGGCGGCGGCGGCGGCCTGATGGCCGGCTGGGGCGTATCGCGCAGCGTGACGCTGTTCCTGCGTGGCGACCTGACATCGATCGACATCAGTTCGCCGGAAATCTTCGGTACCTACGGCCTGATCCTGATCGATCTCGGGACGCGCATCACGTTTTCCGGGCCGGAGCGCCAGTTCGTTCCGAACATCACGCTCGCCGTCACAGGCATTACCGCGTCCGCGGACATCCGGGTCACGCCCGTGCTCAGCACGAACGTCAAAGTGACGGGCGGCGGCTTCACGGTGGGTGGCGGGTTCCAGCACTACTTCACGCCCGGTCTTGCGCTGGACCTTCAGGCGCTGCTCACGATCGGTTCGTTCAGCGAAGTCGAGATCGGCGACCGGACGCGCGAGATCGACAAGCTCGACGCGACGGCCGGCCGGTTCACGGCCGGCCTGAGCTGGCACCCGCGCCGCTAGTTCACGGCCTGCGGGACCAGGCGGAAATCGTACTCGAGCCGGATCGTATCGACGACGCTGAGCACGCGGGCCACGCGCGGCTGCGTCATCGAGAACTCGCCGAACGAGAACTGCGTCTTCGCCGTGCCCTGATACGCTTCGGGCGTGGCCTGCACGAGCACCTGCCACGTCGTCGACTTCGTCACGCCATGAACAGTCAGATCACCGACGACCGTGACGGCAAACGCACCCTGAGTGGGAATCGGCGTGCGCAGCCCGCGGATCTCCGTCGGCACGAACTCCGCGCTGCCGAACTGCTCGGTCTCCAGCGTATTGCGCTGGATGTAGCGGTCACGCATCTGGCTGTCGCTGCGAAGCGTGCGCAGATCGATGGCGATCTTCGATTCCGCCTTGTTCACCGTGCCATCATCCTCGATGACGATAGCGCCGGTAATCGCACTGGTCTTGCCGACGGCATCGCTCGGGAACTCGATGTTGGCGAGCTGCTCGCGAACGCGATAGCGCGCTTCATTGCCTTCGGGCGCAACCACCAGGCGAAGACGCAGCGGCTGGCCGGGAGTCGCGTCGGCCACGACAAGGAACGGTGCCGGGACGGTGGCCGCGCGTGACGCGCGCAGCGAACCGGCCCAGGCGAGGAGCGTAACGGTGCAAAGCGGGAGCGCTGCCAGCTTCCACGTCATGAGTGTGCCTCCACATTCTCGATTACGATCGATAGAACAACAGACGCCCGGTCGGTGGTTTCCGTTGGGGTCCCGGGCTCAGCCGAGCGCCTGACCGGTCGCGTCCGGCGGCCGGGGCCGGAGCGAACGCGCGACCAGACCGAGCCCGCCGGCAATCAGGACCAGCATGAGCAGCGTGTCGAACAGCGAGGTTGGCTGGAAGTAGATGGCGAGGTTGGCAATGATGCCGAGCAGGATGATGAGTGCGCCGAAGCCGGTCAGCAGCCAGCCAAGCGGCGCCCTGCCATTGAAGAAGAGGATGCCAATGCCGACGAGCAGGGGCAGCAGCGACAGGCCGAACGCGTTGTAACCCCACAGCCGCCAGTATGTGGTCGCTACCGTGACGCGGGCGAGCAGCAGGTAGCCGCCACCGACGACCATGGCGGCGCCGGCAAAGAAGCTGCCAAGCCCGCCCGGAGTCCCGCCTGCGCCTTTCATCCGAGTCTCTCCATGGGTGAACGCGCTATTTTCCGCCGCGTGCGGGCCTGGAGGGCCGGCGCTTGCGGCGCGCGACCTCGATCGCCTTGAACGCCCACGCACGAAGTTCGGCATCATCCTCGACAATGTCGTTGGGCAGCTCGTAGTACTGCATGACTTCGCCGCCTTCGCCGAACGGCCGGAACGGGCCGAGCCCGCGTGCCTCGAAATCGCTGCGATTCGAATCGTCGACCTTCAGGTACAGCGTATCCTCATCGATGAGCGCAAAGAACAGATCGCCGGCATAGATACCGACGCCGCCGAACATCGCACGGCTGCGAACGGCAGGCACGACGCGGCCGAGCGAGTCGAGCACGAACGTGCGGTATGATTCGGAGACGCTCACGACGATGTCGTGGTCGTCGACGCCGGGCGCAGCACCAGGTTCTCGATGAAGAACTCCATCATGCGGTCCTGGTTCAGGCCTGTGTGTCCGCGATCGGGGCCGACCTGCACCTCGAAGCTCTTGCCCGCGCGCTGCAGCGCGGCAATCAGCTGCATCGAGTTGGCCGGGTGCACGTTGTTGTCCGCCGTGCCATAGTAGAGCATGAGCCGGCCCTTGAGATTGTTCACGTAGGTCATGACGGAGCCGGCGTCATAGCCTGCCTTGTTGTCCTGCGGCGTGTACATGTACCGCTCGGTGTAGATCGTGTCGTAGTGGCGCCAGTCGGTGACGGGCGAGGAGGCTGAGGCGGCCTGGAACACGTCGGGGTGGCGGACGATCGCCATGGCTGAGGCATAGCCGCCATAGGAAGTGCCATAGATGCCGACGCGGTTCCTGTCCACGTAGGGCCGTTCCCAGAGCGCCTTGACGCCAGCCGCCTGGTCATCGACTTCGACCGTGCCGAGCTTCTCGTAGATCGCATCGAGGAACCGCTTGCCGCGGCCGGCCGCGCTCCGCGAATCCAGGGATACGCCCAGGAACCCGTATTCGGTGAGCGGACTCGGCATGGAGAACGTTTCGCGCGCGCCGTTCGTCGCGGGACCGGCGTAGACGGAAACGAGAACGGGATATTTGCGTGACGGATCGAAGTTGGACGGCTTCTGCAGCATGCCGTGCAGCTCAGTCACGCCGTCGGCGGCCTTGAACGTGAACAGCTCGACCTTCTGCAGCCCCATTTGACCGAAGCGCGACATGTCGCTCTGCGCGAGCTCGGCCACGACCTTGCCGTTCGCATCGAGCAGGCGGCTGACCGGCGGCTGGTCATGGGTCTGCGCCACATCGATGAAGTGACGGAAATCCGGCGCGAGGTTGATCCCATGGTGGAACGCGGGGTCTGTGAGCCGGCGATCGTTCCGGCCATCCAGGCCGACGCGGTGCAGCTGCATCTTCATATGGTTGTCGCCATCGCGCGCCATGTACCAGACCGTGTTCGACTTTTCATCGACCTGCACGATGTTCGCAACCTCGAAGGAGTGGCGCGTCAGCGTGGTGAGCAGCTTGCCACTGAGATCGTACAGGTAGAGGTTGTTGAAGCCGGTGCGCTCGGACTCCCAGAGGAATCGCTTGCCGTCCGCGAGATAGCGGATGGCGGGCGAGTTCTCGACCCAGCCCGTGAGCCACTCCTCGCGCACGATCACGCGGCACGTGCCCGTCGCCGGACTGCAGGCCGTAAACTCCATGATGTTCTGGCGGCGGTTCGAGCGGTTGAACGTGATCTCGCTGCCATCCGGAGTCCAGCCGACGCGGTAGACGTAGTGACCGAGGACGGCGTCGGAGAGTGGCCTGCCATCGCGCACGTCGATCTTCGTGGACTGCCTTGTCGCGAGATCGTAGACGAACAGCTCGACAATGGGATTGTCGACGCCGGCCTTCGGGTAGGCCTCCGTATCGATCGTGCTCTGCAGCTGCGCCTGGTTCAGCTGCAGGTAATAGTCGGGAACGGGGCTCTCATCGAAACGATAGTAGGCGATTTTCCGGCCATCGGGCGACCACCACATCGCCGTGGTCTGACCCAACTCCTCGCCGTAGACCCAGCTGGCCGTGCCATACTTCGTACGCGTGGATGCGCTGCCACCCGTGGTCACCGCAAACTCGGCCGAACCGTCCGCATTGCTGATCCAGAGGTTGCGGTCGCGGTGGAACGCGCGCAGCCTGCCATCCGGCGAGTCCTCCGATTCGAACTGGCGGCCGCGTTCCGGCCCGCCGCCGCCGCGCCGGCCGCCGCGCTGACCCTGGCTCGCATCGACAGCGCCCAGCTCGGTGGCGCGACGCGCGCCAACGTCGTAGCGGAAACGCTTGCCATCGAACTGGTACTCGAACGCCTTGCCGCCATCCGTCCAGTTGACCTGCTGCAGCGTTCCGAGCCGGACCGAGCCGGCGATCTGCGTAACCATACGAGAGTACTGATCGTATCCGGGCATGGTACGGAGCCGGTCCTGCGCGATGGCCGGCGATGCGAACAGGAATGTCAGCAGAAGAACGGTGTTCAACGGGCGCCGGGCGGTCGTCATCGTCGTCCTCCAAACGGGGCCCGTCAGAGTATCCGGAAACCCCGGGACTGTAAAGGGTGGCCGGCGCGTGCAGCGAGGCCAGCACCGGCGGCATAAGTCATTCAGGGACTGCTGATTATGGTTGTCCGGTCGGCGGCTCACGGGGGCCGGTCTCGGAGCGGCCCTCGAGCAGACGCGTCGTGAAGTGCTGCGCATCGGACAGCCTGCGCACCTCGTTGGTCGTGGATTCGAGCGTATCCTCGAGCCGGGCCAGACGGTTCCGCAGCTCGGCGATCTCGTCCGGACCGGACTGCCGCTGCTCATAGGCACGCAGAAAGCGAGCCGCGAGCATGAATGCGCCACCGAGGACCAGCAGCGCCAGGAAGAAGGGCATGAACATGAAGGGCACAGCCAGAACTCCCGTCGCGGGTCAACCGAACGCTGCTGATACACCGCAGCGGCGACAGTCGGTACGCAAGGTCGGGCAGGAGCGGCATCATGCACGCTCGGCGGGCCCGGCCGAAGAGGCGGCAGCGCGGAGCGACCGATCGACGAGGTCGATTCGAGCCTGAATCCGGGCCAGCCGTTCTGGATCACAGAGATCCGGATGCGGCGAACCGGCCAGGAGCCTGTAGTAGGTCACGAGTTGATCGCGCGTCGCGGCCAGCTCCGGCGTCGATGCCAGGACCATGAGCGGTCCGGCGGGGTCGGCGAGCCGTTCGAGCCGTTCGCTCAGCTCGTCGATCCTGCGCTGTCGGCGGATGTTGGGGGCGAGGGCGAGAAATGCGCCGGAGCCGGCCAGCAGCAAACCACCGAACATGCCGGACATCAACGCGGGCGCGGACAAGCCTTCGAAGCCCCCTTCGCGCAGCCGGTCCAGCAGGACCGCGCTGACGATCGACAAGCCAACACCCGCCGCACCCGCGAGCAGCGGCAGAAACACGCGGGGCGAACGAAGGATGGGGAACCCACCGGCTGCTTCGAGCAACTGCCTGAACGAAAAGAGTCCGGAGCCGGCAACCAGTACGATCCACACGATGTCACTGACGCCCATACCGGTTCCCCTGCCGCGTTGTCAGCGCACGCGGTGCGTCCGCCTGCGAGGCGTAGACCCAAGGTTGCAAATGCCACGCACGGGCGGTACCGTGCGCATAGCCGATGGTTGCAGTTTCCGTTCTAGCGGGCAAGGAGGATGTATGTCGTACTGGTCCGGGTGGCGTGGCCGGGTTCGCACCGTCGTGGCGGCGCTGGCGCTGCTGCCGGGCGCGGCTCTCGCGCAGGTGACGGGGCAGCGGATCGATGAGGAGTACACGGCGAAGATCAGGGAGTACCTTCGCGATGCGCGGATCTCGACGGAGCTGGTGGATCATCTGCCGGCCTCGGACCGCGTGCCGACGCCGCTCAAGTTCCACGGCCGTATTGTGGGCACGCCGGGCGAGCTGACCTACGCGAAGGACATCCACCGCTACTACCAGGCCATTGACGCCGCGTCGGATCGCGCGACGATGTGGAACATTGGCAAATCGGAGGAAGGCCGCGACATGGTGCTGCTCGCCATCGCGGATGAAGCGACGATCCGCGAGATCGAGCGCTACAAGTCGATGATCGGCCAGCTCACGGATCCGCGCCGGACCTCGGAAGAACAGGCACGTCAGCTGATCCAGACGGCGAAGCCGATCTACTGGATCACGAGCGGCATGCACTCGGGCGAGACGGGCGGGCCGGAAATGCTGCAGGAGATGGCGTACCGGCTGGTCGTGCAGGAGACGCCGTACATCCAGGCGATCCGTAACAACGTGATTACGCTGATCACGCCGGTGATCGAAGTCGACGGCCGTGAGAAGCAGGTGGACACGTACTACTTCAACAAGAAGCGGCCGCAGGGCGAGCAGCGGCTGCCGCTCATGTACTGGGGCAAGTACGTGGCGCACGACAACAACCGCGACGGCATGGGCCAGTTCCTGGCGCTGACACGGAACGTGACGAAGGCGTTCCTGGACTGGAAGCCCACGATCATGCACGACCTGCACGAGGCGCAGACGTACCTGTACGCGTCGACCGGGACCGGACCCTACAACGAAGCCATTGATGCGATCACGATCGATGAGTGGTGGCTGCTCGCGAAGACCGAAGTGATGGAGATGACGAAGCGCGGCGTGCCCGGTGTGTGGACCTACGGGTTCTACGATGGCTGGACACCCAACTACATGTTCTTCATTGCGCACACGCACAACGCGATCGGCCGCTTCTACGAGGTGCAGAGCTACGGCCCGGACAACACGGTGATCCGGCCGGGCGCGAGCGTGACCAGCCGCGAGTGGTTCCGGCCGAATCCGCCGCTGCCCGAGATCAACTGGGGCCCGCGCAACAACACGAACATCCAGCAGTCCGCGCTGCTCATCGCCCTGAATCACGTGGCGAAGAACAAGGAGACGTATCTCGAGAACTACTGGCTCAAGAACAAGCGCGCGCTGGACAGGGGCCGTAACGGCCCGACCTACGCATGGCTGATTCCGGCGGGGCAGCGGCGCAAGTCCGATGCGGCGACAGCGGTGAACGATCTGCGGACCCAGGGTCTCGAGGTGCACGCGGTCACAGCGCCGTACCGCGCGGGCAACCTGGAGGTCAAGGCGGGCGACTGGGTCGTCCGCGGCGACCAGCCGTACCGTACGCTGGCCGACATGTACTTCTCGCTGCAGCAGTTCTCGCCCGCGAATCCGCGGCCCTACGATGACACGGGCTGGACGTTCCCGCTCATGCGCAACCTCACGATTACGCCGGTGACGGACCGCTCGATTCTCGACGGCCAGATGGCGTTGCTCACGACGGATGCGAAGGCCATGGGCGGCATCGAGGGCACGGGCAGTGTGATCGTCGTCGATCACACGAGCGACAACAACCTGATGACGTTCCGGTTCCGATTCCCGAACGTGAAGATGCAGGCGGCCGAGCAGGACTTCGAGGCCAACGGCCGGCGGTTCCGCGCCGGCGCGTTCATCATCCCCGCGGCCAATCGCGGGCAGGTCGAACCCGCACTCCGCGAGCTGGGACTCTCCGGCTACGCGATGAACGCCGCGCCCAGCGTGCCCATGCACGACCTCGATGTTCCGCGCATCGGCTACGTTCACGCCTGGCAGCGCACCCAGGATGAAGGATGGGTGCGCGCCGCGCTCGACACCTATGGCGTGCCCTACACGTATTTCGCCGACATCAAGCTGCGCGAGGGCAACCTGCGCGCGAAATACGACGTCATCGTCTTCCCGCACGTCGGCGGCAATGCCGAGTCGCAGGTTGCCGGAATCGCCAAGACCGGCACACTGCCGCTGCCCTACAGGAAGACCGCCGAAACACCCAACCTGGGCGCGCAGGACCAGGCCGATGACATCCGCGGCGGCATGGGCTTCGAAGGCCTGATGGAACTGCACAAGTTCGTGCAGGCCGGTGGCACGCTCATCGTCGAAGGCTCAACATCGACGATCTTCCCCGAGTACAAGCTGACGTCCGGCATCAGCATCGAGAGCCCCGAAGGACTCTTCGCCCGCGGGTCCATTCTCCGCGGCATCATCGCCGATCCGGCCAGCCCGCTCGCCTATGGCTACGAGGGCAATCAGCTGCCCATCTACTTCAACCAGGAGCCCGTGTTCAACACCGGCGCCGGCGGCTTCGGCGGATTCGAGTTCGGCGGCCGCGGCGGCGGCACGGGCGTCGGCCAGAACACCACACCCATGGCCAACAAGCCCACTCTCTCGCCGTGGGAGCTGACCGCGGCCGGCCAGGCCGGGCAGGGCCAGCGCGGCGGGCGCGGCGGTGGCCAGGGTGCCGGCGGAGGCCAGGGCGGCGGCGGTGGCCGAGGCGGCGGGTTCGGCGGCGGCGCCAGCGCC
>Ga0187892_10005661_pt1 | contig 19398 bp, 25 predicted proteins | sample MA1701073metaG_FD_139345 | JGI IMG/M metagenome (GOLD analysis project Ga0187892, IMG submission 139345) | Bio-ooze microbial communities from a basaltic lava cave in the Kipuka Kanohina Cave System on the Island of Hawaii, USA - MA170107-3 metaG ...
AGTTTACCGCCTTCCGCATCAAGCGCGAGACCGAACGGCTCTACCCCCACCGCGATAGACTCGATACAACACCCTGGGCAATGGCAGCGTAAATCGGCGCGCTCGATCGATCACGCCCTTTTGCATTACACGATGGTCACTCGTCGCTAATGCTAAGCCGGTACCACCTATCATTGCGACCTTCATATGCCCGCCTCGTTGTTGAAGGTTCTCTCAAGGATTAAGGATATCGCTTAGCAAGCTTAAGAACATCGTCTTGGCACTAAAAACAGGGGCGCATCTTGATACCGATCGTGGTGGCTTTGGGACAATCAGCCGAGATGGCTTTCACCAACCGCGGGGTGGACAAATTCTATTCTGTAATTCGGCCGGATCCTGGCGATAGAAATCGCGGAGCTGCTCGTACACTTTTTGATAGACTTGCGTAAGTAGGATCGGGTTGTCAAAGAAATACTCGCTCAGCACGGCGAAAAACTCTCCCGGGTTCTCCGCCGCGTAGGGGTCGATGAGAGTCTCCTCACCCGCTGCCAAGCGCGCGTTGAGGTCATCGTAGGCGGCCTGAAAAACGGCGCTCCAGGTGCGTGAGCTCATGCCCGAGTGCAGCGGTGGGAAACCGTTGACGGCGCCGTTCAACAGGCCAAGCTTGTGCGCCATCTCGTGCACCACGACGTTGTAGCCTGCACCCTGGCCCGAGGCCTCTACATCTGCGACCGAAAGCACCACCGGACCCCATGAGGATGCCTCGCCTGAGAGCACCTCCTCCCACTCTTGCACCAGCCCGTGCTCGTCGTGCACTCGACGCGGGCTCACAAACGCCGCCGGGTAGAGGATCAGCGTCTGCCAGTCTCGGTACCAGTCGAGCCCTAGATTGAGAACCGGCAAACAGGCAAGAGCCGCGATGCGCGTCTGCAGAGCCTCATCGAGCTTTGCTCTCCGCACCGGCAGAAAGGTCTTCTCATGGGCAAACACAGTGGCGAGCTCCCGCAGGCGTTGGCGCGATTCCTGATCGAGCGTCGGGAGTCTTGAATGCGCACACAAGGTGGCATCCCAGAGCGCATCGGAAAGTGGCCAGCGCTTGAGCACTCTGCGCCGTCTTAACTTGCGCAATAAACGCATGCTTTGCCTTTCAGGGATCGCCACCCGTCCCATGTTTCACGATGGGGTGGTAAACTGCGATTGACCCAGGGTACGCGGCGTTTGGTGCAACGGTTGATGCGCGACCAGGACTGGAAGGAGGCAGGCCAAGGCTGGCAAGGACGGCAAACAAACTCGCTAATGCTGGCAACCGCGCTTGACTCTTACCAGCACTTATGGCGAAGCGCCAGGTGATCGCAGTCTGCTGCCGTGCCGACTCCGTACGGGGGGCGTTACCGCGACTATTGAGTGATCTGAGTGATTCACGTGATTATGCGCTCCAGGTGATCGCACCATGCTTCGAGGGCCTCCCGCTTCTCGGGTAAGTAGTCGTACCGGTCATAGTGCTTGGTCGAGACATCCACGAGGGCATGGTTCTGAATCCGGTCCCTGACGGACTTGAGAACCCCAATCTCGCCCATTCGCGTCTTGACGGTTCGGCGTAGGTCCTTGGGTGTCCAGGGCGTCATCCCTGAGGTCTGGCAATAGGCCAGGATCGCCTGCGGCAAGGTGCTCTTGTTCTGGGGACGCGGTGGCTGGCCACGAGCCGGGAACAGGTAAGGGCCCTGCAAGCTGTTAATGAAGATGAGCTTCTCCAAGGTCTCGATGGCGAGATCAGATAGCGGCCCAAGTGGTAGCGTTTGTTCTTGGTCCGCTCGGGCGGTAGGGTCCACACCCGTGCTTCCCGATCAACCTCCTCAAACCGTGCTTCGGTCACCTCTCCCGGTCGTTGGCCGCCCGTCGCCAGGATGAGCTGGACGGCAAGGCGGTGCAGGAGGGATAGCCGTTCATCGTTCCACACCTGCGCGATTTCGTCCCAACTGAGCGCACGGTCCCCGACAGACTCGACACTGGCATCCTTGGGCACATCGTCGACGGGATTACGGTCGAGCTGGAACAAAATCTCCGCTCCCACGCTGCGGGGATTGTTATCGTGGTAGACACCCCACTGGAAGGCCGCCCGTAAATGGGAGCGCAGCCGATTGGCTTGGACTGCGGCACCCCGCTGGATTAACCGGTACAGGACATCCCGCACATGGACGGGCGTGATCTCTCCGGCTAAGAGGGTACCCATCAACGGACGAGCATCCCTTTCAAGTGAGCGGGCGGTCTCCTTAACGGAGCGTTTCCCGTCGGCGGTCATTTGGGCCAGGTAGCCGTCGAACAGTTGGTTAACCGATCCTCTGATACGATCCGCCCTTTTCGCGGGTTCTTGCGGATCGATCCCCTGGTCGATCAGCTTCCTCGCCTGCCGTGCTCGTAGACGCGCATCGCCCAGGGAGGTGTCTGGATAAGTTCCAAGTCGCATGAACCGACGACGGCCAAGTAGCGTATACTGTTGCTCGAAGATTTTGGTCCCGGCGGGTGTCACCTGTAGGCAGAGCCCCTTGTCACTGGCCCTTTCGTATACGCGATAGGGTTGGGCTTTGCGGCTCAGGGCATTGAGGCTGCGATGTGAAAAGGCCACGTCAACCGTTTTTCATTCGTAGTGCATGCCATAGTGCATCGTGACGTGCGCTTCAGTGAACTGGCATGAAACAGCGTGAACGTCCGCATCGCACCAAGCTCTTGATGGACATAGTATAAGTGAAACACGCTGCACCTCCGTGGATAACATAGCCATCGGTCTATCAGTGACTCGAAATCGGTTGGGGGCACACCGTCCCACGTGGGTTCGAATCCCACCTCCTCCGCCAAATCAACGAGTTACGAACCATTTCTATTCCTTAGCGGTAGTGGGACCACGTTGCAACGTAGCTGATTCGTAACCAGCGTACCGCGGTCCCTCGCGGTTTTAACCTCAGGCAAGTCGATCTTGTCGGCGGCATGGCACAGGTGATCGCTCGCGAGATGAGCATAGCGTAGCACCATCTCATAGGATGACCAGCCTCCAAGTTCCCTCAAGATCTGTAGACTCGTTCCAGCCTGAACACGCCAACTTGCCCATGTATGTCTGAGGTCGTGTCAGCGGAGATCCTCAATTCCTGCTCTTCGACAAGCCCGGTCCCAGGTGTTTGTTGTCCACCCTTTTAACGGGGTTGCCCTGGTAGTGATCGCGTGCTTCGGGTGATTGCCGATACAGCGATTGCGGAGACCCCGCTTGGCTTTCAGGAGGAACGGTCTCGCCGTTCGTCCTGTTATCCAGCATACGCAGCTCGCGTGCGATCATCAGTTCCTCTCCGTTTCATACCTTGCCTCGGTACATTACCTGCGCTAACGTATCGCTTCTGGGGAAAGACTCGAATTCTATCGATGAGCGCTGGGTGCACAGGTAGACATGCTCATGCGGCACAAGGACAGCCCAGAACCACCTCCGCCAGGCATGCTTCAGCCAGGCTTTGAAAACAAAATCATGCATACCTGCTTCCGCGTCGGCGGAACCGCAATTATGGCTTCCGACGGATGCCAGGAAGGTTCGAGCTTTAGCGGCTTCTCGCTCTCGCTCTCTGTGCCGACGGAAGCCGAGGCCGATCGCGTGTTCGTGTTGCTCGCCGATGGTGGCCAGATGCAGATGCCACTGACCAAGACGTTCTAGTCACCACGTTTCGGCATGCTCACCGACCGCTTCGGTGTCGGCTGGATGGTGATTGTTCCGGCTGAATTGTCCCAATGACAGAGGAAAGGCGGCGCGCGTGATGCCAGCCATGATGACGATGAGCAAATTGACATTGCTCGCTGGCAGGAAGACCAGCCAGTAGAAGTGGTGAGAACGCATACACCATGAGCTCGTCGAGCTACCACATTTGGCTCAAACCGTCGGGATCAGCGTACGAGCTCTTCGCTAAGACCATACATGAACTCGCGTATGAGCTTAACGCTCCAGTGTTCGAGCCTCATGTGACGCTTCTCGGGCACCTTGCAGGAACCGAACAAGAGCATGTCCGGCGGACCAAACAACTTGCGCGCGAGCTTCATCCCTTTCAGATCATTCTCACCGAACCGTCCTATCGAAACGAATATTTCCAATGCCTCTTCATGAACGTGGAGCAGCCTTCGGCGGTCATAAACGCGAATGCTCTCGCAAAACATATTTTCCGCCGGGAGGAAGAAGCGTACATGCCTCACCTGAGCCTCGTGTATGGCCTCCATACAGAAGCACGCAAGAGAGAGGTCATCGCGAATTTGCGGCCTGATGTTCGCACCTGCTTTGAGGTGAGTGCCGTCTATCTGATCAAGGCGGATGGCCGTGATCCGAAGGATTGGCACGAAATCTTGATTAGCCCTATGAGCGAATAAGCTAGCCAAGCAGGCGCGGCGGGATCGGTGAGTATTCTATGCTGGGGGTGGGGAGATACAACAATCCTCTGCTTGTCGCGGACGATCGAGACGGGCTATAACGAAGGCGATGTCATGTCCAACTCTTCACCACTCCTTGACACCCCCAAACGCCAAGCGAGCGATTATCGCGCGGCTTGCGCGCGATAACAGTAGTAAAGTCTCAGCGCCTCCTGGGTCCGCGCATCGCCGGACCCAATGATGTAAGAGAGATTCTGATATCTCCGATAGCTTTCCTCGCGGAGGGATTCCGCCTGCTGCCGTGAACCGGCCGTCGGGCAAGGCCCCGGCACAGCGGCGCCTCGTGCGCCAGTTCCTGGTCCCAGTTCGTAGGTGGACTGGCTTTCTGCTTGACCAAGAGCGATCTGCACGTTGCAAAGACCGGCAAGAACGATACTCCAAAGAACGTGTATAGTCAGCTTAGCCGGCCGAAGTACTTGGCACCTCATGATGAGATCCTATGGCTTTGCTCAACTGAAATCCGGTTTTTTTATCGGCGAGTATGGGGAAATCTAACACGGATACCGATTATTTCACATCACATCCAGAAGTCTAAAGAGCACAACCATGAGCACACCACTACGCCAACAGATGCAAAACGCGGTGCTGATCCGTGCAGGATCGCGGAACACCCTCCCAATTCAAAGCGTCTTGATATATTCCAGGAGCTGTCGGCGCTCGCCATCACTCAGCGCGTCTCCATAGACGTGTCCTTTATTCGAATAACCGGGTAGCGTGGTGTCATAGATCCGTTTGCGCTCGTCCGAATCTTTCGCTTTGCCCTTGCCGTAGGCTAAGGCCGTGTAGTTCCAACCTACAGTTTGCTCGTCGTAGTCACTGGATCGGAAGGAGCGGGTCCAATAGATAGGCCGTTTGGAGCTATTCAATAGGGCTTCCAGCGTCGGGACGGAACCGTTGTGCAAATAAGGCGCGGTGGCCCAAACCCCGTCGAGCGGTGGGGCAATATAGCCGGCAGCCGGCGCCAGACGGCCGAGCTCACCATAGAACGATTCGTTGACCCAGCGCATGAAGCGATCGTCCGCACCCGCCGTTCCCGCAGCGGCCAGCGCCGGATCGGTGCCGAGCTCCGCCGCCGCTATAACCAAATTGGGATAAGCCCCGTTCTCGCCGTAGCGGCCATGGCAGCGAGCGCAATTGGCTTCGAACACTTGCTTGCCCGGCTCTGCGCGCTTTCTGTCTATGGCGAACGGATAGGATGGCGCATCGAGCGAGGCGATATAGGCCCGAATATCGGGCGCATAAGTGTCAACCGCGCGCGCTTCCTCCACACTATCGGCACAGAATACGCTGGCCAGGATCATGTGCCTTGCATGATCGCCGCGACCGGATGCGGTGTAGAACATGGCGTTCTGCTTCTTCATGCGCCACCAAGGAGGCATGCTGACCGGCAAGGTGTATCCGGAAGGCGGTTGCAAGAGTGGTCTTGGGGACCAGGCCAAGGTTTTGCGATCGCGATGGGCGATCAGTGCCCAGGTCAGGTCAATGGCCGGATTCGGTCCGATGGTGTTGGTTCGCGTAAAAGCCGACACGGCGGCCATGCGATCGGCCCATTTTCTCCATTCCGCGGTGTCTGTTTCCCCGGAGACGTATGTGCCAACACTCTCTGCCGCCGCCGAGGGGTCTCCGGTAAAATCCAGAGACTCATTCCCTAGCCCGATGATCAACTGATCGTTGAAAAATCCCGCATGGCAAGTAAGGCAGTTTGGGACCACCAGCTCGACGCCGTCAGCCTTTTTCACATAGGTGCGATCGTAGGGCAGCTCTGCGTTTACTCCTTCCCTGCCTGGCAACAACTGATTTTCGGCGGGTGGCGCGGCTGTTCTTTTGTAGGCCGCATAGGGGATCCCGCAGGTAATGATGGGCCCGCCGATGAGCGCCCGGTAACCCGCCTCAGGATCTCCCGGGCGCTGCTTTTCCGCCGGCACGGGTCCCACCGGCGAGCGTGGCGAGATGATGTTTTCGGGATCCTGTTTTCCCGTTTGCTGGGAGCACGAGACGCACAACAGCGCGCTCAGCACGGTTATCTTCCATCGCCGCCAATCAAACTGTATCGCCATCGCAAACCACCACAGATTTCTGGTCTTAGGGGTGGATCAACCCATCGAAGTACCCGCGTTCGGCTCCGGTTTGGAACATATTTTCCCTTGGTCTCACATGTTACTGGGTTCCGTAGCCCATCAGCTCCGCATACGCTGTCCCTGCCACACGCCGCCCTTGCGCCTCACCATAAACTCGGACCGTACCGCCCCAATAACGCAAGGATAAGTCTATCTCTTGCTCCTCCATGAAGGGAACCATGTCCAAGTGTATCCCTTCAGTGGGGAGCGAAAGGCGCCAATGCACCGGGTAGGGTGCGCCATCCACAGGGCTTTCCCAATAACCCTGAGGCGTCAAGCTCAACTCGCTTTGATCAAGGCTCCAGAGCTTGGCATCTTGGCCAATCAAGGCCAGGCTGACGATGGGTTTGCCGCCACCGTCACGGCGGCGCAGCCTAAAAGCGACGATTTCGCGTCCGTCATCGAGCTGGATCAGAAATCGATCCCAAACCACCGGCCCATCGGGGATTGGGATGAGACCCCAAGCCCGATCAAGCCAGGCGAGACCTCGTACCGTATAACGTCGATCCGCAATATGCAGGGTGCCTTGGGCGGAGAGCCGAGACAAAGCATACGCGTAAAAGGCTGTAGCCGAGCCGCTGTCACCACCCCGCGTGATGGCCGGCTTGACACTGCGTAGGTTCAATGCTAAACCGACTTCGTCGCCCCTTGCCGTCAGGTCGAATTCATGGCCCCCGCCCGAAGGCGTTTTAGCCTCCATTTTCCAGTCTTCGACCCACACCCGCGAGGGCTCTGCTCCACTGAGCCCCAAGGCGTCGCGGCTCAGGCGCTCCTGGGTGTGAAAACGCCTGCGCGCGAAGTCCGCAACGGTGAGCTGGCCACGAAAGATCCCCCGAGCGCCCCAAGCCGAGGAGCGCATGGGCGCCGTAGCAGGAACCATCGCCAGCCTGAAAAACGCCAGCTGGAATGCGAAATCCTCGCCCTCGTCGTTTTGGAAGTGGCCAGCGAACTGCCACGATTCGGTGCGATAGTTTGGGTGCGCACCGTGATCGCGCGGGAACCGAAACGGCCAGGGTGTGTTGACAGGCGCGAAACCCTGGTTATCGAACCCCTGGATCGCCGCCGACAGCGTGAGCGCCGGGCGGCGTTCACGCACGGGTGCTTCGCTACGTTTGCCCCATCCGAGCGCAACGAACACAAGCACTGCCAATACCCACCAAAACCGTCGTATATTCATCTCGCAAATGAGAGTGGCCGCGCTTTTGAACCTGCTCAAAGATCGCTAGCGAGGGATCCGCGCTCATCCCTGATAGGTCTTGCGCCGCAAGGCGATGCGGCGCGCGATGCTCTCTACCGCCATCAACAACGAGTTCGTCAGGGCGGAATTCTTCCCGTAGTCGGCGGGCACCAAGTTCGAAACACGCCCATCCTCGATAAATCCCCAGGCTCGGCCCCAACGCGCCCGGTCCTCGCCATCATACACTCCGATGGCGATCCCGTCGTTTTTCCGAATCAGGGAAAAGCAGGGAATGTCCGTGTAGCCGTCGCCCACAAAAATCATTTGATTTAAGGGCACGCGCAGCTTGTCAGGGGCCACCTTGCGGTTGACCTCGAAGGGTTTGCGACGCACGTCTTTACCCACGATCCCTTTGGCGATGTGAAAGATGTAACGCGTCTTGTAGGTAAAGCTCACGATGTTGCGAGGAAAGCGGATCTGACCTCCGTCGCTGTAATGAAAATCGCAGGCCCAAATGTCAGTGAAGTGTTTGGCGACACGGGTGGCGGCCAGGATCTCGCGGATCCCGCTGCTGATCAGATAGAACTCCACCGATATATTGGGATTGACACCTTGCGCGTGCTTTTGCAGGCGCCCAAAGATGCGGGTCGCTCCATTGTAAAGCTGAATGCGCTTACCCCAACGCGCCAATTTTTCTTGGGTGATGGGGGTTGCATCGCCACCACCTTCGGACAGTTTCAACATCATGTAAAGGTAGGCCGGAACCGGATCCCAGCCTGCGTCGATCAATGCATGTACTTCATCTCCCCAGAACCATTTCACATCCACGCCCAAACTGTGGAGAAAGCTGGAGGTGCTGTCCCGCGCTAGGGTATCGTCAAAATCAAAGATGACGGCGATGCTATCTTGCATTCAGATCCGTTCCTCTGAGCCTCATAGGTTAGTTCATACAGCTAAAGTGTTACAATTATTTCCCTCACGAATCACGTTTGAGGTTATGTACGCTGATGCCCCAGAAAATGTATTTCAATAACCTGATGCGTTAACCCTTGATGTCGAACGGGTGGTCCGGTGCTAAGCGAATAGATCACCGCCGGTTAATCAACATTCCATCACCAAAGGAGCCGACCAGACTATGGCACAAAAGAACAAACCGTCGAAGCGCAAAGGTGGCAAAGCGAAGAGAGAGAAGCCCGCGCCGGTGAGACGCATGTGTGGCTCCATGCAGGTGCATTTCAGACTTCTCGAACAAGACCCTAACTTCCGCGCGAGACAACAAGCGCTTGAGCATGCAACTGCCCGCCTTATGGTGTCCGCGGCTTTGGCGCGCGCAGGGGCTCCGATCACCATTCCAGTCGTCGTCCACGTTTTATTCAACACGGCATCCGAAAATATTTCCGTCGCTCAGATCAAGAGCCAGATCGAGGTTCTGAATAAAGACTTCGGGGCCAGAAACACTGACAAGAACAAGGTGCCCATCGCGTGGCGGGGGCTTGTTACCGATTCCGGCATTCGGTTCGCCCTTGCGAGAAAGAACCCGGCAGGCAATCCGACGACGGGTATCACGCGAACTCAAACAACCCGCACGTCATTCGGCACTAACGACTCCGTAAAATCGACGGCCGCTGGCGGAATTGATCCGTGGCCGACCAATAAGTATCTGAACATATGGGTATGCACCCTCGGCGGGGGGCTGCTCGGGTATGCTCAGTTTCCGGGCGGACCGCCGCAGACCGATGGGGTCGTGATCCTTAACACCGCATTCGGCACGAAGGGCACTGCTACCCTCCCATTTAATCTTGGGCGAACCACGACTCACGAGGTTGGACATTGGCTCAACCTGCGCCACATCTGGGGCGACACGGAAGACTGCAGTGGGGGCGATTTTGTCGCGGATACCCCGAACGCAGAGGGGCCAAACTTCGGAAAACCGGTCTTTCCTCATGTATCTTGTGTTAACGGCCCAAACGGTGATATGTTCATGAATTACATGGATTATGTTGACGATGAGGCGATGTTCATGTTTACCGCCCAGCAAGTGGTGCGGATGAGTGCCGCCTTAGAAGGACCGCGCAACTCGATCGGCAGGGCATAGACCAGCACCGAGGTATGGCAATGGGTAGCAAGATTAACAAGATTTTACACCAGCACTGGGTGCATTCGCACGAAGAAGACACGGACACAGAAATGGTATTTCGCCCGGAAACCTACAACTTCCCACGTTCTCGCGGTCGAAAATCATTCGAGCTGAAGCCCGACGGCAGTCTTGTCCAGGGCGGAATCGGCCCCACCGACCGCCGAGAGGAGACCGCGGGGATCTGGGAACTTAAAGACGGCGACAAGCTTGCTGTTTACCCGGGATCACAATCGGAACCCAGTCGAGTCATGCAAATTGCCTCTGTCGAGGAGGACCGGCTGGTTATCAAGAAGTAAGCGTAACCCAGTGGTCTGTGATGAGCTGAATGCGCGGTTTAGAAGGGGTCGGTGAGTGCGCTTTTGCCTTTGTATGGGCTTGATGAAATCAGAGCTTAGAAAACTATCCTTACATACGATCTATTCTCGGGACTCGTTTACCCACCACCGTGTTTATACGACAGCTTCGTTATTTGATCGCTTTGGCGCGAGAGCACCATTTCGCGCGTGCAGCGGCGGCCTGTCATGTATCGCAACCCACATTGTCGAGCGGCCTGCACAAGCTGGAGTGCGAGCTTGGCGTTCGCATTATAGAAAGGGCTCAGCAGTTTCGCGGCTTCACGCCCGAAGGCGAGCGCGTGCTGGCCTGGGCGCAGCGCATTCTCGCCGACTGGGAGGCTTTGGTGCAGGACGTCAGCGAATCAAGCGACGGTCTCCAGGGCACCGTGCGCCTCGGTGTCGTTCCTGCCGCCCTCCCGGCGGTCGGCGTGCTGGTCGAGGAATTTTACGCGCGGCATCCGGCTACGCACGTGCTGATTCAACAGATGTCCTCGCGGAGCATCGAACAGCGGCTCGCGGAGTTCGAGCTTGACGCCGGATTGACTTACCTGGACAACGAACCTCTGAAGGATGTCATCGCGCGACCGCTCTACCGCGAACACTACGTGTTTCTGACCGCTGTAGAGGGTCCCTGGAACGGAGTCCGCTGCGTGAGTTGGCGCGAGGCCGCAGACGTTCCGTTGTGTCTGCTCTCTCAGGACATGCAGATGCGGCGCATCCTCGATGCCGCGTTTCGCTCCGCGGGCGCCGTCCCCGGCATCGTCGTCGAGGCAAACTCCTTCATCGCCCTGTACTCGCTGGTGCGCCACGGACCATGGTCGAGCGTATTCCGCATACCTTTCTGACACTGTTCGGCGTGCCGCCCAGTGTACGCGCCCTTCCGCTCACAGATCCGGCTCTCACGCCCATGCTGGGTCTTGTCGTTCTAAACCGTGAGCCCGTTTCCCCGATCGCACGGGCAGTGCTCGCCACGACCGAGAATCTGGCCCTGCCACCCTATTCCGACACCCATTGCTTGCCGCTGTATTCGAGCAAGTCTACATAGACAGTATCTATCAGCGTTCCACGCAATCGATTTGAACTTGCGCCTCGAGTTGTCGATACTCCTGTACGGCGGGCCGCTTTTGCAGCAGCGCTGACGGGTACTCGCCACGCGCAACGGTTGGGTTGAATCGCGGCGGCCCGAGTGATAGCCCGCTTCCTCTGACACGTCACCAATCCTCGATCAATAGGAGAAATAGCAATGGCCAAGGTTGTTTGTGTGCTTTACGATGACCCCGTAGGGGGCTACCCGAAATCCTATGCCCGTGATGATATTCCCAAGCTGGAACGTTATCCCGACGGCCAGACCTTACCGAGCCCAAAGAAAATCGATTTCAAGCCAGGGGAACTCTTGGGCAGTGTCTCCGGTGAGCTCGGGTTGCGTAAATTTCTCCAGGAACAAGGCCACACGCTGATCGTAACCTCGGACAAGGACGGAACGGACTCCGTCTTGGACAGGGAACTGCACGACGCGGAAATCGTGATCTCGCAACCGTTCTGGCCCGCCTACATGACAGCGGCGCGGATCGCCAAGGCGCCGAAACTGAAACTCATCATCACCGCCGGGATCGGCTCCGACCATACGGATCTGCAGGCGGCGATGGATCGGGGCCTCACGGTCGCGGAAGTGACCTACTGCAACAGCATCAGTGTCTCGGAGCACGTGGTGATGATGATCCTGGCGTTGGTGCGTAACTACCTTCCTTCTTACCAGTGGGTGGTCGACAAGGGCTGGAACATCGCCGACTGCGTTGCGCGATCCTACGATGTAGAAGGAATGGTAGTCGGGACGGTCGCTGCCGGGCGCATAGGCTTGGCGGTGCTGCGCCGGCTCAAGCCCTTCGACATGAAACTGCATTACACCGACCGCCACCGCTTGCCGGAATCCGTCGAAAAGGATCTCGGCGTCACCTACCATCCGAACGTCGAGTCGATGATTGGCGTTTGCGATGTTGTGACTATTAACTGCCCGCTACATCCCGAGACCGAGCATATGTTCAACGACAAGCTCATCGCCAAGATGAAACGTGGGGCGTATATCGTCAACACTGCGCGCGGCAAGATCTGCGACCGCGACGCGATTGCCCGGGCGCTTGAGAGCGGGCAGCTCGCCGGTTACGCTGGCGACGTCTGGTTCCCGCAGCCGCCACCGAAGGATCACCCGTGGCGAACGATGCCACACCATGGGATGACGCCGCATATTTCCGGATCGAGCCTGTCGGCGCAGGCGCGCTATGCCGCGGGAACGCACGAGATACTGGAATGCTGGTTCAGCGGCCGCCCCATCCGCAACGAATACCTCGTGGTCGACAAGGGCAAGCTGGCCGGCGTCGGCGCCCATTCTTATAGTGCTGGCGATGCGACCGGTGGCTCGCACGAAGCGGCACGCTTCAAAAAAGGATAGCTAACCCATCCTGCAGCAATTCGGTACCCTCTGTCTCGTGATGTGTCCCTACTTAAGGGCACTTCGATAAATTGCTTTTTTTCAATTTATCGAATCGAAAAGCGAAAAGCGCGGTTTTCGCTTTGCTCCATGGGTCAATCACTTAAGTCGTGATTGACCCATGTCCTCACATCTCTGTGAGGGCGGCCACTCGGAATTAGTCGAATTGCCCCTAAACATAGAGGCGATGCGGCCGATGTTTGGCGGTGGTGCGATCGGTTTCGATCGGTGTTCGGTAAAAATTTCCGGTTTTTTCGTGTAAGCTTTGCACTTTCGATCGACCATGTTCGATTGTAACTGGGAAAACCCGGCTCGTTACGCTCACCGGTAGTCGCTTATCGAAGCTAGTTATAGCACTCATGTCCCACGCATTGATAGTCGATGATGACGTAGATTCCCTGGCGGGTCTGGCGGTATTGGTTCATCGCGAAGGATTTACTACCGATACGGCGGGTAGCTTGCGAGAGGCTCGCGAGAAGATGGCAAAACGACGCCCTGACCTCGTTCTGCTCGATCTGGAGCTACCCGATGGCAAGGGAATGGAGCTATTTCAGGACATCGAACCCGGCAGTAACACCACTGAAGTGGTGCTAATCACCGGCCATGCCAGCCTAGAGACGTCGGTCGAGGCGCTGCGGATCGGTGCTGCCGACTATCTGATCAAGCCTGTAGACGTCAAGCGATTAAAGAACATCTTGTCGCGTGTCGTCCGTCCAAGCGACCTTAAGGAAGAGATCCGTAAGCTGCGAGGCGATCTGCGCAGCCTCGGCCACTTCGGCCTCTTGGTGGGGGCGGCCCCCGCCATGCAGAAGGTCTATGACCAAATCACTCGCGTAGCGCCGACACCGGCGACCGTCCTTATTATGGGGGAAAGCGGCACCGGCAAGGAGCTGGTAGCGCAGAGCGTACATGAGTTGAGTAGGCGCAGGAAAAGGGTGTTTCTACCCGTCAACTGTAGCGCTATCTCGCCGCAATTGATCGAGAGCGAGATCTTTGGTCACGAGAAAGGTAGCTTCACTGGAGCGACGCGGGAGCACAAGGGATACTTCGAGCAGGCCGACGGGGGCACCCTATTCCTCGATGAGATCACCGAGATGCCGGGTGAGCTGCAGGCCAAACTGTTACGGGTGCTGGAGACCGGCAAGTTTATGCGCGTGGGAGCTAATGAATTCCTGGAAACCGATGTACGCGTGGTCGCCGCGACCAATCGTATTCCCGAAGACGCCGTATCCGAGGGCAAGTTGCGTGAAGACCTGCTCTACCGCCTCCAAGTCTTTCCGCTTTATGTGCCGCCGCTGAGGGAGCGAGTGGACGATATCGAGCCGCTCGCCAACCATTTCCTCGCCGAGATGAACCGCGCCGAGTCCACGAATAAGGCCCTTACACCACCGGCGCTGGCGCGGATTCACAGCTATCACTGGCCCGGCAATGTTCGCGAGCTAAAGAACACGCTCCATCGCGCGTTCATCATGGCGGACGATGTGATCGATGAGCACTGCCTGCCCCAGGAGCTCGGACCGGCTCAGCTAGGCACCGGCGGTGGAGAGCACATCCGGGTGGGAATGAAGATCGAGGAGGCCGAGCGGCGCTTGATCCTCGCGACATTGGAGCACTGCGGTGGCAACAAAGAAAAAAGCGCAGAGATGCTCGGTGTAAGCGTGAAGACGCTGTACAACCGCCTGCGGGATTACGGGGCGCAATAGCCCGCTCGTGCTCTGCTCACTCGGGTGGGTTGCCTGGCGCTCGAGCGCGATTGCGCATTCACCATGCGGCGGGGCAGGGCGACTGCATTGAACACTCATCTATGTTCATGTTAGGTTTGTCATGCACAACGGACCTAGAATCTGGGGAGTGAATGTATGACAAGGTTTGTGAGCTCGATGAGCACCGTGATTCTCATCGCAGCAGTGATCAGCTCATCGCTAAACTCTTCGACCGCGGCGGCTGGCCGTCCGGATGACCGTTATCTCGCGGGTTACGCGGCCGCCATTCTCGAAATGCGCTTTGGTTTGACCCGTGGTGATCTGCCCGTCGAAAACGGGAAGCTTGCATTGGATCCGACTGAGCTCGAGGGACATAATGTCGAAGAGGTGCTGGCGTCGCTGGATACCATCGAGGGCTTGGAGGTGACAGTCGCCGAGGCGCTCACGACCGCATCGAATACTCTGAAACCCGTTGCAGAAGCAACCCTTCCGACAACCGCCGGTTGGCTTCCCAAGACAGTGCTGTTTGAACCCCTGATCGCAGATCCGCGCTGGCCGCATTTTTCCGGGACGGCGCAATTCTATCAAGATGACGATGAGCTCGGGACAGTCGGCGCGGCTAATTTTGGTGCTGCCTTGCCGCTCTACGGCTGGCGTGGCATGGGCCTCGACTGGCAAGTCGGGCTTCATGCCGGCGTGTTTTCGATATTTGACCTCAATGCAGACTCTTCAGATCTGGTGAACTCGGACTTTCTAGGGGGAGTGCCGCTCGACGCGCGTTATGGGCCGGTGTCAGCCCAGCTCCGAATATTCCATCAAAGCTCGCATCTCGGCGATGAATTCCTGCTTCGAGATCGACGCCCAATTAACCGCCGCATCAATCTGTCCTACGAAACGGTAGACTTCAAGCTGTCTTTGAAGCCCTTGGACTGGCTTCGAGTCTACGCGGGCGGGGGCGCGATCATCCGCAGCGAACCGGACTTGGATACATGGACGGCCCAGGGAGGCGTAGAGATCACTGGCCCGGGTCCGATCTTTCACCCTCTGCTCTACCCCATACTGGCGCTAGACGTGCAGTCCTCAGAGGAAGCGGATTGGACGGTCGACTATTCGGCGCGCGCCGGTCTTGAAGTGCGCAGTGAATGGCTGGGGTCGCGGCGCCTGCAGGTGTTGCTGGAGTATTTCAATGGCAGCTCGCCAAACGGGCAGTTCTTTGAGCGCGATATCGAATACTTTGGCCCGGGATTGCACTTTTATTTCTGATCATCCATGCGGTGACTTCTCCCGCGGCGCAACCCTAAGTAGTCTAATCACGCATGCCTCTGACTATGCCATCAACAGTCTCAACCGCCGCAAATCGCTTCGTGCTTTCGCCACGGGCGATCGAAAAATTGGGGTTTGTCCACGCCGTGATCAGCCGCCAGCGGCGAAGCAAACGAGACCGCAACGCCCTGCAGCCGGTAGATTGTGGCCGTGAAACCGGCAATTGTTACCGATGGATGCCCTCTCACAAGCGCTGCATCTTCGCCGATGCCTACGATAAGTCACGGATTTATCTACTCCTACCCGAGCTAATTCGCTGTGGCATGGGGGATGCACCGGTTACCTGGTACGGCCTCTTCCTCGAGTCTAGCAGAGGGCTCCGTGAGAACAGTCCCGAGGAGCGGAGAGTCGTCGAAATAAACCTATTATAGCGGAGGAAATCCCATGAAGACACTTCAAAGATACGCCCAATTGGTTATCGCCGTTGTGGTTTTAGCCGGTTGCGCCGCCACGCCAACCCAGGAGAGCACGGGGGAGTATTTGGACGACACTACGATCACGACCAAGGTCAAGGCGGCACTGTTGGATGACCCGCAGGTGAGCGGTCTGGACATCAATGTCGAGACCTTCAAGGGCACCGTGCAGCTGAGCGGATTTGCTAACTCCGAAGACGAGAGTCAGCGCGCCGTGGAGCTCGCGAGATCGGTCGACGGAGTGCAATCGGTGAAGAACGACATCCGCCTTAAATAGACCCAACGTAAAGCAATACTAGGTTTGACCTATGTACCTAAACCTAAACCTGACTGCCGTTATATCCATTTTAGCCGGCATTCTCATCCTGGTGAGGCCAGCCTTGCTCAACTACATCGTCGCCCTGTATCTCATTATCGTCGGCGTACTAGGCCTTCTTCCGCAGTTGTAGTGAAAAGGTAAAGGAGAGCATCCTTGCTAAAGCATATTGAACCGCTTCTGGCCCTGGTGGTCGGGATCTTGATCCTGATGCAACCGCACCTTTTGGGAGTCATTGTGGCGCTCTACTTGATCGGCATCGGCATCCTGGGCTTGGTGCGGAATCTGAGAGCTTAGCTAAAATAACCCTCTAAGTTGGGAGAGAGCCCTGCACAAGCAGGCGGTATGAGCGATAACTTCGGCAAGTCATTGGGGGTAGCTCTCATCAGCGGCAGCTTACTTCAAGGGGCTCTCGCGGATGCCACCTATCGTACACCCCGTGCGGGCGAGGCTTACCAAACCGAGCTCTGGAGCAGACGGGTCACGGCGCCGGCACGCGACCGGCGCCGCGTGACCGCACTCGATCTGGGCGTGCAGTATATTCCGAACGGCCCTTCGAGCCCCGATATCCTGCCCTTCGGGGGGGCTCTGCTGGTGGAGGACACCGACAACCAGGGCGAGGACGTGCTGCAACCGTTTGGGGCGGTCTTCGTATGGCGCAACCCGGAGCACGGTCGGCACCGCTTGCGCGGGGTTTTCTCCGGGCTCTATAACGACGTCCGCTTTAACATCGCCCCTCGCTTGCTGGGCGGTGCCGAAGTGGTTTTCACTTTCGAGAACTTCAACGTGCCCTTCGCCCGCCCCGAATACGTGGAAGGACGGCGCATCGAGGCAGTCGATCTGGAGTGGCAATACATACGCGGCGGGCTGGGCCTGGGCTATCGGAGGGCGCTTGCCCCCGGACACCAGGACAACGCCCTAGAGATCACGCTCACTTACGAACCCGGCTTCATCTGGTTCGAACCCGATGATGACACGGCACGCGGCTTTATCGAGCCCAGAGACACCTATGAGGGGCGGGGACACCTGCGGCTGCGCGCCGATGCCCTGGAACGTAACCTGATGGAGCTCCCCCATTGGGGCTACACGGCCGGCACCGACTTCATCTATGGCCACCGCGCTAATTGGCGAGAGTGGGAGAGACGGGGGACGCGGCGGTGTTCGGTGTCGCCGATGCCGAGGCAGAGCGGGACTACTTCGCCGCGAGCTTCTACGCCATGGTCGCGGGCGGTGTCCCTTTCCTCGACAGCGAACGCCACCGTCTGACGGCGAGCCTACACGGCGGGATCGGCCAAGATCTCGATCGCTTCTCCGCCTTTCGTTTATCCAGCAAACCGACTGCCGGGGAGTGGGAAGCCGTGTCGCGCCCGGATCTTCCGGGGACGGTGTTCGATGAATTCTTCTCCCGCAGCTATGGCATTGCGGAGCTCCGCTACCGCTATGAGGCCCTGTTTTTCTTCTATCCTTACGTACGCGCCAACTGGGCCTGGATCGACCGCCCGCGCTTCCAAGAGAACGGCCAGATTGGTAATCAGATGGATTCCTTGCCTTCTCTAGGCGCAGGATTTATCAGCGGTGCCCCCTGGAGGTCCTCGGTCGAGCTGAGTTACGTCTACAACTTCGGGATCTTGCGCGACGAGGATGGGGATCCGGGATTCGGCGGTCACAGCATCCTGTTCCAATGGGCTAAAGAATTCTGAGCGCGGGCTCGAGAGCGGATCGCTACCCGGCCCACGTCCACGTGCACGAAATCATCGCACGGGTAGCAGCCGACACCGCCGCCCTTCAGCGCTAAGGCCAAACTTTGCCGGTGGCCGGGCGATTTGGGTTCTTACAGACCTCTTATCGATTTGACCTGGCCGCTCGTGGAATAAGCGCGCGAGACGGCGAGCACCGCTTTCAGGGCATCCAGATGGTCGCTGCGGTGGCGCAGATAGGGCGGTGTGGGCAGAGATCGTGGGCAAGCGTCCCTCTACCTTCATGGCTCGCTCGAGCGCTCGGTTGCAGTGCTGATCAGCGGGAGCCTGATGGTGAAGGTAGCGCCCAGGCCCTCGCCCGCGCTCTCGGCATGCACGCTGCCGCCGTGCAGCTCCATCAGGCTGCGCACGATCGCAAGCCCAAGCCCAAGTCCCCCTTGCTTGCCGGGGCGTGAGCTCGAAGCCTGGCGATAGCGATCAAACACGTAAGGTAGAAACGCCGGGTCGATCCCAGCGCCAGTATCCTTGACCGTGAGCTGCGCCTGCGGCCCGGCGCTGTCCTGAACGCGCTCGAGCCGGATCTCAACCTTGCCCGCATTGGGCGTGAATTTGATGCTGTTGGAGAGCAGATTGACCACGACCTGCTGCAAGCGCCCGGGGTCTGCGATCACCAAGCCGAGGGCAGGGTCGCTTGTTACTTCGAGCGCAATGGATTTCGCCTCGGCCGAGGGACGCACGGTGCTGATCGCTTCCTCGACCACGCTCGCAAGCTCGACTGGACGCTTTTCGATGGCGAGCGTTCCCTGAACGATACGGGTGATATCCAAGAGGTCCTCGATCATCCGCACCTGCTGTTTGACACTGCGCTCGATGGTCGACACCGCCTTGGCCGCCAAAGCCGTGTCGATGTTAGGCTGCTGCAGCACCGCTGCCCAAGAAGTTATCGCGTTGAGCGGCCCGCGCAGCTCGTGCGAGATCATCGCCAGAAACTCGTCCTTGGCGTGGTTGGCGGCCTCGGCCTGCCTTTGTGCTTCGCGTGCCAGCGCAAGCTGCACCCTTTCTTTTTCGTGCTGTTTGCTCGCGATCCCATAGCGAATGGCACGCTCCAGGAGCCTCGGGCAGAGCGCGAGCTCTTGCTTGGACAGATAATCCCAGGCTCCCAACTGCGCGGCCTGGAGGTCGAGCTCGCGGTCTCCCTGTCCCGTAAGCAGGATCACCGGAACCAGATAGTCGAGCCAGCGCAGCTCGCGCAAGAAGTCGAGCC
>Ga0187892_10005662_pt1 | contig 19396 bp, 13 predicted proteins | sample MA1701073metaG_FD_139345 | JGI IMG/M metagenome (GOLD analysis project Ga0187892, IMG submission 139345) | Bio-ooze microbial communities from a basaltic lava cave in the Kipuka Kanohina Cave System on the Island of Hawaii, USA - MA170107-3 metaG ...
ATCGATCTTCTTCTTCGACGACATAATTACGATTCGCTCGATCGTATTTTTTAGCTCACGCACGTTGCCCGGCCAGTCATATTTACTAAGTTGCGTGATCGCATCGTCGGTGAATTCTTTTTCTTTTTTGCCGTAATCCGCAGAAAATCGTTTGTTAAAGTGTTCGACGAGCAACGGAACGTCTTCGCGGCGCTCGCGCAGCGGCGGCACTTGAAACGGAATTACATTTAGACGATAAAAAAGATCGGGACGAAAATTGCCGTTGTCGATCAGTGATTCGAGTGGCTTGTTCGTCGCAGAGATCACCCGAACATCAACCGAAACCGGCGTGTTGCTGCCGACCGGCTCGAAGCGTTGCTCTTCGAGAACGCGCAGCATTTTTGCCTGCACGCTCGGTGACATGTCACCGATCTCATCCAGAAAAAGCGTCGCGCCGTCTGCGATCTCGAATTTTCCTTTCTTCGACTTTGTCGCGCCTGAGAACGCGCCTTTCGCGTGGCCGAACAGCTCGCTCTCGACCAACTCTTCAGGTATCGCCGCCGAATTAATTTCGACGAATGGCAAAGCCTTGCGTTTTGAATGTGAGTGAATTGCGCGAGCGACAAGCTCTTTGCCGGTTCCGCTCTCACCTGAGATCAAAACGCGGCCGTCGGTCGGCGCAACGATCTCGATCTGCTTGCGAAGAGCCCGCATCGCGACCGATTCGCCGATCATCACATAGCTTTGTGCGAGTTCGCTTCTTAATTGCTCGTTCGAGTATTCGAGTTCGCGAGTGTGAATCGCGTTCTTAACCGTAATGACGGTGCGTTCGAGACTAAGTGGCTTTTCGATAAAATCAACCGCGCCGAGCTTCGTAGATCTCACAGCCGTCTCGATATTGCCGTGACCTGAGATCATCACAACCGCCGCGTCGTTTCCTTCTTCTTTTAATTTTGCAAGCGTTTCAAGACCGTCGATCCCGTCGCCAAGCCAGATGTCGAGCAGAATGCACGCATAATGTTGCGACCTTGCTTTTTCAAGACATTCTTCGCCTGTCGCGACAGACTCGACGACAAAACCCTCGTCCTCGAGCACGCCCCGTAGCGTGTCGCGTATGCCTTTTTCGTCGTCAACAATTAGGATCGTGTTCGTCATCTGCTAAAAGTTTACAGGAAGTTCGACGATGAATCTCGCACCTCGCGGCTGATTTTTGACAGCGTGAATGCGACCGTGATGATCGGAGATTATACGTTGAACGATCGCGAGGCCGAGGCCGGTGCCGCGACCCTTTGTCGAAAAGTACGGCTGAAAAAGTTTCTGCAGATCGCTCGGCGAAATGCCTTTTCCGTTATCGGCGACCTCGACGACGACGATGTCGCGGGCGACGTCATGCCGCGTCGCGATTGAAATTTGCCCCGCGTCATCATCAAATGCCTCGATCGAATTATCGACCAAGTTTATAAAAACACGTTTCATCTGTTCGGTGTCGATCATGATCGCGGGCAGATCGCCGGCGAGATCGAACTCAAACTTCACATTGCCCGAACGTCCGACGACAGCCGTAACCGCCTGATCGACGACTTTGTTCAAATTGCTCAATTCCAACACCGCTTCAGGCAGACGTGCGAAACGCGAGAACTCATCGACCATCGATTTTAGTGAAGTGACTTCGCGCAAGATCGTGTCCGTGCTCTCGTGAATGACTTCGCTCATCGGGCCTCTATCGTCGATGCGTTTGCCGGTGCCGTTGTCGCGATGACCGGAGCGATCAAAACGTTTTGCAATTCGCTCGGCGGAAAGTTGAATCGGTGTTAATGGATTTTTGATCTCGTGCGCCATTCGACGAGCGACTTCCTGCCACGCGTGTGCTCGCTGTGCGGCGATGAGCTCTGAAAGATCTTCGATCACAAGCACGACGCCGCCATCCGAAGGCAACGCCGAAGCCGTAACTGCGAACGTGTTTTCGAGCGTCAACGCGATCTGATCCGATGCCGTTCCGGTGCGACGAGCACGCGAGGCAAGCCGCTCAAACGGCGTGATGTCAACGTCCGAACTGTCGCCGAGCATTTTAACTGCGGCACTATTTATCGTAGTGATTTTATTTTTTTCGTCGAGCGAGATAATGCCCGTGGGCAATGTTTCGACGACTGTCTCGATGTATTTGCGCCGCTCGGCGAGTTCTTTGGCATTTGCTTCAAGTCGCGCCGACATATCGTTGAATGCGCCGACCAGAATTCCAAGTTCGTCTTCGGCGAGCACATCGACGCGATGACCGTAATTACCGGCGGCGATCTCGCCCGCACCTTCCGCAAGCGCTTTGATCGGCGTCGTCAGTCCGCGTGCGACATAAAACGCGATCCACGTCGATGCAAATATCAGCAAGAACGTCAGCACGCCGAGCGTCAGCAGCGCAACGCGACGAATATTATTCTGCTCATCGCCGAGACGATCCAATTCCGCGAGCGAGCTGTCGATCGAAGGCTGTTCCAACTCGCGCGCTTGCCGGATCACGCTCTGCGGTATCTGCGAGAACCAGCGGTCGAGCGCGCGGTTCATAAACAGATAGGAGAACGCCGCCATCGCGATGATCGGCATCAGGCTCACGGCAAAAAAATAGATCAGCAGCCGCGTCTTTATCTGCGCGCCCATTTGGAATGTGCGACGTTCGCGAACGAGCTTGATGATGCTGCGTAAAAAGATGAACGCGAATACGATGAACGCAATAAAATTCAGCGACGAGAGCGCGTAAAGCAGGATGAGATCGCTCGACGATTCGATGGTGAATGTCTTCCACAAATTCGTCGATTGCAGCAGCACGAGCAGCACGAGCGACGCGAGCATCAACGTGCCGACTATCCATGGCGTTTTCCTTCGCCGCAGCTTTTCACTGACTTTCACGAAGAAAGTTTAGCATAATCGCCGAGCGGAAAAGACCGATCTCGCCGAGCGGAAAAGGACGATGCTTGCCGAGCGGAAAAGCTTCTGGGCCGTTTGAAAAGTCCGCTTTGCGGACATCAGAGTTAAGCTATACGCGTGAGCGTGTAGATTGAGAAGATCAACAGTTAAAGCCCGTTTGCGGGTGACAGTTCTGTGAAGATAGTGCTCAAACTTTCCTGCCGCCCGCCAGCGGGCTTCGATCATTAGATCAACTCAACTCCATGCTCACGCATGGAGCTAAATTCTCTTGCCCGCAAACGGGCAAAAAAAGTTTTGAAGCAACTTCCAAAGCTTTTCCGCTCAACGACTCTTTCCGCTACAATCGACTGAACATGAACGCGATCTTCATCGGCACAGACGGTAAACTACGCAGCGGCTGGCGAGCGGCGGTGTTTCTCCTCGCGTTCTTTCTCGTCGCGTCGATACTGATCGTTATTTCGATAAACGCGATCGCATTGATGCCGCTCGACGATTCGGAAACTGCGCAACTGCCGATCATAATTCCGTTCGCGGTCTTGACGGTCGTCGCTCTTGTGATCGGTTGGTTGTGCGCAAAGTTTTTTGAAAAGCTGCCTTATCACTCGCTCGGCGCGTCGCTTAAAAATAATTGGCTCGCACATCTCGCGTCGGGTTTGGCGGTCGGCGCGGTTACCTTTCTTCTCGCAATAATAATTGTTCTTGCGTCGGGCAGTATGAGTTTTAGTTTTAATGCCGCGTCGGCGACGAACGCCATTGCGACGACTTTGCTGACGACCTTTGTGATCTTCACGGTCGGTGCGGCGTCTGAAGAAGCTCTCTTCCGAGGTTATCTGCTGCAAACTTTTGCGCGTTCCGATCTGAAATGGTTCGGCATTGCGATGACCTCAGTGCTCTTCGCTTTCGCGCACAACGCAAATCCGGGTGCGAATCCGCTCGCACTTGCCAACACGCTGCTCGCGGGAGTTTGGTTCGCCGTCGCGTATTTCAAAACGCGTGATCTGTGGTTCCCGTTCGGCGTCCACCTCGCGTGGAACTGGCTGCAAGGCCCTGTCTTTGGAATTTCGGTGAGCGGGATCACCGGCTTTGCGCCCGATCCACTGCTGCGAGCAAACGACGTCGGCCCGGCGTGGCTAACCGGCGCAAACTACGGCATCGAAGGCGGCGGCGCCTGCACCGTCGCCATCATCCTCTCGCTCGCGCTTATCCGATTGTTGCCCATCAAAACTCACCACACAGAAACATAGGAAACATAGCGGTAGAAAAAATCCTCATGTCAATGTGTCCTATGTTCCTATGTGTTGAAAATTTTTTAAGCGATCTGAATCTCTCGCTCTCTCGCTCGCGTTTATCTATTTCTTACCTATCAAAACTCACCACATAGAAACATAGGAAACATAGCGGTAGGAAAGATCCTCATGTCTATGTGTCCTATGTTCCTATGTGTTGAAATTTTTTTAAGCGATCTGAATTTTAAACGAAATATCAACTGCTTTCGCCGAGTGCGTGATGCGGCCGACTGAGATGAGATCGACGCCGGCCTCGGCAAAGGAGCGGACGCGGTCGAGGTCCATGCTCCCCGAAGCCTCGATCAGCACTTTCGGGTTCATATCACGCGCCATCTGGACGAGTTTGGCGGCTTCGTCGGGAGTTTGGTTGTCGAGCATCACGATCTCGGCGCCCGCCTCGATTGCTTCGCGAAGTTGTGCCCAATTCGTGACCTCGACCTCGATCTTGTGAAGATGACCGACGCTCGCCTTTGCAGAATTCACGGCTTCGGTAATGCCGCCGGCGAGCGCGATGTGATTGTCTTTGATGAGTACGCCGTCATCGAGTCCCATGCGATGATTCTTGCCGCCGCCGACGGTGACAGCGTATTTTTCGAGGACGCGCAGGCCCGGCGTCGTCTTTCGCGTATCGACAATTCGTGCATTTGTGCCCTCGATGGCATTCACATATTGACGCGTCAAAGTAGCAATGCCCGACATCCGTTGAATCAAATTGAGCGCGACGCGTTCGCCAACAAGCAGCACATCGGCATAACCCTTTAGCGTGCCAAACACTGTTCCGCTCTCGACCTCATCGCCGTCTTTGTAAGTAGTTTCTAACTCGGAAACATCAGGATCGAGATGAAAGAACACGCCCTCGGCGACCTCGAGGCCGCAGATAACAAGGTCTTCCTTTGCAAGAAAGCGCCCAACGCCCCGCGTCTCATGCGCGACAGTCGCCGTCGTCGTAATGTCGCCACGCCCAATGTCCTCGGCGAGAAACTCACCGATCGCGGACATGATCTCACTGCTCTCAAGCCAGTTCATATGCTAAAGAATACTCCGAAAGCATATAGATGTGCGAGTCGAGTGTAAATTGATCCAATCACGGGCAGAAACGCGAGTGTAAACGAGCGTGTCCACGATGACACACGCTCGTTTACACTCGCGTTTCTGCCCGGAGTGAGCCCGCTTTGCGGGCGACATAACTTTAGCTACACATGAAGCCGAAGGCGAATGTGTAGATATCGCGCCGCCAAGGGAAAAGAGTATGTGTAACATGCGACCCGTCGCGTGTTATACACGTTGAGATCATTTTTTGCTAATCATTCTACAGGTTCCCGCTTCGCTCCACCTGTAGCTACCACTATGACGCCTGCAACCAGGCTCAGCGACAAATATAACCACGTTATTGACTGAGAGCATCCAGATTACTATTCAGCGTTTCGACCTGCTTTTCCAACTCGGCGGAGCGGTCGCGGAGTTCGGTCACCTTCTCGGCCGGGGCGCGATCGACGAAATTTGCGTTGGCGAGCTGTGCGTCGAGGCGAATTTTTTCGTCGGTGAGCTTGGCGATCTGGTTATTCAGCCGCTCGCGCTCTTTGTCGAAATCGATAAGCCCTTCGAGCGGCACGGCAAGGCGTGCGTCGTTGGTCACGGCCTTTGCCGAAGCCTTGGGGACATCGAGTTCGGCACAGATCACGAGGTTACCGGCTTTTGCCAGTTTCATGATCTGCGCTTTATTTGCCTCAAAGACCCTTTGCATCGCCGTGTCAGCCGCGATATGCACTTCGAACTTGATCGCCGTCGAGATATTCATCTCCGCACGAATGTTGCGCACCTTCTTTATAACGTCGATGACCGCGGACATTTCACTTTCGGCATTTTCATCTATTGCCGCTTCGTCGCCGGGCGGAAATTTGGTGAGCATTATCGTCACGTCGGATTTGTCAGAACCGGGAGCAGTAGCGACTGGGCTCTTATACGCCGGATGATGTAGAGCACTAGATGTGCCGGGCAGCTTGAGCCACAATTCCTCGGTCAGATACGGCATAAACGGATGCAGCATTCGCAAAGCGATCTCGAGAATGGTGAGGATTCGCGTGGTCGCCTCGATATCGCCCGCGTTGATCTCATCTTTCTTAAGCTCGATATACCAATCGCAAAAGTCGTCCCAGAAGAAATGGTAGAGCAGCGACACCGCCGTGTGGAATTCGTACTTTTTAAGAGCGACGTTAACGTCGAGTGCCGTGCTGTTGAGTCGTGAAATTATCCAGCGATCGGCCAATGCAGTTGTCAGTTGTCGGTGATCAGTGGTCAGGTTTTCTTGCTGACCACCGGCCACTGACCACTGACCACTGCTCATCAAGCTCGCGTGATCGACCTTTGCGTCGCCCGCGTTCATCAAACAGAACCGCGTTGCGTTCCAAATTTTGTTTGCGAAGTTACGATAGGTTTCAATGAGCAGGTCGTTCCACTTGATGTCGGCGCCGGTTGCGATGCTCGCGAGATAAATTCGCGTCGCGTCCACGCCAAACTTGTCGAACATCTCGATCGGATCGACGCCGTTGTTGCGCGACTTGGACATCGGCTTGCCGTCTTTGCCGAGAACCGTGCCGGTGATGACGCAATCGTGGAACGCGGCCTTGCCCGTGAACTTTTTCGTGAGCATCATCATTCGCGAAACCCACAAAAAGATAATGTCGCGGCCCGTAACCAGAACGTCGGTGGGGAGAAAGGTTTCGAGGTCGGACGATATAAAGCTCCCCTCCTTACGAAGGAGGGGTGGCGGCGTTTCGCCGACGGGGTGGTTTTTAGTTGAGTACTCTGCTTGATCGAGCGTGTCGGGCGACGTAAAAACCACCCCGTCAGTCCCGATAGAAGACATCGGGACTGCCACCCCTCCTTCGTAAGGAGGGGAGCCGGAAGTTCCTGTCCAGCCAAACGTCGAGAATGCCCACAGCCCGCTAGAAAACCATGTGTCGAGAACGTCGTTGTCCTGCGTCAGTTCTTTACCGCCAGACTTTTCGGCGGCTTCTTCCGCAGTCATTGCGACGTAAACGTTTCCGTCTTCGTCATACCACGCCGGTATCTGATGTCCCCACCAAAGTTGCCGCGAGATGGTCCAGTCTTTTAAGTTCTCGAGCCAATTCGCATAAACCTTTGCGTGCGGAACTTCGGGCGAGAAGCGTGGAATGTTTTTGTTAGCCAGCTCAAGACCAAGATCGCGAAGCTCGTCCATCTTGACGAACCACTGCTCGCTCAAGATCGGCTCGACGATCGTCTTGCAGCGTTCGCACACCGGCAACGTGATCTCGTAATCGTCAACCTTCTCAAGCAAGCCAAGCTCGTCGAACATCGCGACAACCTTCTCGCGAGCCTTGAACCGATCGAGCCCTTCGAACTCGGCACCGGCGGCGGCATTCATCGTGCCGTCCATGTTCATCACGAGCAGCTGTTCAAGACCGTGGCGTTCGCCGACGAGATAATCGTTCGGGTCGTGAGCCGGGGTGATCTTTACAGCACCGGTGCCGAATTCTGAGTCAACATACTCGTCGGCAACGATTGGAATCTCGCGGTTTGTCAGCGGCAACGCGATCATCTTGCCGATCAGATGTTTGTAACGCTTGTCGTTTGGGTTCACCGCAACAGCCGTATCGCCAAGCATCGTCTCTGGCCGCGTGGTGGCAACAATTAAAAAGTTCCCCTCCTTACGAAGGAGGGGGGTCGCGCCCGCGCCGACGGGGTGGTTTTTAGTTGAGTGATCTGCTTGATCGAGCGTGTCGGGCGACGTAAAAACCACCCCGTCAGCCGAAGCGGCTGCCACCCCTCCTTCGTAAGGAGGGGAGCCTGAAAGCGGATATTTCAAGTAGTAAAGTTTGCCGTCCTTCTTCGTCTCTTCTTTTACCTCGAGATCGGAGAGCACGGTCTTGTCTTTTGGGCACCAATTTACGATGCGAAGGCCGCGGTAAATACTTCCCTCTTCGTAAAGAGTTACAAAGACGCTGCGCACCGCTTGTGACAACTCCGCGTCCATCGTAAAGCGATGCCGCGACCAATCGACAGAGACGCCTTCGCGACGCATCTGCTCGGTGATGGTGTTGCCATACTGTTCTTTCCAAGTCCAACAACGTCGCAGAAATTCCTCGCGTCCTATGTCGAGCGGAGTTTTGTGCTCGTCCTTTTTAAGCTGCTCGACGACCTTTCGCTGAACGGAAATCCCCGCGTGATCTGTGCCCGGCAGCCAAAGCGTGCGAAATCCCTGCATACGCCTCCAACGCGTCAGCACGTCCATGATCGTGTGCTGAAGCGCGTGACCCATGTGCAAACTGCCGGTGACATTCGGCGGCGGGATCACGATAGAAAAGGCTTTCGCGTTCGGATCCTGATTGATCTCCGGCGCAAAAAAACCGCTGTCTTCCCAGCGTTTGTAATGATTTTCCTCAGCCTGCTTTGGGTCGTAGGCCTTTGCAAGTTCCATATTGTGTTGATGTTTGATGAAGAAACGACGCGTTAACTAACTCAATTTGTCTTGTTCTGACCAAGCGCTTCGCGCATTAACTTTTCAGCAATTCGCGGCACTTCTTGCTGTGCAATTTCGCGAACCGTCTCGTCCGAAAGTTTTTCGACGACGCGACGCGCAACCAACTCGATAAACTCCGCCGAAGGTTCCTCGATGTCATCAACGACTCTTTCCAGTTCTGAAATTTCCGGCGCGGCGACAAGTCCGACCGACGTTGAGCTCGCGTCGCCGTTGTCGGTAAAAGTGTTTGCATCAGGTTGTGTAGAAGCCGCTTCGAGAGGGACGGACGACGTGACGATGGCATCGGGCGACCAGTCGAATTCATTAACTTGTTCGGTAGTCATCGCTGTCTGCGGCGATGCCACAATATTTTCAACACTCGCAAACGCCGGCTGGACAGCCTCGATCATTTCGTCATCGAACCGCTCACTCGTGAACGAGTCATCCATCGTCTCAAACTCGTCGATCTCAGCTGTTTTAGAAAAACTGTTCTTATAAAGATCATCAATGTCATCGTTTTCAGGCTCGGCGACTTCGGGCGTCGGGGCGTGTCCGAGCAGATCTTTTACACGAGCAACGACGTCACGAACCGATGTAAAAGGTTTCGTCAAATAGCCGTCGGCCTTCACGCGCTTCGCTTCGGCCTCGTCAAACGGCTCGAAGGACCCCGTGAGCAGCAGCACGGGAATGTGCCGTGTCGTTTCGTCCTGCTTTATCATTTCGCAAATCTGATAGCCGTTGGTTTCTGACAGACCAATGTGCGCCAGCACGATGTCCGGTTGCGTTTCGACAAACTTCAACATCGCCGATTCGCCGTCACTCACCGTGAAAACCTCAATGTCCTCCTCGGCAAACGTCATCTCGACGACCTTGCGAATCGTCACCGAGTCGTCGGCAAGCAAGAGCTTTGGTTTTGTAGCAGTTATTTCCATGAGCAAAGGCAAATCTTATCAAATTTACGCTACGCCACGCCACGCGAATTTTGTGCGAGCTCGCCTGCGAGTTTGATCGCGGCCTTCATGCTCGATTCGTCCGCCGTCCATTTGCCTGCAATGTCGTATGCCGTTCCGTGATCGACCGACGTTCGGATCAGCGGCAAACCGAGCGTGACATTGACGCCGGCACCGAACGAAATCGACTTGACGGCGATCGTCGCCTGATCGTGATAAAGCGCAATGACCGCATCGAACTCGCCCTTGAATCCGCGCAAGAAGACCGTGTCGGGAGAATGCGGCCCGCGAACGTCGATACCGAGTTTGTCGCGGCAATATTCAATCGCCGGCGCGATCTCGTCGTGCTCTTCGCTGCCGAATTTACCGCCTTCGGATGCGTGCGGATTGAGCCCTGCGACTGCGAGTTTTACTTCACGATGCAATAGCCGACGCAACTCGCGGTCACTAAATTTTATCAACTCAACAAGCGCGTCCTTTTTTACGAGATCGATCGCTTCTCGCAACGAGTGATGAGTCGAAAGCAAAACGACACGCAGCTTGTCTGCAAAAAAACTCATCGCAAACTGCTTTGTGTCAGTCAACTCGGCAAGCATCTCGGTGTGGCCGGGAAAGTCGTAACCGCCAAGTTGAATGGCAGTTTTACTGATCGGCGCTGTGCAGATCGCGTCGATTTCTCTATCGCGCCAAAGTTTGACAGCGGCCTCGATATTTTCTGCAGCAGCTTTGCCGGTTACCCCCGAATCAACGCCGATATCAAAACTCGATGGTAAATTCGCAAGATCGCAGACCTCTACTTGTTCAAGATCAATGCTGTGTTCTGCCGCTAATTTTTGCACATGCGACGCGTCACCGATCACGACGCAATTACAAGACGATCGCACGCTTTCATCTTGCAAGGATTTCAACACGACCTCAGGCCCGATGCCCGCAGCGTCGCCGATGGTAAGTCCGATTGTCGGTTTTGTATTGCTGCTTTGCATAAACTAAAAACTAATAACTAAAAACTAACAGTTCCTGAGTCACTGTCCTAGTTCTTAATTATTAGTTTTAGCTGTTAGTTATTAATTGTTTAGTCCGCTTGCCGACGCATGAAAGTTGGAACGTCAATATTCTCGACCGGTATAAGATCAGCGGGAAGAAGTATGTCCGACGCTTTTGTCGCACCGGCGGCCGTGCTCACGGCTTTTGTTTCCGTGGTTTGCGGCTTAACGGTTTTCACCGCGACCTGACTGTCAAAACCGGTCGCGATCACGGTGATACGAATCTCGTCGGCCATATCGTCCTTGATAACGCTGCCCCAAATGATGTCCGCCTGATCGTCGGCTTCGCTCTCGATGAGGCCGAGAGCGTCTTCGATCTCGCTGAGAACCATCTCGGGACCGCCGGTGACATTAATGAGCGCAGCTTTTGCGCCGTGAATCGAATTTTCTTCGAGCAGCTTGTAATCGAGTGCCGCACGCATCGCTTTTGACGCAGCATCGTCGCCGCGTCCGCTTCCGATGCCCATCAGAGCGACGCCTTTGTCGCGCATCACGGTCGTCACATCGGCGAAATCCAGATTGATCATTCCGGGCGTGAGAATAAGGTCGGTGATGCCCTGAACCGCCTGCAGCAACACGTCGTCGGCGCGACGAAACGCTTCGATGACGGTAATTTTCTCTTCGACCTCACGAAGTTTTGAATTTGGGATCGTGATCAGCGTATCGACGCATCCGCGAAGCTCTGCAATTCCTTCCTCGGCCTGAGCCATCCGTTTTTTACCTTCGACGGTAAACGGTTTTGTTACGACGGCAACCGTCAACGCGCCGAGTTCGATAGCCAGCGAAGCAACGACAGGTGCGGCACCTGTTCCCGTTCCGCCGCCGAGACCGGCGGTTACAAAAACCATGTCAGAACCTTCAAGCACGTCAAGCAACTTCTGATGATCTTCGAGTGCGGCGGCTTTGCCCATCTCAGGATCCGAACCTGCGCCGAGACCACGTGTCGATTTGCTGCCGAGCTGGATCTTGATCGGCGCCTTTGACGCTTCAAGCGCTTGAAGGTCAGTATTCGCGACGATAAACTCGACGCCTTTTATACCGGCTTCGATCATTCGATTGACCGCGTTACTTCCGCCGCCGCCGACGCCGATCACCTTGATGCGTGCGCCGGTGATGGGCGGTTCGTCGATAAACATCCTTATGCCGTTTGTGTTCATTTGCAGATCATCCATTTCAATCATCTTTTTTTATAGAAAGTTTCTATTTTTATGCTGAACGCTGGAATAACAAGATATTGTGCTACCGGCGAAAGAGCATACAATCATTTGTGACAAAAATCCAGCCGCCATGTAACATTTATTTAAATTTTTCACGAAAACTTCCAAACCATTCCGCCACTTTTCGCGCCGACGATTTGCCGCCCGTCTCGGCGTCACGTAATTGCGAACGCATTGATATCAATGCGAGGCCGCAGACGGTCGCCCATTGCGGCTCACGAATGTTATCGACGAGTCCGCCGAAATGTGTCTCGTCGATAAACCCGATGCGCGTCGGCGCGTCAAAAACTTGTTCCGCGATCTCAGCGATCCCGCGAATCATCGCGCCGCCACCGGTTAAAAAAACGCCGCCCGAAATGTGCGACTTTGCGTTCGCAGTTTCGCGTGCGACGTGCTGCATCAGTTCGACTGCACGCGGCTGCATAATGTCGCAGAGAATTTCCTTTGACAGATTGCGAGTTTCGTTGCGACCGAACGGCACGATCTCGATGACCTCTTCTCTCTCGTCGCTGCTCAGCAGAAAATTTGCAACGCAGCCATGCGAACGTTTTATTTTGTTTGCCTCGGGTATCGAAACGCGCAAACCGGTCGCGATGTCCTTAGTGAACAGCATGCTGCCGAACGGAAAAACCGCCGTGTGTTGCACCGCTCCGCGACCGAAGATCATCAGTGTCATGATCTCAGCACCCATATTAACGACCGCACAACCGTATTCTTTGTCTTCATCAGTGAGCACGCTCTCGCTGGCGGCGAGCGGTTCGAGAATAAGCTGCTCGACATCAATACGGGCGCGTGAAATGGCCTTTATAAGGTTTTGACGACCGGCGCTCGGACTCGTGACAACGTGAACGAGAGCTTCTAGCCGCGAGCCGCTCATGCCGACCGGCTCGGTAATGCCGTCCTGTCCGTCAATGATAAATTCCTGCGGCAGCCGAGCGACAATCTCCCAACCGGGCGTCAGCGGCATCGCGCTCGCGCTGTCGATCGCGCGCTCGACATCTTCGTCCGTTATTTCTTTATCTTGGCCTGCGACGGCAACAACGCCGTTTTTATTTTCGCCGCGAAGATGCTCGCCGGAAAGATTGGCTGTTGCGGTTTCGACATCGAGTCCGCTGACACGCTCGGCTTCGCTGACAGCTTTGCGAATCGACTCAGCAACAGCTTCAGTCGAAGTCACGACTCCGCGACGCAGACCTTTCGACTCGGCGTCGCCGATGCCGACGATATTCATCTTGCCGTTCTGCGCAGGTTCGCCGATGACGCATCGCGTTCGCGAAGTGCCGATGTCGATTCCGACTGCTTGTATTTCGCCCTTCATATCAAAATTCCAAATAATTGATCACCGGAAACACTCCGCCCGCATCAACAGACTTTATCTTCGCGCCTTTTCCGTTTAGCGCATCGAGCGCGGTCTTTAGGTTTTTGCCAAAATTATCTTTCGCAAGCGTGACCGCGATGTCGCGACCGGAATCTTCGACGACAGCAACCGGTTCGCGCGTGTTCGCAAGGTTGAGCTGCTTGACACGCTTCGACAGATCAAACTGCTGCCACTCGTCGAGCATCTTTTTATAAAGTTTTAGACGCGCTTGATTGTCGCCGACGGCTTTCTCTGTTTTGCTTTCGTCCCAGCCTTGCATAATTACTGGGAACGTCTTTTCATTCGCCGCAACTGCTGCCAAAACCACGCCTTCGCCGTCAACAAGATAATCTCCGAACGAAAGCCGCACAGCCGCCGCAGGCTGACGCTCGGTAACATTCACGCGAATTCCCGCAGGCAACGCGACCGAAACGGCGGCGGCTTTTACAAACGGGAACTTTTCGATCTTCGTACGCAACTCACCGATGTCGGCGTTCCACACGCCGCTCTTTTCGACCGAAGCATTAACGATCCGCCTTATCTCGTCGGCAGAAGTGCGGTCGTTGCCGCTGACTTCGACGTTTCGAAGTTTAAAGAATTCGGACGAGGTCGCAGTCTTGTATTCGAGCGCGACGATCACGCCGGTCGCGACGACGAGCACCGCGCAAATCGAGAGCGGCAGAATAAAACGAGTGAAGTTTCGCGAGCTGCTTTTTCGCGAACTCCTCTGCGCCTTTAACCTCACCGACGAAGCATTTGATCTTCTCTTTTTCGCCATAAACTCAAGCCTTTGCTTTTTGTCCTTTAGTATTCTCCAAAATTTCATCCGACAAACGCGTGACGCTGCCTGCGCCGAGCGTGATCACAAGATCGCCGCTCTCAAGTTGAGCGCAAACTTTCTCTGTCGCAGTTTCGATGTCGCCGATGTATGTGACATTTTTGTGACCGAATTTTTTTATGTTGTCGGTCAGAACTTCAGCCGTGATGCCTTCGATCGGCTCTTCGCTAGCAGCATAGATGTCGAGGAGGAAAAGCACGTCGGCGTTATTGAACGCAACAACAAAATCGTCCATCAGTTCCGCGGTGCGCGAATATCTATGCGGCTGAAAGACAACAACCGTTCGTTTGCCGCTGTGCTTCGCCGCAGACAACGTCGCAAGAATTTCGGTCGGATGATGACCGTAATCGTCGACGACCGTGATGCCGTTCGCTTCGCCTTTGAATTGAAATCTGCGGTTAGCGTTCTTAAAACTTTTAAATGCTTCGGCGATCTTTTCGAATGGAACATCGAGTTCGAGCGCGACGGCCGTCGCCGCAAGCGCGTTATAAACATTGTGTTTGCCCGGCACAGGAAGTTCTATCTCACCAAGATGATTCCCGCGCTTTGAGACACCGAAAATGGAGCCGAACATTTCGTTGTATTTGATGTCGTGAGCAGAGACATCTGCCTGAGCAGTCAGTCCATACGTGATGCGGCGACGTTTTATGCGCGGAATTATGAGCTGCACATTCGGATCATCGAGACAAATTATCGCCGAGCCGTAGAACGGAACTTTGTTTACAAAATCCGTGAAGCACTGAACGACATCTTCCATGCCTTTGTAAGATTCCATGTGCTCTTTGTCGATGTTCGTGACGACGGCGATCGTCGGATAGAGCATCAGAAACGAGCGGTCGCTTTCGTCCGCCTCGGTAACAAACCAATCAGATTGTCCAAGCCGCGCATTAGAACCAAGTGTATCGACAACACCGCCGACGACCGTCGTCGGATCGACGCCGGCGTGTCCGAGAATGGTTGCGATCATCGAAGTCGTCGAAGTCTTTCCGTGCGTTCCCGACACCGCAACCGAATACGGTTTTAAAGTCATCAGCTCAGCCAACATCTCGGCGCGAGGAATGACCGGAATGCTGCGTTCTTTTGCAGCGACAACCTCGGGATTATCTTCTTTTACCGCGGACGAATAAACGACAACCTGCGCGTCGCCGATGTTCTCGGCGGCGTGACCTTCGCTGATGCGAACTTTAAATAATGTTTCGAGTCGGTCGGTGTTCTTCGAGCGCTTTGCGTCCGAACCCGAGACGACAAAGCCGAGATTGCAAAGCACTTCGGCGATGCCGCTCATTCCGATGCCGCCGATGCCGATAAAATGAATTCTCTTAACGTGTCTAAACATATTTTTAACGCAAAGTCGCAAAGTCGCTAAGGTAAAGAGAAAACCTTGTGATTATTAAAGTCAGTGTTATGTCTTTGCGACTTTGCATCTTTGCGTCTTTGCGTTGAAACCTTTATACGCTTCTCTTCAACTCCTCAATAATATCGACTGTCGCCTGCGCGGCGTCGGGCCGCGCCATGCCCCGCGCAGCGGCGCTCATCGCAACAATTTCGTTTCGTTGATCGATCAACGATCTGATCTCCTTTGCCAACACCTCGCCCGAAAGATCGGCTTGTAAAATCATTTTCGCCGCGCCTTTTGCGGCCAAAGCCTCGGCGTTCTTTCGCTGATGGTCGTCCGCCGCTCCCGGAAACGGAATCATGATCGACGCTTTGCCCGCCGCCGCGACTTCTGCACAAGTCGTAGCACCCGCGCGGCAAATGAGCACGTCGGCTTTGCTAAATTCGACGAAGATATCAGAGATAAACGGCCGAACGTCTGCGTCTGCAAACTTGGAATCTGAATACGCGGCTCTGACATTTTCATAATCACTCTCACCGGTTTGATGAGTAACGGTGAGCTTGTCCGAAAGATCTTCGATGTGCGCAAGAGCGTCGGTCATCGCGTTATTAATGGCGCGCGCGCCTTGCGAACCGCCGAATATCAATAGATGAAATTCACTGCTCAAATCTTTTGTCGGCACTTCAAAGAACTCTTTGCGAACAGGATTGCCGGTCACGACACCCTTTTTGCCAAAGAACGGCATCGCCGCATCGAAAGTCAGAGCGGCTTTATCGACAAATCGTGCGAGCTGTCGATTTGTAAATCCCGGCAGAGCATTCGAGTCCATCACCAGCGTCGGAACGCCCATGATCGCCGCCATCAAAAGTACCGGCCCCGAAACATAACCGCCTGCGCCGACAACGACGTGTGGGCGAAACTGCCTCAGAATCGCGCGAGCTTCGATAAAGCTTTTCGGCAGCAGCGACAGACCTTTTATCTTTCCCACAATTCCCACGTTCTTTAATCCGGCGCTGTTTATCAGCGAAAGTTGAAAGCCATTCTCCGGCACGATCTTTTTCTCAAGCCCACGCGCGGTGCCGACAAACAGAACTTCGTTGTCCGAGTCGCGAAGCATGATCTCGTTCGCGACGGCGATGCCGGGATAAATATGTCCGCCGGTTCCGCCGGCTGCGATCAAGACCTTCATTTATTTCACCGCCGAGACGCAGAGACGCAGAGTATTAAAACACTGCGGCTATTTACGTCTGGTTCTTTCCCTCCGCGTCTCTGCGTCTCCGCGGTTAAAATTCGCAAACCGCGAAATGCTCAACAAAATTCCCACGCCGATCAGTGTCACCATCACCGACGAGCCACCATACGAAATGAACGGCAGCGGAATTCCCTTCGCGGGCAAGATCGACGTCACGACGCTGATGTTAAAGAGCGCTTGCACGATGATGCCGGTGATAATGCCGATGGCGAGCAGCATTCCAAATCTGTCGGGTGCGAGAACTGCGGCGCGTGCTCCTCGCCACAACAAAAGAGCAAACGCGATGACGACGGCGAGCGTGCCGACCAAACCTAATTCCTCGCCGACGACCGAGAAAATAAAATCCGAATACGGATACGGCAGATAAAAGAGCTTCTGCTTGCCGTTGGCAAAACCCTCGCCGAACACGCCGCCCGAGCCGATCGCGTAAAGCGACTGGACGACCTGATAACCTTCGTCCGCTGCATATTTATAAGGATCGAGAAATGCCATCACGCGCTCCACTCGCCAAGGAGCGAAGATGATCGCGCCCAAACCGATCAAAAACATCGCAGCAGCGACGGCGCCAATGTGAACGAGCTTCGCTCCGGCGGCAAAATACACAGCAGAGAATATCGCACAGAGCACGATCGTCGTTCCGAGGTCTTTCTCCATAAATACGAGACCGCCGAGCAAGCCGAGTCCGAGCACGCACGGAATCACGGTTTCTTTGATATCGCCCACGACTTCTTCTTTTTTCGTCAGCCAGAATGCTAGAAAGATCGGAAGAGCTAGTTTTGCAAGTTCCGAAGGCTGAAAAGAGAACCCTTCGATGCGTATCCAACGCCTCGCACCATTGATCGGCGGAAAGAAGAAAACGGCAAACAGCAAGACGACAGTAACGGCGACAATAGCGTAAACAACAACCGGCTTTTGCAGTATGTGATAGTCGAAACGGCTAACTACATACATTAAACCGAGCCCGACGAGCGTAAAACCGATCTGCTTAAAGAAGTAAACGTATTGGCTGCCGCTGTCGGTCTCCTTGAGCGAGAACATCGCCGACGCGCTATAGACCATCATCGCGCCGAACAACGCCAGCGTGGCCGCGATGCCGAACATTACCCAATCTATGCGGTTTTCCGGTTTCATTAAAAACACATAAAAAACAGCTAACAGCTTTTAGCTATCAGCTGATAGCTGTTTTTCTAGTTCTTCCTTCCAACAAATCAACGACGGTTGTCTTGAAGACATTTCCCCGCTCTTCGTAGCCGGCGAACATGTCAAAACTCGCACAAGCCGGTGCGAGCAGCACGGCGTCGCCGTTTTTCGCCGTCGCAAAGCCGATCTTCACGGCATCTTCGAGACTCGACGCACGTTGAATCGGTGCGACGCCATCGAGCTGCGAAGCGATGTTGTCCGCGTCCTCGCCGATCAGTATCAATTCCCTCACCGACGACTCGATCAACGGCACGAGCGGCACGTAAGGAGCATTTTTGCCGCGTCCGCCCAAAATTAAGATCGTCTTGCCGGTGTCGCTCGCGAGCGCATCGAGCGCCTTTGATGTTGCATCGACCGAAGTCGCTTTCGAATCGTTGTAAAATCTCACGCCTTCGATCTCGGCCACAAATTCGATGCGATGTTCGACGCCTTTAAATGTCGCAACCGTCTCACGCATCGACTCCAAAGAAGCTCCGCACGCCAAACCGGCAGCAAACGCCGCGAGAACATTCTCGACATTGTGAAGCCCGCGAAGAAAAATCTTGTCACGCGTCGTCAAAACCGTCTCGACTTCGTTTTCACGTGCGATAAGCTCGTTGCCGCGTAAGAAAAAGCCGCTCTCAAGCTCGCGAGTCACGCTGAACATAACGACATTCGCTCTCAATCCCGACGCCCAGCTCGCCGTTATCTCATCATCGGCGTTCAGGATCGCAACATCTTCGCTCGTCTGGTTCATAAAGATGCGATGCTTCGCCGCGGCGTAATCCTGAAACGAATCGTAACGGTCGAGATGATTCGGCGTGACGTTCAAACAAATGCCGACGCTCGGTTTAAAGTCAACTATCGTCTCGAGCTGAAAACTCGAAAGCTCTGCAACCGTCCAACCATCGTCACTCGACGACTCGGTCAAACTCAGCAACGGCGTTCCGATGTTGCCGCCGACCTGCGTCGCGATGCCGGCATTTTTTAGAAGTTCGCCGATCAGCGCCGTCGTCGTCGTCTTGCCGTTCGAGCCGGTGATGCCGACAATTTTGCCTTTCAAAAATCGCGAAGCAATCTCGATCTCGCCGATCACTTCGCCGTCTTTGCGATCAACGTAACGCGCCGGTATCGTATTCGTCGGCACGCCCGGCGAAATTACAACGAGATCTACGGAATCGAGCAGCCACGATGGAATTTCGCCTGAGAGCAGGCCGACGTTGTGTTCTGTTTTCAAAGATCGTGCGGCGTCCGACCAATCTTCGACCGCCTTCTTGTCATGCAAAGCAACCGTCGCCACGCGCATCGCGAGGAACTTTGCAGATTCAACACCCGATTTACCGGCACCCAATACTAAAACTTTTCTCTCCTTCAACTTCATTTCTTTAACGCAAAGTCGCCAAGATGCAAAGACCGCAAAGTAAAACAATAAATGTGTTCTTCATTTCTTAGCGTCTTTGCCACTTTGCGTCTTTGCGTTGAAAATTCTTATCGCAGCTTCAACGTCGACAAACTCAGCAACGCAAATAAAATTGCGACGAT
>Ga0187892_10005664_pt1 | contig 19393 bp, 18 predicted proteins | sample MA1701073metaG_FD_139345 | JGI IMG/M metagenome (GOLD analysis project Ga0187892, IMG submission 139345) | Bio-ooze microbial communities from a basaltic lava cave in the Kipuka Kanohina Cave System on the Island of Hawaii, USA - MA170107-3 metaG ...
CCCAGTTTGGCGGCTACGTAAAGAGCCTGGGTTGGAAAGCTTCCCAGCATGATTTGCATCAACTGCGCCGTGGGGTCTGACTTTTCGGTTGCGGTCTGAGTTGCCGTGGTATGTATATCCATTAGCTATTCTCCTGTTTTATTGATGCCGAAAGATAAACTCCTGCTTTTTTAATGATGCCAATAGATAAACAGAATAGATTGAACTACTCAAGTTGGGACTATCCAGCTTGAGTATCAATTGAATGGTTTTGAGGCTTTCTATTTTGTATTCAGAACTCAGTACTCAGCACTTCTCACCTTAACGGCTCGCGTAACACCACTTCAGCAGCAACTGAAGCAGTGCGGGCGGCTTCGGGATGCGCGCGACGCAAACCAGCGATTTGCAGCAGCGCCTCGCCGGTGCGTGACAACATGCGGAACAGATCGCCTTCCTCAGCTCGGGTCTCGCGCACCAGCGTCGTCCACTCGTCGCCGCCAGCCCAGCGCGACGCCGCTCCCGCGGCCGAAAAATTCAGCTCGGGCGCCGGCTCGACTCCGTACTTCCATTCCTCTGACGAGACACGGAAACCAATATCTTCAAAGCTGACCAGGTTACTCACCAGGTTGTCATCCAACTCGATTTCGCCATAGTCGCGATCTTCATCAGCAGTAAGCGCGGCCACGATTGCCGTCATCGTTAAGTGATCGAGTGTTTTGAAGAGCCCACTTTCCAAAGCTTCGCCAACAATTAAAGGCCGATCGATATGCAGGTCCGCGAGCCACCGACCCCGTTCGGTAACTTTTTCCGTGTCAAAATCAAGATAGCCAAACGAAGCGAGGATCCGCGCCCGTTGCTCGAATGGCAGCCAGACTTCCTCACGCAGTCTTTCAATGCCCTGCGTCGCGCGCTGGAAGACTTCCGCGTCGGCCAACGTGGCCCACAAGGCTTCGGTGCAGCGCTTTTTCTCTTTTTCATTTGCCGAATTCGCCAGCAAAGCCTCGATCGCATCCTCGATAAGATTCAGCGCATCGACCTCTTCTTCGTGCGCGTCGCGTAATCGCGGCTCAGGAACGACAAGTTCGCGCCCACGGGCGTGAATCTCCTCGAAAGCGTTTTCGATGGCAGCCTCACGCAATGAGTAAACGGGCGCGTAGACTCGTCCAATCCGTTGAAGAGGAAAGGTTGCCCGGCGCCCGTCTTCTCGAATGCCAATAACGTTTCCATTCTGCCGCTGCGTCACCATGACGAGTCTGCGTCCACTACGGCCAATGCCGACGACCCGGCCCGGTTTCACCGCCTCGTCCAGCCAACGCAACAGCAACTCAGCCCTGGTTTGAGGTTTAGCCTCTTGCAGTCGGGCCCGGGCGCTTGCTAATCGTTCGAGACCGAGAGCGGAAGATGTTGCCGGACCGAACAGTTCGATGGCAGCCGGCCAGGTTCTGGTGACCGGTCCGAGCGCCAGTTCGAGCAGCGGCGCGACACGGCTCGATACGAAGAGCGCGGTGATCTCGTGTTCCGGTGCCGGGCGGAGCCGGATGTGTGCCTGGGTGATGAAGCCGAGCGTGCCCCGGCTTCCAACCAGAAGCCGGACCAGGTCATAGCCGGCCACGTTCTTCACGACGCGTCCGCCCAGGCGCACAATGCGGCCGTCGCCCGTGACGACTTCGAGGCCCAGGACCTGGTCGCGTGGTGTGCCAACGGAGAGGCGAAGCGGGCCGGCACTCGCGGTGGCAATCGTTGCGCCAATGGTAGCGCCGGGCCGGGCTGGCGGATCGAAGCCGAGCATCTGTCGGTCGAACGAGACGGTCTCCGAGACTTCGGCGAGCGGCGTGCCGGCCGCAACGGAGATAGTGAGATCGGCGGGCGCGTAATCCGTGACGCCGGCCAGCCGTTCGGCGCTGAGCAGCACGTCGACGTGATCGGGGGGTCGGCCCCAGTCGAGCCAGGTTCCGGCGCCGGCGGGTTCGACGGTCCAATCGTTCTCCGTGCACGTCCGCAGCACGGCGGCCGCCTGTTCCGCTGTGCTGGGCGTGACAACGACCTGCGGCTCGCGGCCATGGACGCGAAACGGAGTCCATGAGCCTTCGCGCACGGCGTCATCACCGGCGAGCTGTCGCAGCCGCTCGATCATTTGGCGGCCTCCACAATTCGGGTTGCGGGTCCGGCCCACTCGCGGCACACGCGGACGGGCAGGACCTTGGCAGGATTCGCAATGCCGCGCGGGTTGAACACTCGCCGCACGCTGCACATCAGGTCCATTTCGGCATCACTGAAAATGAGCGGCATGTACTCTCGTTTGTCGAGCCCCACGCCGTGCTCGCCCGTGATGCTGCCGCCCGCTTCCACGCAGGTGCGCATGATCTCGCGGGACGCGATGTCGACGCGCCGCACATCATCCTCGTTTCGCCGGTCGAAAAGAATCACGGGGTGCAGGTTGCCATCGCCGGCGTGGAACGTGTTGCAGAGGCGCAGCCGCTGTTCCCGGCAGATCGCGTACACGCGGTTCAGCACGGCGGGCAGCTTGCTCCGCGGTACCACGGCATCCTGCACGAGGATGTCCGGCGCGAGGCGGCCCATGGCGCCGAACGCTTTCTTGCGAGCGTACCAGAGGCGCTGGCGGTCGCGGTCGTTCTCGGCGCGCCGCACTTCCCGGGCGCCTTCGCGCAGACAGATCCGGCGTGCGTGCTCCGCGTCCTGATCGAGGCCGGGTGCTGCACCATCGAATTCGATGACGAGCGCGCCTTCGACTTCCGGCAGCCCGGCCGCGTAGACGCTGGCCTCAACCGCGACAATCGCTTCGCGGTCGACCATCTCGAGTGCGGCGGGCAGCAATCCTTCAGCGATGATTGCGCTCACCGCGCGGCTGGCATCATCGATGTCGTCGAACAGCGCCAGCAATGTCTCGATCTTCTCCGGCAGCGGTATGAGCCGTACCGTGATTTCGGTGGCTACTCCGAACGTGCCTTCACTGCCGACGAACACCCCGAGCAGGTCGTAGCCAGCGGACTCACCGTGCCCGCCAAGGCGCATGATGCGCCCATCGGGCAGGACGACCGTGAGCGCCAGGATATGGTTCACGGTGGTGCCATACTTCAGGCAATGCGGGCCGCCCGCGTTCTCCGCAACATTGCCGCCGATCGTGCAGACGGTCTGCGAGCTGGGATCGGGTGCGTAGTAGAGGCCGCTCGGAGCGGCAGCTGCGCTGAGCCGCGCGTTCGCTACGCCCGGCTCGACCACCGCGAATCGATTGGCCGCATCGATCTGGAGAATGCGATCCATGCGCGCGAGCGAGAGGACAACGGCGTTCTCGAGCGCGAGTGCGCCGCCGGACAGGCCGGTGCCGGCGCCGCGCGGCACGAACGGCACGTTCGCGCGTGCGAGTGCGCGCACAACGGCTGCAACCTGATCCGTGGCGCGTGGCAGCACGACCGCGCGAGGCAGCAGGCGGTGCGCCGTCAGGCCATCGGACTCGTAAACGAGCAGAGCGGCAGGATCGGTGAGCAGACCATCCGGGCCGACAATCGCGCGCAGCTCGCGGGCGAGTTGCGCATCCAGAGCGGCGGCGCTCATGTCGCCCTTCCCGGTCGCGCGATCCGCCAGCGATCCCGGTCCTGTGCGATTTCGCCCGTGCGCAACAGCTGGTCGAGGTAGGCGCGGGCCGCCGCCAGCGCAGCCGCACGCAGCGCCTCCGGCACTGTACCGCCGTACACGGACTCGGCGACCTGCCCGGTCGTGAGCGCGCCGCCGGCGAGCGCATCGAGCACTTGCCGGCGGCGGGCCGCGCGGTGCGCAACGTAGCGATCAATGGCCTGAGCGGGATCCCGGATCGGTTCGCCGTGCGCGGGATAGAGGATCTCCGGCGCGCGCGCGCGAATGCGTTCGAGCGATTCGAGGTAGTCGTGCAGGTTGCCTTCAGGCGGCGCGACGAGCGCCGTGTCCAGCCCGCCCATCATCAGATCGCCGCAGAACACGGCGCGGCCGGCCGCCCACTCGAACGCCACGTGATCCGGCGTGTGGCCGGGCGTGTGCACCGCCACGAGCACGCCGTCATCCGTTGCGATCTGCTGCCCATCCATGAGCGAGCCCTCCGAGAAGGCGAGCACCCTCGCACCCAGCCGCCGGGCCAGCGGCGCCGCGGCCTCGGCGTGATCCGGATGATCGTGCGTCAGCAGAATGGCCACGGCGTCCGCGCCCGCCGCCTGGCCGGCCAGCGCCTCCACGTGCGCGGGCAGCGCCGGACCCGGATCGATGATCGCCAGCACGCGTCCACCGAGCACCCACGTTCGCGTGCCATCCAGCGTCATCGCCGACGGGTTCGCCGCTCGCACCTCGCGAAGCATGACGCCGCATCCGCACGAGCAACCGAGTCGCTCAGCGGCGCTCGGCCATGAAAACTTCGGCCAGCTTGTCCGCCACCATCTCGACCGCGTCCTGGCTGGTCCGCTCGAATCCGTCGAGCTCGCGCGAGTCAATGTCGATCTGGCCGAAGATCTCGTCACCGGCGCGAATCAGGATGACCAGCTCCGACTTCGTGCGCGGGCTGCACGCCAGGTAGTTCTCCCGCTTCGTGACATCGGGCACGTTCTGATTGGCCTTCTCGGCCACAGCCGTTCCACAGACGCCCGTGCCCACGGGAATCTTGGCGTGCTCCGTGGATTCGCCCATGTAGTTGTGCAGCCACAACGTGTTCTCTTCCGAATTGAAGAGGTACACGCCCACGAAGTTCCAGTCGGTGTCCGTGGACTTGAGCTGCTTCACCGTTTCCCGCAGGATCGCATCGGAGAGGTATCCCTCATCCCGCATTTCCTGGATCCGTTTGATCATCCTGCCTGCCTCGACCATATCTTTCAACACCTCGTGATGGAGTGAATGACGTTCAGGGTCCGTCGTCGACGAGGACGGCCCGGACCGGCGAGCTGTCGGCATCGACGAGTTTGAGTGGCAGCGCAATCAGCGTATAGCGGCCGGGCACGACGTCGCCGAGCATCAGGTTCTCGACAATGGCGATGCGTGCGCGGCCGAGGATTCTGTGCACGTCGAGCCTTTTCGAGTCGAACGCATCGACGGACGGCGCGTCGGTACCGACGAGGCGCGCGCCTCTCAGCCCGAGCTGTTCGGCTAACTCTGTTGTTAGCGGTGCGAACTCAGTGGGAAACCGGCCGGGCTGTACGTGCTCGCGTGTGCGGAACAGCACGCGGGGCGCAGTGATCAGGTCGAGCCCGTCGATCAGATCGGTATCGAGCGTGGTACGGCCGGTCGCATCGACGACGTGGGCCGGGCCGAGGTAGGCGGACAGGTCGAGCTCGGCCGGGCACGCGCCGTCGTCGTCGTAATGGAAGGGTCCATCGGCGTGCGTGCCGGTGTGCGGCGAAAGCGTGAGTGCGGCGACATTGACGGTGTCGCCGGCCGCGCGCCGCAGCGTCCATGCGAGGTGGAACGACTGGTCGCCGGGCCAGACGGCAGTGCCGGTGCCCACGGGCTGACTCACATCGAGGATGCGTGGCACGATTACTTCGGAACGAGGTCGGTGTCGGGATCGAGGTTCCGTACGAACGACGCGATGAGGCGCGCGGTCTGCTCGAGATCGCTCAGGCTGACCATTTCGTTCGGCGAATGCATGTAGCGGTTGGGCACAGAGAGCAGGCCTGTGGCCACACCGGACCTCGAGAGGTAGATCGCGTCCGCATCGGTCGACGTGAACTTGGGCGATGCCGTTATGGTGTGGGGGATCGCGGCCTCCTTCGCGGTGGCGGCGAGCCGCTCGAAAACCACGGGGTGTGCGGCGGCCCCGCGCGCGAGGACGGGCCCGCTGCCCAGTTTGTGATCGCCCAGCTCCTTCTTTTCGATGCCGGGCGCGTCCGTGGCGAACGTCACATCGACAACGATCGCGACCTGCGGATCGATCTGGAACGCGCTGGTGCGGGCACCGCCGCCGAAGTAGCCGATCTCCTCCTGCGAGGTTGCGACCGCGGCCACGGCGGCCCGGGGTGGGTCCGCGGCGAGCAGGCGAAGCGCTTCGAGCACGATGAACGCGCCGATCCGGTTGTCGACGGAGCGGCTGGCGATCACGCCATCGCCCATTTCGATGAGGCGGGACTCGATCACGCCGGGATCGCCGACGCGGACGCCGCGTTTTTCGACGCCCTCGCGGTTCTTCGCGCCGACGTCGATCCAGAGGTCCGTCGTTTTCGCCGCCTTCTCGCGCTCCTCGGCCTTGATCAGGTGCACGGGTTTCTTGCCGACGACGCCGATCACATCGCCGTTCTGCGTCAGCAGCCGGATCCGCTGTGCAACCAGGACTTGCGGGTCCCAGCCGCCGATACCCTCGAAATAGAGGAACCCGTCGTCGTCAACATGCGTGATCATGACGCCGATCTCATCGATGTGACCGGCGAGCATGACGCGGGGCGAACCGGCCTCGTTGAGCCACGCAATGGAGTTGCCGGACACGTCGGCGGCCACGCGGTCCGCCAGGGTGCCGGCTTCCTCGCGCCAGACTCGCGCGGCCCGCGTTTCGTATCCGCTGGGACCGGGCGAGTCGAGCAGTCGTTTCAGGAAATCGAAGGAGCGATCCTCCACCAGGCCGCCTCGGGTTTGCAGAAGCGCGGGAATCTAGCGGCAATTCGGGGCTGCCCACCACCCCTGGCGCCTCGGCGGTACCCGGGCGCTCGGCACTCGCGAGACGGCGGGCGTCCTCGCGTCCGACGCGGAACCGGACCCTGTCGGGGTATCATCGACTGTCGGCGGCGGCAGAGACACCCGATCTTCAGAGGACGACGGCGTGCGCACCGTCCGGGCAATGCGGCCGCCGATGTGGACGGACCGTGATTTCGGTGGGATGACAGACCAACAGACGTATTTCCGGCGCGGGCTGGGCCTGAAGAAGGAAGTCGAGCCGATTCTGGCCGCCGAGTATCACAGCGGCCTGGTCGATGAGATCCGGGCGGGCGGCTATACAGCCGCGTTCGGCGATCTGACACTGCGGCTCGCTCGCGATTTCGGCTTCTGTTACGGCGTGGACCGCGCCGTCGATTATGCGTATCAGACGGCGCACAAGTTTCCCGACCGCCGCATCTACCTGGTTGGCGAGATCATCCACAATCCGCACGTGAACAAGCGGCTGCGCGAGGCCGGCATCACGTTTCTGTATCCGGACGCGCAGGGCGGGTTCGACTTCTCCGGCATTGGCACGGCCGACGTCGTGATTCTGCCCGCGTTCGGCGTGACGCTCGGGGATTTCCAGCGTCTGCGCGAGATCGGCTGCATCCTGATCGACACGACGTGCGGCTCCGTGCTGAACGTCTGGAAGCGCGTGGAATCGTATGCGAACGATGGCTTCACGGCGCTGATCCACGGCAAGTACTTCCACGAGGAGACTCGCGCGACGGCGTCGCAGGTGAACACGCAGCCCGATGGCAAATACATCGTCGTGCGGGACATGGCGGAAGCGAAGCTGGTGATGGCGTACATCGAGGGATCGCCCGGCGCGCTCGCGCGCGATGCGTTCGTCGCGCATTTCCACGAGAAGGCAAGTCCCGGCTTCGATCCGGATCGCGACCTCTCCCGCATCGGCGTGGCCAACCAGACGACGATGCTGGCGAGCGAATCGCTGGCGATCGCGGCGGCAGTGGGCGAGAGCCTGGCCCGGCGCTACGGCACGGACTCGGTGACCGACCATTTCCGCTCGTTCGACACGATCTGCTCCGCGACGCAGGAGCGGCAGGACGCCGTGCTCAAGATGATGCAGGAGCCGCCGGACATCATGATCGTGATCGGCGGCTACAACTCATCGAACACGAACCATCTCGCGCACCTCTGCCGCGAGTACACGACGACGTACCACGTGGCGGATTCGAGCTGCATTGATCCGGACACGCGTTCGATCCGGCACAAGCCGGAGCTGGCCGCGGATGCGGCCGAGGTCGAAACGCGGGACTGGCTGCCACCCGGCCGCATCACGATCGGTCTCACCGCCGGTGCGTCCACGCCGAACAACAAGATCGGCGAAGCCATTGAGCGCATCGTGGCATCGCAGGCGGCCGAGGACGTGGTGGCGCGGGCCGCCGGCGGGTAGCGCCGTGCCGTGCGTGCACGCATGATCGGCCGGCCGCGCAGCGCGTTCCTCCTGCTCGCGGCGTTGCTCGCGCTGGGCGGCGGCATTGTCGTGGGCGCGTTCCCCATCGGTCGCGCCACGCCGTCTCCTGAACCCGTGCTCGCGACCGACTCCGCACCGGCCGCGGACAGCATCACCGTGGAAATCGTCGCGTTCGATCCGGACTCGGCGGCTCCACGCGCCGACTCGGCCGGCGGCTCGCCGGACTCGGCCGGCGCCACGCAGGCCGCCACAGTCGATACGGCGCGGGAAGCGGGCCGGCGCATCCTCGTCTCGATCGCAGAACGCAGGCTCTGGCTGGTCGATGGCGACGATACGCTGCTCGCCGCGCCCGTCGCGATCGGCATGGGCAAGGATTTCACGTACCGCGGCCGCACCTATCATTTCGCGACTCCGCGCGGCGAGCGCCGCGTCATTGCGAAGGGCGCCAATCCCGTGTGGATCGTCCCGGAGTGGCACTACTACGAGCGCGCCGCGGCGATGAGTCTGAGCGAGGTGATCCGGCTCGAGGCGGACTCGCGCATCCAGCTTGCCGACAGCAGCTGGCTGGTCGTACAGGGCGAGCAGGTCGGCCGGATCAATCATTTCGGCCATTTCGCGCCGTTCACGGCGGGCACCGAGATCATCTATGACGGCCGCATCTACGTTCCTCCATTGAACAGCGCGCAGCGCCGAGTACCGGAAGCGCTGGGTCCATACAAGCTGGACATGGGCGATGGTTATCTGATCCACGGCACGCATCCGTACAACGAGGAGTCGATCGGCGAAGCGGTGAGTCACGGCTGTGTGCGAATGCGGAACGAGGACCTGGTCCGGCTCTACCCGCTGGTGCCGCGCGGCACGGCGGTGATCATCTCCTGAGGCGGGCGATGCCACTGGATTTTGCGCGAGGCGCGCAGCTGTTCACGGCGAGCGAGCAGGAGCTGGCGAAGGCGCTTGGCGTCGAGGTTGCGGACGTGCGCGCGCTGCGCTCGAACCCGCAGCGTGCGAGCCGCGAGATGCTGGCGCAGCTCGGCCGTGTGCTCGTCGAGCGGGGCAAGGGGATGTCGCGTGTGGGCGAAATGCTGCTCGAGGACAACAGCGACTGATCAGCCGATCCCGCTGAGCACGCCGAACACCGACTCGATCTGATCCAGCGCCTGCTGCGGGTCCTTGCCGACGCGCAGCTTCCACCCGCCCTGGCCGGCCAGCATCCGGACCGCTTCACTGATCTTCTCGGCGAAGATGTCGAAGCCCGGGTCGAGCCGGTGGAGCAGCGCTTCCTGCAGCAGTCTGGCTTCGAGCGTTTCGAGCGACGCGGCTCCGTCCGTGCGTTCGAGGACGCAGATGCCGGCGCGCTGCGCGACGGGCAGCGCCGGCACAGCGCCGAGCTGCGACAGCGGCACGGCCAACTTCAGTTTGCCGTTCGCGAGCAGCGCGGGCACTGTATTCTCCAGCTCCGGAAACAGCGCTGCGGATTCCGGCGGCAGGTGCAGGAACCCGGGCATGCCCCAGACGCGGAGCCGCGGCTCGAGTTGAACGTTCACATAATCTTCGGAGAGAACCTTGTAGCCGGCGCGCGCGGCCGCATAGGCGAGAGTGCTCTTGCCGCTGCCACTGCCACCGGCAAGCAGCAGTGCCGTTTCGCCGCGCGCAATGCAGGCAGCGTGCAGCGGCGCGCGGTCGAGCCGCGTGAGCACGGCCAGTGTGAGCGCTTCGAGAATGCCGTAGCGGAAGTGCTGGCGATCGGCGATGGCGGCGCGGCTCGTGTAGAGCACGCTCTCGCGGCGCGCCGCGTCTGCGACGCCGACGGTTCCGCCGGCGCGCAGGATCACGCGCATCTGGTCCGGCTGCCAGTACGTGATGCGTACGTGCTCGCCACTCGTGCCGGCCTCGCCCTCCTCGACAAGAATACGGAACCGCATCCGCACATCGGAGAGCAGTCGCGGCGCATTGTCGAGGACTCGCCATGCGCCGAACGCTTCATCGGCTACGCCGATCACGGCGGCATCATTCGATTCGAAGGCAATGCGGATGCCGAGCACGGGGATGTGCGCGTGCTGATCGAGCCGTGGCCCCGGCGCTTTGCGTCCGGTTCCTGCGTCGGCGTCCGGGCTCATCGACCGGCGACCTCCTGGTAGAGTCGGGTGATGCGGGCAGCGCTCCAGTCCGCATCTTCCGCAATGGCTCGCTGTTGTGCAACGGTGGCGATGCCCAGCCGGCGCGGCTCGTCGGCCAGCAGCTCGAGGACCGCGCCCGCCAGCGCGTCCGGCCGGGCAGGCGGAACCGCCACCGCGGCGGCGGGCGCCCAGTCGGCGATCTGGCCCACGGCCGTACCGACCGTGGGCACGCCGGAAGCCGCGGCCTCCGCAAGAACGACGGGCCCGGCTTCGCTCCGGGACGACATGACCAGCAGGTCCGCGTCGAGGACCAGTGGACGCAGCCGCTGCTGGTCGAGGAATCCGCGGAATCGGACCTGACCGCCAAGGCCCGCCTGCGCCGCCTCCGCCTGAATGCGCCCGGCCATCGTGTCTTCTCCGACGATATCCAGGTGGAACGGAACCCCACGGGTCGCGATCGTGGCGGCCGCAGCGATCAGGGTGGACTGGTCCTTCACCGGATTCAGGCTGGCGACGTGCAGCAGTCTGGCCGGCTGGCCCGGCTCCCGCCGCCGTGGCGGAACCGGCGCCCAGTGCCGTAGATCCACACCGAGCGGCAGAACTTCCGTCGAATGGCCCTGCCGGGACGCCAGGTTCTGCTGCCACCGGCTCTGCGCCGTGAGCCGGGCCGCGCCACCGAGCGCCAGCCTCATCCTGCGCCGGCCCCTGGCCGTGCGCAGCTCGCCATAGCCAACGTCGGGCATGGCAACCAGCTCGCCGCCGAACAGGTGGAGCACGACGGGGCGGCGCAGCAGCCGGCCGGCGACTACGGCCAGGACGCCGGCGGGCGAACCCCAGATGGCATGCAGCAGATCGAAGGCATGGCGGCGGTGCTCGCGCCAGATTCGAGCCAGGGCGCGCAGGGCGGTCCGGCCGCGGCCGATATGTTGGACGCGCGCGCCGAGCAGCGTGTACTCGCGCGGCGCTCCCGGCTGGAACAGCGCGAACACGGTCAGGTCTTGGGCGCGCGCGAGCCGCTCGATCATCCAGAGCAGACAGGGCACCACGCGGTGCGTACCGCCCGGATCCACTCCGCCCGGCACAACGAGCGCCACTCTCACGCGAGCAGCGCCGCGTACGCCCGCATCAGTTTCCGGCCGATCGCATCGAAGGACAGCTCCTTCTCGAAGTGTGCGCGCGCGGCCGCTCGCTGTTCGTCGCGCGGGCCGCGGGCCCATTGGACCCACGCGTCGCGCATCGCCTGCGGGTTGCCCGGCGGGGTGAGCGCTCCGGCGCGGCCGCCCGCCGTCAGTACCCGAAACGATGGGATGTCCGTGACCAGCGGCGGCGTGCCGCAGGCCAGCGCTTCGATGATGGCGAAGCCGCTCCCTTCGACGTGGCTGCCCTGCACAAGGTAGTCGGCCGCGCGGAGCAGCCGCTCGACGCGTTCGTGCGGCTGCGGCCCGAGCCGGTGCACGTGGGGGGCCAGCGCGGCGTGCGCATCGAGATACACTGACAGCTCGGTTAGCAGCGGCGCCTTGCGATACGCCATCCAGAGCTGCACATCCGGCAGATCGCCCAGCGCCAGGCGCAGCGCCTCGAGTACGGTGAGCGGATCCTTGTTGGCGTCCAGGTGGCCCAGCCAGAGCAGACACGGGTCGCCGTGCAGGCCGGTTTCCCGCCGCGCGGCGGCGCGGTCACCCGGCGTGAACTTCGACGAGGATTCCGGGATCTCGAAAACCCGGGCACGCGGGCTCACCACGCGCGCTTCGCGGAACGGCTCGGCCTGCGACGCGGCCGTGAACGCGAGCGCGTCGGCCTGCGCCAGACCGCGCCGGTGCAGCGCGCGGCGCCAGCCGGGCGGCGGGTGATCGGCGTGATCCTGCACGAGCAGCCGGACACGCGGCAGCGCGCGCCGGAGTGCTGCGGCGTGCCGCGGAAATGACAAACTGTGCAGGTGGACGAGGTCCGGCTCGAGCTGCCGGATGCGGTGGATCCATTGCGAGGGTGCGGGCCAGGCCCAGGGACCGAGCCGGCGCTGCCACCGTGTTGGGCTGCGCGCCCGCACGAAGCAGAAACGTACGCCATCGCGGGACAGCTCATGATCCTGGTGCGCCGCCTGCACCACCGCGATGTCCGCGCCGCACCGCGCAACCGCGGCCGCCGTATCCACCAGCGTGGGCCACGCATCCAGCAGCTGCGCCGGGCTCCTGCGTTCCGGATCCAGCCAGCCGCTTACGTGGGCAACGCGCACGCCGCGCTCGGTGCAAGGACGGCCGCAATGCAGGACTCCATTCGCTCGCGGAACCGCTCCGGCCGGTACTGCTCGGCGTTCCGGCGCAGCGTAGCGGCATCGAACGCGAGGCTCTCGAATCGGCCGATCGCGTGGTTCAGCGAATCGGCGGTCGGCTCCGCGAAGTGGATGCCTGTGGCCTTAGCCGCATCGGCGCTGTCGATCACGGTTTCGAGCGCGCCGCCCCGTCCCAGCGCAATCACCGGCGTGCCCGCGGCCTGGGCCTCGACCGCGGCAATACCGAAATCCTCCTCGCCCGGCAGCACGAACGCGCGGGCCCGGCCCAGCAGGCATGCGACTTCCGCGTCACTGATGTGTCCGGTAAACGTGATGTTAGCGCGGGCCCGATGCCGGAGACGGGACAGCTCCGGGCCTTCACCCGCAATCACCAGCCGGCGGCCGTTCCGGTTGAACGCCTCGACGGCCACATCCAGCCGCTTGTACGGCACGAGCGCACTCACGCACACGTACGTTTCGTCGCGGACGGCGGACGCGGCGAATCGCGTGACATCGACGGGCGGATGTATGACCTCGGCCTCGCGGCTGTAGTAGCGGCGGATGCGCTGGCGCACGAAGCTCGAGTTGGCCACGAAACTCGTCACGCGGCGCGCCGTCCGCACGTCCCAGCGCCGGAGCGACGGAGCGGCCAGGGCCGCGGCCAGCCGGACCGGCGCGGCGCTTCGGCCCGGACCGAAGTAGTGCGCGAACTGGTCCCACACATACCGCATGGGCGTATGACAGTAGCACACGTGCGGAATGCCGGGCGGAACGCGCACGCCCTTGGCCACGCAGTGGCTGCTCGAGAGGATCAGGTCGAACCCGTGCAGATCGAATTGTTCGATCAGCCGGGGAAAAATCGGCAGCGCAAACCGGTAGCGCTGGTGCGCGCCCGGGATGTGACTGAGTGCGGAGACGTGGATCGGTCTCGCTTCGATTCGTGGCGACACGGCGCCGGGCTTGTGCACCAGTGTGAAGATCTCGGCGTCGGGAAACAGTTCGAGAAGTCCCTCGAGCACGCGTTCGCCGCCGCGCATGCCGGTCAGCCAGTCGTGGATGAGCGCGACGCGCATGGTCAGACTCCGCTGGTCACGAGCTCGGGCCTCGCATCGTGCCGCGGACTCGCTGACAGACACGCCTCGAGCACCTGTGCGGCCGCGCTGTCCCAGCGGAGCGCGACTGCGGCCGCGCGGCCCCGGGCCACTGCGGCGGCACGCTGACGCGCGTCCCGCATCAGCGACTGTACCGCGTCGGCCCATCTCGCCGGATCGAGCGGCAGAACCAGGCCGGCGGCACGTGCGGGCTCCGCCACGGCCGGCAGATCCGCGACCAGCGCGGGCGTGCCGCACGCCGCGGCTTCGAGCGGCGGCCGGCCGAATCCCTCGGCCAGCGAGGGAAAGCACATCGCCGTGGCCGACGAGTAGAGCGCGTGCAGCGTTTCATCGCTGACGCGGCCCAGCACGCGGACGCCGGTCCCGCGCGCGGGTTCTGCGGTCGCGTAGACGCGGCCCGTGGCTGCGCCGACGATGAGCAGTGCAACGGCTTCGCCCCGCCGGTCCAGCTCTGACAGCACCGTGGTCAGGAACCCGTGGTTCTTGCGCGGGTCGCCGTGGCCGACGGCGAGCAGGAACCGATCGGGCAGGCCGAGCGACGTGGCAACGCGCTCGACCGCTTCGCGCGACGCCGGCCGATCGAACGGTGCCAGACCCTGCGTCACCACGGCGAGCCGCCGCGGCGCGCCCAGCACGCGCAGGATCTCGTGGCGGCTTCGCTCGGACACCGTGATGATGCCCGCGGCGCGGCGCATGGCCCGCGGCAGCACGGCGCCGTACCAGCGCGCGAAGCGGCGTGTGTACCACTCCGGATTCGTCAGCGGCAGCACATCGTGAGTCACCATCACGTGAGGTCCGCCGTGAATGGGCGCGGTGCCGGACAGGTGCAGTGTGGCATCGCAGGCTGCGGCGCGCGCCAGGCGTGGCAGCTCGAGCTGTTCCCACGCGTGCCCGCGCAACCGGCCGTGGCGGACAGGAACGCCAGGGACAGGCGGCTCCGCTCCGTGCGGCGCGAGCAGCACGACGTCCGCGAGCTGGCAGAGCCGCTTCGTGATTTCGCGCGCGAAACGTTGAACGCCTGTGATGTGCGCGCGGGCAAAGCGAACGTTGATCCCGAGTCGAAACGCGGTCATGTGCGGCGTGCCGGCGTGGCGTAGATGCCTGCGGCCACGAGCATCACGGCCTGGCCCGTGCCATGGGCCAGCGGCCAGACCACCATCCCGGCGGCGGCCGCTGTTCCGAACGCCCAGAGCAGCGCCCGGTTCATGCTGCGCTCTTCAACGCTGACCGCGGGATCCCGGTCCTCGCGGCGCGTGCGCCGGATCTGCATGCGCAGCGTGATGATGATCCAGATCACGAACGCGAGCAGCCCGACGATCCCGGTTTCCGCCGCCATCTGCACGTACGCATTGTGCGGCGTGGGCAGGTAGTCCCAGAGCTGCGGGATCTGCGGGCCGAACCGGTCGAGGCTTTCGGCATAGCCGCCCGCGCCCACACCGGTGAGCGGATACGCGAAGAACATGGCAACGCCCGCGAGCATCAGCGCCGCGCGCTGCTCGATGACCCAGTCGCCGATCGTCCGTGTCACGGTTTCGCGCAACGCGCCGCCGCTGACCACGTCGATCACAAAGGCCAGGACGAAGGTTGCGAGCCAGATGCGCAGGACCAGGCGCGCATCGCCCGTGAACAGCAGCGCGGCCGTCCCGGCCAGCAGGGCAAGCCAGCTGCCCCGCGAAAAGGACGCGACGAGTCCGGCAATCGCGAGCAGTCCGGCGGCGGCGAGCAGCGCCCGGGCGGGACCATCGCGTTCGGTGCGGAAGCGGTGCACGGTGAAGGGCAGCGATGCGGCCATGAACAGACCCAGGCCGTTGGGCTGCCCGAAACCGAGCGCAGCGCGGTTGTAGTTCAGGTCGTAGCGCGGGAACTCGGACGGCAGCACGCCCAGCGTTTCGAGCACACCCAGCGCGCCGCACAGTGCGGCCAGCGCGATGAGCGTGTCGGCCAGCCGGGGCAGAGTGCGCCGTTCGGCGAACGCGTCCGTGGCCAGCAGCAGGAACGCGAGCAGCACGCCGAAATTTGCCGTTTCGCGAATCGACGTGATGGGATGCTGCGCGGTCACTGTGGTCAACACGAACACCGCGAGCAGAAACGCCAGCGTGTTGCGCGGCAACCGGCCGAGGCGCGCGGTACGGCCTGCCGCACCGAGCCCGAGGATCCACGCGGCGACCGCGGCCGCAGTGACGGGCGCGACGGTCGCGATGCGGAGCGATTCCGTCTGTACTATGGCGGGTAACGGCAGCGTCAGCGTGACGAGCAGTACCGGGCTGACCCAGCCGGTAGCCATCAGCGCGGCAAAGCCGGCCAGCGCAATCGCGCCCCAGACCAGGGCCACGCTGCTCATGCCCGCGGCGAACGCACCCGCGCCCAGCACGACTGCCGCGCCCGCAACCACGACGAGCGCCACGGCGATCCAGGTTTCCCGAATTGCGCCGCGCGATCCGTCGCCCGCGGGCGAGAGCCGGCGTGGCAAGCGCCCCTGCGCGGATAGCGTGCTCACGCCGTCGCTCCTTCGAGCAGCGAGCGATAGAAACACACGGTATCGCGTGCGATGCGCTCGTTGGTGTACTTGTCGAGCACCCGCGCGCGGCCGCGCTCGCCCAGGGTTGCGCGGAGTGCGGGCGATGCTTCGAGTGAATCGAGCGCCGCGCTCAGTGCGCCGCTATCGCCTTCGGATACGACAATGCCCGCGTCACCGATGACGCGGGGAATCTCGCCGGAGCTCGAGCCGACGACCGGGACGCCGCACGCCATGGCTTCAACGAGAATCCGGCCGAATTGCTCCTTCCAGCCGGGTGTGGTGAGCGACGGCAATACCAGCGTGTCGAGCGCGGGCAGCCAGTCCGCCATCTCACCTGCAGGGACGCTGCCCTTGAAAAGCACGCGGTCACGCAGGCCGGCCTCGCGCGCCGCGCTTTCGAGCGCAGGCCGGGCCGGGCCGTCACCCAGCAGCACCAGTCGCGCCGCGGGCAGCGCGCGCAACGCCTGTACCAGCAGGTGCACGCCCTTCTCGCGGACCAGCCGGCCGCCATAGCCGATGACGAACGTCGCATTCCCCATGCGCAGCCGTGCGCGCATGGCTGCTCGCTTCGCGGGATCCGGCCGGAACCGCCGCGCGTCCACGCCCACCTGCGGAATCACGGCGAGCGGGCCGGTCCAGCCCCAGGCGCGCAGCACGGCTGCCGCTTCTGCCGTGCCCGCAATCGCGCCGCATGCCTGCCGGAAGACGTAGCCGCGCAGGGCGAGGAACGGCTGGGGAATCCGTTTGACGATGTTCTGCCACGCAAAGAAGACGAACGGAACGTTGCGCTGCCGGCACTCGCGAGCGAGCTGGCCCGTCACTGCGCTGTAGGGTTCCTCATCGATGTGGACCAGGTCCGGCCGGTTCTCGAAAAAGCGCGCCGGTCTGCGATACACGTGGAAGTGGTTGTGCCCCGGAAACGCGGCCGCCACGAGCTGCATCCACGGCTGGTCCTGCGCGACGGCATCCGCCGGCTGCCCGCCCCAGCGGCGCGGTGCCACGGCGCGCAGCTCGATCTGCGCCGCCAGCTCGTGCAGCTTGTCGCGGTACGCGCCCGTCGTCATCGCCTTGGACACGTAGAGCACTCTCATTCGGCCCTCGCCGCCCTCGCCGGCCGCGCGGTGCCCGGGCGCAGTGCGGCCCTGAGCAGGTTCCAGTCCGATCGCGGCACGCCGCCGGTCACGCTGAACAGGACAGGGGCGGCCAGCGCATAGACGAAGCCCGCCGCCAGTCCGCTGAGCGGCCCGCGCAGCAGAAACACTGTCGCGCACGCGACCAGCGCCAGCGCTGCACTGCTCCACGTTCGCGCGCCTGCCGTAACGCCGGCGCGGCGGTGCAGAACGGCCAGCATTCCCAGCGCGAGCAGCGCTTCCGTGATCAGCATGGCAAGTGCGGCGCCGGTCGCGCCGCGGCTGGGCACGAGTGCCGTGATCAACCCGACTTTGACCGTAATGGCAACCGAGTAGAGCACGGCTACGCGCCGGATCTCGCCGGCTGCGGCAAGCACGTAGCCGCCCGCAATGTTGATGGCGAGCGGCGCGATCGCGATGGCGAAGATCGCCGCGGGTGGCGCCGCGCCCGCGAAGCTCCCGCCGAACAGGAGGTGGACGACATCAACGCGCGCCAGCCAGAGCGTGCCGCCGGCAAGGACACCGGCCAGCAGCGTGATCTCGATGAGCCGCGTGGCCGCGTGGTGCGCGGCCGCTGCGCGGGCCAGGCGCGGATAGACAGCGGCGGCGCCGACCACTGCGAGAGCCTGGACCAGGTCGACAAACTTGTAGGCGGCCGTGTACAGCCCGACTTCGGCGGGCGGCCACCAGCGAGCGAGCAGCGGCACCGCGATCTTCGAGTGCAGCGTGATGGCAATGAACCCGGCAGCGAACGGCGCGAGCGATCGCAGCAGCCGCTGGACGGATGCGCGGCTGGCGCTGCCCCCGTGCAGCGCGCGAGGCATGCGCAGCGCCAGCCAGGTCAGCGCTGCGATCTGGCCGAACAGCGGCGCTGCGCAGAAAGCGACAACGCTCTGCGTCAGCAGCACGAGCAACGCACCGAGCGCGCCGGTGACGAGACCGGCAGCCGCGCTCGCCTGCATCCAGACTTCCATCCGCTCCACCGACTGGAACCACGCCGCCAGATTCTCGGCATACGCGCCTACGGCGTAGCTTACTCCGAGCAGCAGCGCAGCCAGCCGCACCTGCAGCGGATAGTCCATGAGCGGCGCGCCGCTCAGCAGGATGAGCAGCCCGAGCATCAGCAGATTGCTGAGCGACTTCACGACGTGCGCGGAGCGCAGCCAGTCCGCGGCCGCGCCGGGCGCCCTTGCCATCTCGCGAATCAGCAGCGGCTGCATGCCCAGCGTCGCAGCGATGCTGAGGATGACGGCAAAGGCGGCGGCGGTGCCGTACTGTCCGAAGCCCGAGACGCCGAGCACGCGCGCGGCCGTCACAATGGCGCCAAGCGTCAGCAGCTTGGGCAGGATGTACGCGAGCAGCAGCGACAGCGCGTTCGTGAGCACGCGGCGCAGGCCGCTGGCGCGTTCGCCGTGAACGTCGACGGCAACGAGCGGCGTCGAGCTCACTCGTCGTCCTGGCCGCGAAGCACGACGGGAATCGAGCGCAGCACAATGGCGAGATCGCGCCGGACCGAGCGGTTGCGCACGTAGTCCAGCTCGATCGAGGCACGCTCCGGATAGTCCGGCCGATTCTGTCCACGGCTGGTCCATTCGCCGATGATGCCCGGCTTGGCCAGCAACAGCTCGTCCGCCCGGTCGCCGTACTGCAGCAGTTCGGCCTGCACAATGGGGCGCGGCCCGATCAGTGACATCGAGCCCTCCAGCACATTGATCAGCTGCGGAATCTCGTCGACATGCATGCGCCGAAGCACGCGGCCTACCGTCGTGACGCGCGGGTCCGAGCCATTGGGCAGCTTGTAGCCATTGGTCACATAGGTATGCTTGAGCGCGGGTTCACGCTCGAGCCGGACCTCCGCATCGACGGCCATCGTGCGCAGCTTCAGGCAGCCAAAACGCCGGCCGCGCCATCCCACGCGCTCGTGGCGGAAGAAGACGGGCCGGCCCGCGCCGATCCAGACGGCAAACGCGGAAATCAGGAGCAACGGCAGGAGCAGCACGAACAGGACTGCTGCTCCGGCAATGTCAATGATGCGTCGTGCCATGGAGCTGCCAGATCCGGCTACGTCCAGAGGGTCGCAGCCTGACGTTCGCGGTCACAGACGACAATCGCGCCGACAATCGTGGCGCCGGCGGCGTGCAGCAGTCGTACGCTGCGCGCCAGCTCATCG
>Ga0187892_10005665_pt1 | contig 19391 bp, 21 predicted proteins | sample MA1701073metaG_FD_139345 | JGI IMG/M metagenome (GOLD analysis project Ga0187892, IMG submission 139345) | Bio-ooze microbial communities from a basaltic lava cave in the Kipuka Kanohina Cave System on the Island of Hawaii, USA - MA170107-3 metaG ...
AGGAAGACCGGCGAGGAGGAGTTGGTTGCTCCATCGGATGCAGCCTCCAGGGCAAGAACGCTCTTGTCCCACCTGCCCACGTGATCCGCATCACGATGTTACTCCCTTGGGAAAACGCCCTGCGCCTTTTCCGTTCGGCCCTGCTGACCTGATGGCGCTCAGTCGGCCGCGGCCTTCTTGGGCTCCTTGGTCTCGGTCTTGCTGTCCGTTTTGCCGCTGTCGCTGTCTCCCGTCCCCGCTTTCTTCTCGGCCTCCATCGCCTTCTTTCGCTCAGGATTCGCGTAGTCGGTGACATACCAGCCTGAGCCTTTGAACAACAGTCCCGGGGCGGAGAGCACCTTGTGAACCTTTCCCTGACAGAGGACACACTTCTTGATCGGCTTGTCGGAGATCTTCTGAATCACCTCGAACCGGTGATTGCACTTCTCGCACTCATACTCGTAAATCGGCACGAATGCCACCTCCTTGCTCAACACGACTCTTCTGGACGACACAGGATAAGTCACCGATCCCACGATGTCAAGGCGAGCGACGGCAGGCGGATCCCACTTCAAACGGCACGGTTTTCTCTTGACAATACTTTGCACGAACGGGTAAGAAGGGCGGGGCTTCACAGAATCGGAGCGACAATCGCCAATGAGTAGACGTGTCCTGGCGGCACTGGCCATCTTGCTCGTCGCCTGCGGGGTGCTGGTCTTTGCGCTTGTCGGCGGCTGGCGCGGCTTCGACCGATACCAGGAGCTATTCGAATTCTACGCCAACGGAAAGGCTATCAGCCAGTACGTGAAAGATGCCGGCCCGTACGGGCCGATTGTCTTCATCGCCATGCAGGCCCTGCAGGTCGTGGCGGCCCCGTTTCCCGGGGAGGCAACGGGGATCCTCGGAGGCTACCTGTTCGGAACGCTTCCGGGTCTCATCTACTCGACCATCGGCCTCACCATCGGATCGTGCCTCGGGTTTGCATTGGGTCGGTGGCTGGGGCTCCCCTTCGTTCGCCGGTTCGTCAAGGAGGAGACCTACCACAAGTTCGATTTCCTGACCCGCGCCAAGGGGGAGCTGATGGTCTTTGTCCTCTTCTTGATCCCCGGCTTCCCCAAGGATATCCTCTGCTACATCCTGGGCGTCAGCCCCATGCCGTTCGGCATCTTCCTCCTCGTCTGCGCCGTGGGCCGTATCCCCGGCACCTGGCTTCTGTCGATGCAGGGGGCGCAGGTGCGCGGCCAGCAGTACGTCGGCTTCGTCGTTCTGCTATCGTTGATCGCGGTGATCTCGCTTGTCCTCTACCTCTACCGGGATCAGGTCCTCGATTGGGTGAGGCGCCATCATCACCGTCGGGGGATGAAGAAGCCAGGCGTGACGAAGGAATCCAAGGGTCAATGATGGATCGAGAACGCGCACGGACTGACCGGGCGCGAATACGACGATGAGCGCCTGGGTGTGGCTGATCGCCGCCCTCCTGTTGCCGCTCCAGTGGATCTGTGTCCGGCTCTCCGGGATTCACCCACCGCCCCTCTGGGAAGTGGTGGGCGCCGGCCTGGCCATCTTCGGCGCCGCATTCGTCCTGTCCTGGGCCGCCGAGGTCGCGCAGATGGACATCCCTCAGGCCCTTGCCTTGGCCTTTCTGGCGTTGATCGCGGTCCTTCCGGAGTACGCCGTCGATATCTATTTCGCCTGGTCCGCCGGCAAGGACCCAGCCTACACCGCCTACGCGACGGCCAACATGACGGGCGCGAACCGCCTACTGATCGGCGTCGGGTGGGCCGCTGTCGTCGTGACGTTCTGGCTCAAGACACGACAACGGCGGGTCCACCTCGAGCGGGCTCGATCAGTCGAGCTCCTGTACCTCACGGTCGCGACGGCCTATAGCTTCGTGATCCCGCTGAGAGGCACGCTTTCGGTCATCGATACAGTCATCCTCGTGGCGATCTTCATTTCATACATGATCTCGGTATCGAGAGCGCACGTCGTCGAACCCGAGCTGCAGGGGGGACCGGGCGAGCTGTTGATGCGCTTGCGACCAGCAGGCCGACGACTGGCCACCATCATGATGTTCGCCTATGCCGGCTTCGCCATCTATCTCTCGGCCGAGCCGTTTGCCGAGGGCTTGCTGGCAACCGGCCGAAGGTTCGGCATCGAAGAGTTCCTGCTCGTGCAGTGGCTCGCCCCATTGGCCTCCGAGTCCCCCGAGTTCATCGTGGCGATCGTCTTCGTCCTCAGGGGGAATCCCGGCGCCAGCATGGGGACGCTTATCTCGTCCAAGGTCAATCAGTGGACCCTTCTGATCGGCATGCTCCCGGCCGCCTACAGCCTCTCCGCCGGCCACCTCGGGGCGATGCACCTCGACTCCAGGCAGGCGGAGGAGATCTTCCTGACGGCGGCCCAGTCGCTGTTCGCGATCGCCGTCCTGGCCAACCTGTCGTTCTCGCTGGCAGAGGCCGGGATCATATTCGCGCTCTTCGCCACCCAGTTATTCTTCACCGACCCCGTATTCCGGTACGCCTATGGCATCGTCTACATCGCTCTGGCCGCGACCTGGCTCATCGCCAGCCGATCGAGTCGGCAGGGGCTCGTCACCATGTTCACCGAGCGACGATCACGTAACCCGGCGGTCGCATCCCGTGAGAAATGAGGGCGACGCAACGATAGAACCGATGCCACACCTCACAGCGCTCCCGGATCGATCAAATCTGTTGACAGCGGAAAGGCGCCGTGTGTACGTTTGTTTCGGCGTGAACGGTTCTCGGGCGCGCGGCAGCGCGGCCAAGCGGGTCAGACGGCCGTCGAGTCCCGACGGCGTGACAGCGAAGGGAGGTCTATGAACGAAGAGAAGCGGCTCGCCCTCTTCATCGATTTCGAGAACATCGCCATCGGATTGAAGGAGGCCAAGCACAAACAGTTCGAGATCGTGCTCGTGCTCGAACGCTTGGTGGAAAAGGGGAAGATCATGGTGAAACGGGCGTACGCCGACTGGGGGCGCTACGCCGACCACAAGCGGCCCCTCCACGAAGCGGCGATCGAACTGATCGACATCCCGCAGAAGCGGATCAGCGGCAAGAACAGCGCCGACATCCGGCTGGCGGTCGATGCGATGGACATGGCCTTCTCCAAGGAGCATCTCGATGCCTTCGTCATCGTCTCAGGCGACAGCGATTTCTCCCCCCTCGTCTCCAAGTTGCGGGAGAACAACAAAGAGGTCATCGGCCTCGGGGTCAAGAATTCGGTCTCGGAGCTGTTGGTCTCCAATTGTGATGAGTTCATCTATTACGAAGACCTGATCCGCGTCCCCAAGAAGCCGCCCGCGATCACCGGCCTCCCCGAGAAGAAGGCGGAGGCGTTCGAACTCCTGACCGACTCCATCCAGGCCCTCCTCCGCGAGAACAAAGAGATCCTGTGGGGCTCCATGGTGAAGCAGACGATGATCCGCAAGCGGCCCTCCTTCAACGAGGGATACCACGGCTATAGTACCTTCTCCAAGCTGCTGGAGGACGCCGCAAAACATCACATCATCGAGCTGAAGCGCGACCCGAAGAGCGGGACGTACATCGTCACGGGATTCACAGAGGCCGTCTAATGCCGGTCCAATTAACTTCGCCCAGCGGTGTTGCCGGCCCGCTGGGCGCTCCCTGCGACGTACCTAAGTGCGTACGCCTCAGTCGGCCCAGCGGGCCGCGCCTTGCTATGCTCGTTCCTTGGCCCGGCAGAGCAGCCTCCCACTCAAGATCGAAACTACAGAGGCCGTCTAGGTCAACCAATCGGCGATGAGGGTCAAAGGACGGATCGCGCTCGTCACGGGAAGTTCGAGGGGGCTCGGCCGCGCGTTCGCGCTCGCCCTGGCGGAAGAGGGGGCCGATGTCGCGGTCAACTACGTCGCGAATAAGGCGCTCGCCGAGGAGGTGGCCCAGGCGGTGCGCGCGAAGGGACGCCGATCGGTCGTGTGCCAGGCGGACGTCAGTGACTACAATCAGGTGATCGCAATGAAGGGTACGATCGACAAGGCGCTCGGCCAGGTAGACATCCTGGTGAACAACGCCGGCGTCATCAGCGATAAGACCTTCGTCAAGATGGACTATGCGCAATGGCAGCGGGTGCTCTCGGTCAACCTCGACGGGACCTTCAACTGCTCGAAGGTCTTCGTCGAGGGGATGGTCGCCAAGGCGTGGGGGCGCATCGTCAACATGACCGCGTTCACGGGTCAGGCGGGCAACTTCGGCCAGGCGAACTACGCTGCGGCCACCGCGGGGATCATGGCGTTCACGAAGAGCCTGGCCAAGGAGCTGGCCATCAAAGGGATCACGGTGAACGCCGTGGCCGCCGGGTTCGTCGAGACCGACATGGTGCGGACCATGCCTGAGCGGGTGTTGAACCGCGTCATCGAGCAGATCCCGATGAAGCGGCTGGGTCGCCCGGAGGAGGTGGCCCGGGCCGTGATCTTCCTGGTGTCGTCCGACGGCGACTATATCACCGGGCAGGAGCTCAGCATCAACGGTGGCCTCTTCGTCTGATCCCCGAACCATGCCGCACACCCGCCGCCCATTTCTCCGCCGAGTGATCCGTCGCGACGCCATCGGGGAGATCGCCGCCCTGCTCGGCACCACCCTGCTGCTCCTGCTCATGATGAGTCAACCGGACTGGGAGGAGCCCGCGTTGCTCATCGTATGGGGAGCGGCCGGCCTGACGCTTCTCGCGCTCGGGTCTTACCTGATGCTCAGCCGTCGGCGCCAGGCGGACCGAGAGTGAGCGGCCCTCGCACCGCCCTGACCGGACGGTGGCAGCCCGTCCGGAAGGGTCGATCGTCCCCCGGCGCGCACCGGGCTTGACGATCCCCGCCAGTTCGCCGACCCTCAGCGCCGTTCCTCACCGCGACCGCTCACGGCCCAACCCGATGGTCTCTGCGGTCGGGCGCCGCCCCCTCGTGGCCTTGACGCATGTCCCGGTACGTGAAATCGGCCCAAACGGTCCGGAGATGGGAGGAGGAGTATGAAGTCCGACGAGTTGCTGTATGCGGTCAAGGACCAGGTGGCCACCATCACGATGAACCGGCCCGACCGATACAACGCCCTCAATATGACAACGGTGGAAGCGCTCCTGAATGCGGTCCTGGCCTGCGAAGAAGATCGGGAGGTCCGGGCGGTCATCCTGACCGGGGCCGACCGGGCGTTTTGCGCCGGCGGAGACGTGAAGGAGTTCGTCGAGCACATGGAGGCTCTTCCTCCTTACGTGAAGCGACTGACGATGCTTCTTCACGGGGCCATTTCCCGGATGAACCGGATGCCGAAGCCGGTCATCGCCGCGGTCAACGGGGTGGCCGCGGGAGCGGGCATGAGCCTGGCCATTGCGTGCGATCTGACGATCGCGACGGAGTCAGCCAGGTTCACGATGGCCTACTCGAAGATCGGCGCCACTCCCGATGGCAGCTCGACCTATTTTCTCCCTCGCCTGGTGGGGCTGCGGCGGGCGCTGGAGTTGACCTATACCAACCGGGTTCTGACGGCGCGAGAGGCCGAGGCATGGGGGCTGGTGAACCGCGTGGTGCAGGATGCGGAGTTTCAACCCACTGTGCGCGACCTGGCGGCCACATTGGCTGCCGGCCCGACCCTGGCCCTCGGGCGCGCGAAACGACTCTTGTTGTTGAGCCAGCATGAGAGCCTGGAGACCCAGATGGAGAACGAGACCGAGCTGATTGCCCTGAGCTGCAGGACCGATGATTTCCGAGAGGGGGCAACGGCATTCGTCGAAAAGCGCAGCCCGCGCTTCAGCGGCCGATAGCCCCACGACCTCCACCATTCGGTTGACAAGACCGTTCGATCTGAAGTACCGTTGAATCGCCCGCTAGGGGTGCTGTGGCTGAGACGTCCCGAGAGGATCGGGACGACCCTCCGACCTGATCTGGGTAATGCCAGCGTAGGAAAGCGGGAGCGACGCGCACTGATCACGGCCGCAGCCGCCTCCCCATGGGGCTGCGGCCGCCGTGTTTGAGGGACGCGTGGAACGAGAATACCCGGATCGGCCCATCCTCGCGGTGGGGGCTGTCGTCGTAAAGGACGGGAAGGTCTTGCTGACCAAACGAGCCGAGGAGCCGCATCGAGGGCTCTGGAGCCTGCCGGGCGGCGTCGTCCAACCGGACGAAGGGCTGGAGGCGGCGGTCGAGCGAGAACTCGTCGAGGAGTGCGGGATCGACATCGCCGTGGATGCAGTGACCGAGGTCGTCGAACAGAAGATCCCCGATGACCAGGGACAGGTGCGGTTCCATTACGTGATCGTCGATTATCTGGCGAGATGGCGCGCGGGCGACCTCACCCTCTCGAAGGAGGTGGAAGACGCGCATTGGGTGGACCCCGTCGATCTGCATCACTATCAGATGACCGGTGGAACTGCGGATCTCATCCGCCGCCTGCTCGCGAGACGGGGCGCCTGACGTGGAACTGATGATCAACGGGAAGAGGCAAGACGTGCAGCAGGGCGCGACGATCGCCGCTCTCCTCGAAGAATTGAGGATCGACCCGCTGAGGGTCGCGGTTCAACTGAATCTCAAGATCATCAAGCGCGAGCGTTACGCGCAGACGGCCTTGCACGCAGGTGATAGGCTTGAGATCATCACGTTCATGGCGGGCGGCTCCGGGTGAGGGACGACAGCGCGCAGGAGGATCAAATGGAGAAAGACGGCGTCCTGACGTTTGCCGGGCGGGAATTCCGGTCCCGGCTTATCGTGGGCACGGGTAAATACCCCGACTACCGGTCGATGCAGCGAGCGCACGAAGCCTCAGGGGCCCAGATCGTCACGGTGGCGGTGAGAAGGGTGAACCTGGATCGGACCCGCGAGTCTCTTCTGGATTACATCGATAGCGCGAAGTACACGCTCCTGCCCAACACCGCCGGTTGCTACACCGCGGACGAGGCGATCAGGACCGCGCTCTTGGCCAGGGAGGTCGGCCTCTCCGATCTGATCAAGTTGGAGGTCATCGGGGACCAGCGGACCCTCTTCCCCGACAACGAGGACCTCCTGAAGGCGACGAAGGTCCTGGTGAAGGAGGGTTTCGTGGTCCTGCCCTACACCAACGACGATCCGGTGATGGCGAAGAAGCTGGAGGAGGCCGGCGCGGCGGCGGTCATGCCGCTCGGCGCCCCGATCGGCTCCGGCCTGGGGATCCGAAACCCCTACAACATCAAGATCATTCTCGAAATGGTGCGCGTGCCGGTCATCGTCGATGCGGGAGTGGGGACGGCATCGGATGCCGCGATCGCCATGGAACTTGGCTGCGACGGCGTCCTGATGAACACGGGGATCGCCGGCGCCAAGGATCCAGTAGCGATGGCCGAAGCGATGCGACACGCCGTCATCGCGGGTCGCCTCGCCTATCTGGCCGGTCGCATCCCGAAGAAGCTCTACGCGACGGCGTCGAGCCCCATCGAAGGGATGATCGAGTAGACCAGGTCTATGAGCTACGACCCGTCGTCGTGGGGACTCTACGTCATCACCGACCGCTCTCAGACGAGGGGTCGGTCCCTTGAGGCGGTGCTCGATGCCGCCCTTCAGGGGGGGGCGAGGGCCATCCAGCTCCGCGAGAAGAACCTGTCCGACCGGGATCTCTATGAACTGGCGCGACGGCTCCTCCCTCTGGTTCAGAGCCGCGATGCCGTTCTCCTCGTCAATGACCGGATCGATCTGGCCCTTGCCCTCCCGCTCGACGGCGTCCACTTGGCTCGAACGAGTCTGCCGCCGACCGACGCGAGGAGGTTGCTCGGGCCGAGGCGGCTGATCGGTGTCTCCTGTCACACACCTGAAGAGGCGGCCGAGGCGGCCGAAGGAGACGCCGACTTTATCGTGTTCGGTCCTCTGTTCCTTACGCCGTCGAAGGCAGCCTACGGACCGCCCGTCGGGCTGGACCGACTTCGGGAGTCTCGACGGCAGTTCGGGCGAACGATCCTCGGGATCGGAGGAATCACCGCGGAGAATGCCGCTGATGTGATCGCATCGGGGGCGGAAGGAGTGGCCGCAGTCTCAGCGGTCATGGCGGCGGATGACCCGGCCGAGGCCGTCCGCAGCCTGCTCGCTGTCGCGCAGACCGCCCTGCGCGCGCGGGGCGCACGGGCAGCTCTTGCCGATGCGGGCCGTGATCGGCGAGCGCAGTGAAGGAGAGCGTTGATAAATACGAAGAGGGGGGCACACACCCCCCTCTCTACTTCGTCTGCGTACGACCAATCGGCTGTCGGATGAGGATCTAAATGAACCGGACGACTACGTCTACTTCACGGCGTCTTTCAGGGCCTTGCCCGCCTTGAAGCGCGGAACCCGAGCGGCCTTGATCTTGATCACCGCACCGGTTTGCGGGTTACGCCCGTTCCTGGCTGCCCGCCGGGCGACAGCGAAGGTGCCGAAACCGACCAGGGTCACCTTCTTCCCTTTCTTCAGCGAGTCCCGCACCCCTGCGATGAAACTCCCCAGCGCTGCCTCCGCAGCCTTCTTCGTAACCTTGGAGTCCCTGGCGATTTTGTCTACCAACTCCGCCTTCGTCATGCCCCCCCTCCTTTTGAATATGAAGCACTGATTGGCGAACCGTCGTTCCCGAACCCCAAGCCTCTTATCAGACTTTCCCGTGACCTGTCAAGGGGAAAAAGGGCCTACGCCTCACAGCCCCAGGTCGGTCACGACGGGGGCCGGTCCCGTGTAGTCGTAGAAGCCGCGACCGGATTTCCGCCCGTGATAGCCCGCCATGATCATCTTTCGGAGAAGCGGCGGGGGCGCATAGCGCGGCTCCCGATACTCCTCGAACATGATATTCGCGATAAAGTAGGTCGTATCGAGGCCGACGAAGTCGGCCAGCGTGAAGGGTCCCATCGGGTGGGCGCACCCGAGGGTCATCGCCTTGTCGATATCCTCCACACTGGCGACGCCCGCCTCCAGCGTCCGAATGGCATCGAGCAGGTACGGGACCAGCAGGCGGTTGACGATGAAGCCGCAATTGTCCTTCACCCTGACCGGCTCCTTGCCCAGCGACTTGGCGAACTCGTACACGATCCGAATGGTCTCCTCGCTGGTCCGAATGGTCCGGATCACTTCCACCAGCTTCATCACCGGGACGGGATTGAAGAAGTGTAACCCGGCGAACCGGTCGGCCCGGCCGGTCACGGCGGCCATCGCCATGATGGTGAGGGACGACGTATTGCTGGCAAAGATCGTGGCTGGCGGGCAGAGCCGATCGAGCGCGCGGTACAGCTCTTGCTTTGTATTGAGATCCTCGACGATCGCTTCAATGATCAAGTCAGTCTGTTTTAGGGCCTCAAGGTGCAGTGTCCATGTCATTCGCCCGAGGGTGCCGGCCATATCCTGGGCAGTCATGCGGCCCTTCTCGACCGCCCGCTTCAGCTGCCCTTCGACCGAACTTATCCCCTTGTCGAGGAATCGTTGCTCGACCTCCCTGACGACGACCGAGTATCCCGCCTGCGCCACTACCTGCGCGATCCCCGACCCCATGAGGCCGGCTCCAACCACCCCCACACTCCTGATCGTGGCCATGCTCCCTCCCGGTCCAAGTGAGCAGGCCGCAGCCCTCCTGCGGCCGAACATCGAAGGGGGCTCCCGTTTCGGAGCCCCCCTCGCACATCCGTGATGAAAAACGAGAACCTCTACTTCTTGTTCAGCTTGTCGATGGCCGCTCTCAGCTGTTCGGCCGACTCGGTGTGCTTTCCTTGATCATGGAGCGCAACCCCGTCTTCACATTCCTTCTTGACCTGCTCGATAGTGGCCGCGTCCTTCTTCGACTCCTTCAGTGCCTCCTGGCACTGTCTGTAGAGCTTGGGTCAGGTCTTTGCCCAGGCGGCTGGCGTCGCGATGCCCCACGTTGCCGCGACGGCAAGCCCGATCATGACCACGAGCTTTCGCATCCAATCACCTCCTCTCTGTCACGACGATGCCCCCACCTTGCGACGGCGCCACTCTCTGAGCCGCCGCCCGATCTCGGCCTCAAGGCCGCGGTCCGTGGGGTGATAGTAGATCCGATCCTTCAACCCTTCCGGCAGATAGTCCTGGTCGGCAAATGCCTCCGGAAGATCATGGGGGTACTGGTAATCGACACCATACCCCAGATCTTTCATCAGAGGCGCGGGGGCGTTGCGGAGGTGTAACGGCACCCCTTGAAGCGGGGCTGACTCGACATCCTGCTGCGCCTCGCCGAAGGCAACGTAAATTGCGTTTGACTTCGGCGCGGTCGCCAGGTACGCGGCGGCCTGGGCCAGCGCCAGCTCACCCTCCGGCGAGCCGAGGAAGTGGTAGGCATCTTTGGCGACCACTGCGACCTGAAGCGCTTGCGGATCGGCGTTGCCGATGTCCTCAGAGGCGAACCGGACCAGGCGCCTGGCGATGTAGAGCGGGTCCTCCCCGGAGGCCAGCATCCGCGCCAGCCAGTAGAGAGAGGCATCCGGGTCGCTCCCCCTCAAACTCTTGTGCAGGGCCGAGATCAGATTGAAATGCTCCTCCCCCGCCTTATCGTAGAGGGGTGCCCGACGTTGCGCTGCCTCCTGGGCCAGTTGCAGCGTCACCCTGCGGCTGCCCTGAGGCTGCCGGCTTGCCATCTGCGCCGCCACCTCCAAGGTATTGAGGGCGACGCGAGCGTCGCCGGCGCTCAGCCTGGCAACGAAGCCAAGCGCGACGTCATCGGCCTCGATGGCCGACCCGCCGAGGCCCCGCTCCTGATCGTCGAGCGCGCGCCGCAGGATCAGGACCACCTCGTCCTCGCTCAACTGACGCAGTGTCAGGACCTTCGCCCGAGACAACAGCGGCGCGATGACCTCGAACGATGGGTTCTCGGTGGTGGCGCCGATCAACACGATGGTGCCGCGCTCCACATGCGGCAGGAAGGCGTCCTGCTGCGCCTTGTTGAAACGGTGGATTTCATCGACGAACAGGACCGTCCGCCTGCCATCACCCCGTGACCGCTCGGCGCGGGCGATCACTTCTTTGATCTCCTTGATCCCGGAGGTCACCGCCGAAAACGGCATAAAGGCCGCCTGCACCTGCCCCGCCAGCAAAAAAGCCAGTGTCGTCTTTCCGCAGCCGGGCGGGCCCCAGAGGATCAGCGATGGGAGCTCTCCAGCCTCGATGGCGGCCCTGAGGATCTTCCCCTGACCCAGCAGATGCTCCTGCCCCACGAACTCCGCCAGGGTCCTCGGGCGCATCCGGTCTGCCAGCGGCGGACGCGCGTCCCGCGTCGGCACGGGTGATTTGTCGAAGAGGTCGGCTGTCATGCTTCTTGGCGAGTTACGCGACCTTCGCCAACTCGGCCAGGATCTGGCGGGCGGCGGCGCCCGGATCCTGCGCCTTCGTGATCGGCCGTCCGATCACCAGATAGTCGGCGCCCGCCGTCGCGGCCTCGTGAGGTGTCATGACTCTGAGTTGGTCGTCCGCGGGGGCCCACTCCGGGCGGACACCCGGCGTGACGATCAGCATGGACGGGCCAAGCGCCGCCCGGAGCGGAGCGATCTCGTGGGTGGAGGCGATGATCCCATCCATCCCGACCTCGCGCGCCAGCGAGGCCAGCCGGATCACCTGCGCCTGAAGGCCAAGCCCGCTGCCGATCGCCTCCTCGAATCCATGCGGGTCGAGGCTCGTAAGGATCGTCACCGCCAGCAGCTTCATGGGCGAGCGGCTGTGGGCCACCGCCTCTCTGGCTGCTCGCAGCATCGGCCGCCCGCCGGACGCATGAAGCGTGCACATCACCGCCCCCATCCTGCCAGCCTCGGCCACCGCCGACGCGACCGTGTTCGGGATGTCGTGGAGCTTGAGGTCCAGGAAGACCTGGCCGCCCCCCTTTTGAACCGCCTCCACGGCGCGGGGCCCCTCGGCCGTAAAGAGCTGGACTCCGACCTTGAACAGCGAGATCGGCGGGTGGAGTCGTTTGACGAGTTCTGACGCGGCGGCGATGTCCTTGACGTCCAGGGCCACGATCAATTCAGGGGTCTTTCGCATCGGATGACTCCTTCTCTAGTGCGCCTCCAAATTATTATCTGTTCCTACGCAGTTGATACGCACGGTTGCCGGGCCAAGAAACGAGCCGGGTACCCACCGAAGGTGGGTGCAGGCGCGGCCCCGGCGGGCCGCACGCGCTTCGCGGGTACCCGACGTACGGTTTCGGGTACGTCGCAGGGAGTGCCCCGGGGGCCAGCAACGCCGCTAGGCGACGTTAATTGGACCGGCACTAGACAGACAGGCGCATCAGGTCCTCTGCCAAGATCAGTTCGCCGTCAAAAACCTTCCTGCACGGCGTGACGATGTCGTACTCCTCGCAGATCGGGTAGAAATGGGTCAAGACGAGCCGCCGGCATCCGGCGAGGGCCGCGATCTGGCCGGCCTGGGTCGGAGTGAGATGATTCTTCATCGGTCGCTCGTCCGGGGCGGAGCATTCCAGCACCAGGAGATCCGCGCCTCGGGACGCATCGATGATCGCGTCACAGTACGTCGTGTCCCCGGAGTAGACGACGCTCCTGCCGTCGGCCGACTCGATGCGGTAGCACACGCTGTGCCGGAGATGGACAACCTCGCGGGGAACGACCTTGAACCCGTCCCCCTCCGTGACCTCCTCCAGGACCTCTCTCAGCACCAAGTCATAGCTCTTCGACGCGATCCAATCCCCGTACAGCTTCACCAGGGCCTCGTAGTAGGCCCCGAATCCTTTCGGGCCCGTAATATGGAGCGGCTTGGCTCGTCGCCATGCAGGATTTCTGAGGGCGAACAGGAGCGGGACCAGGTCTCCGGTATGGTCTGGATGGAGATGAGTGTAAAACACCCGATCCAGATCGAGGACCGTGACCCCGGCCCCGAGGAGCTTGGACAACGTCCCGGCCCCCCCATCGAACAGGAGCGACTGTCCCGCCACCTCCACCAGCAGGCCTGGCGATCCCCGCCGCAGGCTCGGGATCGCGGTCCCGGAGCCGAGGATCGTCACGTACATAACGACAGGATAACATCAAAGCAGGGCATTGACAAGGGACCCACGGTGCGGTATGGATTAGTTCTATGGGGTGTGAAAGATGAATCGACGAGGACTGACGAGGCTGTTTGGACTGCGCTGCTGCTGGCGCGTCGCCCTCTGGCTTACGCTGCTTCTCTGGCCCTGCCTGGCTTCGGCGAGCGTGTGGCGCAACCCGAAGATCATGGAGTTGGTGGTGACCGGGACCGACCGCCTGTTGAACCTCGACTTCGACGAGGCCGACGAGGCATTCGCACGTCTCGGCGACGTCGATGGGACCAACCTACTCAGCCCGTTCTACCGGGCCTACGTCAGGCTGGCGCGGACCGAAGACCGTGACGCGACGCGCCAGGAGATGGATGAGTTCCTGGCGGCGATGAGAGATCTCACGTCCAGGGCCGAAGAGCAGCTTGCCAAGACGCCGGATGATGCCGATCTCCTGCTCTTCGTCGGAATGGCCTGGGGCTCGAAGGCGATGATCGCCGGCCTCCGCGGCAATTACTTATCGGCCTTCGAGGCGATCAAGCTGACACGACAGTATTTCGACAGGTGTCTGCAACGTCAACCGACCAGGCACGATGTCTACTACGGCCTGGGCCTGTACGATTACACCCTCTCGCGGGTATCACGGTTCTTTCGGCCCATCGTCCACCTGGTGCTCCCCGCCGGTGATCGCGATCGCGGCCTTCAAGGGCTTACCCTGGCGAGCGAGCGGGGGACCGCGACCAGGACGCTCGCCAAATTCGCGCTGCTGCAGACCTACGCCGGCCTCGAAAAGGACTACCGCCGCGCCCTCCCGTTGGCCGAGGAGCTGCTCCGGCGATTCCCAGGCAACCCGGAGCTCTACTTTCAAGCGGCGCTGATCTACTCCGAGCTCGGGCGGTCCGCACAGGCCCTTGAGGTCGGCCGGCAGATTCGGGCCAACCTCGACGAGCACCGCCACCACTTCAAGCCCGAGATGCTGCCGCGTTACCTGCAACTGATGGGCAAGGTGTACATGGACCGTGGCGAATACTCCACCGCACTGAGCTTTTTTCGGAAGACGATCGAGCAACCCGCCACGCGATATCAGTGGGTGACGGCGTGGGCGTGGACCAGGTCGGGGATGGTCCACGATCTTCTCGGGCAGCGTGAAGATGCCGTGAAGAGCTATCGGATGGCGCTGGCCGTCGAGACCGACGGGATCGCCAAAGAGGTCGCCCGACAATACCTGAGTCAGCCGTATCGCAAGGAACCGGCGTCAGGCAATGAAGAGCAAGGCAAGAAGAATTGAAGGAGGGAGCGCTGTGATGACCAAGACAGGAACATGGCTGTTGGTGGCGGTTATCGTCGCTGCGTCGCTTGCGAACTTCCCGGCCTCCGCGTGCGAGTTGGCAGGCCCCAGCACGCACATTGGGAAGATCAAGGCGATCGAGCTTGTTCAGGACACGTTCACCATCGTTGACATGCAGACGAAGAAGGACTTCACCTTCCAGGCCGAGCGGGAACAGCTCCAAGGACTCTCGTTAGGGCAAGTGGTCCGCGTGAAATACACGGAGGCAAACGGGCAACTGAAAGCAGAGTTGATCACGCCGCGCTGACCTGAAGCCGACCCGCCGAACCCCTACCCTGTCACTTCTGTCCTTTGAGCAGGGTTGAGAGCTGCTCCTGACTGAGGAGCTTCCGTAGTTCCTTGTTGAACTTGACATCGGCCAGGAGCATGTCGCGCTCGGTCTTCGCCAGTTGATCGGCCGCCTTGTCGATCTCCCGCTCGGAGGTCTTCTTGTCGAACAGCAGGTCAACCAGCTTCTTCCGGCCCTCTTGGACCTTCTGCACTCCTGCCGTAAGCGCAGTCTTCCTCTCGCCGATCAGCTGATCGAGCTTGCTCCGCTGATCCTTCGACAGGTCCAAACTCTGAAACGGGTCTGGGGCTTTTTCTTTCTCTTTTTGGGCGGACGCGATCGTCGCCCCTGCCGCCATGAGGGCCACCAACAGACCAACCATCAGTCCCTTACATCTGCGCATCTGCCTCTCCTTTTTCAAGAAGGGTTACATTTCAGCGAGACTTCATGCATCGGCCCATTCTACACGAGACGACGGAAGAGCCAACGCAAAAATTCGTCCGGGGAGAAGGGGTTAGAGACTGGGGGTCGTAAGAGGAGGGCGCCGGACGAATCAAGCTGGCTCCCGTTTCGCGAGGGCCAGCCGATAGAGCTGCTCATATTCACGCGCGGAGCGGTCCCACGTAAAGTCCGCGCCCATCGCATTGGCCACCAGCTTGTCCCAGTGGGTCTTCTGGAGAAACAGCCCCAAGGCCTGCCGAAGAGCCTCGAAAAAGACGTCGGGGGTGGCGTCCTGGAACTTGAAGCCGTTTCCCCGACCTGTTGCCGGATCGAACTGCACGATGGTGTCGTCAAGGCCTCCGGTCGCACGGACGACAGGAATCGTCCCGTAGGCGAGACTGTACATCTGGTTCAATCCGCAAGGCTCGTAGCGTGACGGCATCAGGAAGAGGTCGGCGCCGGCCTCGATCTGATGGGACAGGGCGGTGTCGAATCCGATCCTGACGCCGAGTCTCGACGGGTGTTGCGCGGCAAGCTGCAGGAAGGCCGACTCAAGTCCCTTGTCGCCACTGCCGAGCAGCGCGAGCTGCACGTCGAGACTCAGCAACTCCCCCATGATATCCCGAAGGAGGTCCAACCCCTTTTGCTCGGCCAGCCTCGAGATCACGCCCAGGACAGGGACATCGGCCCTCACCGACAGCCCCAGTCGCATCTGGAGGTCCCGCTTGCACTGCGCCTTTCCAGAGCGGTCGGCCGACGAATAGCGGGCGGCGATGTGCGGATCGATCGCGGGGTTCCACTCCTCGGGGTCGATCCCATTCAGAATACCGAACAGATCCCGGTGTCGCTCCCTGAGGACCCCATCGAGGCCGAATCCCTGCTCCGCGTGCTGAATCTCCTGGCTGTACCGGCGGCTGACGGTTGTGAGCAGGTCGGCGAATACCAGCCCGCCCTTCAAGAGATTGACTTGGCCGTAGAACTCCAGAGCTCCGGGGGTAAATAGTTCCCACGGAAGCCCTAACTTCGGAAGCGTCTCACGAGGGAATAGCCCCTGGTAGCCGAGATTGTGGATGGTGAAAACCGTCCGCGTATCCCGAAAGAACCGGTCGCCCTGGAGCACGGTTTTCAGATACACGGGAAGCAGGGCGGTCTGCCAGTCGTGGACGTGCACGAGATCGGGCCGAAACGAGAGCGTTCGACACGCCTCGAGGGCGGCCCTGCAGAACAGCGCGAAGCGCTCCGCGTTGTCTGGAAAATCCCCTCCCGAAGGGGCCTGATAGAGGCCATCGCGGTCGAACGACGGCCCGTGGCTGACAAAATAGACCGGGGGCCCGCCCGGCACCCTCCCTTCCAGGACGTCCACCGTCTCCGTGCCGGCGCCCGTCGCGACCTCGACCCCGCTCGCCACCGTGACAAGCTGGTGACGCGTTCGGTCCACCGCTCGATAGAGCGGCATGATCAGACGGACGTCGTGCCCCAGCCTGCCTAGCGCCTTCGGCAAGGCCCCCGCGACGTCGCCGAGCCCTCCCGTCCTGGCGAAGGGCGCGGCCTCTGACACAGCAAACAGGACGTTGACCGTTGGCAAGCTCCCCAACTCCTCCAGAGGGCGCACGACACCGCGTGCCGGCATCACCGCTTGCAACCAGGAGCGGGTCGGGCCGTTCCTAGAATAACCCTTTGATTTTGCCGCGAGCGTCGATGTCGATCGAATCGGCCGCGGGGCGGCGGGGGAGGCCCGGCATAGTCAGCATGTCGCCGGTGACTGGAACCAGAAAGCCGGCGCCAGAGGAGATCCGGATCTCTCGAACCGTGATGGTAAAGCCCTCAGGGCGACCCACCAGGGTCGGGTTATCGGAAAGGGACTTCTGAGTCTTGGCCACGCAGACCGGCAGCTCTGTGAGCTTGAGTTTCTCGATCCATTTCAGATGAAGCAGTGCCTTGTCGCTATACTCGACTTTCTTCGCCCCATAGATCTCTGACGCGATCAGGAAGATTTTGCGCCTCACGCTCTCTTTCCAATCGTAGAGCGGTCGGTAGTCGGACGATTCATTGGCGATCATCTTGATGAGGCGCTCGGCCAATTCGATGCCCCCCTCCCCGCCGCGGGCAAACACCTCGGCAACGGCCGCCTCAACGCCAAGCTCTCCGCAGCGGCTAAGGACCACGTCCAGTTCCGCTTTGGTATCAAACGTGAAGCGGTTGACGGCGACGATGCAGGGAATCCTGAACTTGCGGACGCTCTCCAGATGTCGCTCCAGATTGGCGAGGCCCCGTTTCACCGCGTCTGGATTCGGAACCTTGAGCTGAGTGATGGAGACCCCGCCGTGCATCTTGAGCGCCCGGACCGTCACCACGAGGACGATCCCGTCGGGCTTCAGCCCGCTGTACGGACACTTGATGTCAAGGAACTTCTCGCCGCCTAAGTCAAAGCCGAACCCCGCCTCGGTGACGGCATAGTCCCCGAGCTTCAGGGCAAGCTTGGTCGCCAGGACCGAGTTGCATCCATGCGCGATGTTTCCGAACGGTCCCCCGTGGACGAAGGCCGGGCCACCCTCCAGGGTCTGAACCAGGTTCGGATCCAGGGCATCCTTCAACAGGGCCGCGATCGCCCCCTCGCACCCGAGGTCGCCGACCCGCACCGGTTCGACCTGGTGGGTGTAGCCGATGAGGATCCTGGACAGACGCTCCTTCAGCTCCTTCATGCTCTCGGACAGGCACAAGATCGCCATCACTTCAGACGCGGCGGTGATATCGAACCAGGTCTCCCTGGGGATTCCCTGCAGCGCACCGCCCAGCCCCAGGATCACATTGCGCAGGGCCCGGTCGTTGATGTCCACAACCCGCCGCCAGAGGATACGACGGGGATCGATCTTCAGGTGGTTCCAGTGATAGATGTGGTTGTCGATGAGGGCGGCCAGGAGGTTGTGGGCCGAGGTGACGGCATGCATGTCACCTGTAAAGTGAAGGTTGATCTCCTCCATCGGGAGGATCTGGGAGTACCCGCCCCCCGCCGCGCCCCCCTTCATGGCGAACACCGGGCCCATCGAGGGCTCCCGGAGGGCGACGATGGCCCGGTTGCCGAGCCGCCGCAGGGCCTGCGAGAGTCCAATGGTGAGAGTGGTCTTCCCCTCGCCGGCCGGGGTCGGCGTGATCCCGCTGACCAGGACCAACTTGCCCGACGGGCGGTCCTTGACCGCAGAGAGGAGGTGGTGAGACACCTTGGCCTTGAACCTCCCGTAGGGCTCGATCGCCTCCTCGGGCAGGCCCAATTCGTCCGCGATCTCCTGGATCGGACGCTTCTTCGCGTCTTGCGCGATGGCGATGTTCGATTTCATCCGGCGACGTTCCCCAAAAGCCCCATCTTTCTATCACTGCCAGCAAGCGCTTGTCAATCCGGCTCCAGTTTGGTGCCAGCGCTCAGACGATCGGCGACGACGGACGTGGATGCGACCTGCCCCGCTGCGGAGCGACCGTCCACGTTAGTACCACAACCGGCCGTTGTTGCTGAGCAGAAACTCGCGAGTCCGGCGTGAGACCGGGCGTCGCTGCCGCCACTGGGCCGGCATCGCAGCCACGCAGTCTCGGATGCCACGGATCGCCGTCGCCATCTTTCGATCCCTGAAGCCCCTGGCGAGACTCCACGCCCACCAGGCAAGGCAATGCGTGACACAGGAGTCGAGAGGCAGGTGCCGCATCGCCACCCACGGTCGATTGCGAGCGTAGAAATACGAGGCCGCCGACTCGCCGCCCCCAGTCGCGCCATAATGAACCACCGCAACTGAAGGGTCGAAGAGAATGCGGAAACCGGCCTCCAGGAGACGATACGAGAGGTCGAGCTCCTCGCCTGCATAGAACAGGGACTCATCATAGAGCCCGACCTGCTCGAAGACCCGCCGGCGAACGACGCATGCACCCCCCGCATAGTACGAGGCGGGCGTGAGCTTTTCGGGCAGCCGTTTGTCCCGGAACGGCAGACAGCGGCGCTCGACCAGACCTGTCTGCGCATTAAGCACCAACAGGGCAACGACTCCCAGATCCTCCGCCTGTTCGAAGTGCGTCACCGCTCGCAACGCCGCATCGGGGTCACGGAACTCCGCGTCATCATCGAGAAAGAACAGGAGCTCCCCCCGGGCAAGCATGATCCCCGCATTCCGCCCGCCTCCGACGCCTTGGTTCTCCGTCAGGACGGTCACACGCATCTCTGAGCCAGCGTCCCGGAGGATCCGCTCGGTTTCGGGGTCCGGCCCGTTCACCACCACGATGATCTCGTAGTTGCCGATCGTCTGGCGGCGGATCGACTCAAGCGCGGCCGGCAGCCATCGAGACCGCCCGTGCGTGACGACGACGAAGCTGGCAGTGGGAGCGGTCACGAGATGATGCACCTGCC